>Ga0316189_10001012_pt1 | contig 27992 bp, 26 predicted proteins | sample LowCovwburrow_MG_FD_204930 | JGI IMG/M metagenome (GOLD analysis project Ga0316189, IMG submission 204930) | Coastal sediment microbial communities from Maine, United States - Lowes Cove worm burrow | ecosystem: Environmental > Aquatic > Marine > Coastal > Sediment | place: USA: Maine...
CGGCACAGCGAAAATGGTCGAGGGCATGAAGATGATGCTGGGCTGGCACCTCGACGCGTTCAGCGTCTTCCCGGTCGGCAAGGCTTGGGATTTCAAGGTGCACGAGTACGACTTCCGCGATAACGGTGGCGTCATCTACGACGAACACGGTGTCCGAGTGATCCACTGGCAGCGCTCGCATGCCAAGGATGGCGCGAGCGGCTACCGGCTCGACTGGAACGGGCTCTGCTTCGTCTGGACGGGAGACGGCCGACCGAGTCATCTCGACGAGAAGTACGCGAAGGGGTGTGACGTGTACGTGACCGAGATGCAGCCCGAGCTCGTCGAGATCAGCTCCGGCGTCCAGGGTGTCCCCCCATTCCTCGGGCGATACACCATCGACACGCACCACACCTCGGGCTTCGCGGCAGGCTATCTCGCGAACCGGGTGAAGCCGCGTATGTTCATGACGACCCACATGCCTTTCGACCCGTACCTCAATGAGGAGGCGGTCGCCGAAGTCCGCGAGCACTGGAAGGGCCCGTACCACTTCGGCGCACCGGACGGCATCGTCGTCAACGTGACCAAGGACAGCATTTGGGTTCGCGAGGGCGTCATCCCCGACTTTCCGAATAGCCGAGCGCCCCAGTTCGACCTGTCCGGCGGCAAGCTCGTCGTCCCACACCCGCCGACGTCTCGAGAGGAGATCCAGGAGCCCTTCGTTCGCAATCAGGAGATCGACCCGCGAGACTACTACCCGCGCCGATACCACCCGGAGCTGCTGCAGACCTGGCCAGTCGAGGGCGACCTGGTGATTCCGACGGAGGCGTTGCCCGAGAAGCTCAAGCAGACGATGGGCGAGGCGCACCGCAAGAAGGCGGCGAACCTCGAGGTATTGCGCGAGCAGAACGAGTAGGTGCACCCGCACCCCTGGTCACTTCGCAGCCGCGGCACTAGACATTCCGGGATGCGTCCTAGACATCTTGTGCTCTTCGTTGGCGGCATCTTGCTTGCGTCGACAGCATCTTCGCAGTCGATCGACTCGCCTCCGACGGTGCCGGACGCCCTTGAGCTTCTTGCTGGCAGCTACAAGTACGTTGGCAGTGCCGAGAAGGACCATGCGGCGATCGAGAAGTCGATCGAAGCGGCTATCACGAGTCTCGGTTGGCTTGGCCGGAAGATCGCCCGTAGTCGCCTAGCGAATCACAAGGAGCTGCCGGCACGTATCGAGATTTCGCGCGTCGGTGAGAATGTTTCTGTGGTGATGGGCGATTATTCCGCGCTCGCACCCGACGACGGAACCGAGCGTGCGCTCGTGGGCCCCAACGGCCGAGACTCGAAGCTCCACTACGAGCTCGAGGCGGACACTATCGTGCAGTTCTTCGTTTTCGAGCACGCACGCCGAAAGTCGACGTACAGCTTGAACAAGGCGGGTCAGCTCGTGATGACCGTCTACATGACGAGCGAAAAGCTCGCCTCCCCGATCGAATACGCGCTCGTCTACGACCCCGATTGAGGGTCGCTCGCACCAAGATTCAGCGCAAGTGCTTAGAATCATTGAATAGTTTAGGCCGTTTTCGCCGAGGTGCGCTAGGCGTGAGCGCCGACGATGCCCCAATCCGCAGGGGCTCGAAACCCCGTCCGGTGTGCGCTGGAGTGGGTCACCCCCACGGGCTACACCCCCGAGACTGTTCGCAGGCTACGCTGGAATGGGCTTTTTGGGGGGCCCGCACGTTCGATGTCGCGACACGATCCCACTGAGGTAACACGGCGCCACGTATTTGCGCAGCAAGGTCTCTCCAAGAAGGAGGAGCAGGCCCGGCTGGTCGTGCTCGCGGGGAAGCTGGCCGGTGACAAGTACGCGATCGACCAAGAGCTGACGCTCGGGCGCGGCGAGCAGGCGGACGTGAACATGGACGACACGCTCGTCTCGCGGATGCATTCGCGAATCTTCAAGCACGAGAACGGCTCGTACGTCATCGAGGATCTCGAGAGCCGCAACGGTACCCAGGTCAATGGGATGGGCGTCACCCGACAGGTCCTCGGATACGGCGATCGCATTCAGATCGGGAGCAGCCTTCTCTTGTTCGCCCATCATGACCCCATGGAGGAGCAGGTCGCCCAGCGGCGCAAGCTCGAGGCGATCGGTCGGCTCGGTACCGGCGTTGCGCACGACTTCAACAATCTGCTCGGTGCGGTGCGGTCGAGCATCGATTTTCTCAACGCCCTCCCGAGCGAGACCAAGGTTGGAGACCCCGACGTTCGAGAGGCGTTCAACGATATTCGTGGTGCTGCCGCCGCGGCCACCGAGATGACGAGCCGTCTCCTCGGCTTTGCTCGCGAGGTGCGAGGGCACCACTCGGAGGTCGACCTCTCCGAGCTTTGCCATCACGTCGTCCAGCTTGCGCGGCACACCTTTCACCGAAGCATCAGCATCGATGCGCGCATCGATCGCGGGCTCAAGATCAGCGGCGACAGGGGCCAGCTCCATCAGCTCTTGATGAACTTGATGATCAACGCCCGCGACGCGATGCCGAACGGCGGGAAGCTCCAGATCAGCGCCAAGAAAGCCGATCAGCTCCAGCTCGAAAAGGCGCCGCTCAATCCCCTCGTGGCGCACGCCGTCATTACCGTAGCGGACACGGGCGTCGGCATGGACGAAGCCACGCGGGAGCGAGCGTTCGACCCCTTCTTCACCACGAAGGGGGCGCAGGTCGGTGCGGGCCTTGGTCTCGCGGCCGTCTACGAGATCGCCAAGTCCCACAACGGCCACATCACGGTGCATAGCGTTCCAAATCGAGGCAGTGAGTTCCAGGTCGTCTTCCCGCTCACCACCGAGCGGCCGATGGTGCCGACGGAGCCAAGCCTACCGGCCATCCGGTTGCCCCGTACGCAGCTTCTCATCCTGCTGGTCGACGATGAGGACGTGGTCCGGCGCAGCGCAGGCCGGGTCGTTCGGCAGAGCGGGCATCGCGTCATTTTCGCGAAGAGCGGGAAGGAAGCGCTTCGGGTCTACACCGAGACTCAGCCTCGACCCGACCTGGTCCTGATGGACCTCAACATGCCAGGGATGACCGGCGATCAGGCGTTCGAGGAGCTCAAGGCGCTCGACCCTCAGGTGCCCGTGGTGTTCGTTTCCGGCTACTGGGACCGTGACCTCGAGCGAAAGCTTCGCGGCATGGGGGCGCTCGGCTTCGTCCAAAAGCCCTACGAAGCTGCTACGCTCCGGGACGCCATCGTTCAGGCGATGACGTCCCAGACTTCATGATCAAGTACATCGGCTCCAAACGCCTGCTCGTTCAGCACATCGTGCGGGGGGTGAGCGCATTTCCGAAAAGCGAGCGAGTGCTCGACTTGTTTTCGGGCACCTCGCGCGTCGCTCGAGGTCTAAAGGAGAGCGGTCATCACGTCGTCGCAAATGATCACCTCAGTTACGCGGCGACCTTGGCGCGTTGCTACGTGCAAGCGGATGCCGAGAGCTGGCTCGACCAGGCGTCCGGATTGATCGACGAGCTTTCGAGGGTTGAGGGTGCGCCGGGCTACTTCACGAAATCCTTCTGTGAAGATGCGCGCTACCTCCAACCTCACAACGGCGCTCGCGTCGACGCGATCCGAGAAGAAATTGCACGACGATGCCTTCCGCCAGAGCTCGAGGCGATCGCACTCGTGTCACTCATGGAGGCCGCGGACCGAGTCGACTCGACGACCGGCGTGCAGATGGCCTACCTCAAGAAATGGGCCACTCGCTCCTTCAAAGACCTCGCGCTTCGGGTTCCTGCCTTGTTGTCCGGACCCGGGGAAGCGCTCCAACTCGAAGCCGAAGAGGCGGCCGCCGAAGTTGCAGCCGACGTGGCGTACATCGACCCGCCCTACAACCAGCACAGCTACATGGGCAACTACCACGTCTGGGAAAGCCTCATTCGCTGGGACAAGCCAGAGACGTACGGAATCGCAAACAAGCGCATTCAGTGCAAGGAGTACAAGAGCGACTTCAATTCGAAGCGACGGATTCATGATGGGTTGCGGGCGGTCTTCGCTCGGATACGCGCGCCTCACTTGCTCGTCTCGTTCAACAACGAAGGTCACGTCGACCGCGAAGAAATGATCGAGCTTCTATCGACCAAGGGCCACGTTGGTGTCGTGGCGGTGGACTTCAAGCGCTACGTCGGCGCACAGATCGGCATTCACAACCTTCGTGGCGAAAAGGTCGGCCAAGTGAGTCATCTTCGCAACAAGGAGTATCTCTTCGCCGTCAGCGAGCGAAAGGATACGGTCGATGCGGTCGTCGACGCCCTTCGAACGAGTATCGGAGCGCCTGCGCTTGCGCCGAGCCCGCCCAAGGGCAAAAGGGAGAACCATGAATCTGAACGACGTGTTGAACGATGAGGCCTCCAAGGCTTCGATCATCGAAGACGTGGTCCGGCTGATTGACGGTGAGGTCGCCAATCAGAAAGGCCTCAGTGGAGTTGCCGTCAAAGCCGGGTACAAGCTCGTCCAGGGGGTGAAGCCAGGGTTCGTCCGAAATGTCGTGCAGGCGTTGCTCCCGGAGTTCGCCGCCGTCCTCGAGCCGATCCGTGAGCAAGCACTCGCCGAGGGCCAGACCGTCTCCGGCTACTTCGCGGCCCATAGTCAGGAGATCGCGGAGGCGCTCCTGGTCGTAACCGACGGACGGGCGCAGAAGTCCGACCACGGCTCGGTAAAAAGGGCCTATTCGAAGCTCCGGGGTTCCGCTCGCAAGAACGTCGAGTCCTCGGTCCCTGGACTCGGCGCCATCATCGAGAAGTACGCTGCGTGAGCCGGGCGGCTACCGCGCCTACGAGTTGAGTGCCCGAAGCATCTCGACCACCGCGGCGCGCGTTCGATCTCGTAGATCGACTACCGCGTCTTCCTCGGCCAGCTCCACGTTCGGATAGAGCGGTTTTCCGATTTGCACCGTCACCAGTCGATCCTCGCGGGTCTCGCTCGTGCCTGTGTCGACCGCGTCGCGCGACATCAGCGTGTACGTGCCGTGAATGGCAACCGGAACTACCGGCTTACCCGTCGACACAGCGGCTTGGAATGCTCCGTTCTTGAACGATTTGAGCTTGCCGTCTGCCGTGCGGGTGCCCTCCGGAAACACGAGTAAGGGCTTGTCTCTTCGAAGCACGCTCTGGAACGCTGCCATGACGGCGAGCGCGGCGTCCTTGCCCTTGTTGCGATCCACGGGCACGTGACCCGCGAGGCGAAGATGCCAGCCGAGGAACGGCACGTTCAGCACGGAACGCTTGGCGGCCCATTTGAAATCGCCGGGGAGGGCCGCGCCGAGAACCAGGATGTCGACGAGGCTCTCGTGGTTGCTCGTGTAGACGAAGCCTCCTTCGGGCACGTTCTCCTGTCCCAGCGCGTGGATGTCGATCCGCAGTCCCTTTGCCGATGAGGCGCTCCACTTGCGAGCGCTCCAGGTCGAGGCTCTGCCCTGCGACAAGGGGCCGAGCGTCAGTGAGACCCCAGCCCAACCCACCGTGCGGAGGCCGAAGGGAACCCACTGGCTCACCCATTGCGCGCGTTGGTTCCAGCCCATCTCCCCGCCCTTGCGGAAGATGCCCCACTCGTTGCGCGCCCAGTCGAGAGTGTTCTTGAGGCCCATCCGGGCCTTAATTACCATCGGCGCGAAGCTACGCAAAGCCCCTGGTCAATAGGGAGACCAGGGCGTCCGTCGCATCGACGTGAACCCAGTGTCCGGCTTCTTCGATGACGTGAACGCGGAGTCTCTCCTCCTGCTCCGAGCAGCGGGCGAGCCGTTCGCGGTCTGCCGGAGTCCATACCGAAGAGCGAGCGCCGATCACGGCGTCCAAGGTACATCTGCTCGGCAGGCACTCGACGACATCCCAAAGGTCTTTTTCTGCGTAGTCCTCGATGAGCTCTCGGATGGCACCGAGGTCCGGACCGAACTCCCGTCCGCCGTCGTTTGAGCGTTTCAAGTTCATGGCGAGCCACTCGGCGATCGGCTGGGCTTGCCCCGCATCCGTCACGGCCGATACGAACGCCTCACGCGAGGCCCATCGACTGGGAAGAGTTGAGAGCATGCGAAGGACCTCGGCGGTCGCCGTCGCGTCACGGTCCGTCGGGCTCGGCGAAGGGGAAGAGTCGACGATCCAGCATTCGGTGGCCTGCCCTTCTCGCGAGCGCAGCCATTCGAGTGCAACCTTGCCCCCGAAGCTGTGTCCAAGCGCGCCGCCGATCGCTAGCCCGAGCGAGCGCTGCAGAGCCGAGACGTCCGCTGCCGCCGCGTGGACGCTGTGTGGCGGAGGCTGTCCGAGCGAATCGCCGTGCTCGCGGAGATCGACGAGGACCGCGCCCCAATCGGGCCGCGCTTCCACGAACCGGCGCGCAATCCCCCGCCAATTGGCGCGTGTTCCGAGAATGCCGTGAACAAAGAGCATGTAGCGCTCCGGCTTGGCGCTTTTTGGCTCGACGAGACTATGGGCTAGCACCCGGGGCACTTACCACGGATGGGCTCTGCCCCCGATCAGTGGGCTCCAGCGATCGACGGGACGGCCGGCACCAGCTGTTGCAGTGCCTTTTCCAGTCGAAAAATGGCGCTATCGGTCATGGGACGTCGCTTGGCGCGGGCGAGGCCCTTGTCGAGACTCTCGAGGTAGATCGCCATTTTCCGTCGAGCTTCGTGGACTCGCCAGGCCACCGTTCCCTCGGTGGTGTCGAGCACGACGGCGGCCTCCTTGTAGCTGAGGCCCTGTAGGGTCGTGAGGACGACCGTCGTCTGCAGGAGTGGTGTGAGTTGATCGAAGGCCTCGAGCAGGGCCCGGTATCGATCCCGAAGTTGGGCCGCGCGTTCCGGATCACCCTCCGCATCGACCGCGACTGCAGCAAGCAGTCGTGGGTCGTCCAGCGGCACCGTACGCCTCCGCTTACGGTCGCGTTTGGCGTTCAGGGCCCTGTGCAGCGTGATGCGATAGATCCAAGTGAAGAACTCGCTACGCCCTTCGAACTCCGGAAGCTTGTGATAGGCCTTGAGAAACGCGTCCTGGGTGATGTCGTCCGCGTCGCTCGCCTCGCCCGTCAGGTGGAGTGCCAGCGAGTAGACCCGCGCCCGGTAGGTCCGCACGAGCTGGTTGAAGGCCGCGGTGTCCCCGGCTTTCGCTCTGGCGACCAAGTCGGCGGCCTCCGCGCCGCGCAGCTCTGCCTCGGTAAACGTTCTTTCCTGGCTCAAAAGGCCCCCGTTTGTTCAGGACCTCTAAAGGCTAGTCAGTTTCGAGGGCGACCCCCAAATCCGTGGGTTGAAAGGGGTATACCAAGCTGTTAGATCCAACCCGCCTGGACCCGGAAGCCCTTGGAAATGGTGGGGAATTCACTTCGGGAGTCCATCTGATACCCATGATCTCCGACTGGTTCTACGGCCTCTTCTCGAACGACCTCGCGATCGACCTCGGCACGGCTACCACGCTGATTTACGTGAAGGGTCGTGGCATCGTTTCGTGCGAGCCCTCCGTCGTCGCCGTCCAGGCCGACCCGAGGGGTGGGAAGCGCGTTCTGGCCGTCGGCAAGGAAGCCAAGGAGATGCTCGGACGCACGCCTGGCTCCATCCGCGCGGTGCGCCCTCTGCGCGACGGAGTCATCGCCGACTTCGACATCACCGAGGCCATGCTGCGCTACTTCATCGCGCGTGCCCATCACGATCGGCGTACGCTCGTGAAGCCGCGCATCATCATCTGCGTTCCCTTCGGCATCACCGAGGTCGAGAAGCGTGCGGTGAAGGAGAGCGCCGAAGGCGCCGGCGCACGAGAGGTGTTCTTGATCGAGGAGCCCATGGCGGCGGCGATCGGTGCGGGTCTGCCCATCACCGAGCCGAGCGGCAACATGGTCGTCGACATCGGAGGCGGCACCACCGAGGTTGCTGTCATCTCACTCGCGGGCATCGTCTATTCGCAATCGGTTCGCGTCGGTGGCGACAAGATGGACGATGCGATCATCGCGTACCTCAAGCGCAAGTACAATCTCCTGATCGGGGAGCAGACTGCCGAACGAGTCAAGTGCACGATCGGTAGCGCGTACACCGACGGCGAGGCTGCAACCATGGAGGTCAAGGGGCGCGACATGGTTGCGGGCGTTCCGAAGACGGTGATTGTCAACTCCGACGAAATTCGCGATGCGCTCACCGAACCGATCAATGCGATCACCGAAGCCGTCATGATGGCGCTCGAGCGAACGCCTCCCGAGCTCTCTGCCGACATCGTCGACAAGGGCATCGTGCTTACGGGTGGAGGTGCGTTGCTCCGGAACCTCGACGTGCTTTTGCGCGAGGAAACAGGGCTTCCCGTGATGGTGTCCGACGATCCGGTCTCGGCCGTCGTGCTCGGGTCGGGCAAGGCGCTCGACCATCTCGACCTGCTTCGAGAGGTGACGATCGCATAGCGCGAGGACCGCGGCGATGAACTACTTCCAGCCCATCCGAGACTTCGCCATTTTGCTGGCTCTGCTGGTCATTCCCGCCGTCTTCCTTCGCGCGAATCTGCGAGACCCCTCCGAGCTTTCCTGGCTCGACAGTGTTCTCATCCAGGTGAGTGGCCCTGTGCAGTACGTTGCCGAGTGGACCGCGGACGCCGCAACGAGCGTCATCGAGGATTACGTCTACCTCGTCGAGGTGAAGAGCGACAACGACCACTTGCGCGCCGAGAACGATCGCTTGCGTCGCGAGATGCGTACGCTTCGGGCTGACGCTCAACGTGCCTATCAGCTCGAGGAACTCCTCGGTCTTCGTGAACGCCTAGCTACCGAGACGCGCAGCGCACGCGTGATCGCGAAGGATATCTCGCCTTCGTTCCGCGTCGTGCGACTTGCGGTGGACGAAGGCGCACAGGCGGGGCTTCATGCCGGAATGCCAGTGGTGGCCAATCAAGGCCTCGTAGGTCAGATTCGACGGGTGTCCGGTAGGTTCGCCGACGTGCTCCTAACCATCGATCCGGAGAGCCGGGTGGATGTGGTCGTTGGGGAGAAGCGTGCGCGCGGGCGCCTCGAGGGTCTCGGGGAACGCAGCCGATATCGGTGCCGCATTCAGTTCGACCGGCCCGATGAGCAGGTCGCCGTGGGCGACGAGGTGTTCACGTCCGGCCTCGGTAAGAAGTTCCCGGCGTCGATTCTCATCGGTTACATCAGCAAGATCGGCGATCAAGAGTTCGGTCTTCATCAGGAGGGCGAGGTCGCTCCGGCGGTCGACTTCACTAGGCTCGACGAGGTCTTGATTCTCACCTCTGGGCCCAAAAACGCTGACGGGCGCTGAGGGGGAGCGGTGCAAGGGCTCCGAGGTAGCTTGAACATCGTCCTAGCGGTCTTCCTGATCTTGTTGGTTCAGAGCGCGTTTGCCCGCGTTCTCGCGCCGTACCCTTTCGCGCCCTATCTGGGTCTGCCGCTGGTGTTCGCGCTCGGGACCGCGCCCGGAGTGAGGGTGCTCCGGGGTGCCATGACCGCCTTTGCTCTGGGCTATCTCTACGACCTCTTCACGGGAAACCCGCTCGGTATTCACACGTTCGTGTTCCTTGTCGGATATTTGCTGGCCTGGATCTCCGGATACCTTCTCTCCTTCCGGGGCGTGCCCTTCGAGATGGCGCTGACCTTCGCTCTCACCTTCATCCTCGGTGGTCTTCTCGAAGGCGTTCGGGCATTCACGCCAGGTGGCATGACATGGGGCGCCGGAGCGCTCCTGCTCGCACTCTTCGGTTCGGCGCTCGTCACCTCGATCGTCGCCCCCGTGTTTTTCGCGCTGGCGAGGAAGCTCGACCCCGCCACGGACCGGGCGCCGGCATGATTACGCTTTCGCAGCGTCGCGAGGTCGGCGAGTTTCGAAAGCGCTATCGATGGATGGCGCTCTTCGTCGTGCTGGTGTTCGGCGGCCTCGTCATTCGAGTCGCTCAGGTGCAGCTCTTCCAACGAGATCGCTGGTCGGGGATCGCCCAGCAGAACATCACCAAGACGCTCGAGCTTCCTGCGACCCGGGGCATGATTCGGGACGTGGCGGACCGCGTGGTCGCCTCGAACCGACCCTCCTACGACGTTTACGCGACACCGCGGCTTCTACAGCCCGGAGACCTAGAGCGCATCGCCTCGTTGATGGGCTTGAGCGAAGAGGAGGCCGCGTCGCTCAACGCGCGGATCGAGGAACTCCCGCCGAGCCGACGGAGCCATCAGATCGAACTCTACCAAGACATCGATCGCGACCAACTGGCTGCGCTCGAGACTCACCTGGCGGAACTGCCTGCGCTCGACATCATCACCGTACCTCTGCGCGACTATCCCTACGCGACGCTCGGCGCCCACCTCATCGGATACCTCAACGAGGTCAACGCGTCCGACATGGAACGGGCTGCCGACCCGAAGGACTATCGTCCCGGCGACCGAATTGGTCGAAACGGCCTCGAAAAGCGCTACGAATCGCTTCTGAGAGGCTCCCGCGGGTTCCGGCGGGAGGTGGTCGACGCCCGCGGTCGCGCGCTCCCAGGGGCCCGGCCCGATTCGCTCGAAGTCGAGATGCTTCGCAAGCCGGTGCCCGGGCATGACATTCAGCTCACCCTCGACATGAGGTTGATGGAAGCGTTCGACCGGGCCTATCGGCCATACCCATCGGGGGCCGCCGTCGTGGTCGACATTCATACCGGCGCCGTTCGCGCGCTCTACTCCAAGCCCGTCTACGACCCGAACGAGATGAGCAGTGGCCTCAGTACGCGCCGCTATGCAGAGCTCACCGGCGATCCGTTCCGTCCTCTGATCGACAAGACGATCTACGAAACGTACTTCCCCGGGTCTACGTTCAAAGTCATCACGGCACTTGCCGCGCTCGAAGACCACGTCGTCGACCCGATGCAACGTGTCGAGTGCACCGGGTTCATCAAGATCGGGCGGCAGAAGTTCCGATGCAACAAGCGACACGAGTGGGTTGATCTCTACGATTCGGTCGTTCAATCGTGCAACGTGTACTTCTGGGAGCTTGCAGACGACGTCGGAATCGAACGCATCAACCGCTTCGCTCGGGCCTTTGGCTTCGCAGAACGAACGGGCATCGGCGTCAACAGTGAAGCAAAAGGGTTCCTGGCGACCCGGGAGTGGTACGCGGAGCACTACGGGGCGTTCCGTATCGGCTACACCCTCAATACCGCGATCGGGCAGGGAAACACGCGCGTCACCGTGCTGCAGCTCGCCATGGCCTATGCGGCGATCGCCAATGGGGGCACGCTCCACGTGCCACAGGTCGTTCAGAACGTTCGCGCGCCCGACGGATCGCTTTCCGACACGTTCCAGCCTCGGATCAAGCAAAACGTGGGCGTCGCGCCCGAACACCTCGACCTGATTCGCCGTGCGCTCATCGATGTGGTCCAGGAGGAGGGCGGAACGGCCTACAAGGCGCGCAACAGGGAAGGTGTCCGCGTAGCTGGCAAGACGGGGACGGCCCAGGTCGTGAGCCGCAAGGGCCGCTCCGAGGAGTCTGCGAGCGCCTGGTATCTCGATCGATCGCACGGCTGGTTCGCGGGGTTCGCGCCCGCCGACGACCCCCAGGTGGCTTTCGCGGTATTGGTCGAGCACGGTGGCTCCGGCGGACTGAGCGCGGCGCCGATCGCGACTTCGGTCATGCAGCAATACTTTACCGAACCCGAGGAGGCGGAGTAGTCGATGGCGATTGGCAGAACGATTCGAGACGACTTCGATTGGCCCCTGTTCATCGCCGTCTCCACGATCGCGCTCTTCGGCGTTCTCAATCTCTACAGCGCGACCGACGCTGGTACGACCTCGGACGCATACATCCAGCAATTGTACTGGCTCGTTCTCGGGTTTGGGGTCGCGGGCATCACCGCCGCGATCGACTACCGACACTTCGAGCGATACGGCTGGCTGATCTATGGCGCATGCGTCTCGTCGCTGATCCTGGTGTTCGTGCTCGGCCGAAGCGTTCGTGGCTCGACTCGCTGGATCGCCCTAGGCGGCTTCTCCCTTCAGCCAAGCGAACTGATGAAGATCGGCCTGATCATCGCTCTCGCCAAGTACCTCCACCACGACACCAAGACAGGGGGTCGAACCCTCGCCGACCTGATCATCCCCGGTCTGATCTTGGCTCTGCCAATGGTCTTGGTGCTGATTCAACCCGACCTCGGCACGGCGATGATCCTCGCCTTCATCTTCGCGAGCATCATGATGCTCACGCAGCTCAAGGCGCGCTCGCTCGTCACCTTGTTGACCACCTTCGTGCTCGCCGCTCCGGTGACCTGGTTCTACCTGCTGAAGGACTATCAGAAAGAGCGCATCACTGCGTTTTGGGGTCGCCTCGGCGGCACGCAGACCGACCTGCTCGACTCAGGCTGGCATACGCATCAGTCGCTGGTCGCGATCGGGAGCGGTGGGCTCACAGGCAAGGGCTTCACGCAGGGCACCCAGACGCGGTTCCGATTTCTGCCTGACCAGCACACCGATTTTCCGTTCCCTGTCTGGGCCGAGGAGCACGGCTTCATCGGTGCGTTCCTCTTGATTTCGCTCTATCTCTTCCTGGTGCTCTGGTCGCTCCGTGTCGCCTCGCAGGCCAAGGATCGTTTCGGGGCCGTGGTTGCGGTGGGCGTCGGTGCCATGATCTTCTGGCAGACGGTGGTGAATCTCGGGATGGTGTCGGGCCTCTTGCCTGTCGTCGGCATGACGCTTCCTCTGTTCTCCTATGGCGGCTCGAGCTTGCTCTCGACCATGCTCGGCGTAGGCTTGCTCATGAACGTGTCGATGCGGAGATTCTCACATTGAGTGGTGAACGAACCAGCGTCGGGGTGGTCCAGATGACCTCCACCGCTGATGTCGATGCGAACATGGCTAGCGTGCACCGCTTGGTGGGTGAGGCCGCAAGCCGGGGCGCGCGGATGGTCCTGGTGCCAGAGTGCTTTTCGTACCTCGGACCCGAGGAGGGCAAGGTCGCGATCGCGGAGTCCCTTGATCAGGGGGGGCCGATTCTCGAGCGGTGCAAGCAGGCGGCACGCGATGCCGGGGTCGACGTGATCTACGGAGGCTTCTGGGAGAAGAGCGACGATCCCGCCAAGGTCCGCAACGCCTGTGTCTACATGAGAGCGGACGGATCGATCGCTGCGGTCTACCGAAAGATTCATCTGTTCGACGTCGACTTACCGGACGGTACCAAGATTCTCGAGTCCGAGACTGTCGAGCCGGGTACGGACGTGGTCGTTGCCGAAGCTCCGTTCGGCAGCATCGGCTTGAGCGTCTGCTACGACCTTCGCTTTCCGGAGCTCTACCGACGGCTCGTCGACGCTGGCGCCATCGCACTCGCGATTCCTGCTGCCTTCACGCTCACCACCGGCAAAGACCACTGGCATGTGCTTCTCCGTGCCCGCGCCATCGAGCAGCAGTGTTACGTCCTCGCAGCGGCCCAGACCGGGCATCATTTTGGCCGGCGACACTCGTATGGGCACGCCTTGATCGCCGACCCCTGGGGCACGGTGCTCGCGGAGTGCGGAGAGGGGGAGGGCGTAGCGGTCGCCGAGATCGATCCCGAGTACGTCACGAAGGTGAGGCGAGCCGTGCCGAGCCTCGCCCATCGTCGCCTCGGCTAGCGTCTAGCGGTTCGCGAGCCACTTCGACGCATAACGCTCGAGGGCCTCGCGCTTCTTCTCGAAGGGCGCCATGTCAGGGTTCTCCATCTGCCAGGGGGTGGCGACGATCCCCGTGACTCCCGCGCCTCGAAGCTCAGCAAGCGTCTCCGGAGTCGGTGCGCCCATCAGTCCGATTAGGGCTTCGAGCGGCTCCGACGCCCTCGGCGAAGCCCGCCGCAATTCGAGAAGCTGCGTGACCGCGGCGATCGCCTGCTTCCGCGTGTACCAGAGCCCGAGCCAGCCCGAGCCGTGTTCCGCCGTGCGCCGCATGGCGGCCTTGCTGGCACCGCCGCACCAGACGGGGACATCATGCTGTGGCGCCGGGGAGAGAATCACCTCTGGGAAACGAAAGTACGTGCCCTCGTGCTCGACGGGCTCGCCCGTCCAGAGCTTACGCACGACGTCGATCATCTCGTCGAGCCGTCGGCCGCGACTCTTGAAGTCGACGCCCGCGATCGCGAACTCCTCCTCCAGCCATCCGGCCGACACGCCGCAGATCACGCGGCCGCTCGACAGCAGCGACGCGGTCGCGACGGCGCGCGCCGCGGAGAAGGGATCGCGCAGGCCCATGAGGTAGATGTTCGAGACTAGGCGAATGCGAGAGGTTCTCGCTGCCATCGCCGAAATCGCCACCCAGGGGTCGGGGAAGGGGATGTCCTTCGGCCAGAACATCTTCCCGTCTGGGGTGTAGGGATACTTGGTCTCGATCGTCATCGGCATGATGAAGCGGTCCGGCACCGCGACTCCATCGAAGCCGAGCTCCTCTGCGGCTTCCGCCAGTGCAGGGAGCTGCTCGACCTCGCGAATGAAGCCGAGGTTCAGCCAACTTTCGATCACTTTGGAAACCAAGGCATCAGTCGACTCGTGGTCTTCTGATACTGGGCGTACGCTGGGTACTTCCGAAGCGAGATCTTCTCCGTGAGGCCGGTCGAGCCTTGAAAGAGCAGGCTCAGCGTTGCGGCGCCGACGATCGTCCAGTTCAGCCACCCCGCACCCGCCGCTACGGAGAACACGTAGTACACCCACCACATCGCCTGCTCGCAGAAGAAGTTCGGGTGCCGCGAGTAACGAAAGAGGCCGCTAGTGATGAAGTCGGCGCTCGGGGTTTCTCCACGACCGATGGCCGCGTACTTGGCCGTCTGGAATTTCCATTGTTGTTCGTCCGCGATCGTCTCGCCCAAGAAAAACAGGATGAAAGCGCCCGCTGCCGCATAGTCGAGCGCGTTGAGCGGGGTGCCCTGAAGCTGATAGGCGGCGTACGAAGGAAAGATGATCGCGAGCAGGAGGAAGTTCTGAAACGGCGCCAAGAAGGTCGCGTTCAGCACCTGGAACCAAAACGGACCGATCTTCTCTTGGACTTCTTCCCAGCGATAGTCCTCGCCGCCGGGCTTATAGCCGCCTTTTCGCGCGAAGTTGTATGTGAGCCGCACGCCCCAGAGCAAAGTCAGTCCCACCATGAGGTTCAGCCGTGCATCATCGAAGCCAGCTGCCGCGGCGAAGTGCACCGAAAACAATGGCGGCGTGATCGACCAAATGCGGTCGACCCAGGAGTACTCCTTCGTGATCAAGGAAAGCACCCAACATAGGGCCGCGAAACCACCCGCGATCCACAGAGAAGAGACGAGAGGATCCGTAGTCTCGTAGAGTTCCATCATGACTTCACCTCAACCAATTCCGAGCGCTTTGAGCTGCGCCATGAGTTTGTCCCAGTCCCAATAGACCTTCAGCGAGCTGAGCTTTCCCTGCTCGTTCACTTCGTAGACGCCGACCATATCGACGAGCGTCTCGAGGCCGCCGCCCAGGTCGTTCGTCACCTGCAATACAGCAGAGCAGGTGTTGTCGCATGCGATCCGTTGCGATGCGACGATCGTCAGATTCGCTTTGCCGATGACGTTGTCCCAAAAGCGCTCGATACTCGCCTTCCCCCGATGGCCTTTACCCTCTGGATCGAAGGGGGACTTGCCCACGGGGTCCGCCAAGAACGCGTCGTCGGCGAACAAGCCAAGCCAGGACTCCTTGTCCCCGGCCATCGCGAACTTCGCGGAATTCTCACTGGCCAGCACGGCCGCGTGGGTGTCACTCATCGCCTCTCCTCCTCGGGCTCGCCCATCCTATCCGCAAGACCAAAAAGGGTCAGCAAGCTTTTGTTGCCGGCTCGCGCTTAGACCTCGTACAGGACGTCGAGGTAGCGTTCGAGCAGGTCTGTCACGACGCCTTGGACGGGGACGGTGCTGGCCATGCCGTACACCGGCGCCATCCCGCCTTCTTCGTTCGGGTTGTCTTTCGTGTGCGCGACGGCCGCTCGGAGGTCGTCGAGGAAGCGCTCGACCACTCCGGGCTGCGTGTGTCGAAGCGTCACCGCAAGGTGCACGCTCGCTGGTCGATGAAGGCCGTTGAGGTTCCACTTTCGCTTCGTCATGAAGTCGAGGATTCGATAGATGTCGAGCTCGTCGGAGCCGAACGCAATGACCCAGAGCGGCTTGCCAAGCACTTTCAACTCCGGGATCGACTCGATGCCCGACCGGATCGCCGCCCCTGTGTCGAGGATTCGCGCCGTCGCGTCGAGGTAGCCGTCTCGCCCGATCGAAACCATCGCCGCCCAGCATGCAGCGCTGAGGGCGCCGGGACGACTTCCCGCGAAAGTGGGGGAGAAGTAGAGTCCCCCCGGCCAGTCACCAACCTTGTAGTACTGGTAATGGCGGAGGTCGTAGTCGCGATAGAGCACGACGCTCGTGCCTTTCGCGGCGTAGCCATATTTGTGCGTGTCGGCGGACATCGACGTCACCCCGGGGAGGCGGAAGTCGAATGGCGGCACGTCGTAGCCGAGCTCGACGGCCCAGGGCAGGATGAAGCCACCGAGGCAGGCGTCCGTATGAAACCCGATTCCGCGTGTCCTCGCGAGCTCCGAGAGCTCTTCGATGGGATCGACCACGCCATGCGGAAACGAGACGGCCGACCCCACGATGCAGACGGTATTGCGATTGATCGCCTTCTTCGTCGCAGCGACGTCCGCGCGGCAGTCGGAGCCGACGGGGACTTTCACGAGCTTGATGCCGAAGTACTGGGCCGCTTTGTCGAACGCCGCGTGTGCGGTCGTTGGGACGATGAGCTCCGGCGACGTGATCCCTTTCCTATCGCGGGCGCGATCTCGATAGCTTCGCATCGCGAGCATGATGCTCTCGGTGCCACCGCTTGCGACGGTTCCGCAGACCTGTGCGTCGGTCGCTGTTGCCGCGCCGAGCATGTTGGCCGTCATCGATACGATCTCGGCTTCGTACTTCGCGATGCTCGGCCATAGGTCCGAGTGAAGGGGGTTGGTCTGTGAGGTGATCGCGTACGCCTCGTTGAGGAAGGCGATGTGGTCGGGGTCGCCGTGGTACACAGCCCCCGAGACGAATCCGTCTTCCCAGCGTTCCGCCTCGCTTGCATCGAGCGAGCGGATTTCTTCCAGCACCGACTCTCGTGGTTTGCCTTCGCTCGGAATCGTCGGGTAGCTCTCGACTTTGCCCGCGTATGGTTTCGCGGACTTGCGGAGCTCATCCATGATCGGCGCATACTCCGCCTCGATGCGGTCTCGAACCAATGGGAAGCGCTTTGCGTAGCGGTAGATCCGCGCGACGACGGGCTCGAGCGGCCCGAGCTTCACGTTCGCCAAGTCTTTGAGGTCCATGGCTCAGAGGTACCGCACCGCCCCCCGGTTCGCTAGCCGTGGGGCGCGGATCCGTTGAGCCGGTGATAAAGGCCCGCCGAGTGCTTCTGGATCTCCAAGAATGCCTTGAACAGCTCGTCGTAGATCGGGCGATGCTCGGAGCTCGGCGTGTAGCGCTTCTCGATGGGCACGAGCGCAGGAATGTCCTCGACCTGGAGTTTCCCAAGACCCACGGCCGCGACGAAGGCGGCGCCCCTCACGTTTGCTGAGAGGGGGTCTTCCACCCGGTCGATCGGTCGATCGAGTACGTCGGCGAATATCTGGCACCAAAGGTCCGATTTGGCACCGCCTCCGATGAAGCGAATCGACTCGAACGGACGGCCGATGAACGATTCGACGCCGCCCATGAGCCATCGCGTGTTGTATGCGACGCCCTCCATCACCGCGCGTACCATGTGCGCACGGGTCGTTCGGAGCGACACATTCGTGAAGGCGGCGCGGAGGTGCGGATCGGCGACGGGCGTGTGCTCCCCGTAGAGCCATGGCGTGAAGATCACCTTGTCACTTCCCGCAGGTGCCTCCGCGGCGAGCGCATTGAAGCGTTGTAGAGCGTCCTCGGGTGCAGCGCCGGGGTCGAGCACGTCATCACGGAAAAAGACATTGTCCCGCAGCCAGGTCATGCACGCGCCTGCCGTCTCTTGTTCGTTCCCGACGAAGTAGCGGCCGGGTAGAGCCGATGGCAGCGAGGCCATGTTGTGGATGAGGTCGGTCTTCTTGAACGGCACGTGACAGGTCAGCCACGACGAGGTTCCAACGTAGAGGTGACCCTCGAAATCTCCAACCGCTCCAGACCCCACTGCCGCGGCGGGAACATCTGGTGTGCCGCCGACTACTTTGGTGCCCGCGTCCAGCCCGAGGTCGTTTGCTGCCTCCGGCGTCAGTGACCCGATCACGTCCACGGAGCGACGTAGGTCGGGAAGCTTCTCCCGAGGGAGAGTCGTTTGGGCGAGAAGCTGCTCGTCGTAGTGAACGTTGTGGATGTCACGATTGTTGGTGACCCAATGAAGCGCGATCGAGTCGGTCGTCGCGTAGAACCTGCCGGTGAGTCGAAGGTTCAGATAGTCCTTCGGCTCCATGAACTTGTACGCCGCTTCGTAGATGTCCGGCTTTTCGTGCCGGAGGAAGAGGATGTGCGCGACCGGTTCCTTGCCCGCCAGGCTAGGGACGCCGCCGGTCTTTCGAAGCCAGCTTTCCAGCTTGAGCGCGCCGTAGCCCTGAATCCGAACGAGTCCTCCCGCGACCGAAGGCACGTACTTCGCTCCGCGCGAATCCAACCAGATGATCGCGCGACAGAGCGCGTTGCCCTGTTTGTCGACGGGCACCGTACCGGCCCATTGCGAGGTGACGGCCACTGCCAAGATCTTCTCGCGGGGCACGAGGGACCGATCGGTGATTCGGCGGGTCGCCGTGCTGATCGCCCGCCACCAATCGTCGGGGTCTTGCTCGGCGCCGCCTCCCTCGCTCAGATAGAGTTCGGTCGACTCGACCTCGGAGGCCAAGACCTCGCCGTTCATGGTGACGAGTGCGACTTTCGGGCCGCTCGTGCCCAGATCGATCGCGAGGATGCATTCCGGTGCGTCGCTCATGACGGCCAGACCGTATCGCCTGAGTCAGTAGGCGTCCATGCCTTCGGGGATGCGCCCGCTACGATAGGCTTTCCCGGCGCGCGATTGGTCTGAGATCAGGCGTCGATTCCAGATCTCGGTGACCCAGGTCGGAAGGCTCCGAATCGCTTGACCGCTCGCGGAAGCGATCACGAACGCTTTCGAGCACTTCTCGAACAGGTCGGCGTTCAAGACCACGCGATTTGGCGTCGACCCGATGCCCAGCCGCCGGGCTCCGAGGATCGCCGCATTGCCCCCGTCGCGGAGCGCGATGCTCAAGGCCTCCTGGTCGCTCTCGGGTACTGGCGCGTGCGTCTTGCCGATGTGGCGTGCTTGCTCGTCGAACAAGGTGGGCACGCGCGCGCCCATCGCTGCGACGGCCCCGGTCCAAGGCGTCGACCCGAGGACGATGGCGCCAGCATCCGGTCTCACTCGGTAGACGAAGCCGTGAATCGATCCTGCCTCCTCGCTCCTTGCATCGAGCTCGAGGGTACGCAGCGCCCCGTCGCTCGCCTCGCAGATCATGAACCTTGTGCTTCCGGGAATGCGGAGCGAGACCGAATCGCCTGCCTTCCCGAAGAGCCCTTTTTCGCCGAGCCTTCGCTCCACGGTCCGCAGGAGGTCCTCCATGCCCTTTGTCATCTCGGCTCCTCGGTGAGGGCCGCCTGAAGCGCGTTGCGGACACGAGAGGCTACGCTCGGGTCGAGTGCTGTTCCGGTTCGAGAGAGCAAGAACGCAGCGCATTCGGATTCGAGTGCCCCCACGCGGGCCATGGCCTGCTCTCGGTCTTCACCAAGGCAGACCACTCCGTGGTTTCGCATCAGGCAAGCCTGGGTGCTCGGACCCAACGCGGCAGCGACTCGCATGGCCAGCCAGGCGGTCCCGGAGGGAGCGTATCCGAGGCACGGAACGACTCTGCCGAGGAGCCTCCGATGCTCGTCGTTCCTCACCTCGAGTGGCTGGCAGAGGAGCGAGTACGCGCTCGCCAGCGGCTGATGGGTGTGTACGCTGACGTTGCACTCAGGATGGGCGCGCAAGACTCCTGCATGTAGGCCGGACTCGACCGATGCGGGCCGCACGCCATCGACCTGCCGTTCGTCCGACAGTGCAACGATGCACACGTCGTTTGCGCTCATCGAGTAATAATCAACGGCCGACGGCGTGACGGCGAAGTGGGCGGCATCGGCCCGAAGGGCGACGTTTCCGCCCGTTCCCGCCAGGTAACCGAGGTCTGCCAGCTCGAGGCAAGTCGCTAGAACCTGCTCCCGAGCCGCCCGAAACCTCATGGCTTGGCGGCGGCCTCGACGGTCTTCAGAAGGCTCTTGCTGAAGACGCCCCGCTGAACCAGTTGCTCACGCGCCTTCTTGGCGGCCGCATCCCAAGCGCCCTGATTGGACGAGGTATCGACCTCGGCAATGCCACGCGTCAGTAGGGTTTGGTAAGCGCGCTCGTCGTCCCGGCCGACGATCTGATCGAGCTTCGCCGCGGCACGCTTCGCGGTGTCGAGCAGGACTTGCTGGTCGGCCTTGCTCAGCTCGTTGAACTTCTTCTTGCTGATGATCGAGCCGCCCACGATGATGTTGAAGTTGCTCGATGCCATGTACTTGAGCTGCGTGTACCACTGGAAGGCCACGGCAGCCATGGCCGAGGCCGGCACGATCTCGAGGCTCCCGTCCTTCAATCCTGGTAGTACGCCCGAGGCGCCGACGCGCACGGGTTTCGCACCGATGGCTTTTGCGTACGCGGCTTGCACGGCGTTGTCCTTGCCAGCCCATGCGGACTTTGATGCAAGGTCTGCCGGGCCCGAGAATGCGGTCGAAGAAAAGATTCGGTTCTTCCCGCCGTCTCCCCAGGCGAGCAGCTTGAAACCGCCGTCCTCGATCAGCTTTTGGAACTCTGCATCGAGCGTCGCTCGAACGCGATCGAGCTGGGCGTCCTCGGTGAGCAGCCCTGGCGCTGTGAGCACCTGAAGCTCGGGTGCCACCATGCTCAGACCGGTCGTCGCGACGCCCGCGGCATCGAGCTTGCCTGCCTGGATGCGCTTCACCAGATCGCGGTCACTGCCTTCGCTTCCGCCCGAGAACACGCGAAGCTCGACGCGGCCCTCTGTCTGCTTTTCGAGTGTCCGGCTCCAAGCCTTGAGGACCTTTACGAAAGAGGAGCCCGGGGGCGCCAGCGATGCGATTCGAATCGTCGTAGTAGAAGGAGCCTGCGACACGGCCGGAGCGCCCGGAACGAACAGGGCGGCGGCAGTCAGCGCGAAAACTAGGAGGGATCGTCGTTGTTGCATATCAGCTCGATGTTGGACGGCTCGGGCCGTTGGTTCTTCATTTTTCGCCGGCTAGCCTGGTTACCTCGTCGAGAAGGCTTTTGCTGTAGACGCGTCCCGCCAACTGTTCGCGGGCCGTCTTCGCGACTGCGTCCCACTCGGCCTTGTGCGGGCTCAGGTCGACCTCTGTGATGCCGCGCTCGAGCAGCGTTAGGCGAGCGCGTTCGTCGTCCCGGATGACAATTTTGTCCATGGCGCGGGCCCCACGCTCGGCCGTGCGCAGCAAGGCTTCTTGATCCTTTGGCGTGAGCTGCTCGAAGACCTCTTTCTTGATGATCGAGCCCCCGATGATGAGGTTCAAGTTCTGCTTCGCCATGAAGTTGAGCTTCGTGTACCACTGCACGGCCACCGCCACGATGCAGGACGCGGGCACCGTGTCGATCATCCGGGTCTGTAGGCCGCCGTAGACCTCGTTCGCTCCGACGCGAACCGGGTTTGCCCCAATCACGCCCAGGTAGCCGGCGAAGACCGGGTCGTCCTTCCACGCCCATGGGCGCAAGGACTTGAGATCGCTGGGCCTGGCGAAGGGCTGCGTCGAGAACAGACGGTTCTGACCACCGTCACCCCAAGTGAGCAATTCGAAGCCCGCGGAATGAAACATCTCGACGAAGCGATCCCGGAGCTGACTGCGCACGTGGTAGAGCTGCTCAAACTCCGTAATTAAGCCTGGTGCGGTCAGAACCAAGATCGGCCGAACGATCATGCTCATGCCCGTGGTGGTGATCCCCGCCGCGTCGATTTGCCCTGCGCGTATCTTTCGGATGAAGTCGCGCTCATCCCCCTGACTGCCGCCCGAGTAGAAGCGGAGCTCTGCGCGCCCTTCGGTTTCCTTCTTGAATTGGCGCCCCCAAGCCTTCAGGAGCTTCCCGAATGCCGAGCCGGGCGGCGCGAGCGACGCGTATCGAATGACGATCGGGCCATCGGCCGTCGCGTTCGAGACCTTCGCCCCGGGCAGGAAAAATGCCGCCGCCGCAATGGCGACGACGAGCGCGTGCCTCCAGTTCCTCACAGCTCGACCCCTTAGTACAATGCGGTCGAGCGAACCAGTCTGCTAGGCGAGCTCGTCCTCTTCGCGGCGACGCGCTGCGATGTAGGCAACCCCGCCGACCAGCAGGACGATGGCGCTGCCCGCTGCGTTCGGATCGAGCTCCGGCACGCTTCGCGAGCCCGTCGCGGGGGTGATGTTATCGCCACCTTCGCCTCGCTGCAGGAACTTCTGAATCCACGAGGTGCGATGCTTGCGCCAGTTGCTCCACCGGCTCCACCAGCCGCTATCCGCCTCGGCCTGTGCAGGGGGCATGAGAATCATGAGTCCAGCGGTGAGTGCTAGTGCCGCGATTGCGCGCTTGAGAAACATGGGTGTTCGCTCCGAAGTTGGTCGTTACAAGGTTTTACATTTCTAAGCCATCTCATAGGCCATCGCAAGTATTCGAGCGCCCCAAAAGCCGGTTTTTTTTCGAATAAGTCGGCTTTTCGCTGAACGTGTCGGCTGCATTACATTTCCGTTACATAAAAAGATGACCAAAGCATCGCTATAATCGGGTTGTGCTCGAGAGTGAGGGGTAAGACGCTTCACAGAACGCGCTCTTCAGCGCCTATTGGCATCACTGATTGTTGCACAGAAGGAATTATTCCGTGACTCTGTTACTAGGAGGCCCGGATGGCTTATCAATGGCTTGGAATCATTTCGATCGCCTTGGCGATGACGCTCGGCTGCGGGTCCGAGACCACGCCCGGCGGCGGCTTCGGCATTGGCGGCACGGGTGGTGGCTTCGGCGGAGCGGGTGGCACCGCGGGCACTCCAGACTGGGACCCGCAGTGTGTCACGAGTCCGCTCTGTCAGGCCTGCCCGTCCGAAGCGCTCTGCGACAGCGACGAAAACTGTGCAGAGGGCTTCGTCTGCATCCGGTCAGGCTGCGATGATCTCGAGGGGGCACCGGTCCAACAGTGCGTGTTCGCCGGCGGAGGCGCCTGCAACGACAGCTCGACCTGCGGCGACGGCCGCGAGTGCGTCGAGGTCGCTGGGGAGGGCAAGCGTTGCATCAAGACCAGTCCGGGCTGCGATACCAGCAGGGACTGTCTCACAGGGTTCGAGTGCGAGGACAACGCTTGCGTGGATCGCCGGGTGCCTTGCGTGCTCGACGAGGACTGTCCGAAGAACCACCTTTGCTTTGGCGGGACGAACTCGACCTTCTGTCTGCGCATTCAGACCGCTTGCCTCGAAGACTTCGATTGCGTCGACCGAGCGCCGTACTGCATCGACATCGACGGCGACGGCAAGAAGGAATGTGCCGGCAGCGTCGAGTTGAACCCTGCGTCCGGCCCATGCGCGAACGATCTATGCGAAGACCCCGGGGCGCCGGTCTGCGAGGCCTCGAGCGTGAGCAGCGTGAGCCAGTGCGGACGCTACGGCCTCTGTCTGAGCGACGAGGATTGTGTGAGCGGAGATCGCTGCGTCGGGCTCTGGCCGGACGGTCGCAAGGAGTGTGTCCCTGAAGGAGGCGACTGCGCGAGCCTGAGCGACTGCCCCGAGAATCAGGTTTGCGCTTCAGGGCGAACGGGCGGTGCCCCAGCGTGTCAGGCCGGCGCCGTAGATGGAGGAGAGTGACATGACTCAGCGTGACCCCACCCCCTGCTTGCTCTTTCTGCTCGTGCTGGGCGTGAGCTCGTGCGTTGGCGACGCAAGCACAGAAGGCCTCAAGAGCGCTCTCCTCGGCATCGATGACGAGGTCTGCGACCCGCTCGACCTGAACAACTACGATCCGAACGACCCTCGTTGCGATGTCGATGGACCCGGGGGCACCGGATTGGCGCCGCCGGCCGACTGCGCCGGAAGTGATCCCACGTGCGTTCGGGCGCAGGACTATCCGTCTCAGCTCGATCTGAGCGGCAGCAATTCCGAGAACATCTTTTTCTCCACGGGGAGCTCGTCGATCGAGCTGATTCGAGGCAGTGCGAACATCGTCGACTCGGACGGTGACGGCGTGCCGGATCCTGCCGACGACTGCGATGGTATCGGCTTTCGAGCGCCGTGTGACGGTGACCTCAGCAACGACGGCGTCTATCAGACCCTCTACTACAACACCGATAGCGATGTCACCGTGCGTGCCGATATCGATGTGTCCGGCAAGATCACGAAGGCAGACGCCTATATCTTGATGGACTCCACGGGCTCGATGCGCGGGGAGCAGCTTCAACTGATCAACGACCTGACGACCGGCACGTTCATCGATACGAGCGCCTGTGCGACCGGGGCAGGGACCGGTCTCGTTGGTGCGCTGAAGTGCTCGATTCCCGACCTATGGCTCGGTCTTGGTGATTTCAAGGAGGTCTCGTACCTCCCTCACAACAACTACAACGACATGACGCCCTATCACCACTACCTGGACCTGACGGACAACGTCCAGCACGTGATCGACGCGGTGTCCTCGCTGGTGACGGACTCCAACAAGGATCTTCCAGAAGCAACGAGCCAGGCGCTCTATTCGGTCGTCACGGGTCAGGGCCTCGGCGACTTGGTCCCCAATCGCGGCGCGTGCCCGGCCACGCCCGCAGGGCGATGGGGCTACCCTTGTTTTCGACCCAACGTCTTGCCGATCATCTTGCTTTTCACCGACGCGGACATGTGGAATGGGCCAGTCGCCAACGGTCACACCTACGGGAACCCGCCCTTCGATGGCACGGTGGGGATGGGGAGCATGCTCCCGCCCGTCGAGCAATCGCCCAACGTGCTCTATGCGAATGATCCGGGCACCGCTTGGAACCTCGGCGACATGACCACCAAGTCGATGACCGTCATGGGTACGAACACCAACCTCGGCAACAACGCTCAGACTTGGGACCAGGGCGCCTGTCTCCGATGTAGTGGCACGGACTGCTGGACCGACGGGCGCGACAGCTTTCTCGGCTTCTCGGTCACGGCGCCGACCGACTTCTTCCTGAGCGGTCAGGGCACCTCCTATCATACGACGAACGTCGCGCTGCTGGAATCGACGCTCGGCTTCCAAAACTGCGACTCGGGGCCGGGCGCGGGCGATTTCTGGGGACGATTCAACCACAGCTTGACCGCAGGGGACTGGTACGCGGTGTCCGACGGCGCCGTAGAACCGACGAAATCCGTTGCGGACCGCGTCGGCAACTTTCAGCTTCGTTTTCACAACATGACCGCGGACCCCTTGGGTGACCCGAGTTGGCTGACGGCGGACCTCCCGATCCCCTGGACCGACGTCGAGACGGAGCTGCTCAGCACCGGGGTCAAAGTCGTCAGCGTGATCAGCCCCAACTCGGGCGGCTACATCGCGATTCCCGACGTGACCGAGATCCAGAAGATCACCGGCTCCGTCGACCAGAATGGCGACCCGTATATGCAGATCATTGCCGGCGATGGCACGGGCTTGAGTACGGCCCTGCTCGACGCGGTTCGCTCGCTGGTCGGCGACACCCGGCGCGACATCAGCCTCGTGCCGGAAGACAACCTTGCCACGCCAGGCATCGACGAGACCCTATTCGCGACGGCGGTGACCGCGACCTCATGTCCGACGACAGGCACCCAGAACTGTGTTGGAAGTGCGGACACGAACGCGGACGGCACCGACGACGTCTGCCTCGGATGCCTCGCGGAGACGAAGGTAGGGTTCGCCTTTCGGCTCGGGAATGACACCGTGGTGGCAAACACGAGCGACCAGGTGTTCGATTTCGACATGGTCGCGCTCGCCGATGGAACGGCCGAGCTCACCCGCATCCCCATGCGCGTAATGGTCCCAGAAGCGGGGTCCGATTATGGCACTGGCTTCTACCAAAACGAATACCAGGCGGAGCTCACCTGCAACGTCGGCCCAGACGGTCCCGAACGGCCCGACTGGGGCTATCTCACCTGGTTCGGTTCGACCCCGTCCGATAGCAAGATCGAGTTCGAGTTCTTCACCGCGAATACCGCGGAGGACCTCGACAATCAGATTCCGGCGTCTGTTGTAATCCCGGATGACACCACGAACAGCCCCATTGATATCGAGGAGGTGCTGACTTCCCAGGGGCAGATGAACTACCAGCTCTACCTTCGCGTACGCGCGAAGCTGTATGCGTCGAGCGACTTCGCCGACACGCCGGTCCTCGAGGGCTGGTCCCTGCGATTCGACTGTGTTCCGCTCGAGTGATGCTCTGGCCCAGCGGCTCTTGCCGACCCCTGGATCGGGCCAGAAAAGCGTCTGCCACATCTGGTATAAATAGAATTTTGCTGTAATACTGAACGCAGCAAGATGAAACAGACGCATCGAACACTGATTGTTTTAGCGGGGCTTTCTTTGGCCTCAGCTGGCTGCGGCGAGTCCGTGGAACGTCCAACCTTCGACGCCGGAACGGGTGGCGGAGGCGGAAGCGCGGGTATCGGCGGTGCTGGCGCGATCGGTGGTTTTGGGGGCCTTGGGGGATCCGCTGGATCGGGCGGCTCCGCTGGCATCGCCGGAACCGGCGGCTCCGGCGGCATCGTCGGAACCGGTGGCTCCGGTGGCGCGGTGGGAACCTGCGGCTCCGGCGGGTTCGCCGGCGGTGGCGGTGACTGCGAGACGAACGCGCTCTGCGGCACCTGTCCGAGTCTTCCCTGTGCATCGGACGAGGATTGCTCCTTTCCTGGCTACATCTGCGTTCCATCCGGGTGCACCGCGGCGGGCGGCGGCGCCCTGGGTCAGTGTCAGGAGCCTCGAACCGGCTCGTGCGCCACCGTGGCCGATTGTCCCAACGCGAGCGACTACGCGTGCGACCAAGTGGGCTTCGGCGGGAAGCGCTGCCTACGCGTGACGCCGGGCTGTGACGCGGTGAATGAGAGCTACGATTGCGCTCCGGGTTTCGCCTGCGAGGGGGGCGCCTGCGTGGATCGGCGGGTCCCATGTACGGACTCGTTCGACTGCCCGAAGAGTCACATCTGCAAGACCGACCCGACCGCCCAGTTCTGCGTTCGCATCTATCGCACCTGTCACGAGGACACGGACTGTGCCGGCTTCGCATCGCGCTGTGCAGACGTCGACGGTGATGGACGGGATGAATGCACCGGTCTGCTCGAAGGAAGCGCCTGCATCAATGCTTCCTGTTCGAACGACGCCCCGGTCTGTGAGAACGGAAACGCGGGTAGCGGCACTACCGCCATCTGCGGCGACTTCGGCCTCTGCTTGAACGACACCGAGTGCGGCAGTGGTTTCGAGTGCCTTGCTCTCGGTGCCGATGGCCGAAAAGAGTGTGTCCCGATCGGCGCGCGTCAATGCGACTCGAGTGCGGAGTGTCCGCTCAACCAGGTGTGTGCCTCGGGGCGAAGTGGCGGGACACCGGTGTGTCAGACAGGCTGCCTCCCCGCCAACTAGCGGGTGCCGCCACGAATGAGCGTCAGCATCGGCTTCGGCGCGTAGGCGGCGAGGTAGCCGCTTTCCTCGGCGACGTAGACCCAGCCACGCTCGTCGACTCGCATGAGGTCCGGGACGAGCTCGCACGGCAGGCTCGAGGAGAGCTTCTGGCCGTCGGCGGGGCGAACCACGTGGACCGACGAGGCCGGCACGAATAGGGCGCCGCCGCGTAGCACGGGCTCGAGACGGCGCGGAATTTCATCGGCCAGCGCATCGGCGAGGTTGGTGCTCCAGCGAATCTCGCCGGTCCCGACGTCGAGCGCGCTCAGCTGACCGAAAGGTGCGTTGACAACCCAGGCATCATCGACCGTGAGGCCGGAGCCGCCGATGCCGAGACCGGGATCGCGGGTTTCCCAA
>Ga0316189_10001013_pt1 | contig 27986 bp, 20 predicted proteins | sample LowCovwburrow_MG_FD_204930 | JGI IMG/M metagenome (GOLD analysis project Ga0316189, IMG submission 204930) | Coastal sediment microbial communities from Maine, United States - Lowes Cove worm burrow | ecosystem: Environmental > Aquatic > Marine > Coastal > Sediment | place: USA: Maine...
AATCTGTTGGGTTATACCGTGTACCCCATGCAGGTCGCCTTGGATACTAACGACGTCACCGGGGAATCGCCTGAATCGAGTTTCACCGTGGGCAGCCGCGCCTTGCAGTCCGAATACACCACCAGTCTTATCAGTTTATGGGACCTTGCCCATGAAACCGGAGGTCAGGTTCTGGCCAAGGCGGTCACTAAGCAATTGCCTCTGGCGCATATTGTCAAGGATACTTCCTCTTACTACGTACTGGGCTTCATGGCCGATGCCAAGGGCACGGACGACCGCCATGAAATTACCGTAGAGGTTACTCGAGACGATCTGAAAGTCCGTCACCGTAAGAGTTTTCGGGTGTTAACCCGTTCGGAACAGGTGGGTATGGACATGGAAGCATCGCTGATGCTGGACCACACAGCGAAGTCTTTACCCATTACCGTGGGCAAGGGCAAACGTACTTTCCGACGCTTAAAGGTGCCGATTACCTTGCACATCCCCATGGACTGGGCTACCCAAACACCCGAGGGCGAGAAGTACCTGAGCGAGCTTGAGCTACACACCATCAGCATGGACGACCAAGGCAATCGTTCGGAAAAAACCATAACGCCGGTCATCATGAGAGGGAAGAAGGCAAAGCCTGGCGTGTTTGCCAAATACCACTTCGATTTTGTCCTTAGCAAGAGTCCGCAACGCGTGGTGCTTGTGCTCCACGACAAAGCGACCGGCAAGGTGTTGGCCCACCACCTGAACCTGAACCCCAAAGATTTCTAACACCATGTGGCGCGGCCTGCCCCCGCCTTTTCTTTCCTGTGCGGGCTGGGGGATTGGCGTATTGGAAACCTTCAGCGTGGTTGGCAACGTACAACAAAATGTGTTCACTCATTTCGTGAAGAGGGCAAGACAGGTCTGGGTCTACAAACGATAAGATCAGATTTGTCGAAAGGTTTGGAATAGACAAGGGGATTCACATGGGCCACATTTCTTTAAAAATACTTTTGATGGTTTTTACGAGTTGCGTGTTCGCAGACGAGCAGTGGCCACAATATATGGGACCGAATCGAGACGGCAGTGTGGCCGCGCCCGGCCTCTTTGACGGCCAGGTAGCCTTGGAGCTGATTTGGACCCAGCCTCTGGGGTCCGGCTTTTCGGGGATCGTGGTGGGTGGCGGCAAACTCTACACCATGTATGCTGATCAATCCGACGCCTTCGAAATATTCGACAAGTCCCTGGTTCCAGACACGCCCACGGACAGCGTGATGGATGTTCTTTCCTGTTTCGATGCGGCCACGGGCCTGAAGCTGTGGTCTTATGAGTATGGCGCCTCTTTTCCGAAAGTGGGCAGTTCCGAGCCCGGTCCGCTGAGTACGCCCGTACTTGACGGCAACAGAGTCTATGGGCTGGGTGCTCGGGGTGAGCTGTTCTGTTTGGAGGCGAGCAGCGGTAAGCTGGTTTGGGCCCGTGATATTGTCAAAGAGTTGGGCGCGGTGCAGCCAGACGTCGGCATAACCACTTCCCCCCTGATAAGTGGTGATTTGTTGATTCTGAATGTGGGCGACCGCAAAGACAAGGGAATCGCGGCGTTGAATAAAAAAACGGGCGAGTTGGCCTGGCATCTGGGTGATGAGAAAATTTCTTTCCAAAGCCCCTCTTTGGTGACCCTGATGGGTCGCACGCAGATCGTCTCCCTGTCGGAAACAAAGATGCGGGGCATAGATCCGGCCACGGGCACCGTAATTTGGGAGAAGGGCAGTAAAAGCTGGATTCAATTGTTTGCAATCGGTGAGAACCAGCTTCTCTCGGGCCACTATCACGGTCTCACCCTTCACCGGATCGACGATGCCGGGGGGATCAAGGTCCTTGAGAAGTGGAACAATCGAAACTTGGTACTGGAATATGATATGCCAGTGCACCACAAGGGCTATCTGTACGGCTTCAAGGGTGAATCCGTGACCTGCCTGAATGTTGCAACGGGAGAGAAGGTCTGGTCATCGCCAAAGGCCGGTCGAGGCATGGCGATCCTTGTCGATGGCCACCTGGCCATTACCAGCGAGGACGGCAGTTTCCGAATTGTCCGCGCTTGGGAGAAGGGTTATGAGGAGCGGGCCTCGATCAATGTTTTCGAGAAGAGCGGTCTCACCGAACCCAGCTATGCCGATCGGGTCTTCTACATGCGCAATTACACACACCTTGCGGCTGTGAAGGTGAAGTAGTTGGATAGGGGCCTCGACCACCCGTGGCGTGTGCCTGCAATCCAAGACGCTTCCAACCACCAGCACGTCCCAAGCACTGCTTTGCACCTTGCCCGCCGTCTGAAATGCATCGCCGAAAGAGTTCCTAGGTGTCCCGTACCTCGAATTACACCCCGTTTTTCGGATAATGCATGCACAAATTGTTCTGCCAGGGTATGATGGAGGTCACCTGGAGGTGAGAATGAGAGTTACGGTGTGCCAATTCCCCGACGATCAGGCGCTGATGGAAGACGTTTGGGCACAATTGGTCGCCTTTGTACGTCAAACAGAGAGCACCTTTGTCCTTCTGCCCGAAATGCCGTTTTTCCCATGGTCGGCGGGCAGTTCTTTATACCAGCCAGCGGTTTTCGAGATGGCTGTTGAAAGCCATGATCGCTGGATGGGTCGCCTGGCCGAACTGGCGCCCGCTACAGTCGCCAGTAGTCGACCCGTTCTAAAGAATGGCTTGCGTCTTAACGAAGGGTTCATCTGGGACGAAGCAAACGGTTATCGTGGTGTGCATTGTAAATACTATTTACCAGAGGAACCTGACTTTTGGGAAGCCACCTGGTTTGATCGCGGCGAGAAAAACTTTAAAACGGTCCCAACGCCACTTGGTGAAGCAGGCTTCCTGATCTGCACGGAGCTGTGGTTTAACGAACACGCGCGCGCCTATGGGCATCAACAGGCCCGATTACTGCTCTGTCCACGGGCCACACGGCTGGGCACCCGCAATAAATGGTTGGTGGGCGGCAGGGCCGGAGCAATTGCATCTGGCGCCTGGTGTCTTTCTTCCAATCGGGGCGGTCAGCAGGCCAGTGGCGAAGCCTGGGCAGGGGCCGGCTGGATTATCGAACCGGAGGCCGGCGGTATCAAGGCGATTACTTCTGAGAAGGAGCCTTTTGTTACCGTGGACATTGATCTTGAGCTTGCCGATAAGGCAAAATCTTCCTACCCTCGGTATGTCTTAGAATAGGAGCGCCATTGCATCGTCCCTTGCTTGTATGGCTTTTTCTATCTGCTATTTGGGGCTCTACCTGGTTGGTCATTAAGCTTGGGGTTAGTGAATTACCTCCCTTTACCTTTGCATGGGCCCGCTTCGCCCTAGCCACGACCGTTATCTATGCCTTGCTTAAGCTGAAAGGTGGCCGGCTGCCCTGGGGCAAGCAGGACCGGCTAGTTGTCCTGATCAGCGGCACCTGTTATTTTACGATCAATTACGCCCTGGTTTACTGGGCCGAGACCCGAATTGATTCGAGCCTGGCTGCGGTCCTCTACACCATCTTCCCCCTTTTTGGGCTGCTGATGGCCCATTTTTTTGTGCCTAACGACCGCATTACGCTGGCCAAGTTGGTGGGCGTTATTTTGGGCATGGTGGGCATTGTCTTTCTCTTCTATGAGCAGTTGTCGCTGGCTGGCGCCGAAGCGACTTGGGGGGTTGTTGCCGTGGTGTTCGCGGCCTTCACCTGTGCGATTGGCGCCACCACCGTCAAGCTTCATGCACACCATATTGACCCGCTTTCTCTGACAGCTGGCCAGTTATTGGTTGGCACCGTGCCGCTGTGTTTACTGGGTCTAATCGTGGAGGGCAACCCTTTGCAGTACCACTGGCGACCCGCCCATTTACTGGCCGTGGGGTATTTGGGCATTCTTGGCACCGCGCTTACCTTTAGCTTGCTCAACTGGCTGTTCAAACATATGGCACTCACGAAGACAAACCTGATCCCCCTTGCAAGTACCCTTATAGCCGTATGGTTGGGCTGGTGGGTTCGCGGCGAGGTGTTGCACCCATTAACCCTTATCGGTACCTTGTTTACCTTCTCCGGGCTGATCCTGGCGACGGTTTTTTCGTCCAAACCAAGCGGGAAAACATGACTGAGACTGGCCAGCTCTCATTTGCTCCCATTCAAAGCGTCTCGCAGGTGCGCCGTAAGCAGGTCTGTTGGCCTGAAGTTAAAGGTCTCATTGATCCAAATATGGAAGCCGTGAAAGGACCGGGACGACCTGTTGAGAATGATCCCTTTTTCTTGTAGTAAGGTCGAAAAACGTGCTGGATCACTGTCTTTAGGAAGGTGGAGCCGGAAAATATTGGAGCCGTTGGGAATGGGCTCAAGAGCTAGACCCTCCGAGGCCAACTCGGTAAAACAGATGCGGCTCTTGTCTCGTGCTTGGGTCAGGCGCTGGCTGAAGCCGTCCAAGGCATGAAGCGCAACGGCGGCAAACATCCAACACTGGTAAAGCGTGCCACCGTTCATGTGACGTTTTTCGCGAAGTTGTTCCAGCAACTTCGCGGGTCCAGCCAGGATTGCGCCGCCAGGCGCATGCAGGTATTTGTAGAGTGAGACATACACCGTATCAAAAGGTGCGGCGATTTCTGCCGGTGTTGTACCGCTGAAAACACAGGCAAGGTCCATTCTGGCCGCGTCAAGGTGGAGCCGAATTCCGTGTTTCCCCGCCATGTTGGCCAGTTTTAGCAGCGCCTTCTGGTCCAGAACACGACCATGGGCGCGGCGCACCGGGTTCTCTACCGAGATTACGCCCACATCGGTTTTCCTAGCGCCCTTGGGTATAAGAAGGCGTTCGATGACTTCAGGATCGAATGTTCCGTCCTGGCTCGGAATGATTTCAGTGATCAAGCCACTGACTTCATGGAGGCCCTTTTCGGCGTCACAGTTGACATGGCTCTGCTCTTGTAAAATGACCCGCGGGCGTCCACGGGTTTGACCCACAATGGCCATATGGTTGGCCAGGGTTCCCGTTGGGAAAAACAGAGCCGCTTCCTTGCCCAGACGACGGGCAAAGGTTTCCTCTAACTCGGCAACGGTGCCTCCACGTCCATAATTATCCTGGCGAATTTCATTTTCCCCATGAATGTGGCTGAATAGATCAATGTATTGAGCGGGAGTGATCCGAGGTCCATCGCCAACCAGCATGACCATTTTCTCATTGGACACCCCGGTTTCCTGGGCTGGTTCCGAAGCCGCCTGGCACGCCGTAGTGCTCATTAAGGCGAGTGGGGTTACGGCGATGGTGCCCAAGAATTCTCTTCTGCTGGTTTTCATGGTACTCTCCCCCACCCATTCTAGCCGAATAGAAAAGCAGTTGTAACCGATTAAGTCTTTTGTGGTGTTATTCGACGAGCCGTAAGGTGGGCATGGTCTTGATGCTGATCCCTGTGCAAGCACCAGAACCCGCCAGTTCCACACTTCGCCCGGCCTTTTGAAGGCGAATTGTCGGGCTTCAGGAGGAAAAAAGGCTTGTACTCTCGCTGCTGGATGTGTTCCGTTACCCGACAGTTCATGCCCAAGCCAGGCACCTGGGGCAACAGGATGCGGGCGAGCACTTCAGCGGTGCCTTTCAACGGGCCGCCCCGACGGAAAGGACGCCAGCGGGCCTGCGGCAGTCATGCACGAAATTAAAGCTCTTGAAAGGGAAGGACCCCCTCTCAGGTGCTTTCTACCTTTTCGGAGATTGATCTGGCCGGGAGTGGTGGCCAGGTCAACCTTCCCAGATCCTTATTTTTTGAAACAGATGTTGTAGATCTCATCGTAGCTCGAGACAAAATGGCATTTCAGGCCTTCCTGCAGAAAGTCGGGCAGTTCCTCAAAGTCCTTGAGGTTGTCTGCGGGGAAGATAAGGGTTTTTAATTTGACCCGGCGCGCCGCAATTACCTTTTCCTTGAGGCCGCCGATGGGCAAGACCCGGCCCGTGAGCGAGAGTTCGCCGGTCATGGCAAGATCACCAGGAAGGGACTGGCCGGTGACCATCGAGATCAGAGCGGTGGCCATGGTTATGCCGGCCGATGGACCGTCCTTGGGGGTGGCGCCGGCGGGCACATGCAGGTGCACGAAGTGGTCGTCGAAAAAACCCTGTTTGCCACAGTATCCGACCAGGTGGCCCATCACGAAGGAAAAGGCGATCTCAGAGCTCTCCACCATAACCTCGCCGAGTTGGCCGGTCTGCTTGAAGCCTTTGCGTTTGGAGCGCACGGCAGTGGCTTCAATTTGCAAGGTGGCGCCACCCATGGATGTCCAGGCCAGGCCCGTGACGATGCCCGCCGCAGCGCCCAAGCGCTGGTCACTGGTGAATGGGCGTCTGCCCAGAAACTCCTCAAGTGCGCCTGGCGTGACGATGATCTTGCCTTCTTTGCCCTCCACGAGCCTCAAGGCGACCTTGCGGAAAATTTTGCGGATATTCTGTTCCAGGCGGCGCACTCCCGCCTCGCGAGCCCAGCCGTCTATGAGGGCCTCCAGTGTTTTCTTGGGGATCGTGACACATTTCTTATCCATGCCGTTGCTGGCCGCAGCTTTGGGGATCAAGTATTTGCGTGCGATGCCCACCTTCTCCTGCAGGATGTAGCCAGACAGGCGGATCACTTCCATGCGGTCAAGCAGAGGGCTGGGGATGGTGTCTAACTGATTGGCTGTGGCGACGAAAAGAACCTGGGACAAATCATAGGAAACATCCAGGTAATGATCGTTGAAATTGGTATTTTGTTCCGGGTCTAGCACTTCAAGCAGGGCCGAGGCGGGATCGCCACGGAAGGACGCACCAATCTTGTCAATCTCGTCGAGCATGATCACCGGATTCGTCGTGCCGACGGTCTTAAGGGCTTGTAGGAAGCGCCCGGGCATGGCGCCGATGTAGGTGCGACGGTGACCCTTGATCTCGGCCTCGTCGCGCATGCCGCCCAGGCTGAAGCGGTAGAACTTGCGGTTCAAAGCACGGGCGATACTCATGCCCACTGATGTCTTGCCTACTCCGGGAGGGCCTACCAGACATAGGATCGAGCCGGCAACATCGCCCTTGAGCTTACCAACGGCCATGAACTCCAGGATTCGTTCCTTGACGTCTTCCAGTCCGAAATGGTCTTCGTTGAGGATGCGGCGTGCCCGTTTGATGTTGTAGTTATCCCTACTGAACTTGCCCCAGGGAAGGATGGTAAGCCAGTCCAGATAGTTGCGGGTTACCGTGTATTCGGGTGAGGCCGGTTCGAGAACCTTGAGTTTGTCCATCTCCTCTTCTACCGCCCGCTTGGCTTGTTCATTGAGGTGCAAGCTCTTTAAGCGAGCCGTGAACTTCTCCAGTTCTGAGTCCTTGCCCTCTTTCTCCAGGCCCAACTCCCTCTTAATGGCCTTGAGTTGTTCGTGTAGGAAGAATTCTCGCTGTCGTTCGGCGATCTTGTCTTCGATCTGCTTGGAGATTTTGACTTGAAGGCGTGAGACCTCCAGCTCTTTCTTGAGCAATACCAGTACCTTGTCGATACGCTGGCGCACATCGAAGGTCTCCAGGATCTCTTGTAGGGACGGACCCTCGGCCGTGGTCAGGCTGGCCGCAAAATCGGCGAGTCGGTGAGGGTCGTCCAGAGAACTGCGGTTGAGCAAAAGCTTGATTGACTCAGATTGGAGCGGGTTGAGCTGCACCAACTCCTTGAGGGTGGAGATGATGGCAAGGGAGTAAGCCTTGAGTTCTTCATTCACCGTATATTTGGTGGTCTGGCGGTAGCGCACGTGCGCCACCAGGAACGCGCCTTTGTGAATGAATCGCTGAATCGTGAAGCGCTCCAGGCAGTTGACGACCAATTGCGCGGTTTCGCCATCGGGAAAGATGATTTTGAGCACCTTGGCCACCAGGCCTACCTTGTAGAGATTGTCTGGTGTGCCCTCAGCCTCTGGGTCTTTCATCAGTACCAGACCCAAGCACTGGGACGGGGACTCAGCCACCCGCTTCAACTGATTGACACGGGCCTTGCCATTGACGATGAAGGGGACGGGCATGCCGGGGAAAAACGGTCTCGGCGTGATAGGAATAATGAGCAGATCCGCAGGAAACATGTCGGACACGAGTAATAGGCCCTGGCCCCGTGTATCCTCCGGATTGGTCTGTTCGGGAGAGATTCCTTCTTCCAAGTGGTTTTGGTCTTTCATTTTAACCCCCATTCATTCTTGGATTAAATTCCTTTGGAATGAGTGTCAGCTCTGCTTATTTTAACATGCCTTGCCCAACCGTTCCGGAAAATAATCCTGAGGGTTAACACAGTCACCTTATTCAATGTGTTTTTACATCCATTCAGCTATAGCTACGCCGAGAGGCCGAGCGCCATTAGCGAATGATTGCAGAGGAGAAAACTGCTTACTTCAGTCCTTTAAAGGACACATACTTGCGGGAGAGAAGGGCTTTGAAGGCCGGGATTGATCCTTCCCTGCCTGCGATTTCGCGATCAAAATCGACCTGGTAGCGGACCTTGCCCCCGCCCAGTTTCTTCATGTTGGTTTCTAGCAAACCGGGTACGGAAATCTCGACATTGGCCTTGAACCCGCCCATCATGGGAGCAAGGGAAGCCAGTTGTTGGCGTAACAATTCGGTGCTCATATCATCGAAACTATTGGCATAGGTCGTGTCCATGATCGATAAGGTCCAAACGCCATTGCTCGCCTTTGTCAGGGTCAGCAGCTCGCCGCCGATTTTCTCGATCAGTTCGGCGGCATCGGGGAAGGTTGCGAAAATTTCGATGTTCCGAATACCCTGTTCGAGCTTGTTGGCATAACGCCGCACCTTTCCGCCACGCTCGTCCAGAATGGCGCGCAATGCCTTTTCATCGAAGAGGGTTAGGTTCATATCGGCGCCGCCACCGCTGCCAAGTACCTGGTACATTTGGTCCAGGATCTCCAGTTCGACCTTCAGTTCACCGGCGCCTTTCGCATTGACAGTTGCCAGGACGCTGACATCCATGCAGGCGTTGCTCATCAGGGCAATCAATAACGCGAGAACCAGGCTGTACTTCACTTTCCCTTCCTTCCCGGTTGGATGAGATCACTGCCTTATGGCGGGCTAAGAGCTTGACATTGGAGGCGCCGGGGGGAACCAGATTGCACTGATTCCTCCGCGCGGGTTGATGAGTATTGTCGCTGCCTTTCGGCGCATTAGACCCGGCATGCTATTTCTTGTTAAAGAACGAGGCAAACGGGTTGTGTCCCAGTCCAGACCCGGAATCCGAGAACTTGGAGAGAGTTTCCTGGTCGAGTTCGTCGGCATCGCCCTTGAGCACAAAGTTGAGCCTTTTACGGTCATCGATATCGTTGAGCACCACTTCCAGTTCCTTGCCGACGGGGAAATCCTGGAAGATTTGCTTGGCCGACTGTTGCTTGAGGCTTCGTTTGTGAATCAAACCACGGGCGGGGTCCTCGAGTGCTTGGATCAGAATTCCATTGGGTAGCACTTTGATGACTTCGGCCTTCAGGGTTTCACCGGTCTTCAGCTCGGAGCGGATTTCTTCATCCCAACCCGGTAGGGCGAGCGCGATCTTGCGGTCTTCGCGATTGATTTCCACCACATCGACACTGAGTGTCTGGCCTCTTTCGAATTCTTCCAAGTCCACTGAACGCCCGGCCTTCTTCATCATGCGCTTCGGTAACAGTCCGTCGATGCCGTCTGCCAAGGTGATGAAAATACCGAAGTTGCTCTTGCGCGCCACCACGCCTTCCACTGTACCGCCCTGCTTGAAGGGCAGGTGATCCCAAGGGTTGGGCAGGAGGGCTTTGCGCGAGAGGGAGATGCGGTCTTTGCCCCTGGCGTCCTGTTTGATTTCGAGGACCTTGACTTCTACTTCATCACCGATGGTCAATATGTCTTCAACCTGGTGAACGTTGTGATAGGCCAACTGACTGATATGAAGCAAGCCCTGAATGCCGCCAAAATCGACAAAGGCACCAAACGATTGGATATCGGCAACCGTCCCGGTAAGAACCGCGTTGACAACCAGTTTGCTGCGAACTTCTGCCATCTCCGCCTGGCGTGCTTCCTCGAGCAGTGCTCGACGGGAAACCACCACGTTCTTCTTGTGAACATTCACCTCAAGGATCCGGAAAGGGAAGATCTTGTTGACCATTTCTTCCGGATTGGCAGGTGAGCGAAGATCGATTTGGGAGTGAGGGCAGAAACAGCGAACGCCTGCCATGTTGACCTCGTAACCGCCCGACATGAGCGCGGATACTTTGCCCTCGATGGGTTCGCCGCTCTCTTCTGCATCTGCCAGACGATCAATATCACCGTGACCCATAGCCGGGTCTAGTGCGACTTCAATCTGGGCATCGGCAGCGGTGACAAACACATCCATTTTCTGGCCATCGGCCAGGGCTTCATAGCGCTCATCACCTTCAATCAGGGGCATGGACGCTTCACTGCGCATGCCAATGTCTACGAAGACCGTGCCCTTAGATACTGCCACAATTCGGCCGGCCAGCTTCTGGCCTGGGTGAACCTGATGTACGGCTCTTTCTTCCGATTGCATCAGCATTTCTTCAAAGTTCTCTTCCATAACCTCTTCGGCCGGTTCTTCTTCTGAACTGTCGTTCTCTTCGGTCGATGCGACTACCTCTGTCGGTTCCGCAGCCTTTTCTTCTACAATTGGCTCAGCGGTCTTTTCTTCTGTTGGCCCTGCGGTCTTTTCATCCATCTTTTCATCCATCATTTTATCCGTCTTTTCATCCGTGTTCTCTTCCATCAAAGTGCCCCCAAACAAACAACGCAAAAGATTGTACACTTTTTATCCACGATGCGTCATAAAAAGTTGAATCCACGGTCAAGCTTGCGCCGATTCATCGTCGGACGATCTAACTGCCAAAAGGCATTCGTCAGCCCAGGCCCCAAAAAAGCCGCCAAGAAGCCTTCGGCGCGCCTTGAACCTTGTTCCTTGCACCTTGCACCTTGCAGCTTGACGCTTGAGCCATGCTCCCTGGAAGTGGTATAGTTGGCGAGTATCGATCGATAGATCAACCTGTTCTAGGATAAACCATGCCACCACCATATAGATATATAGCTTTCGAGGGCCCGATCGGGGCAGAGACCCGCGACGTTTCTCGACTGGTTGCTCAGGCCATGGACGCCGAGCTCGTGGAAGATCTCACCGCCAACCCGTTCCTCGATGATTTTTTCAAGGAGAAAAACGGCGCCGCTTTTCAGGCACAGCTCTTCTTCCTGCTGAATCGTTTCCAGATTTTAGAGGACTTGAAGCAGGGCCACCTCTTTCACCAGACCAAAATCTCCAACTTCATTATTGAAAAGGACCGTATTTATGCCTATCAGAACCTGTCTGATAGCGAGTTAACCCTTTATGAGAAGATCTACCCCATGATCACCAACGACCGGGTTCAGCCCGACCTGGTGGTCTATTTGCAAATGTCGCCCGAGCGCATCATGGAGAATTTGAAGAAGCGCAAAGAGGTGCGCCACTACCATATTTCGCCCGAATATGTTGAGAATATCGTGGAGGGCTACAACCGTTTCTTCTTCCACTATGAGGAAACTCCGTTGATTATCATCAACGCCAACAATGTGAACTTTGAGACCAATAAAAACGCCTTCGCAGATCTGCTGGCTTTTTTCTCCCAGAGCATGCGTGGTGTCACCTACTTCAATCCCGCACCGGCTTGACGAAGCTTAAGTAAAAGACAAAATGTGAATTTCCCCCTCCTCAGGCGGCGTATTCCGTGCTGTAATGCGTATTGTTCTGAATTTCATTTTTGGGGATGAGAATCATGTCGAAAACCGCAAAAGCCATCTATGAACAAGCCTTGCGCGAGATTGAGGAAGGGGGCCTGACCAAACGGGAACGGGTGATTACCACAGCCCAAAGCCGCCAGATTGAATCGGCGGGCAAAAAAGTCATCAATTTTTGCGCCAATAATTACTTGGGTCTGGCCAACAACGAAGACTTAATCGCCGCAGCCAAAGACGGGCTCGACAGTCACGGGTTCGGGCTCTCCTCCGTGCGTTTTATTTGTGGAACACAAGACCTTCACAAAGATCTGGAAGGCAAGATCGCCGATTTCCTCGGCTTTGAGAATTGTATTCTCTACGCCTCTTGCTTCGATGCCAACGCCGGTCTGTTCGAGACACTGCTGGGCCCGGAAGATGCCATCATCTCGGATCAGCTTAACCATGCCTCGATCATTGATGGGGTCAGACTGTGTAAGGCCAAGCGCTATCGCTACGCCAACAGCGACATGGCCGAGTTGGAAAAGTGCCTTCAAGAGGCATCTGGTGCCCGCATACGCATGATCGCCACCGATGGTGTCTTCTCCATGGATGGCTATATTGCCAAGCTCGACGAGATCTGTGATCTGGCCGAGAAATACGACGCCCTGGTGCACGTAGACGACAGCCATGCAACCGGTTTTGTCGGTAAAACCGGACGTGGCAGTATTGAGCACCGCGGGGTCATGGGTCGGGTCCATATTGTGACTTCCACCATGGGTAAGGCTCTGGGTGGCGCCTCGGGCGGGTTTACTGCGGCCAGCAACGAGATTGTTGAGCTGTTGCGTCAGCGCTCACGTCCCTACCTGTTCTCCAATACGGTGGCGCCTGCCGTGGTTGCCGCCAGTATCAAGGCCATCGACCTGTTGTCCTCTTCAACCGAACGCCGCGACCGGTTGGAAGAGAACACCCGCTATTTTCGCGAAGGGATGAAGAAAGCCGGCCTCAATATTTTGGAGGGCACACATCCCATTGCGCCCGTAATGTTGGGTGACGCTAGGCTGGCTTCCGAAATGGCCGATGCTCTGCTGGAAGAAGGTATTTACGTGATTGGGTTCTCCTTTCCCGTGGTACCCAAGGGGCAGGCCCGTATTCGCGTGCAAGTCAGCGCGGCCCATACCCGCGAAGACCTGGACCATGCCATTGATGCTTTCACACGTGTTGCCCGCGACAAGGGCCTCCTGTCCTAAAAACGCCTTACATGAGCCGGGATAAAAGTTTGATTGTCGAGGTGTTATGATGATGTTGTTTACCGTATTGAGTCTGACCGTACTGGGAGATCTTAAGCCCTGTGACTTTTCCTATGCAGACTGGCCTGAGCAGTTCTCCGTGACCGGCCTGACTCCCTGTGTGGTTACCAGCCCCGGTGATTGTCTGGCGGCCGCTGCCGCAGATGTACCTCAATCAGAACTCTCGGCACTGGTCAACCTGAGCGCCGATATGACGACGGTTCCCTTTTCACCCGAACTGGTGACCTTTGCGTGGACGCAGGTGAGCGGACCGACGGTGACCCTCACCAATGCAAATTCCAGCAACGCCTCTTTTGTGCCGGAGGAGATCGGCACCTACATCTTTGAGGTCGAGACTTCCTGGCTGTGTCGCAACGATGTGGCAACTGCAGAGGTTGAGGTGGTTCAGGTTCTGTCGCCACCCAGTGAACTGGACGCCGAGCTTATTGCCGATGTGGGGCGGTCGATCCAAGTGACCCATTCCAACCCCGGTGATGATCGTCTGTTTATCGTAACCCAGACCGGCACGATCCACATATACAAGGGTGGCTCGGTACTGCCGACGCCTTTCCTCGACATCAGCGACATCGTGAATTCGGGCGGCAACGAGCAGGGCCTGCTTGGCCTGGCCTTTGATCCGGATTACGAAACCAATGGTTTCTTTTATGTCAATTACACGGGTGACCCGCCCAACACACGGGGCAGCAATGATCGAGATACGCGAATTGTTGCCTACAAACGGGATGCGGTGAATCCAGACCTTGCCGATCCGAGTCAAAACGCCTTATTGATGACCATCGACCAACCCGAGTCCAACCACAATGGGGGTCAGCTTCTATTCGGGCACGACGGTTATCTGTACATTGCCACCGGTGATGGCGGCGGTGGCGGCGATAACCACGGCCTCTGTGGCAATGGTCAGAATCCACTCACACTGCTCGGCAAGATGCTGCGAATTGAGGTCGATGGCTTAAATCCCTACGCCATCCCGGCCAGCAATCCCTTTGTGGGTGATCCAAGTACTCTGGATGAGATTTGGGCTTTGGGCCTGCGCAATCCCTGGCGTTTCAGCTTCGATCGGCAAACGGGTGATATGTATATCGGTGATGTGGGTCAGGGCAATTGGGAAGAAATCGATTTCGAGACTGCCGACAATCCGGGTGGTGCGAACTATGGCTGGCGACTTCGCGAAGGAGCGCATAACTTCAATTTGAGCTGTGCCAATCCGGGGGGTCTGATCGATCCCATCTATGAGTTCTCCCATAGCGGTGGCGCCTGTTCGGTCACCGGCGGCTTTGTCTACCGTGGTCAGGACATGCCAGCGTTGCGCGGCTTCTACCTCTTTGCCGACTACTGTGGAACCGGGAGTTCCAGCTCCACGAAACGTTACTGGACAACCACGCTCCAACAGGGTGGGACCTGGGATACCAACACTCTGGAAATCTATGTCAACAGCAACCGTTTAATCGCCAACGTGTCTTCCTTTGGGGAAGACGCGCAGGGCGAGATGTACATTGTGACGCTGTTCGCCGGTGTCTATAAGATCACGGGAATCCGAAACTAGGAAGCAGCCATGGAACCATTTATTTCACATACTGACGAGGACACGGTCGCCCGCGAGCGCAGCAAAGCGCGTGAGTTGAGGGCCAGTCAGTGGTGGAAGAACCAGGTGGGAAACGGCCGTTGCTATTACTGCGGCGGCCAATTTCCACCCAAAGAGTTGAGCATGGACCACAAGACCCCGATCGTGCGCGGGGGTCGGTCCACCAAGAACAACCTGGTGCCCAGCTGTAAGGCCTGTAACAATGAGAAAAAGTACATGTTGCTGGGCGAATGGATTGCCCAAAGACAAGAGGCAGGACAACCTCTGGCCTGTGCCAAGAGCGAGCTTTATTAGTGTAAATCCCCCGCATCGACGAACCAGCAGCCGGGGGAAAGGGCTGAGGTGGTCACGAATACACAAGACCTCCTCGTTGTTCTTGCAGGGATTAACTGGTTGGGACCGGGGCCAGGACCATGGTCTTGAGCTGGGCGGCCACGGATGCAAACAGCGACGGGTCGCCCTGGACGCGCGCCAATTGAATCCCACCCTGAATCCCCGCAAAGATCAGACGGGCCAAATCAACCGGGTCCGTGCCTTCCAGGAATACACCGGCTTCACGTCCTTCGCGAATCAGGCCAACCAACCAGGATCTCTGCGCGGTCATTAACTCTTGTAGTTTCTCGCGCAGCCTTTCGGTCAAGGTATTCCATTCGGAGCTAAAAATGCCCGTGGCGCAAATTTTGTCGCCATCGCTGGCGATCTCCAGATAGGTCTCGAACAGGTAATCTAATTTCTCAGCGGGAGATGCATCGAGAATACGCGGCGACATCTTCCACTGGTGCATGCGCTCGGCGAAGGCTTCCAAGAGGGCCACTCCGAGGTCTTCCTTGGAAGGGAAGTGATAGTGGATAGAGGCTTTGCGTATCCCCAGACGGTCTGACAGGTCTTTGTAACTAAATGCATTGAATCCGCGACTTTGCACAAGTTCGCGGGCCACCTGCATGATTTCACCCCGGGTATCTCGTTTCATATTCAAGGCCATTTCCCCCATCTCTATTCCACCTACCAGTAGGTAAATTGTCAAGTGTTTTGTGCGTTCCATGCCAAATTCGCTCTCCGTTGTCTGAGATAGGTGCTGTCTAATTCTTTCTCTGATGTAAGAGTCTCCATGCGGAGGATTCAGTAATTGGCAGATGTGTCAGGCGCGACCGAGAGAGAATATCCCTGACGGATGCTCAAAAAACCACTTATGGTTTGAAGTGATCAGCCCTTCACGCTCGCAATTGACCGGCTCAAGTACCCTAAAGCTTGGTGCTTATCATTTGTATCTTAATTGGTGAGCTGTTTTTCTGCCGTTTCCCGTTTTATTAATATTGCCAGTTACGGTAAATAGTTGTCGGAGGAACGGATCCATGCAGCATGCCCAGAAAAACAGCACGCTCCCAATCCGGGAAAAAGGAAAACCCATCACGACAAAGGTGAGGCACAATAGCTTTGAACAGATCATCCTCTCCCTGATAGAGTGGTCCCGCGAAGCCTGTTATCGTCGCGGCAATTCACGCGATGATCAGTTCCTGCCCAGGATCGATGTGGCGGTTGACGCCCAACACGGGCTTGTTACGATTCAAGACAACGGCGCCGGGTTCACGCGAGGGGCGTTAAGACGTCTGATGATCGGTGAAAATGACGAAACACCGAGCCTGTTCTGGATTGTCGCAGAGGTCTTGGAAATTCACACCTGTGCGGGGCCCGGTGAAAATTGGCGATTTATGGGGACCGATACCGGCGAATACGCCCTGGAACCCCAATCTGCGGGCGAACAAGGAACGCGGGTATCACTGCATCTCAATCCAGCGTCCGCATTGCTGGTTGAGCCCTTTGCCGTGGAACGGATTCTCCGCCGTACTTGCTGCCTGCTTGCCATACCCCTCTACTTTAACCACAAGACCTTAATCAACGACATGATTCCGCCCTGGCGAAGGGACGATTTGGAAGGGACGCTTCTCGACGCGTATCGAATGGACTTTGCGCGGGCCTTCAGCAACGGCTTTCCACCCTTATGCTGCTTTCCCATTGAACGGGTTGACGGGATCAGGGGGTTACTGTGGGTCTACGATCACAGACGTCAAACCGATGAGGATCACCGTGAGTTGATCCTCTTTCACTATCATATCGAAGCGCCGCAAAACGTACCGGAACTGCTTCCCAACTGGGCAACCTTCGTGGGCGGGGTGGTGGTGGCCTCGAATCCAGAGGGTGCTGCACCACATGTGGGCGAAGCATTGGTTAATGGCCTGGTTTCCCTGGGGCACAACCGTTTGGATCTCTTGAGAGCCATCCAAGAGCGCCACGGAAGCGCTTTGGAGCGGGCGGCGCTTGCGGCAGGCCAGGAACTGGCAACAGTGGCCTGAAACACCACCGTAGCGATCTCTGCAGGAACAACCGCAACTTGGGTAGGAACGACCAGAGTTGTATGTAGCGCTGTCGGCCCCGGCGGCGTGAAAAGTGAGCAAAGGTGCGAAACAGAAAAATTGAAAGCCTGCACTTTAAAGGAACCGAAACGCGACGAGATGAAGGAACAGGGAAGGTAAAGAGTGATCGGGTTTGAAAGATCAGTTTCGCTGGCGAGGTAGGCCTGTCAATCCACGAATCTAGGAAACGATTAGAACACTATGGTTTGTAGTCCAGTTGGCTTTCATGACTAAAGTTTTAAGGGGTGGCACCCTTCTTTCCCATCGTACCGTTCCATTTCATCCCCTCCGCCGACTTTTGAGTGGGTCCAATCAAAGCAGGTCCTGATTCGTGGCAAGCGAAGCTGGACGAGCTTGCTGATTCGTGAAGATTCGTGTAGATTCGTGGACAAATCCCTGTTTTCAATTTAAGACGCGGGTCATCACCCAAGGGGTTCTGCCCGCCCTCAATGTGTATTACAAATGTGCATCCTGCCGTTTTTCCTTTAGCAGGCCTGAGCGAGATGGCGGCGGATGTTGGCCACATGGTTGGCGTGTCCAAAACGCTGCTCGCGATAATCGCCGCCGCCCACATTGATGCCAACCACGCGTCCCTGAGCATCAATTAAAGGCGCGCCGCTGGTGAACGGGGGCAGCTTGTTCTCCGCGTAGCGAAAGACGAGTGAGCGCTCGTCCTGCTTGACCACCACGGCCTTTATGGCGCGTTGGGTCGCCCCATTGCCCTTGCAAGCTGCCAACCAGATGGGTTGTCCCACACGAGGTGGTCCGGGCGCCAATTCGGCGGGAGCAAGGCCTTGCGGGTTGGCTACTCTGAAAGCGGCAATGTCGCCATCGGACAGCGGTTCGGGGGCATCCAGGTTCGCCTCGGGCAAAACCAGCATGGGTCCTGCCTCACCCAAAGAGGCAATCATCCAATTGGCCGCATACACATTGTAGAGATTGACGCCGGTAAGCACAGCCGGCAGCTCGCGGCCCGTATAGGCACCATTGCCGCCGGACATGTCGATGCCCTTCTTTTTAATCATTTCATCCATCACGTGCAGCGCGGTCAGCAGCAGGGGCGTTTCAAAACCCGGCGCTTTCACGACAAAACCGTAGCCTGCAAAGGTGGACTCGAATCCGGAACAGAATTCGGGGCGAACCACAAAACCGTCTGCTATGTTGGGTGCGGCAAGCATCGCATGGGGGACATGGAACCAGGGCTCGGCCTCACCCGTGGGCGTGCCTTCATAACAGCGAAACCGATGGGCCTCTCCTCCCGCGTCGCTGGCCAGGCGATTGTCTGGGGGCGGATGTTTCAGCTCGCCCTGCATCACTTTTTCGTGACACGCGCCACATAAATCACTGTCTGGACCCAGGGGGCATGTCACACATTCGTAGCGTTTGCCGAAGATGGGGCTCATGCCGCAGGCATTGCAATTATTCCAAAGGTGAAACAGATTGTGATCGGGTTCCATAGCTACCGCCTTCTCGAAATGGGTCCCCTGGAGCGGGGTTAAATGGTCATTTTTGGCACCAATCAGCCATCTGTCAAGAACTTTTATCCAGTCAGTGGTACGAATCAACGGGGAACGTTGTTGTCTGCACGCCGTATTAGCTGTCAATAGAAACAATCATTTCGCGGGACAGACCCTCATCCGACTTATTGATCAAACCATACAGGGTCAGGTCCAACCATTTGCCCTCGCTGAACATATGATCGCGTTTGCAGCCCTCTTCGGTGAAACCCAAGCGAGTCAGCAGACGCCTGGATGCGGCATTCACCGAGTGGCAATAGGCGACGAGTTTGTGCAGGTCCAAGACGCGAAAGAGCAACGCAACCAGGGCCTTATTGGCTTCCAGGGCATAACCCTTGCCTTGTGCGTCGGGATGAAAACGATAGCCGATTTCGGCCCGACGATCGGCGATGGATTCGAGTCGAAACACCACTTCGCCGATGACCCGAGACGCGCCTTTTCGTTTCACCGTCAACGAGTACCACTTCTCCTCCTCGAAGGTCCAGGGTTGCATGCGGTCAGCGATATGGGTCACTACCTGTTCCCTTGTCATGGGCGGGCGAATGTAGCGGCAAATATCCGGATGAGAGCAGAGGATGTAGGTATCCTCAAAATCACCCTCTTGAAAAGAACGCAGAACGAGGCGGGACGTCTCCAAAGGCAGATTCAGGGCGGAACAATTGGCTGGCAAAGACAAGCGTCACTCCTTAGGGCTTCTTGGACTTATTGAAAGGTGGTTTCGAAACGGGCTGGTAAGCTGACATCCAGCAACTCCAAATCAGATGAGCAATCCGCCAATGCGTGGGCGAGTCCGGCGGGCACAACGCAGCTGTCACCGCTGACCATTCTCAGTGGTCCTTCGCCTTCGCGGAGCAGACGCATCTCACCGCTCAAAACAAAGAGAAACACAAATTCCGCACTGTGGGAAAGCAGCTTGGGTGCCTGGCCCTGGCAAGGGCGTGCGACCCGCACACCGGCCAAACCATTGGTGGCCTCGGCAATGCCGAAATCGCGGGCCGTGCCTTTCAAGCGCCAGGGCAGCCAGGTCGCCGTCTCGGCCTGGTGGCGAACAAAGCGTTGGCCCCCAAAGTTGCGCAGAGGGTTAACCCTTTCAGTGGGCAATTCCAGGCCGTGATCGGCAAAGGTCCCGTGAACAGCCGGACTGCCGATTTCGATCACCTCCAAACCTGGCGAGGACGCCAATACGCGGTGCCTGATTTCAGGCGGTTGCAGCACGCAATCGCCGGCACGCAACAAAAAGGGGGGCCCCTGATCCTCATAGACAACGCGCACCCAACCCTTGTAACAGAAAATCATTTGAAAACGGATCTTGTGAAAATGCACGTAGTCAGGAACGGGTCCCCCATTTGGGATCCGAATATGGGAGGCAATAAAACGCCCACCCTGACGATTGCTGATAAGGTCGCGGTACTGCATGCCGGCGCGGCCGGCTTTCCAATCTGTGCCTTCGCCCAAGCGGGTTAAGACAAACGATTGCTGTTCAGGGGGCACGACGAGCGGTGGATTGGCGTCGACCAGTTCAATGCGGCTGCCGTTGGGCGCAACAAGTTCCGTAGCGCCGCTGGCCAGGGTAGCAGGGTCGCGACATAGCAGACGCAATACGCTGGCTGAACCGGAAGCGCCCAGTAGAAGTCGGAGGCGTAATCCGTAGCCGCTCACAACGGCAGTAGTCGGCGCATCTGCTGGCAGGATGGTTTCTACGCGAAATCCAAGCCGGTCGGTGAAAAAGGCAAGTGTTTCATTCAATTCCGTACAGGGCAAAACGATCTCTGCCGCTTCAATTCGATCCTTGAATTCCATTTTCATATGGACCCACTCGGAAAATTTAGTTTGTATGCCTGGACCAATGATTTCCGTCGCGGGATCATTCGTACCTTGCCTTGAATAGTAACGTTTCAGGCAAAAAGGTTCAAGGTTCAAGCTTCATGCAAAGTACCCCTAAGGATAAAGGTCTCCCTGAAAATGCGCAGCAAACCCGATCGAGGAGCCTGCTCTTTGCCCAGTGCTTGCCCGCGCGGTGTAATCTGTAGGCATACATGCAGGGCGATGTTCCCTTTTTGGGACAAATTTTTCCATCACCTGGGAAGCATGAAATGTTATCCTGTCAACCCATGGACTGACGAAAACATTTGCTACCAGTAGCTTATGGCGTCAGAACCCGGAAGATTGAATGAGCAACGGTTCGAGCTGAAACCGCTGGCGCATTTCTTGCGTAAAAAGGGATGGATAATGGAGTTATGCGGAGGTAGCATGAGCTTGCAGTTAGGATTGTTGAGTTTACTTTTTTTTAGCCAGGGAGATTCCCCCCCCCAAGTTGATGTGAACATCCAAGTAGTGTATCGAGACATACGGGTTCACGTGACGGATAAAAATGGCGAGCCGGTGATCGGATTGAAACCGGAAGATTTTATCGTCAAAGAAAATCGAAAGACACAGGATGTCAGCTTTTTTGAAGAGGTCGATCTGGGCGATGAAGTTATGGACACATTGTCCATGGATGAACCCGCTTCAGAAGCAGGAGAACCAGGGTCAGAAGTTGCGTCAAAATCCCCCCAAAGCAGCCGTAACTTGATGCTGGTGCTGGACAGCAGCAACATGCGTCCCCAAGCATTTAGGGAAATGAAAGAGGCGATGCGGGATTTCATCAACGACTACATTACCCCCAATGACCTGGTAAAGCTAATTCAACTCGATGGTGAGTTGATCCACCTGAGCACATTTGTCAAGAGCAAGGAACGGCTTCTGGAAGGCCTTGACGAAGCCTACTATCGAGGCACGCTCTACAACAGGCTGGTTATGCAGGAAGGCGAGGTCATCGAACAATACAAGAATTACCTTGCCCCGCCTGGGCATGGCGCACCGGAAGCGGCGCTGTTTAATTCTCGTGTCCAATCGGATGATGAGGCATTCAAAAGTGATCAGGGCTTTTACTTGAGACGGGTCCGAGAAGCCGTTCGCGCCAAAGAACTCAGTAAGAGAGCCGCCTACACCTTGTTCAATAACACTATGGAGTTTTTCGGCACGGTCTTCGACCAGATGATCGGTGCGAAAGCCGTTTACCTGTTCACGGGTGGCGGTTATGTGAACAAGATGGGCATTGAGAAAACAACCAACCACCAGGCCAATACTTTGGGTTACAGCCTGACCACCCACAATGTAACCGTTTACAGTTTTGTACATGTGGCTAAAGACCCGGTTGCCGTCGAGATGAGAAGCCTCAGCTCGGTGAGATTGGACGACAATACCAACCCCCTATCGGAACTCGGCTCCGAGGGCCGCCACATTCAGGGCACGGTTCTGGAAGAACCGACCCAGGTAACCACAGCCCCTTTGTCCGCCTCTCAGCTCACGGGGGGAATCATGGTCACTGCCAATAGTGTCGGGGCCATTCGCACGGAATTGGAACGCTTTGGTTCGGGCATCCAGCATTATTACCGGTTGGGTTACACCATCGATGCACCCAACTCGAAAACCAAGGTCAAAATCCAGCTGGCCAAGCGCCAGAAGGGCTGGAAAATTCACTACGGTAAACAATTCCGTCCGATCAAACCCTTCGTCAAAAAGAAGCTTAAAAAGCAGCGACAAGACTTCACCGTCGAGCTGGAATACGGCCAGGCCAACCGCAACAATTTGGATGCGGAATGGGGCTTTAGCGCATTCCGCGGTGCAGACCGGGGAGAATCGGTCCCTGTCTATGTCAAGATCCCCAGGAAAACATTCCCCAAGAAGGGATACATGGTGGGCTTCTCTGCGCACAACGATGTACGCGATCTGATCGACATGTCTACTGCGGTCATCAATCACGAAACAGAGGCGGATGGGTATTTGCTCTACGATGTGCTGATTCCCCGTACGAAACCTGCCTTTGTGAGAGGCCTGGTTATTGATTTGGACACGGGCATGAAAAGTAACTTCGAAGTTGATTATCGGGAACCGAAAATCAAAAGCAATGAGATGTCGGTGGCATCGGTGATGCTCTCCCAGGACAAGGGCCTGAAAATGATTCCCATCAACCATATTCGTTGCGGCGCTGCCAAAGATGGTAAAAAGGAGACCCGAGAGGTTAACCGCTGTGAAAAAGATCCCTTCTTCATGGGCGGGTTTATGGTGAAACCGTCGATCACGAAGACCTTTGCCAGCAACGAGCGCATCGAGTTGCTGTTTCAGGTAAAGAATACCTTCAGTCCCATTGATCAGGTTGAAGTTCGACTCGATTTAAGGGGCGAAGGCAAAACCACCGAAACCGAATTGGATATCTCAAACGCCCACCAGTTGGACGAGAATACGGTGAACTACATGGCTTCGTTTTCGACAGAGAACTTGAAACCTGGCAGCTATTCACTGGCTCTTTCAATCATTGATCCGGGTAGCGGAGACGTGAGTCTTCACCAGCACCCCTTCCAAATTCAGAACTAAGGTACCGATCCCGGACGAGCGTTGTGTTCGTCCGGGTTAATCGGAACAGGCCGAGGCGGAAGATTCCTTCCCGACCTGTTCCGATTAGCATATTACCAATGAAGTCTTTGCCATTTTTGGCAAGAGTTCTTTGATGACTTCCGCTATCAGGTGTCAATAGGAAGACCAAAGTTTGGATAAAAGAGGGCCTTTGGCCCTCATAGCTGACAGCTGTCAGACGAACCATGTGGAAATTAAACGTTGTCGTAATATTTCCAGCTCGTCTGGGTTAGGGTAAGAGCACGGAGTGTGTGTTCTCAGCGCAACAAGCCAGGCCTTGCTTATAGCGTTCCAGGTTGGCCTGGAGACGGTCGACCATGTCTGCACCAGCTCTGTCGCCAATGAAAGTGATCAGTTCTGTTTGCAGCTGAACGGCCCGTTCAAAGAGACCGGCCTGAGCTTGGGCCATGGCAAAGGTTTCGGCGAAATGCACATTCTTCTCGGCATCGAAGAGGGCACCTGCCAGGACTACCGCCCGCTTTCCGTCGCGAAGAGCCAAGTCGGGAGCTGCGGCCAGAAAACGAGCGTAAAGATGGCTTAACCTCTTGTTTTCAGGCAGGTTGTGGACCGCATCGGTCAGAGCGGTTCGTGCCATCGGCAACTGGTCGGAAAGGATCAGGGCGGCAATTCCGCCCAGCCATGCGGGCAGGTTTTTCGGCTCGGCTTTGACTACCGCCTGGTAGTGGGGGATCGCTGCGACGTAATCGGCGAGAATCGAGAGTGCCGTCGCCAGGTTCAGTGAAACAGCAGGCTGCGCCGGGTTCAGTTGCAGAGATTCCTGATAATAGGGAACCGCCTCCTGGTGAGAACCACGGTTTTGAAGCAATAATCCAAATTCGTTGAGGCAGGTGACCCGCTGGCTATTATCCAGAGGCATGGTCAGCAGTTTCTTCAGAAGGGTGACGGCAGATTCGCCGTCAGCGGTTTCCCTGTAGAGAATCGCCAGAGCCAGTAGGGCCTCCTTCTTATCTGGCTGGTCCGCGAGCAGGCGGGTTAGATCAGCGATGGCCTCGGGCTCGCGTTTAAGCTCCCGGTAGACACTGGCGCGAGCAAGCAGGGCACCGGTATGTTTGGGCAAAAGGCCCAGCAATGCGCCGTAGGCATCAAGAGCATGCAGGTTTTTTTTCTGGCTTCGCAGGACGCGACCCAGCTCCATGTAGGGCTCAGGGAATTTGGGCGCACGCTTGATCGCTGCCTCCAACTGCTCGGTCGCATCGAGATACTCCTGTTTATCGGCAAATAGGATCGCTGCGGCATAGTGGAGTCTGGCCAGCTCGGTCGGTTGAGCGTCTTTCTGATTAAATGTCGCGTCATCGATCGCGTCCAGGAAGAAATCCACCGCTGCGGGTCGGTTGCCAAAGTTGTCCTGGATGGTGGCGCGGTAATCAGGGCCCGAGAAGGCCCCCTTTTCGGCAGCCATGGCACGCACAACCCGGAATCTGGCGGCAGCTGCCTGCTCTTCGAGTCGCGACATGTACGGGTTGCTGAAAGGAATTTTACCCGAACCCAGCTGGAGCAGGTGGGCTCGGGCCTTGTCTTCCTCACCCAGTTTGGTCAGGGCCTGACCAAGCGGTTCGTGGACAGAAGTAGCGGTGGGAAAACGGGCCAGAACCTGCTCGAAATAGTCTACGGCAAGCTTGTACTCGCCCAAATCAGCTGCAGCACGGCCCAGCCCGTTGAGTAGGAAGGCCTCTTCTCCAGCGGTTTCCAAGGCTTTTTGAAAAACCGTACGGGCCTGTTGTGGCTGATTGAGGGATAAGTAAACATAGCCCAGGTGAGCGCGTGCAAAAAGGTTATTCCGGTCTATCTGCAATACCCGCGAGAATCGCTGGAGGGCTTTTTGAGGTTGCTGCCTCTGCTCGCTGATAAGGCCCAGGTAGAAAGCAAACCGTTGTTCTTTTGGCGCCAACAGCAAGCTTTGTTCGAAGACCGCTTCAGCCGCGTCTTCCAGGTCGTGGGCCAGATAAAGCTCGCCCAGGCGGCCCAGTTCAGCAGCCAGGTCTGCGGGTCTAGCGGTTTGATCAGTCGCTATCACTTCCAAGCGCTCGCGAGCCTCTTCCATCATCTTGCGAATGGGCGCTTCAATACCGCCAAGCTCCGGCTTGGGAGGTAACTCGGACTGCTGCGCGGTAGTCGGCGAGAAGAAGATCAGGCAGATGGGAAGTGCGAACGTTTGTAAAAGGAGCATATCCATCACCAAACCGTGTGAGTCGTGAGGTCCGGTGCCATCGTCCTGGCCAGGAACCCAATCATGAAAGTACCTTATTGGCGCATCTCAATCAACCGTGAAATAGGACTCTGTTCGCTTTCAAGCCACTGTCTTCACAGCAATCACCACTATTCCACTCGATCTGTTGAAAGAGCATCCCATGCTGGGGCAAGGTCTGTCGTTGGACTCATTGGGGATAGTCAATCCGGTGGTAGCGGTCCAGCTTCTGGAGGGTGAGCAGCTGTTTCCGCCCATCTGGCCAAAGTATTTCCAAGGCCACTGGACCTGAATAACTTCCCAGTCCGAAGTGCAGCGCCAGCTCTGATTGGGTCAGGAAGCTGCCCCCGGAACAGACCTGGCGCCAGGCTTTATGCAAACCCGCGCTTGCCGTAACGCGTGCGCCGATTGCGAAGCGGTTCGCTGGTGGGCCACGAAGTTCGAGACCAATCCAGTGATTGGCAGTTTTCAGTACATTGTGCAACAGGTTGGGGGCCGAATTGCTATTGGTGACCAGCAGGTCGAGACGACCATCCCGATCCCAGTCGGCCACCGCAAGGGCGCGGCTGACCGCCTCGATTTGGAAACCTCCCGCCTCCGCGAGCGGGCTGAAGGAGCCTTGCCCGTTGTTGGCGAAGAGCTGGTTTCGTTGGGGGTAGCTGGCGCCGGCCTCCAGGATGGCAATATTGTCGATGACATGACCATTGGCGATGGCCAGATCCAGGTCACCGTCGTTGTCGTAGTCGAAGAGCTGGGTTCCCCAGCCCACTTCTCGAAGCGAGGGCTGGCTCAGGCCCACGCCATGGGTGGCGTCCTCGAAGAAGAGTTCACCGCGGTTCAGCATCAGGGTGTTGCTCTCACCGCTGTAATTGGTGACGAAGAGATCGGGTCGGCCGTCCGCGTTCACGTCTCCCAGGGCAACACCCATCCCCGCTTCGGCCTCGCCGGCAGCATTAAAACCAAACCCACTCAAGAGTGATTCATCGCTGAATGAACCCTTGCCGTCGTTGATATAGAGCCGGTTCATGGTGCCGTCACTGGCGACCAGAATATCGCTGTCGCCGTCCTCGTCGATATCACACAGCAGCACGCCAAAGCTCTTGACCTCGCCGTTCTGGCGGATGCCGCGCCGCCGCGATTCCTCGCTGAAGGTGCCGTCGCCCCGATTGATGTAGAGGTAATCGTCCAAACCCTTAAAAACCGAGGGTCTGCAATAGGATTGGATATTGCGGGTTGCGCCACCGCATTTGGGGTTGGCTTCATAACGGAAATCGACGTAGTTGGCCACATACAGATCCAGGTCACCGTCGCCGTCCACATCGCCAAAGGCACAGTTTGTGCCCCAGGCCTTGCCGGCGACACCGGCCCGTTCTGCCACTTCTTCGAAACTGCCGTCGCCCTTGTTGCGAAAGAGCCTGTCTGGTCCGTAGTTGGTTACAAACAGGTCCAGGAGCCCATCGCCGTCGTAGTCACCGCTGCACATACCCATGCCGTAGCCCGTATCGCCGAGGCCGGTCTTTTCGGTGACGTCAATAAAAACACCGTCGCGGTTCTCATACAGGAGATTGCGTGGAATGGGGCCCGGTTTCGTTCCAGGGGTGGGGGCACCGTTGATGAGGTAGAGGTCACTGTCTCCGTCTGCGTCGTAGTCGAACCAACCACCGCCGGCACCGGTTGTCTCTACGTAGTATCGTTCCCCGGAACGACCGTCGAAGTGACGGAAATCGATACCGAGTCGATCAGTGACCTCGCGAAAAGCCGTAGCGGGTCCATCGCCTGCCAAGGCCGCGTTTGCGTAAATGAGAATCAATAATAGTCGGCGGCAGAAGAACAAACATTCCATGTCTCCATCATCCCATCTACCATACCGGTTCCGCAAGGATGATTCACGGATTCTGGTTGGGTTTTTTATCCCTTATTCTGGGCGGGGGAACCCCTTCGAGTTGACGTTCTGCTAACCAGGCTTTGTATTTTGCGGGCGGCTCCACAATGAACTCCCCTATCAATGACGCGTGGGCGAAACCACACATCTGGTCGCCCTTGAGTACATATTGTCCTGGCGCGCCAGAATCAAATTCGAGGTTGAAGACAATATCCGGCACGCCCATCTGGATCTTGTTCAACTCCGGCACCCGAAAAGTGTAGAGGTAGTCTTTGGAGGTAACCGCGATGTGAAGCGGGGTATGGGCTGGGACGTGCATGTGTTGCACTGCGACCACGTCGTCCTTGCTGTGCAGGACGCCATCTTCTCCTGGGTAGCGGATATACCAATCGTACTCCTGGCCGACAACCTCCAGGCTCAGTGGGCTCGGTGGCACCTCGCGACCACAGCCGAGTAGGAAACAAATGGCGGAAAGAAGTGCGAGTCGCACTTGCCCCCTTCCATGGCGATTTTTTTGAAACTGTCGACCCAAGGCAAATTCTCTCTCAGGCCTCAAGAGGCAAAGACATCTTCTAAAGAGTCCTTTTGGAATAGGGCTTTCCCCCATTGTCTCAGCTGAGTCTCATTGGCTTCATTTGCCTTGGCCTGGACCCAGTCGGGAACTTCGCCAAACAGATCCAAGACCAGATTCAAAAAATACTCGACCTTGCCTTCTTTCTTGCCTTCTTTCTTTCCTTCTTTCTTTCCTTCTTCCATGGCGAATCTTTTAAAACTGTTCACGTAAGCCATTTTCTTCTCTCCTACTTCAGAATTTAGGTCCAAATGAAGCTGCTTGTCAAGTGCTTCCGGCAGTTTCATGACCCAATCAATATAATCGAGCAGTTGTTCTATTTTTTCTCGTGAATATCCCTTGGAAAGGGTTCGCCGGTACAG
>Ga0316189_10001014_pt1 | contig 27931 bp, 23 predicted proteins | sample LowCovwburrow_MG_FD_204930 | JGI IMG/M metagenome (GOLD analysis project Ga0316189, IMG submission 204930) | Coastal sediment microbial communities from Maine, United States - Lowes Cove worm burrow | ecosystem: Environmental > Aquatic > Marine > Coastal > Sediment | place: USA: Maine...
GAACCATCACGGCGCTCTGGGTCGGGGGCCAGGCGACGTTGCCGTTGCCAGCGCGGACCAGATGGGCTGCTGCCCGGTCGGCCAGGACCCAGTCTTTGCCGCCCTGCCACCAGCCGGCCACGGACTTGGCCACCAGGCGCTGGATGGCCGGCCAGGGGACTGGCTCGCTGAGCACGGAGCAGCGGCCCAGCAGGGTTTGCGCCGCTTCGTCCAGGGCTTGCCAGAGGCTGTTCAGGGCCAGATCTGCGTTTAATTTGTCGCGGGTTTCCGGCAGGGCCGGTTCTAGGGGTTGTGACCCGAGTAGCGACTTCCCGACGGCAGCTGGCGCTGCACCAGGCCTTCCAGGAAGACCAGGGTGCGGGGGTGACCGTCCACTGTATCGGCCAACCACTCGCGATCGGCGGATGGCAGCAGGGCCAGGGTGGGGAACGATCGGGACCTATCGTCGTTTCAAAAACAACCCGCAACGACAGCGTTGCGGGTTATTTTTGACGATAAGCCGGATCACTTTCTCCTGACCAAATGACTAGGATCTCAGCCCCAAATTTTGGATGAAGGGGATGGCAAATCTCCACTTTATGGGTACTTTGAACATGTCTCGGGCTGGACAGCGCTATATTCGACCGTCTCTGTTCTACCCAATCTATGCCGGGCCGAGCTCCGCCAGTTTCAGGCGGTCGGCCTTCTTCAGACTCTTGGCCACCAGATCGTAAGAGTGGTTGATCATCTTGAAGACCTCCGCTTCTTCCAGGCTGCCGTCCAGGATCACCGTGTTCCAGTGTCTTTTGCTCATGTGGTAACCCGGCTGTACGCATGGGTAGGTGGCCCGTAGAACTTCGGCCAAGTCCGGGTCGCATTTCAGGTTCAAGCGCAACGGTGTGTCGCTCCAGCCGAAGAGGGCGTACATTTTGCCCATCACCTTGAAGACCGCCACATCCGGTCCAAAAGGGAAACCCTCGGTGGTGCCTGGTTTCTGGTACAGGAAGGCGCGCAATGTTTCCAGTTTCATGGGTTCATTCATTGGTTTAACCTTGGCTGAGTAGCTCGCGTAAATCGATGACCGCAGCGTTTGCTCGCGAGATATAGGAGGCCATCACCAACGAGTGATTGGCGAAAATGCCAAACCCGTTGCCATTGAGGATGACCGGACTCCACATGCTGCGTTGGGTCCCCTCCAGCTCGCGGATGATCTGACTGACAAGCGCCTTGGCGTTTTTGTCTGCGAAAACCGGTTCGAAATCGATCTCGATGGCACGCAGAAAGTTGAGCAGGGCCCAGGTACCACCACGCGCCTCGTAGAATACGTCGTCGAGTTTCATCCAAGGTGTCTTCACATTAACGATCTGCGAAGTATTGGTGGACTGAGAGGCCGAGTTATCGCCAGCAAGATCGGTATTGCTACGGGCCTGGCCAACACTGGCGCCCAGGCGCTGCGAGTAACTGCCCAAACGTTTCTCGACCACGGCCAGCCAGTCGCGCAGGTTGTCTGCCCTAGCGTAGAACTGGGTATCTGTATTGTTTTGCTGCGAAAGACCATCCAAATACTTTTGCAACGCGGCCACGCCCTTGCGGTATTCGCCCTCGGTACTGGGAATCGCCCAAGAATCGTTTGCGTATTGGAGCAAGGGTTCAGCCCGAGTGAGATGCGGGTTCTCGACGGATTGAGAACGAGAACGGCTCATATCGTTGCGCATGGAGCGGGCCAGGTCACGGACCTGGACAACCACGCCATATTCCCAATTTGGCATGTTGTCCAACAGCAACATGGGTGGCGCAATATCGTTGGACAAATAACCGCCCGGTTTGTCCAGCAGGGTCTGAACGGTGGTAATCAGAGTGGCCGTTGTCACGGTGCCTGTCACCTTCCGCTCCCCAACCATCCGGTTGGTTATCTGGCGCACATCCAAATGGGCGGGCTCCCGACTGATGTACCAGGAAAAGCTGAACACCATCAGAAAAATCAGCCCAACTGCCACCAGCACCCATTTGCGGTTGCCCTTCTCTGAGAGCCCTTTCTTCATACCGGCAAAGGGTATCTTGCCGAACATCCACCTGATGCTTGAACCCAATTTTTTCAGCATGGTCAGCATACGATCTTTCATGGGGGTGACTCCTTGTACTTCCCGGAATAAATGGGTTTTGCAATTGTAGTACGCGGGATGCGGGTCCCCTCTATCTTATACGATTTCTGCGATTCATTTGTTATCTGAGCAGAATCGCGGCAATTCTGCCCAATGTACGCGGGAATCGCAGTGGCTTCCAAGCCCATTTTATTCTATCCTTTAGGTGGATTGGCTACAGGAGGCAGATTTTTGGCTTCAGCGATGAACAGAATACCAACACGGGTCGTTTCCGTGGGCGACATGGAACTAGGCGGATCACACCCGATTCGGGTCCAGTCCATGATCACTGAAGACACTGCGGATATTGATGGTTGCACCGCATCAATCATCGGTCTCTTCAAGAAGGGATGTGAAATCGTCAGGGTTACCACCCCCACCCTGAAAGATGTGGGCTACCTACGCCAGATCCGCGAGAAACTAAAAGCCATGGGTTATGCAATTCCCCTGGTGGCCGACATCCACCACAACGGTTACAAAATCGCGCGCGAAGTCTCCCCATTTGTGGACAAGATCCGAATAAACCCGGGTTTATTCGTCTTCAAGCGACGCGATGCCGGCCAGGAATTCAGTGCGAAAGAGATCGGGGAAGAACGGGAAAAAATCCATGCCCATATGAAGAACGTCATTGAGGCCTGCAAAACCAACGGCACGGCCATGAGAATTGGCGTGAACCACGGTTCCCTCTCGGAACGCATGCTGTTCATTCATGGCGATACGCCGAAAGGCATGGTGGAAAGCGCCCTCGAATTCGTTGAGATATGTGAGGCGGAGAACTTTTACGATCTGGTTATCTCGCTCAAAGCCTCACGGGTCCCCGTGATGATCGAAGCCAACCGCGCCATCGCGGCCGCCTACGAAAAACGGGGCGCCGGCTACCCGCTGCATCTGGGCGTCACCGAGGCCGGCGACGGCATGTACGCCCGCATTAAATCAACCACCGGTATCGGCACCCTTCTGGCCGAAGGAATCGGTGATACCATTCGGGTATCCCTTGCCGAGGACCCCCTTGAGGAAATCCCCGTTTGCTACGACATTCTCCAGGCTCTGGGCCTGCGCAAGACCAAGGTCGAGTTTATCGCTTGTCCCTCCTGTGGACGCACCAAATTCAACCTGACCCAGGTGGTTCCCAAGGTGCGCATGGCCACTGAACACCTGGTCGGCTTGGATATCGCTATTATGGGCTGTATCGTTAACGGACCGGGTGAAATGGCCGGTGCCGACTACGGTTACGTGGGCAAAGGCCTTGGACGGATCTCCATCTACCGCGGCAACGACGAAGTGTTGCGCAACGTTCCTCAGGACGAGGGCATCAACGAACTGATCAAGCTCATTAAACAAGATGGCCGTTGGACAGAACCAACGGCAGAGGCGGCACTCACTTGATTTTCTGTCAATCCTGCCTGAAACCCAACACGGACGACGCCCGTGTCTGTGGGAAGTGTGGCAACAAGCTCCTAGTTATCGGCGGCAACTACAAATGGGAAGAACCCGATTCTTCTGTCGGCATCTCCATGGATGATCATTTCTTGGAAAGAATCTCCTTTCTAGACGAAACGGTGAACTCTGTGCTGGAACATGTGGCCCGTATTTCAGACACGCTCGACATGGTAGATCGCAATGCCTTTGTCACCCGCTCGGGACTGTCTTCACTGGTTGAAACTCTGAAGGAAAGCAACCTGTTGCGGGAAGAACTGCTCTACCAACGCTGGGAAGCAACCATGATGGAGCAGATGGAAGAAGCCCGTTTCCGGGATCGCTTCATGCAAATGAAGAGTCGGTTCCTGGCTCTTTTTCGCGGGGAGGCCACCAAGAAGAAGAGTTTCCTCGCCCAGATCGAAGAGGCAGAATTTGCCATTTATTCCGATCGTGTCCACGAGAGCAGTGAGATTCTCAAAAAAGCATTAAAGCTGGACCGCAAGAACTACGAGTTGGCCTACTATCTGGCCGAATGCTGCCAGTTACAGGGTCTCAACAAGGAGGCCAGTCAGTACCTGCGCACCGCCCTGAAGGCCAATCCGAACCACGCCGACTCCCTGCTGCTGCTAGCCCTGATCCACTACAGCGAAGACAAGGTCGAGGATGCGAAAGACCACCTGTCCCGTTGTCTGGTAGTGAGCCCCCACCACGCCGTGGCCCTACTGACCATGGGTTCCATTCTCACCGCCGAGAAACGCTTCGAGGATGCCCGTCCCTTTCTGGAACAGGCCACCGACCTTGACCCTCAGGCACAGGGTTTCTACCTTCTGGGCCTGGGTGCTCGTGAAACGGGACGGCTCAAAGAAGCCATTGATTACCTGAGTTATGCCACCGAACTCGACCCGGAACACGAGGACGCCGCTTTCAGTCTGGGTCTGGCCTACCTCAAACGTGGATGGACCCGGAAGGCCCGAGCCTGTTTCTCCCACGCCCTCGAACTCAATCCCAACAAGGTGGAGTTCCGTCAGGCCGCACAAATAGACGAACCAGGCAAGCAAAACGACGTGGAAATGGATGAGACCAGCCTGAACACCCTGGCTCTGGCCAATGACCTCTTCCACACCGGCAAACTAAAGCAGGCCTTGCCCCACTACCGCTTCCTGCTCAGGAAGTACCCTGCCAACTACCTGGTCCTTTCTTCTTTTGCGGTGCTGAACTTCTCGTTGCGCCGCTTCGAGGAGTCTCACAAAGCCGCCAGTAAAATCCTGACCCTGGAAACACCGGTCATGGTGCGCTGTGTGGCTTTTACCATGCAAATGGAATGTTATCGTGCCCAGGGTCGTTATGACGATGCCATCGAGAGCCTGATCCAAATGAAGAACGAGTTCCCCGAGGGGACCGGCGCTGCTATTGCCAACTACGGCCTGGCCTTGACCATGGCAGACACGGGTCGGGATCTGAAGCAAGCCGAGACCCTGGCTCGCGACGCCCTGGAGACCAGCCCGCCGGAGTTCCATCACAACTTGCTCGATGCCCTGGGATGGGTCTATTTCAAACAGGGTCACTACGAGGAAGCACTGGAACTGGTGAAGTCTGCCATTAACATGCACGAATCACTGAACCATCTCTACCACTTTGGCATGATTTTGCTGGCACTCAACCTACAGGACGAGGCGTTCAAAGTCTACGAACGAATTGTCAAGTTACGCGCCCAAACCGCTACTGTCGACGATTTTATCTTCCTGGCCATTAGCCGTGAGATGGAGTCTGCGGTTACCCATCCCATGAGCTCAGAAAGCTCGCCGTGAGGCCCTAGCCTTGAACCCGCTTCTTCAAAAACAGCTGGATGAGTTGCCCATTTCATCGGGGGTCTACCTCTTTTCCGACTCTGATAAGAGGTTGTTGTATGTGGGCAAGGCCAAGAGCCTGCGTGCACGCGTGCGCTCTTATTTCAACAACAGTCCTAAAGGTCCGCGGATCGAACGCATGGTCTCCCGTATCGACCGCCTGGAAATCATGCTCACCGAAACCGCCAGCGAAGCGCTTTTGCTGGAAAACAGCCTGATCAAGAACAACAAACCCTATTTTAATGTGCTGTTGCGCGATGACAAAACCTATCCCTATATCAAGATAACCGATGAACCTTTTCCGCGTGTGATCCTCACCCGCCGCAAGACCGGAGCCGGCCGTTATTACGGGCCCTTCCCCAGCGCCCAAGCCGCACGCCAGGCGATAAAGCTCATTCACGGGCATTTTAAGGTGCGCAGCTGTGATCTGGAACTGGGCGAACGAGATTATCGACCCTGCCTGCAATACCATATCAAACGCTGCGATGCGCCCTGCCACTTCCTTGTTGACGAGGTCAACTATGAGCCCGGGGTGGAACGGGCCGCGCTCTTCCTGGACGGGAAACGCGATGACCTGGTACAAGAAGTCTCGGCCGAAATGAAGGTGGCCGCCGGCGAGTTGGCCTTCGAGAAAGCCGCCTACCTGCGTGATCTGCTGGGCCTGATCACCTCTGTGCAACGAACCCAGAACGTGACCAGTATGACCTACGATCGGCTCGATGTAGTGGCCGTTCAAGCCGAAGGCTGGCAGGGAGCGGTGCTGGTTATGGCCATTCGTCGCGGCGCTATTGTTCGCAGCTCGCACTTCAAGGTGGAGTGGGAGGAGAATCCCCAGGCCGACCTTAATCGCTGGCTCTGCCATTATTACCTCAACCATGCCGACCCACCCGATGAGGTGGTGATCGAGCATATGGAAGGGCTGGAGCTATTGGCTGCCACTTTCCAAGAGACAAAGGGCCGCAAACTGACCATCACCACGCCCCAGCGCGGCACCAAGAAAAGGCTGCTGGAGATGGCGAGAGAGAACATTGCCATCAACTTGGAAATGCAGCGCAAGGAAGCTGATGATCATCCCGGAGTGGTGCAGCTGGCCGATCGCTTGGAACTCAATAACCTGCCGCATCGTATGGAATGTTTTGACATCAGTCATACCATGGGCACCCATTCGGTGGCCTCCATGGTGAGCTTCCGAAACGGCAAACCGGATAAGAGCAATTATCGCAAATTCAAGATCAAGACAGTGGAGGGCAACGACGATTTTGCGTCCATCGCCGAGGTGGTCGACCGTCGCTATAAACGACTGCTGGCCGAGGCCAAACCCTTGCCCGACCTGATTGTCATCGACGGTGGTTTGGGCCAGTTGCATGCCGCCCATAAATCACTGTTGGCCCTCGGTTTGGGCGAGCACCCCCTGATCAGCCTGGCCAAACGGGAAGAATGGGTGTATCGCATGCGCGACAATGAGCCGGTGATCATCGACCATGCCGAGCCCGCACTGCGCATGCTGCAACACATGCGAGACGAGACCCACCGTTTTGGGATCACCTTTCACCGCAAGAAGCGGGGCAAGGGCATGCTCGATTCGGAATTGGACAACATCCCCGGACTGGGCCCCAAACGAACTCACAAATTGCTGCATCACTTCGGCAGTGTCAAGCGCATCAAGGAAGCCAGCCTGGAGCAGGTTGCCAATCTAATCGGTAGGAAAACCGCAGAAACCCTGCTGGTCCACCTGAAAAAGAACTAACCCGATTGGGGCAAAAAAAATGCCGACCGCCGGTGCGTGTTTGGGGGCACCCTACCGACGATCGACATTTTTATGCTTGTGTGACGAGAATGACGATCGGCTTTTCCGACCTTGCTGGGGGGCTGGTCAGGCCCCTGGTTGGTGACTTGGGAATAACTCCATTTTACAGGGAACTCACGAGAACACAGTGGCAGAAAGGGACCGATCAAAACCCGACGATTTATTGGGGATAACCATCTGATTTTGATCGGTTGGTCGTTGGAGAGAGTGACAAGACAAAATACCCCGGCCCCGTTGCCAAGAGGTCGGCTTAACTTGCCGTCGCCCTTATATAATAGGTTCCCGCCCTGGGGGAAACAATAGGGCACAATACTCAAAACTTGCTGAGTATAGCTACCTAGAGTTCCATGAAAGATGACCCTCTGAACGGTAACAGCGGCACGGGTTCATTCGTCGGTTGCGATTTCAACCTTCCTCGCCGACGCGCCCATTTCTTCCCGAGCCACTTCCATGCTCTCACCGGGACAGAGATCACCAGACACAAAAAACCGCGAAAGCAGAAAACTTCAACTTCCGCGGTTCAGAGAATTATGTGGGTCTGAATTAGAAACGGTGGGCGTAGCCGAAACCGAAGAAAAAGTTAGGGCTCTTGTCGTCCAAACCCGTACCGGCGTAGAAATCTACCTGGCTATCGAGCCCTATCGGGTAGGTGGCGTTAAAGTCGAACACGAACTGGTCCTCTACTTCCTTCAAGGGATAAATCGCTGCATCACCTTCCCCGCCAATATTGTAATCAGTGCCATCCTGTAAGACTTGCCTGGCATTGGCCGAAGATAGGATCGCGGCAACACCAGCGGCAAAAGCCCACTTCTGGTTGAGGGCTCCGTTGAAGTATGCGGAAACCGTCAACTCGTTCTGACCTTCCACGTAGCCGGCATAACCGGACAGGGAATAGGCGTTAGAGAGTTCTGTATCAGAAGCAAAACCCACAAAAAAATTGGTGTCGTTGTCACCGAAGTCAACCCCGGTCTGCGAGGTAATGCCCCCAATCACGGCGAGTTCCGTTTTTGCTGCGTCGCCCTTGGGTTTTAGACGGTACTTGGCGGCCAGGGACGAATTGGTAAAACCAAATTTATCGGGCAGATCTTGTTCAATAAAAGAACCGATGCCAATATTCAACTCCAGACGTTCCAGCAGGCCGTAGCGCAACAACATCTCGCCTAAGGAATGTTGGCTTACATCTTTATTGCCATCACCGACAATCAGGTAGTTCTCGAAGTTCACGAAGGAATAACCCACCTCGTACTGGAACTGACCCTGCTTTAATGTGGATACGGTATCACCGTATCCGGGCCGAGCCGGACTAATCGGGGTTTCTTCTTCCCCGGCAGCACACGGAAAAGCCAGAAGCAGCGCAACAGTTAAGAGAGTATTTCGAACCAACATAAATCCTCCACGGAGACGTTCAATCAACACAAGCTCTTGGATTATACGCACGCGCAATTGGTTCCGCTTAGTTTTTTTCAAAAAGGACATGAAAACAGGGGTTTGAAGGGGTCAACAGAGCCGTAATTGGGAAAAATCAGGAATTGTGGCATGATGATCACAGGCTGGGATCCCAGGACGCAATAACTGGGTGGTCTTTAGTCCGGCCCCTCGGGCGGCATCCAGTTCCTCGGGCACGTCTGAAAGGAAGAGGATCCGATCCGGTGCAACCCCAAGCGCGGTGGTGATACAGGCATAGGATGCCTGTTGCCGCTTGTGGCCCGAGCGGGTATCGAAGTAAAAGCTGATCAAGTCGGTGAGATCCCCGAAGCGGGTATGTGCAAACAACAGTTTTTGGGCGGCAACCGAACCGGAAGAGTAGATAGCCAGAACCTTGCCCGCCTTGCGCCAGGCAGTCATGGCGGGTTTCACATCGTCATAAAGATGGGCCACGTAATCGCCTTGCTCATATCCCGCGCGCCATATCATACCTTGGAGTTGTTTCAGGGCGGGATGTTTGCGATCCCTGTCGATCCAGTCGACAAGCACGGCGGCCAGTTCTGAATCCTCCGGTTCACGGCCTTGTTCGCGACCTACGGTTTCCCGCACCTGTTCCAGACAGTCGGCAACCGCTGGATTACCGATATGTCCTGCCAGGAACCCGGCCATGCGTTCCCGTGCATAGGGAAACAAGACCTCGTGAACAAAGGCGATGGAGGTCGTGGTTCCCTCAATATCCATGAGCACTACATCGATCATCAGAGGTACTCAGGGTTGTAGCTGGCATCGATGCCGGAACCGGTATAGTTGGCCACCCAGCCGGCGGGATCGGTAAAAATACGAATGGCGCGCACATACGCCTTGGGACCCAGGTCAAACCAGTGGCGTGTGTTGGCGGGCACCGAGATCAGATCACCGGCCTGACAGAGCACGGAAAAAACAGGTTCATCACCCCGGAGGTTAAACCAGAAAAGCCCCTCCCCTTCCACAAAAAAGCGAACTTCATCCTCGCTATGCGTGTGTTCGGGCAGGAATTTCTGGCGGATGGTGGCCAATCCCTCTGTATCGGGATAAACGGAAATGACATCGGCCGTTTTGTAGCCGCCCTTGGCCATCAATGGGTCCAGGTCTTTCTTGAAGGCGGCGAGAATGGTGTCCGGGTCTGCATCCTTGGGCAAAGGGGCAGGCGCCTGCCAGCACTGGTAGACAACCCCACGTTGGCTCAAATAGGCGCGGATTTCTTGTTCCCCTTCGAGCACGGTGCCCTGATCGGGGATATTCAATCTGGTCATGTTCTCTCCCTCATTTTTAACAGGCATTCAAAAAGGAATTCAAAGGTTTCCACATGGCGACGCGCCTCGGCCAGGTCCCTACCCCACGTATAGAGGCCGTGGCTGGCAATCAAGAACCCATGCATGGCTGGTCCATGCTTCATCCGCGCACGTACCAGGCTGGAAAGCGCCACCATGTCCTGGGTATTGGCGAAGACAGGCACCGTTTCTAACAGATCGTGAGTCTGGTTACCGCTCAGGCCCTTGAGTAATTCAAAGCCTTCGATTTCGATCCGATCTTGTGCCGTCATTGAAAGCACCGTGGCATTGACGGAATGCGTGTGCAGTACTGCGCCAATCTCTGCATGTTCGTAGAGGACCGTATGCAACAAGGTTTCCGCAGATGGCTTGGCATTCTTGGGCGCCACGGGCTGCCCTTGCCGATTGATAACCATGACATCATGGGTTGAAAAGGCATACTTGTCGACGCCAGACTTGGAAATGGCGATTCGGTCGACCACAGGCAGGCGCACCGAAAAATTGGAACTGGTGGCGGGTGCCCAGCCACGCATAGCGAGGAACCGAACCACATCTGTCAGGTCATTTGCGGCCTTGAGAACGACCTGACGATTTAAAATTTGCGCGTCCATGCTTGGAAAACTCCAACCGTAGTGGAACCAATTATGCGAAAAGTGGGCAGAAAAAGCAATCACAACGGGTGCGACCCGATTACAACATGGTTCGTTGGCGGGTGTAATCGGAACCTGAGGCCTGGCTATGGACAGTTCAAATTGTAATAAGGAACAAACCCGCCATTGTTGACGACAACCACCCAATGGCGGATGTCCGTTTCATTTGGCCAATCGGGTAAATTATTGGTGTCTCCTTGGGGGTCTACGATGACGGTTACGTCGTTGGCTTCAAGGTCCCCGATACCCATACAAGAATCTAGGTCCAGATAATTTTCGTATATTTCAACGTACCCCCAACGCGCCATTGAGACATTCGGTATTTCCGTGAGCTGGTTGGAAAAGCACCGCAACGTCCGCAAGGTTGTGTTAGAGAGGTCAGGCAGGCTCGTTAACTGGTTGGAAGAGCAGTCCAGGAACGCCAAGCTTGTCAGATCGACGAAGTCAGGCAGGCTCGCTAGCTGGTTGAATTCGCAACCCAGGAATACCAAGCTGTTCGAGAGGTCAGGCAGGCTCGTTAGCTGGTTGAATCTGCATTCCAGGGATACCAAGCTGTTCGAGTGGTCAGGCAGGCTCGTTAACTGGTTAGAAGAGCATGACAAGACTTCCAAGCTTGTCAGGTTGGAGAGGTCAGGCAGGCTCGTTAACTGGTTAGAAGAGCATGACAAGACTTCCAAGCTTGTCAGGTTGGAGAGGTCAGGCAGGCTGGTTAGCTGGTTGTAATTGCAGTTCAGTTCTTGCAGGGTGGCGAGATTCGAAAGACCAGGCAGACTCGTTAGCTGGTTGCTGTCGCACCGCAGAAGTTCCAAGTTGGCGAGGTTGGAGAGGTCAGGCAGGCTCGTTAGCTGGTTGTTATAGCAGTTCAGTTCTTGCAAGCTGGTAAGGTTGGCGAGGTCAGGCAGACTCGTTAGCTGGTTGTATAGACAATACAGGAGTTCCAAGCTGGTAAGGCTGGAGAGGTCAGGCAGGCTGGTTAGCTGATTGTTATAGCAGTTCAGTTCTTGCAAGTTGGTAAGGTTGGAGAGGTCAGGCAGGTTCGTAAGCTGGTTGGAAGAGCAGATCAGGCTCACCATGCGGGTAAGGTTGGAGAGGTCAGGCAGGCTGGTTAGCTCGTTGTGATAGCAGTTCAGGTACGCCAAGCGGGTAAGGTTGGAGAGGTCAGGCAGGCGGGTTAGCTGGTTGTCATAGCAGTACAGGGTTTCCAAGCGGGTAAGGTTGGAGAGGTCAGGCAGGCGGGTTAGCTGGTTGCCATTGCAGTACAGGGTTTCCAAGCTGGTAAGGTTGGAGAGGTCAGGCAGGCTGGTTAGCTCGTTGTCATTGCAGTCCAGGGTTTCCAAGCGGGTAAGGTTGGAGAGGTCAGGCAGGCTGGTTAGCTCGTTGAAATAGCACTCCAGGTACACCAGGTTGGGCGGAAGGTCAGGCAGGCTGGTTAGCTGGTTGAAGCTAAGACGAAGCTCAGTCAGGTTGGTCAGCAGCCCCATCTCTCGTGGCAGGGTCGTTAGATTGTTGTCGTAGAGATTAAACTCGGCGAGGTTGGTCAGCATCCCGATCTCTGCTGGCAGGGTCCTTAGCCTATTCCGTGTGAGGTTAAGCGTGGTGAGGTTGGTCAGCAACCCGATCTCTGCTGGCAGACTCGTTAACTTGTTGAATTGGAGCTCAAGCTCGGTGAGGCTGGTCAGCCGCCCGATCTCTGGTGGCAGGTTCGTTAGCTGGTTGCCCCAGAGTCTAAGATCAGTTAGCTTGGCCAGCTGACCGATCTCTGGTGGCAGGTTCGTTAGCTGGTTGCCCCAGAGTCTAAGATCAGTTAGCTTGGCCAGCTGACCGATCTCTGCTGGCAGGTTCGTTAGCTGGTTGCCCCAGAGTCTAAGATCAGTTAGCTTGGTCAGCAGCCCGATCTCTGCTGGCAGGCTCGTTAGCTTGTTGCGATAGCACCGCAGGGCCGTCATGTTGGTGAAAGCTCCAATGCCGGTCAAGTCTGTGATACCACTGAAAAAGCAGTCAACGCGACCCGTGACCGCTTCTGCTTCTGCCACGCTGATTTCCCCATCGCCATCAGTATCATAAGGGTGAAACGATGTGCCATCCCACCATGTCCCAGTAAGCAAGTAGTTTTTGAAATTTGTGTCGGGAAAGGTAACGATTTGGCCCCTTACTGGAAGCACGGAAACCATAAAAAAAATGAACGGCATCGCCCACCGACCTTGAATACTAAAGTGCATCGCCCACCACTCCTTTGATAAACTTCCCCGAGAGCGAGCTTCTCTTATCGCTCCCCTAATTATACAAAAGCGTATTCCCTAAGGAAAAGGGCTCAAGAAAAATAAAATTCAGAAGGCGGACAGAGGCACAGGCCCACTCTTAGACAGCCTACCGATTACTCCCAAACGGGGCTGTTGCCTGGCTTATCTGCTTTTGTTAGCATATACTCTGATTGGAATCTAAATAACTGACTTGAAAGTGGATCTACCTTTTCTGCCCGACGGTCACTTCTTTCCATGGCTCCGAAGGGGGATTGATGATACATAAAATAGTGCTTCTGTGCTGTGCCGCCTTGGTAGGCAATTCGGAGGAACTACCCGCCGACCACCAATGGCCCCAGTGGCGCGGTCCGCACGGGAACGGGGTGGCGCCCCACGCCGACCCGCCGTTGCAGTGGACCGAGAATCGCAATATTCTCTGGAAGTTAGCCCTTCCGGGCCATGGCCTTTCGACACCGGTGGTTTGGGGTGAACGCCTGTTTGTTACCACTGCGGTCCCTTTCGGAGAAGCAATCCATGTGGCGGAGACGCACGCCGATGGCGCCCACGACAACCTGGATCCCACCCACCGCCTGCATTTTGTGGTGCTGGCCATCAATCGCCGAGACGGCCGGATTCTGTGGCAGAAAACCGTTCGCGATGAGCAACCCCATGAAGGCGCCCATGTTACCGCGAGCTGGGCTTCGCCCTCGCCGGTCACCGATGGGAAAAGACTGTATGTGTCCTTCGGCTCACGCGGTATCTACTGCCTTGACCTGGACGGAAAGCTGCTGTGGGAAAAAGATTTCGGGGATATGCAGATACGCCACGAACATGGCGAGGGCAGCTCCCCGGCCCTTTATGGGAATACGCTGATCGTGAATTGGGACCACCAAGGTGCCTCCTTCCTGGCGGCCCTCGACAGTAGGACCGGTGAACAACGCTGGCAGGTGGCGCGCGATGAGATCACTTCCTGGTCCACCCCTCTGGTGGTTGAGGTTGCCGGCAAGCCTCAGGTGATTGTCAGCGCGAGCAGGCGCGTGTGCGGCTACGACCTGAGCGACGGCAAGCTAATCTGGGAATGCGCTGGCCTGTCGCGAAATGTGGTTGCCTCGCCCGTTGCCGCCGACGGCATGGTCTACGTGGCCAACAGTTACGACTGGCAGGCCATGATGGCCATCCGCCTGGCAGACGCCAAGGGCGATATCACAGCTAGCCCGGCGGTCGTCTGGACCCTCGACCGGCACACCCCTTATGTCCCCTCGCCTTTGCTCTACGATGGCAAGTTGTACTTTATCCGCCACAGTCAGGGCTTCCTGAGTTGTCTGGATGCGAAAACCGGGAAACCCTTCTATGGGCCGCAGAGGTTAAAGGTCATTAGCGACCTGTTTGCGTCGCCATTGGGCGCAGCGGGTCGTATTTACCTGGCGGGTCGTGGTGGCACGGTTCTGGTGCTCAAGGCCGGACCCACTTTCCAGGTACTGGCTCAGAACGAGCTCCCGGATTCTTTTACGGCATCTCCCCTGGCGGTGGATAAGGCGCTTTATCTACGCGGCAAACGGTTTCTCTACTGCATTCAGCGAGACGAGCCGGGTAAATGACCTGTAAGGGCTACTTGTAAGGCAGCCCCAACACCAGGCTCACATAGGGATTCTGGTTGGTGTAGATGCCTTCGATGACCGTGAGCAGCGACTTGTCGCTAAGAGCTACCTGGCGCCAGGTGCCGTTTTTCTGCGAAAGAATGCCCAGGCTGCCAGAATGGGTCACAAAGAGCCTGCCGCCCTTCTTGATAAAGAAATTGACCGTAAGGCTGAGTTTGGTTTTGTCCTTGTCGAGGCCGTAATATTCGGACAGTTGCATAGCCTTGAAGCTCAATCGCCAGTTGTACTGGTTGTTAATGTGAAAATCTTCTACGGCCTTTGCGTCCGGAACAATGCCCTTGAAGGTGACCATGTGGCCGTCCTTTTCTTCCCGACTGCTCCAGGCGAACTCTTCGAACCATTTGTAGTTGTCAAAAATGAGTCCGATATTGGCAAAATCACTGATCTCAACCAGGTATCCATCGTAGACGATTTCGGTATATTTATCATGTCCTGCGGGGGACATGGTCAGTAGAACAAAATAAAGGGAGCGCATCAAACAACCTCACGCCAGGCCCAGTGTCGAGAACAGAGCCAGAAAAAAAAGTGCGCCAAACACGGTGTTGGCCAGGTTAACGGTATCGTTGGTCATGGCGCCGCTGCGTTGCAGGGTGGCACCCAATACCGAATCGATATAGTTTCCAAAAATCCCACCCGCAGCGACAAGCAGGGCCAGCTTCAGGTCCAGGCCCCACATCAGTGCAATCGCGGCAATCAGAAAAGACGCGGCTGCCCCCAGCAAGGTGCCTTCCAAGCTGATCACGCCATCCAGACCGCGTGGCTCGGGTTTGAAATGGAGCACATTGATAAACTTGCGGCCATAAACATTGCCCAGCTCAGAGGAGCAGGTGTCGGCACAGGCTGAAGCAAGCGATGCCGCCAACATACCCTGAAAAAGAAGCGCATTTTCCGGGAAGGACCAGGCGAGTAGTCCACAACAGGCGGCGGCGCCCGCATTGGAAACCGCGTGCCGCACCGAACGCCTACCCTTGTTCTCCTGTGCCAGCCCCATCTTCTCTTTCTCACGGGCCTTCCAGTGAGAGGCAAAGCTTCCGACCAGGAAAAAAGCAAACAACAGGCTCAACCCCATCAGGCCACCGCCGAGGAAGATGCAGGTTGCCAGCAGCATGCCCATCAGCCCGCCCGGCACGTCGATCTTCTTGGAGAGGATGCTGGCGAAGGTCAGCAGCAAGACAAGCACCAGACCCACCAGCCAGTTGGCTGGCAAGGGCGGCAGACCAGACAGGCCATGGACGTACCAGGCAACCCCGGCAGCCGTGAGCGGGACCGACAAATTATCGTTGACCAGACCCCGCACAGATTCCGCCAGACCTGACGCAATCCCGGAGGCAACAATCACGCCAAACCAGGCCAGGGGTTCCAGGCCCAAAAGAGTGGATTGTGGTAAACAAAAAATCAGGCCCTGAGTGAGCACGATGCCCATGAGCATAAAGCCAAGCGTGCCCGAGAGCCGCTTGTCTCTGTTCCATGGCAGTGTAGGTCCGCCGATCTTACGGCCGATGATACTGGCGAATCCGTCGCCAAAAGCCATCATGCCCCAGGCGATGGCCACAAAAACCTGGCTTTTGTAGAACAACAGGCTGAGCAGGAAGAGGACCGCAGGATAGAGCAGCATTCCCAGGGAATACCCCTCTTTTTTCTCTGTGTCGCGTAGCAACGACTTACGCGTAATCCAGGGCAAAACAAACAAATTGTGGACAAAGGCGGCAAGGCACAACAGTACAATCAGGGAAGCTGAAATGCGGCCGATAAGCAGGGCAAAACCCACCATTGTAATGTGCAAGATCTTGCGTTTGAGTTCTTGTGTCATGTCAAAACCGTGATCCCAGGTTGATGCGGTCACCCAGGGTGAGGGTAATCCGAAAAAAGTCTCTGTTGCCCTGGACACCGGAGTCAAAGGGCGACTTTACGTAATTGAGATTGACGCCCACGCACTGGCCCCTGTACCCGTAGAGAAACTCCTGAGTCTTGAACCCATTTGTTTCGAAGTTGTAATCGAGGGCGACCTTAAACCTGGAGCGGAGTTGGGACAGGTTGAACTGCAGGATGCCGATGAAACTTTCCTGATTGGCAAGGCCCTGGCCGCGCCGCACATAACCCCCGTAACCCCGCCAATCGTTGCGGTTCACGCTGCCGTAAACGGAGAGTGTATCAAGCGTTCCCCGGTCCGGGTTATAGTCGAAGATGCCCTGAGCATGAAAGCCGCCGAGATTCAATAAGCGGAAGCGGGTCTTGATTGGGCGGTTTTCCTGGTCGGAGTCCAGGTTGGCCTCTTGACTGATTTCCATGTCCAGATAAGGCCGTACCCGGCCTCTGGGCCCCGCGAACATGCGGGAATTCACCTTCCAGGCGGTCTGAATGCCGTCCACCTGTTCATTCAAGCGAATATCCAACTCATCCAAGAAAATTGATTCGAGGAAGGGCTCTTCCTTGCGACTGCCGGCTTTGACCGTGATGGCCGCGTCCAGATAATGAACAATCCTCTTCTGACCCGTGCCGTAAGTGCGTGAGAAGCGGGGACCAGTTGTCTCAAGAAAGCCGAAGCCGCCGCCATGGGCCTCATTGCCCGTTACATCGTCCCCCCGATAATAGGCGCCCTGGTAGCGAGCGCCCCAGCGTGTCCGCAAAAAGCGGCTCCAGTCCTGAGCGCGCGAAAGCTCCGAGTCGATACCGATGCGAAGAACATCCCCCGATAGGGCTTCTTTCTCGGGGCTTGTGACCAGGTGATCATAGTCGAAAAAATCACCATAGAAGTAGTTGCGCAGAAAGAAACCAGAACCCAGGTGCATGTTGGGCATGTAAAACCGCAGTTCCGGCACCTGATTGACCCGGGTAATTTCCTTGCCAGATTCGGCCTCCTTGGTGGCCAGAATCCGCTCCAGCCGATTCATGCGTAAATACAGCGCATTGCGGCCAATATTGCGATCATAGCCTAACCGATAGTAATAATCGCGAAGGCGGGTGCTCTGGGCATTTTGCAGGTAATCGCGATCCACACTAAAATCAGAGCCGGCTTCTACCTTAATGTGGATGTTCCCTTTCTTCCAGGTCTGATTGTGTTGCATATTCACGCGAAAACGGTTGGGATTCAGGGGTTTGCCGTCCTCAACGGGTACGTTGCCGGCCTTGGCAAGATCTTCGATGACCTTGTCATTAAAGAGCGAGCCCTCCAGCCTGCCCGAGAGGTCGGGTCGTGTGGCATAGCGGGCTTCCAGGTCCATTTTGAGACCGACCTTCTCATAAAAGGAAGGCGTAAAAGTCATATCAAAGTCGCCGCGGGGCGCCCAATAAATGGGTTGGCTAAAAAAGCTGCCGTTGCGTTCCGAACTACCAGTGATCGGCATAAGCAGACCCGAGCGGCGTTTCTGCATGGCGGGCACAATCATCCAGGGGATGTAGAGAACCGGAACATCCTTAATGCGAAAACGGGCGCCCTTAACAAGCGCGTAACCCTCTTTTTTGATTTTCGCGCTTTGAATTTTAAACGACCATTGAGCAGTCGCCTGATTACAGGTGGTAATGGTGCCGTTTTCAATGAGGAACTCTTCGCCGCCCTCGTGCATCTCAACCCGTTCGCCCACGAAAAAGAATTCATTTCCGAATTGGGCGGTGGTCTCTGTGAAAATGGCGGCGGAGCCATCCAAGTAAAAGGTGGTTTCACGGGCAGTAACCTCAATCAGGCCGAGTTCGGTTTGGTAATCGATCTTAATATTGCCTGATGCTTCAACCACCTCAGACTCTGAATCGTGGGTCATGTGATCGGCCGTGATCAGGAACTGGCCCTCGCGGCTGATAGAAACGTTGGTGTATACGATGCGGCCCTTTCCGGCGGAACGAAAGACATCGGTGGTCTTGATAACGATGTCGTCGTTCGGTTTCGGATCCTGTTTGGGCTGCTGCGGCGCCAGGGTTAACAAGAAAAAAAAGAATACGGTCATTTTTTTGGATACCTGATCTCGAACCGACACTCGAGTCGAGTAGTTTCAATGCCGTAGTAAAGGTGGTTGATCACGATGGAAACCTTCTTATAGAACTTGGCCTGAAGGGGTTTGAAAACCACAAGCCGGGTCTGAATTTTTCCGGGAGGCACTTCGATGGTACTGGTGGCAAACAGGTGCGACAGCTCACCGAGTTCTTTTCTTTCCAGACGCCCATCGCTTGAGTAAAAGTCCCAAGCGCGTGCCTGTTGGCCCGCAATAGTATGTTGGTTCAACATGACGACCTGATCAGAATCGAAGCGCAAGTTCTCTTCCCCCAAGTTCTTAAAGGCTATTTCAAAGGTGGCAAACTGGTACAAGGCGATTCTAACCTTCTCCCCGGCCAACATGGACGAGTTGATACCGAGTTCGGCCAGGCGAGCTAGGAACTTTTCCGGTGTCAACGGGCGCAATTGACAAATCCAATTTTCGGTCTTGAATTCGGCGACCCCGTTGCGCACGGTGCCGCCTACGGGTGAAACCGGTATAGGAGCGCTGATCACCGGAAGGCGGTTTTGGGCAAGAATAAAAAGCCCAAATAATGTTAGCAAGAAAAACCTCCCTGGTGGAAACCAGCACAGAATGAGATCGGCCCTCGTCGCATCCATTATACAACTAGCGTTGCGGACAACTATGAAAATAGTGTGTGAAGACGTCATGCTGCCTGGGAGCCGGGCAGCTTGGCGCCATTTGGGCCCAATCAGCAGCAATCCGGTATTTTGGGTATTTTCACATCAAGAAAAGGAGGGCATCGGCGATTATTTCTGCTATTGTTTAGGAGTGAGTCCGGAAGACGATTTTCATATTATATTGTTTTCTGGTTTGATCCTATTGCCTCAAGTCGTTATTTTTTGTACCATTCGGACAGTTATGATATGTTGTGTCAACTCGTCGAGCTTGGATTTCATTTGAAATGAACACTGCCAGAGTCTTTATTGCAGATTATGATGAAGAGAGCCTCAAACGCCTGACAACGGTGTTGCGGGTGGCTGGCTTTGAAGTCGATTCCACACGCGACGGCAAACAGGCGATAGAAATCATCGAGCGCTTTAAGCCCAAGGTCTGTCTGATTGATCCCATGATCCCCGGGGTTGACGGTTTTACCCTAAGTCAACAGGTCCGCAGCCGGTTCCCCGACGTGGCCACCGTCATTTCCACGGCCATATACAAGGGCGACAGGTACAGGCGAGACGCCAGAGTCCGTTACGGCGTCTCCGCTTATCTGGAGAAACCCTACAGCGACGAGAAATTGCTCGAAATTCTGGCAAGGTTGGTGTTACCGGAGCAGGCAAAGGCAAGAAGTTTCTCTGCCCCGGAGGATGTATTGGCAACGCCTCCTCTGCCCACCTATGAGGGTGATGGAATGGACAACACATTGGGTGATGAGGAAGAAAGCGACGGCCCGGTCATAAACCCGGATAAGGACCTCGGCAGCACGGTCAGCATTGATCCCGGTTATCTGGATCCAGAACTTCAGCGAATGCGGGCCGAGTGGACGGCGGCCAAAAAAGCCCAAGAGAGTTTGGACTTCAGCGAGTCGTTTGATTTCCCAGAAGGGGACGAATCAGAGATGACGATCCCCTCCTCGGCCTACCCAGACGAGAACGCCTTCTCCGACGGTACGGTTGCCGATCAAGTCTATAACGAGCAGCAGGCTGGGGTCGGCAACCTGCCAAGTGATCCAGACGCGGATTACATCATGGCGCCCCCAGAAATGAACCCGCCAAGATCTGGAAAAGAACCGATCACAGAGGAAGAAAATCCCGCATTCCTCGACATGCTCTCTGGCTTAGAACAAGATGATGTGGAAGAGGATGAGCAAAAGCCAGAAGCCGTAGCACCCAAGCCCACCTATGAAAAGGTTGAACCACTTATGAAGTTGTCGAGTGCCGATATTTTTGGTTCGGTGCTCGAAGAAGTCGAAGAAAAGTCTGGTATGTGGAAGATCTTACCAGATCAGACTTCCAAAGAAAGTTCGGCCCCAGAATCGGAACAGCCGGTCTTGAATGAAGTCGAACCCAAGCCCCAGGTGGAAGGAGGGGATGAATTAGCGCCCCTGTTTGAAGAAGACGGGGCCTTGTTCCTCACGGAAGACGACGAAGACCGAACTGACCCGGATCCCCTTGCGCAGGCCATGGAAAACCCGGAAGAAAGTGCCGATGACGGCGAGTATGAATTTCTCGAACTCCTTGGTCGCGATGTGATCTCCGAGTTCTGGAAGGCCAACAGGCGCGGTGAACGGGGCTTTGAGAAGATCGTGACCATCAGGAAGGTCTTGCCGGAACTGAGCCCTGATCCCACCTTTGGCGACATGTTCTCCGAAGAGGCCCGCGTGGTCGCCAACCTGAACCACCCGAATATCAGCCATATTTACGAGCTGGGCCGTATTGGTGGAGACCAATACATCGCCCAGGAGTACCTGGAAGGTCAGACCCTCGAAGAGGTGTTGCGCACCTGGGAGGAACGCGGTGCTTTTCTGCCGCCTGATATAGTGGCGCATATTGGCCTGAAATTATGCAATGCCTTGTTTTACGCCCACCATCAAAAAGATTTCGACGGCACCCCACTGCACATTAGCCATGGGAATTTTACGCCAGCAACCATTATTATTACAGAGACCGGAGAGACCAAGATCTTCGGCTTCGGCATGAATGCTTCCGAAGCATTGGCGCGGGCCACCATCGGCACGTCCAACAACAGAGATCCCCGCTATCTACCGGTGGGACAACCCTATGACCAAAGTGCCGATATCTATGGTCTTGGGGTCATTCTGTACCGTGCCCTGACAGGCTCATTCCCCGATAGAGATGCGCCGCAACCCCCGGCGGAAAGGGTTGCTACCATTCCCGCTTCCTTGTCTGAAATCGTATATAGCGCCATCAGACCCGGCTCTATCTCTACCCGACTTTCGGCAAGGGACGTGGGCAATGTGCTGGTTCATTTCTTTGACGAAGAAAGTGAGCACCTGGTTGAAGCGGACCTGATTGAACGGTTGAAAAACGTTGATATACCGGAACCGACGCCGCAACCAGAGCCGCAACCCGAACCAGATCGGGCTGCATCGGTTGTGGCCGAGCAGGCGGCTGCCGCGCCGCCGGAACGGCAACCCAAAGCAAAGGCCGTACAGCCCCAGAAGGTCGAGGTGAAAAAAGCCGTCAGCGGCGAATCCAAAAAGAAAGCCTTGCTGCCGCTGGCCTTGGTCGGTTTGCTCATCGTGGTTCTTCTGATCTGGTTTTTCACCCGCAAGACGCCGCCACCGCCTTTGGTTGAGCAACCCACGGAAACCGTTCAACCCGCTACGGACCCCGTACTGGAACCGCCGGTGAATAAACCGGTCGATGCATTAGCCACGGAGGGACAACCCCCCCTGGAGGAAGAGCCCAGCGAGTTGGATCTTGAACTCAAACGCCTCAAGGAAGAGGCGGCCGCAAAGCAGGAAGAGCTCAAACGACTCAGGGAACTTCAGAAAAAGGAAGAATAACTTGCTCCTCAATTCGTAGAAAACAAGACACCTATGGAGGTCGAATAGATGGATGAGAATAAAAGGGCCAAATACGAGCAATTGCTCCAGGAAGCCCGCGTAGAAGTGACCGATATCGACAAGGAAGTAGAGCGAGAACTGGCAGCTGTCAAAGAACGGCTTGCCGGGCTTCAAAGCGAAAAAGACGCCATGATGACCCTCTATGATGGTTATTGTCGGTTATTGGGCGTGGAAAATGATTTGGCTTCGGAAGAAGACGAAGAAGAGGATTAGAGCCGGGTTCGGGCGAGAATCTGTCGTCTCGGGATGGCATTCTTTCGCCTGGCAGACCTGAAACTGAAAAAAAGTACTGGAAATCACAGGCGATTTTGTCTTTAATGGAACGTTGCTTGGTATCTGGTGCATATCTTTCGATAGGCATCTGAACTGGGGAACTGCCTTTGCAACGGCTTTGTATTGATCCCTGAAGCCTGTGATCTTGGCTCGAAGGTCGTTGCAAAGGCATCATGTAGCCGTCGCAATCAGCGACCGCAGCGGGCCTTTTAGGCTCGCGTCATTCCAACTTGGCAGGTAAATTAGTTTGCAGAGATTGAAAAACACGAAATACAACATCATCGTACTCAAGGACGACACCGCCGAACATCGGCAATTTCAGTTGTCCAAACGGGTCGTTTTGTTTTCCGCTTCCGCTCTCGGGCTCCTTATTCTGGTGGCTTTGGGTTTTGGAATCTACTCTCTCAAGAACCCGGCTCAGCCCAACCGGATTGTCGATTTGGAACAAAAGATTCAAAAGCTGGAAGTGGCCAACGACCAATACCATCAGGCCTCCATGGAAATGGAGGAGAAGCTCAGCGTCTTCGAAGAAAAGACCGTTAAACTGGCCGAATTCGTGGGTGTTGAAGTCACCGACGAAGAAGGTGTAGGCGGACCCGATGTGCTTGACCCTGAACTCAACCCCTACCTTCGTTATGATCTGGGCATGCTGAACGTCAAGGCAAAACTGCTTGAGACCCAATTCGGGAACTTGGAAACAGCCTTCAAAACCCAGAGCAACCTACTCGATTCCACGCCCTCCATTTTGCCCGCACGGGGCTGGTTGTCCAGTGGTTTCAAATATCGGATTGATCCTTTCACCAAGAAGAAGACCTGGCACAACGGACTGGATATTTCCTGTCACATGGGCACCCCTGTTTATGCGCCCGCCAACGGGGTGATTATCTTCAAGGACTACCAGGGTGGTTTTGGGAAATTGGTGGAGATTGATCACGGCAACGGTATTGTGACCCGCTATGGGCACCTGCAAAAATTCAAACAGGGTCTGAAAAAGGGCCAGCACGTGGAACGCGGCGATCAAATTGGCTACGTGGGCAGCACGGGTCGTTCCACCGCGCCGCACCTACATTACGAGATCTCGAAAGACGGCAAGGCCATCAACCCGATGAAGTACATCATACGGGACACCCAATCCTTTTAAAAAAAGCCCTCAAGCGAGGGCTTTTTTTTTGCTCGCAAGGAACAGTTCCTACTTGAAGATATCTTCCAGGTATTCCATTAATTTGTCCGTACCCAGGTCTGCAACTTCGGTGAACTGTAAACCAAGCTGGTATCTTCCTTCGCTCGCCTCATGGACATGGCGAATGACGCCCTTTGCCTCGATCAGATCCGTGTGTTGGGGTAATTCGAATTCAATCAGCGCCTCTTGTCCAGCTTCATAGGTTTGTTCCGTGTCGATCAATATGCCGCCAGCGCTGATATTCTCAATTTGGAAATGATGGAATTCTTCATCGCTGTTCGCCAGCTTCATCCAAAAAATCATGTCCGCGCCATACCTTTCAAAGTTCCTGCGGTTACTCATACAGACCTCGCTGTCCAGTCTTTCCGTATCATATCGACAAAAACAACGATATAATAACCTGAAAAGAGAGATCTGGAAAGGCTTATGCCAGCATGCAACAACCCTGTCGGCATAGGTATTTGGCATCATACGCTTGATCTTTCCGGGTTTCATGCCGTTAAAACTAAGAGAAGTGCGCAACGTCGGAACGGTGAACATGCCTTTTTTTAACGAAGACCATGAGGCCAAATGCTTTGAACAGCACCATCGTCAGATGGACTACATTTATTCTCTCAACGACAGCTTGGAGCGCCGCATCCCGGTAACTTCGATCGAGTTTAATCCCCCGCCGGTCTCCCGCCTCGCCAAACAGGAAGCAGAATACTGGTTGCAGTTGCAGCAGCCGGACGAGGAAGACGTCAAGATACTCAAGGCCCTCAAAACCAAGCTCAAGGCCCTGGCGCGTTGCCATCGCAGTGGGGTCTTCATATCGATCACAGACTCGGCAGCGGGCATATTGCGCATGCATAACCTGACCCTTTTGCGCTTGTTGCACAACCAGGCTTTTACCGATACCTGGTTGGATTCAGTGCCCATTATCTGGGAGCAGAAACGCACAATTCTTCACCTGACCCGCAATCACAGTTTTGCCTGGTTGCGCCACTTCCTGGCCCAGGCCAGCTCGCTGGGTTTTAATCAGTTGCTGTTGATCACCGGTGATCCCCTTACCCAGATCCGACTCAAAACGGTAACCGCACAAGAGGCACTGCAACTTCCTGAAGAGCAGGCCGCCCTGTATCGTCCCAAAAACAGCATCGAGATGCTGCATTTCATTGACGCCGTTGCACCTGACTTTTTTACCGGCGTTTGTCACAACCCCTTTCTCCGCAAGGAAGCGGCCCACAAACACCTGCTCAAGAAAGTTGCAGCGGGTGCGCGCTTTATCATTACCCAACCCGTCTCCTACTACGAGGAATGCTGGCGGGTGATGGCCGATTTCGATGCGTTTCAAAAAGACCAACACTTAAATGTTCCGGTTATACTCGGGGTCTTTAATTACCATGTGCCCTGTAACGCCTCGGGCTACAAGGCCGAGACCTTTGAGAAACGCTACAAATTCTGGAAGAAACTATTTGGTTATGTGCCCGAAGGGGTGCGCCTTGATTACGACATGGGCCTCAACGGTGTTGAGATCCTGGCCCGTTCCATTAACAAGCTGAAACGCATGGGTCATTTCCACTTTGACGTGATGAATGCCGAACGCAATGGCTGGACGGTGATCAATAAAGGAAAGAGCTTCGTCCACGAATTAGATCGCCTGGTCGGTGTTTTTGATCATGCAGGTGAGCCGAGGCAATGAATCGTGCGGGGCAGAGGGCACGGCACGACAATCGCGTTGTGTTGGTGACCGGTGCTTCCACGGGAATGGGTTTGGCCATGGCCCTGGAACACCTGGGATGCGGCCTTCTTTTCCAGCCTACGCCGGCTACTGCCCATGGGCCTCTACCATCGGGTTCTATACCGTTCTCTGCCAAATATCGGCAAATGGTTGCCTGGCAAAGCCGAAGCACCGGGAAAAAAGGAGAATGGTCGTGCTGCACCGCCTTGATTACAATAAAACCGACCTGATCTTTCGGATTCTGTTTAGCCTGATCTTTCTCGGGCTCGGCATGGAGCACCTCTTCTCCGATACCACGATTCGAGCAATGATGCCCGATTGGCTGGTCTTCAAACGAGGACTGTCAATTCTGGCCGGTTTATTCCTTCTAAGCGGAGGATTATCGATCATGATCGGTTATCGCACCATTCGAGGCGCGGTACTACTGGGCGGGTTCCTACTCGTGGTAACCCTCCTCATCCATGTGCCAGCGGTATGGCAGCGGCCACCAAATCTGGACGCGGAATGGTTCTGGTTGTGGGATGTTTATCAACGCAGCAACCTGGTCAAGAACCTCTGCCTGCTGGGTGTCTGTTTCCATCTCATCAACCACAAACCAGGGCGTTATAGTCTGGATGCCTGGCTCGACAGAAATTAAAAAAATATTAAGTATTTGCGCAAAGCCGTAAATCAAGGGAGGTTAAGTTGGAACAAGAACTTTGGATCGCGCCGCTCTTACTTATTCCGGGCGTCGCTTTGTTGATCATGTCTACATCGGCCCGCTATGGTCAACTCCATTCCGAGATCCACCACGTGGCGGATCTCGGCCCCAACACATCCCTTATCAAGCATTTGTTTCGTCGGGCGCGTTGGATGCGAAATGCCCTGGTCAGCCTCTACCTGAGTGTGGCTGTTTTTGCGGTAACCAGCCTTGTCACCGCATTATTCACCTGCTTGGAAATCAACAGTCCAATGATCACCTTTTGGATGATCTGCTTGGGCGTCTCTTGCCTTGTATTTGCCGTCTTCACCTTGATAAGGGAATCGATTCAGTCTCTCGAAGTGATTCGAGACCACACGCCTTAAATCTCTCGACTCTAAAAATTTGGGAAATTACGGTACTGAGGGCAGTCCAACAAATTTCCTCGGCCAAACAGAACCCAGTGATACTAGGCCCTCGTAGAGGCCTGGCACCGAACAATTTGCACCGAACAATTTCCGCCAGCATACTTCCGCAAACGCGTAGGTGCCCGTTCTCTTCGTTTGTACCGGGTTATCCCGCTTTGTAACTGATCACCTCGCCAGGACTGAATCTCCAGGCCCGAAGGCGCGGCTTACCGCCTTTCACACTTTATATAGGTGAAAGTGAATCGCCCTGAATCCCTTCCTGCCGCCTCGGGGAAAAAAGCCTTCCCACTTTCTGCCGAGGCCTGAAAACGACGGCATGAAAAAGACGTCTTAAACAAAGGCCTCTATAAACTATTATCCTTTCCAGGGGGGTCGATGTAAAAAATAATTGCTTTCCGTTTTTGCCATGATACTGGTTTTGTCTCAAAAAAAGCAGAGGGAGATCAGCTAAAACTTTTGAATTAAATACTTTGACTGCATCAAGGCCAATATCGCTCAACTCGAATATGTGCAATGTTTTTTGTGTAATAAACCCCCCTTTTACAAGCTTATCACAATCCACACAATTTTCCAATTATATGAGCAACACATTTTTCGGTCATGGGATGGCGACTTGGAATCGACATCCGCTTATCGGAATGGGGGAAATATATTCAACCAATGATAAAAGCCATGCTTTTACCAATAGATTGCCCGCTTAAATAAATGCCTCATAAGTTTTAACATGTGGCCTCTGAATTAGAGCAAATGTGTACCTAAATAACTATGCACAATAAAAAACTTTTCAAGAATAAGATTTTCACGTATTTCAGCTAAGCTCTCTAACTTCCTTTTATATCAGGGGGTTACGTGAAGCTAGGGGCATTTTTGAAGATCCGGGAAAAATGAATGCCCATTTATTTTTTACATCGACCCCCCTGGAAAGGATAATAGTTTATAGGGGCCTTTGTATAAGACGCCTTTTTCTTAGCCAGGGAAACCGTGTGGCTCTAATGGAGAATCGGGTCACCCGCCACTGTCAAATGGCCGCAGTTCTCATTTTGACATTTTTGGTGGAACCTGGCCAGCGAACAGGGAACAGCGTAGATCGAATGTTGCGCTGTCGGCTCCGGCGGTGCTAAAGGTTAGCCTGAACGACCGTACTTAACCGGCCTAACACCATTAGTAGCAAGGGGTTGTGCGCCTACAGCAAGGAAAACAGGCCAGGCAGCTATCCATAATTCATCGACTAAAAGTGTTTTTCTTTTTGAATGGTTGATTTACATTGACCAGGCCCATGGCCAGGACGAAGGGCCATGTCTGCCTGTAGTAAGCGTTCCATCTGGGAATGGTTTTCTCAAACGGCACTGATTCGGAAATTCACAGAGGCTCCTGAACGCTTGTGATATTTAACCAACTTATGCTCGATGTAAATGACCCACCTGGTGCGCACTTCGATTATATAGCTACCGAGCGATCGGGGATTACTTGATGTGCACCAACTTACACCGTCGGCATTTGGACGGAATGTGATCGCTTTGATTGGCAATTGGGTAAGCAGGTTTTGGTTAGCTCCGCTGATCGTCGGTAAACACCTTGTCTAGGGTTCGGCTTAAGTAATCCGAGACATGACTGGCCTTGCGTTGCATGATACCGGGCGAGCCGCTGGCAAGCACCT
>Ga0316189_10001015_pt1 | contig 27921 bp, 29 predicted proteins | sample LowCovwburrow_MG_FD_204930 | JGI IMG/M metagenome (GOLD analysis project Ga0316189, IMG submission 204930) | Coastal sediment microbial communities from Maine, United States - Lowes Cove worm burrow | ecosystem: Environmental > Aquatic > Marine > Coastal > Sediment | place: USA: Maine...
ATGTTCCCTCGAAAACATCGAGAGCACACGTTACAGCCCACGCCCAAAACGCCTTGAAAACAAGGGCTTGAACGCATAATTCCGCCGATCAATTCATCCCATTCTGGTGCTTTGATCGAACCTATTGTTTTTTGATCCCCAACTCAGCGTGACATTCTGAACACTACCGATTGAGTATGGTTAATATTATACAAACATTTCCGTATGTTACGCTACTACATAAATGTATTACTACATCTAGTGCAACCAAACATCCTTATCGAGACGCATCCAGAAATTCAGTCATCGCCTTAAAAACATCGGGCACGAACAATTCGTTGTGTCCGGCACCGTCGATCCAAAGCGCTGTTTTGGGCTCTAAAGCTTGTTCATACAATTGTCGACCAAGCTTTTGCGGCACGGTCCAATCTTTGTCGCCATGGACGATAAAGAGGGGCGTATGAATGTCTTTAATGCGTGACACGCTGTCGTAACGGTCTTTCATCAACAGCTGGACGGGCAGGAAAGGATAGTGAATAGAGCCAACGTCGGGGATTGACGTAAAGGGCGCTTCTAAGATGACGGATGCCACGGGCTGTCCCAGTCCAGCGGCTTCCTCTGCCATGGCAACGGCGACACCCGTTCCCAAAGATTCCCCGTACAGAACTAAATTTTGACCCAAACCACCTTGTTCAGCCAAATACGCCAAGGCCGCACGCGCATCAGCCATCAGCCCGGCTTCAAAAGGTTGCCCCATATTCCCGCCAAAGCCCCGATATTCAACAAGCATAACGCCATACCCAGCGTCTAAAAACATCTTCGCTTTATAGCCACGAGACCCCAAAGTCCCCGCATTGCCATGAAATAAAGCAACCCAGGGCTTGGCCGAATCGGATGGAGGTTGAACCCATGCGAACAGGGTTAATCCATCTTCGGTTTGGATATTGATTTCGTCCATATCCGCCACGCCACTTTGGGCTGGGCTGGGTGTAAAATTGTCGGGATGATAAAGAAAATTGCGCTGAAACAAATACATCGCCGCAACCAACACAACATAGAACACAGCAACGGTGGCAAAGAATTGAACCATGGCGGACTTAAAACCTTTTTGACTCTTGCGGCGTTTTCTAATCATAGAAAAAACATAGCATGAAAATTCATTTTGGTATTCTTCCTAGACACAAGGGACACGAAACGCCATGATCCGCCCATGACAGACCAAGCCCCCATCATCGTCGCCATCACGGGCGCCACAGGTGCCATTCTCGGCATTGAAACCTTGCGTGCGCTCAAAGACTTAAAGATCCCCACGCATTTGGTGGTGACCGAAAGCGGTGCCCTTACGCTGACTTATGAAACGGGTTTGACGTTAGAAGACGCCCGCCAATTGGCGACCAAGACCTACACCAACAAAGACGTTGGGGCGGCCATCGCCAGTGGATCTTTTCGCACAGCAGGTATGATTGTGGCCCCGTGCTCGATTAAAACGCTTTCTGGCATTGCCAATTCCTTTGCCGACAATTTGGTCATTCGGGCCGCAGACGTGTGCCTCAAAGAACGCCGCCCGGTGATCTTAATGGTCAGAGAAACCCCGCTTCACAAAGGGCATTTGGAATTGATGAGCCGTGCGTGCGATTATGGCTGCACCATTGCCCCACCCATGCCAGCATTTTACACCAAGCCGCAAAGTATTGACGATATCGTGCGTCACACCGTTGGACGCAGCTTGGACCTTTTGAACATCAAACACGACCTTGTCAAACCTTGGACCGGAGACTTACGTTGAGTGAAATTCAGTGGAATGACGCCATGAAGCTTGGGCTTGGCTTTCAAGACCAAGACCACGAAGAATCAGTGGCCCTGATGAATGCCATGCAGACCTGTTCAGATGAAGATCTGCCCCAAGCCTTCGCCACGCACGCCGAACATCTCAGCGCCCATTTGAACCGTGAAAATGAATTGATGGAACGCATCGGTTTTTTTGCCAAAGACATGCACATGGGTGAACACGCACGGGTTTTGGCTGAAACGGCCGATATGCAAGCGAAATTAGATAGCGGCGACATCGCCACGGTTCGCGCCTATGTCCAAGACGCCCTGCCCCAGTGGTTTTCCGATCACTTAAACAGCATGGACATGATGACCGCCCAATTCGCAAAGCAGATGGGTGAAAGCTAGACGGCTATCACCCCTGATAAAGCTTAGCCGTTTCGAGCCAGTACCAAGAGATCACAAAGTTCACGTACAGCCCCTTTGCCACCCGCCTTTTCGGTAACGTAATCGGCGGCCTCGATAGCTTCGTCCACACCATCGGCAACGGTCAGGCCAAGGCCGACGTGCTTCATCAAAGACACATCGGTTAAGTCATCGCCAACGTGGGCGACTTCGTTAAGTTCAATGCCCAATTGAGCGCGAATTTCGTTGAGAGCTTGGAGCTTATTTTCAGCGCCGATCCGCACGTGTTGAATGCCTAAGTGTTCAGCACGGGCATGGGTCGAGACCTGCTTGCTGGCGGAAATGATGCACATTTGGACACCCGCTTGGATGGCCAATTTTATGCCCAGCCCATCTTTGACATTGAATTTACGAAACTGAGTGCCTTCGTCGGTATAGTACAAACCGCCGTCGGTCATCACACCATCAACGTCCAAGGACAAAAGCTTGATTTCAGCCAAGCGCGATTTCAGTTGGGATTTCGTCAGTTTATCTGTCATTTCTGCCTCGATTTTATGGATCCTCACCTTAATACCCTTTTCTTTTGATCAAGCGAAGGCTAAACCGAAGACAGTATGGAAACCAAAGCACCATTTCTGTTGTTTGATGACGCCAAAATGCAGGCCGAGGCTCGTGTATATACGGACCCTGTGCGCATATTGAGCTGTTGTGAACCTGAAAAAGTCACAGAAACGCTGAACCAAATCGAAGACGCGATCAAAGAGGGATTCCATGTTGCGGGATATTTGGCTTACGAATTGGGATACCTGCTCGAAGACAAGCTCGCCCCATTGCGTCCTGTGAATTTGCACCAACCGCTGATTTGGATGGGTGTTTTTAAAACGCCGGCAAAGCTCTCGAACACCGAAATTATGAATTTAATGAAAGACTGGGCACAAAAGGATCATACGGTCAGTGTTCCCAAAGCCACCATCACGCGCGATCAATATTTAAGCAATGTCGCAACCATTCAAGATCACATCCGCGCAGGCGACGTTTACCAAATCAACTACACCTTCAAGCAAAACTTTGATTTTTCCGGCAGTCCCAAGGCTCTGTATGCTCAATTGCGGGGGCGTCAAAAGGCCTCTTATGGGGCCTTTATCGACACGGGGGACCAGCACATTCTCTCCCTGTCACCGGAACTGTTTTATGAAACGTCCGGTGATTTGATCCGTACCCGCCCGATGAAAGGCACAGCGCCACGCGCGCCAAGCCCAAGCCAAGACCAAGGCCAACGCCATTGGCTGTCCCATGATGAAAAGTCCAAGGCTGAAAACCTGATGATCGTTGACCTGTTGCGCAATGATTTAAGCCGCATTAGCGCCGTTGGATCGGTTAACGTCACCGACCTGTTTAGCGTCGAAACCTACCCAACTTTGCATCAAATGACATCGGGGATCGAAGCCAAGCTTTTGACGGACACGTCTTTTGCAGATGTCATTAACGCTTTATTTCCCTGTGGTTCGATCACGGGAGCTCCAAAAGTCAAAGCCATGGGGCTTATCCGCAGCTTGGAAGACGACCCGCGTGGGGTCTATACCGGGGCCATTGGCTATGCATCCCTTAAAGACGGTGCGCGTTTTAATGTCGCCATTCGCACCTTGACCATAGACAGCCAAGGTCAAGGCGAAATGGGTATTGGCAGCGGCATCGTTTACGATTCAGACCCCGCCCAAGAATGGGATGAATGTCATCTCAAAGCCCACTTCATGACCGACAAAGAGCGTCCGCCCTTTGATCTGTTGGAAACCTTAAAGTGGGATGCGAAAGATGGGTTCTGTTTATTGCGGCTTCACTTAGATCGCCTTGAATCTGCGGCGGCCTACTTTGGTTATCCGTACAACGCACAAACCATCACAGCGGCGTTGGACAGGGCTGTGGACAAACAAACAACGCCCCAACGGGTGCGATTAACCTTAGATGATCAAGGCATCGCAAACGTAACCACTGAACCTTTAAGTGACCTTGGCGAAATGACCTTTTCGATTTCAAGCCAAGTCATCAATACAAACAGCCCCTTCACCTATCACAAGACCACCAACAGATCGTTTTATGATGAGGCGCGCGCCGGCCAAAATACCGACGAAGTTCTTTTTATGAACGGCCAAGGCCAGCTTACCGAAGGCTCGTTTACCAATCTCTTTGTTGAAAAAGACGGACAGCTCATCACCCCACCCGTTTCTGTGGGCCTTCTGAACGGAACCCTTCGCCAAGACCTCATCGACACCGGACAAGCGATTGAAGCCCCCCTGACCGTCCAAGACCTAAAAGCCCCCAACAAGGTTTTCTGTGGAAATTCCGTACGGGGATTGGTCGCTGCACGCCCCCTGTGATGGTCAACACAGCGGTGAAGACTGCGAATCGGTAATATTAAGATATTCCCAGTTCAGACAAAGGGGCGATACGATGGCTTATGCAAATACAAACCCGACCCATTACAAAACGCAAAACAAAAGAAGCGATACCTCCAAACTTGCCATTTTATGTTTGATATCGTTCATCGCTTTGGGTTCATTTGCTGCGATCAAAATGGTCCCCGAAGGTGATTTTTCCTTAGCTCAGTTCTTTTCAACAAAAAAATCCAACAACAAACATGCCGTTGAACTTGGCGGTGTTGAGCTTGGCTCTACCATCGACCTTGTCCGTAACACGCAACCCGAAGCCACCAAATCCTTGACGGCAACGGGCGCCATCACCATGGCCTTTGCTGAAAAAGATTCCGCTTATATGGTTTGGTATGGCGAAGATGGACCCAACCATGTTGCTTACAAAGCCCGTCAAACCCGCATTATCCGAGACATGAGCGAAGATGAATTTGTCGGTCAGTTGACCGTTAAATATGGAGCCCCAACACTTTCATCATGCTCTCGCCGCGTCACGGACGGCATTCGCGATTGTCATTTCAGCTGGTGGATTCCTAAAGATATCCGTCTTGATTTAAGCAGTCGCCAATTCAGCAAATCCCCCACACCGACGCTTAAAGTTATGATGCAGATCACCGATACACGCATGGATTTGCGCCTTCAACGCACCGCTCAACGCACCGCAGGCAGAAAAGCCTCTTCCGTCAGCATCTTCTAGGCGCTAGTATGTGTTTTTAGAGACACATCCCCTGGAACATTGACACATTACACATGAGCGGCACCGTTACTTTGCCTGACGCTTCGGCAAAAACCATCACTGACATAGACCCGACCTTGGACTTAGAAGCCGAGATCAAACGTCTTTGCGCAAAAAAGAACGCCATCATCTTGGCCCATTATTACCAAGACGGTGAAATTCAAGACCTCGCCGACTTCGTCGGAGATTCCTTAGACCTTTCGCGCAAAGCAGCTGCAACCGATGCCGACATGATCTTGTTTAGCGGCGTCACGTTCATGGCCGAAGTCGCCAAGGTTCTTTCCCCCGATAAAACCGTTGTTGTTCCCGATGGTGCTGCCGGATGCTCCTTGGAAGATTCCTGCCAAGCTGAACAATTCAAGGTCTGGCGTGAAGCGCATCCTGAGCATATTTCGCTCACTTACATCAATTGTTCAGCTGATGTCAAAGCCCTATCAGACGTGATTGTGACGTCTTCGAGTGCCGAACACATCATCAACAACTTGCCCAAAGATCAGCCGATTTTGTTTGCACCAGACCGTCATTTAGGGGCTTACCTCAAACGCAAAACCGGACGCGATGACATGGTTTTATGGCCGGGCACGTGTGTCGTTCACGAACAGTTTTCCGCCCGCGAAATCACCCGTATGAAATCACGTCACCCAGACGCGCTTGTTGCCGCGCACCCTGAATGCCCCGAAACGATCGTCGAAGTGTCTGACTACGTTGGCTCGACCAGTGGTATCTTGAAGTTTGTGAATGACAGTTCTGCGACCGAGTTCATCGTCGCAACGGAACAACACATCATCCACCAAATGGAAAAAGATGCGCCGGGTAAGACGTTCTTGGCCGCGCCCGGTTCTGACGGATCATGCAACTGTGCCAACTGCCCGTACATGGCTTTGAACACCTTGGAAAAAATCTATTTAGCCTTGGTGAACGAAGCCCCCTTTATTGAAATGGATGAAGGCTTGCGCCTTGCGGCCTTAAAACCGCTTGAACGCATGTTAGACCTCGCCCCAACAGCAAAGCCCAATTAAAATGCAGCCTGAAATCCCTAATGGTGTCGACCCCAGTGTCGTCATAAGCTTGATTTATTCCGCAATGGCGGAAGACATTGGTAAAGGGGGGGACATCACCTCTGACTCCACCATTCCCGAAGACGTCCAATTCACCGGCGTTATGGCGGCCCGCCACCCCATGACCATTGCTGGGCTTGGTCTCGCCGGACTTATTTTCAAATCCGTCAACGAAGACTTCGTGTGGCAAAGCGACATCGAAGATGGTGAACGTGTAGAAACGGGGACCGTCCTTGCGACCATTTCTGGTCCGGCGCGCGACTTGCTGATGGCTGAACGCACGGCCTTGAACCTGCTTCAACATTTATCGGGCATTGCCACATTGGCGGCTGAATATGTCGAAGCTATCAAAGGAACGGGGGCGTATATTCTCGACACCCGCAAAACCATTCCCATGTACCGCGAACTGGCAAAATACGCATCGCGCATGGGCGGCGTCACCAACCACCGTATGCGTTTGGACGATGCCGTGCTGATCAAAGATAATCACATCGCTGCGGCGGGCGATATCTTGACGGCGATCAAAGGCGTCAAAGCCGCCGGGCATACCTCCATCGAAGTCGAATGCGACACGCTTGAACAAGTTCGCGAAGCCTTAAACGAAGGTGTTGAGGCCATATTGCTCGACAACATGACTTTGGATCAGCTCAGCGAAGCCGTACAACTGATTGGTGACCAGGCGCGCACCGAAGCGTCAGGCGGCGTGAACCTAGACACCGTACGGGCCATCGCCGAAACGGGCGTGAAATCCATATCTGTCGGGCGCATCACACAATCGGCTCCGGCGGTTGATATTGGTCTAGACTGGAAACCAAACGCGTAAAGGCCTATAAAGCCTTGAAACTTTTACATTGAGAAACACGCGTGTCGGAAAAAACTCAAGAATTTGACGTCCTGATCATCGGCAGTGGAGCTTCTGGGCTGAACTTGGCCTTGGAACTCGCCGCCTTTGCACGCGTTGGCGTTGTCACCAAAAGCGATCTCAAAGAGTCCAACACCTTTTACGCCCAAGGTGGCATTGCCGCAGTCTTTGATGAACACGACAGCGTTAAGTCTCACATCAAAGACACACTGATCGCAGGGGCCGACCTTTGTGATGAAGAGGTTGTTCGCTTTGTTGTGGAGCATGGACGCGAAGCCATTGAAAAACTTACGGAATATGGTGTCGAATTTACAACTCGTATCGACAGTTCTGGTCAGGACGAATACCATCTCACGCGCGAAGGCGGACACAGTCATCGCCGCGTTGTGCATGCGGCGGACGCCACCGGACAGGCCATTGAAAGCACTTTGGAAGACCGCGTTCGCTGTGAACCCAACATCGAAATCTTCGAACACCACAATGCCGTCGACCTTTGGACAGAACGCTTTAGAGACGGCAAAACCAAACGCGTCACCGGACTGTATGCCTTAGACATCAAGTCCGACACGGTCAAAGCCTTCTCGGCCCCCTTTGTCGTTTTGGCAACGGGCGGAGTCAGCAAAGTATATCTGTACACATCTAATCCCGACATTTGCACGGGTGATGGTATCGCGATGGCGTGGCGGGCGGGGTGTCGGGTTGCCAATATGGAATTTACTCAATTTCACCCGACCTGCCTGTATCACCCCAAGGCCAAATCCTTCCTTGTGACCGAAGCCGTGCGCGGTGAAGGCGGTCATTTACTGGACCCCAAGGGTCGGCGTTTCATGACCAAGTTTGACGAACGTGGCGAACTTGCCCCACGAGATGTTGTGGCGCGCGCGATTGACTTTGAAATGAAGCGCATGGGTGCTGAATGCATGTACCTAGACATTTCGCACAAGGGCGAAGACTTCATCAAGAAACACTTTCCGATGATTTATGAAAACACCAAAGCCTATGGTTTTGACATGGCGAAAGAACCCCTGCCCGTTGTACCGGCTGCCCATTACACCTGTGGCGGCGTCATGGTTGATCGCCAAGGCCGGACAGACATTGACGGTCTGTATGCCATTGGAGAAGTCACCTATACCGGATTACACGGCGCCAACCGCATGGCCAGCAACTCATTGTTGGAATGCTTGGTGTATTCAACGGCGGCCGCCGAAGACATTTGCTCGCGTTTGAAATCTGGTGTGGACGTCCCGCCCGCACCACCCGAATGGGATGAAAGCCAAGTCACAGATTCAGACGAAGACGTGGTCATTGCCCATAACTGGGAAGAACTGCGGCGTTTCATGTGGGATTATGTGGGTATTGTGCGCACCGACAAACGCTTGGCCCGCGCGCAAAACCGCATCGATATGTTGCAAAGTGAAATTGATGAATATTACGGTCATTTCCGCATCAGCAGCGATTTGTTAGAACTTCGAAATCTCGCCGTTTGTGCCGAACTGATTATCCGATCCGCTCAAGAACGCAAGGAAAGTCGCGGCCTGCATTACACATTGGATTATGCAGACGTTGACGATGTTAACCAGCGCCAACCCACTCAACTCAAGCCCAAAAGATGCCCAAAGCCATGACCGATTTCCCTGAACCTTCCGCGTTTCCCAAAGGAGCAAGCTTCACCGATGGTGTCTGGACACAGACCTTAAGCCCTCGTGAGGCGACCCAAGGTCGCCCGGCCTTGTTTTTAGACAGAGACGGCGTTTTGGTTGAAGAAGCTCACTATCTGCACAAAGTCGAAGCCGTTCAACTCACCCCAAATGCGGCCAGCGTCGTGAAGGCTGCGAATGCTCAAAACATTCCGGTCATTTTGGTGACAAACCAAGCCGGCATTGGCTATGGCTATTTTGGCTGGGATGATTTTGTGGCTGTACAAGCCCAAATTATCAGCGACTTAGCCGATGGCGGGGCGCACATAGATGGCGTGTTTGCCTGCCCTTTTCATATTAAAGGACAAACGGTTTATGCCCACGACGACCACCCTGCCCGCAAGCCAAACCCGGGCATGTTGACCTTGGCCGCAAAAATGATGGGGGTCGACTTAAGCGCGTCTTGGATCGTCGGGGATCGCACGTTAGATGTTTTGGCGGGCAAAAATGCTGGGCTTGTTGGGGGCGTTCACGTCATGACGGGACACGGTTCAAAAGATGGCGAACGCGAAGCTGCATTGGCTGTTGGGGATTTAAATTATATGGTCAAAGGCTCTGAAAATTTAAGCGAAGCTTTACCGCTTCTCGGTGTCTTAAATCAGAATTAAATCTGACAAAACTTACCGTTTATCCGCCATAACGATCTGATCTCGGCCACTGTTTTTGGCGATATAGAGAGCTTTATCGGCTTCATCCGATAACGTGACAGCCGTATCTCCATCTTGATAGGCGGCGATGCCAATGGAAATGGTCACGGAAAACTGTCGTTCTTTGTCTCCGTGAAAGACGATATCTCCAAAATCTCTATGGATTTGTTCAAAGACACTTTTGGCTTCTTCGGCTGAGGTTTGCGGCAAAACAACAGAGAATTCTTCTCCTCCCATACGGCCAACGATGTCAGCCCCACGCAACCGTTGGCGCAAAAGACGCGCCAGAACCTTAATCACCCGGTCCCCCACAGCATGACCGTGGGTATCATTGACCTGTTTAAAGAGATCAATATCAATAGACACGAGCGAGAGTTCCCCACCTGAACGATGTGTGCGCGCAAACTCCGTTTCTAAAAGCTGTTTGGTGGTGGTGTGATTATACAATCCCGTCATCGAATCACGGGCCATAAATGTTCTCAGCTCCCGGAATCGAGATGCCCGAAAAGTCACCGACGAAATCAGATGAGACGGTCGGATGGGCTTCGTCAAAAAGTCATCCCCGCCCAACTTCAATGCAGACAACTGTTTATCCTTGTCACTTTCGCTGGACAAAAAGACGATGGGAATACCAGCATATTCTTCACTTTGTCGGATGACCGCAGCAATTTCTTTGCCATTTGTCTCGGGCATGTAGATATCCAACAAAATGAGTTCCGGTGAAATTTCACTGAGCGCGTCTAAAATGGTCAAGGGTTTCGTGATGACATACGTTTCCATGCCCGCCCCTTGCAGAACCAATTGGGTATGCGTGGCCATGGTCAGGTCATCATCAATGATTAAGACCCTAAAAGGTTCGCTCACGGTGCGTTGCGTAACATTATCAAGAACCCGAACCAAATCGGCGATATCTAAGGGCTTCACCAAGTAATCAACGGCCCCGGCCCGCACCGCGCCAAGACGTGAATCGATTGTGTCATTTGATGTATAGACCACCAAAGGCATGATGATGGCGCCATCCTCATTCAATTGGGTCAGCGTTTTAAGGGCCGTTACAGAATCATCGCCAAAGGTCAAACTGCTCACCAGAGCATCTGCTGGACCTTTTAAAAGTTCGTCCGCCAATTTATCGGGGTCTGTTACGGAAACAAACTCATACCCAAAGTGCTTCATTTCCGCGCAAATATCATTGTCCCCATTGACGGTATTTTGGGAAACAAAAATAACCCTCTTAGAAAGTTGCTCTTGGTCTTTATGTCGCGAAGACAGTGACATATTATGGGTTTCCGTTATGCATGAACTCAACTTACTCTGTAAAAATACTTATTTTAAAATTACAGTAGCAAATAATGGCCGTAACTGCCTAAATCAAATTAATAATACCATCATATTCCTAAACGTCTTTTTTTCAAAATTTCATGGACCATTAAACACAAAAATGTCACGTTTCTCAGCAACATCATCCCTAACAAAAGAGACCATCGGATTGGCCGCAGCCGTCCTGATTGCCATCTGTTTTGCCTTTGTCCCAACGTATTTCAACAACCCAGCCGAGCCATTTGCAAATGAATGGTTTGTGGGTGCAGATACATATATGCGGGTGTTGCGAGTCCAAGACTGGTGGGATGGTGGACATTGGTACGAAAGCTTCTCAGCCCGTAGCAATTGGCCCCATGGTGAAACCCTTCATTGGACTCGACCATTTGATATTCTCTTGATGATTCTGGCCGCGCCATTTGCACCATTTGTCGGCATGCACAAAGCCCTTTATTATTCAGGTGTGATCATAAGCCCCGTTCTCTTGTTGTCCACGTTTTGGGTCATGGTGTGGGGCTCGCGTCCGTTTTTGGATTCTCGTGGCCGCATTATATTGGTGGTTTTACTGACCTTTCAGCCCATTGCGCACTATTACTTTGTCGCGGCAAGGCCAGATCACCACTCGATGATATTGTTCGGGTTTGCCAGTGTCCTGATTTTGTTGGCCCGCCATGCCTTTGATCCTTCACATGAACAAAAGTCTGTGGCTTGGGCGGGTGCGGCGGCGGCATTTGGCATCTGGGTCAGCATTGAATCCCTGAGCATTGAATTGTTTGCCCTGCTCGCTTTGGGGCTTATTTGGTTCTGGCGGGGAACGGACGAATGGCTAGGGGCATTGCGCCGTTTTGCGAGCATGGGCGCTTTGGTTATGGTGTTTGCTTTAATCGTAGAACGACCGCCGACTGAATGGCTTGTGTCTGAAGAATATGACCGTTTATCAACCGTTCATGTTGCCTTGCTGGCGCTGATCGCCCTTGGTGTTGAGGGCATGTGGCGACTGCGCGCCCGTTACAGTTTAACCGTTATGGGACGTATCGGTGCCGCAGGTATCGCGACACTTGGTGCAGCCCTTGTTATGGCGGCTCTGTTTCCCGACTTTTTTAAAGGTCCGTTTGGCGCCGCGATGGACCCCCGTTTGCAATCCATGTGGCTGAGCAAAATTCAAGAATTTCAGCCCTTAACGAAAACCGACCCCAGCACCATGATTGCCGCGGTCATGATTCTGACCCCCATAATCTGGCTTGCCGTATGGGGCTTTATCATCAGAAAAATGCCTTCACATTCAACTGGTTACGTTGATATGTTTTGGACTTTGGCGATCTGCATTGTTCTCTACCTCCCCTTAACATTGGCGCAATCGCGTTGGGGGGCTTACATGGGGGTTGGGGTTTCGATCAGTTGGGCTTTGCTTTTGCAACGCCTTTTAGATTGGCAAGGTGGGCCGATCGTTGGTCCCGAACCCGGCACGCCAATACTCCGCGTACCCTTGTTTATGCTTATTGCCATCGGCCACATTGCCATCGCAGGCAGTTTGAAACTTTCCATCAATGAAGAAGAAGGCAAGCAGCCAGAACCCTGTCAATGGAAAGACATTACGCCCTTCCTCAACAGCCCCCAATTTGCGAACGGACAACCTCAAACCTTGTTGAGTTTTATCCATCAAGGTCCTGAAATTATCTACCGCACCCCTCATCGTGTGATTGGCACACCGTATCATCGCAACACACACGGGCTTTTGGACAGCTTTACCGCTTTTACCACAACAAACGAGGCCGAATCGCGGGCCATCTTTAAGGATCGCAACGTCGATTATTTGCTTGTTTGCGTCAAATCCGTTGAAGAAAGATTCTTTTTAAAATTTGAAGGCGATACATTAATGCGAAAAATAACCTCTGAAAATGCCCCGAAATGGCTAAAACCAGCCCCGCTCCCGGCTGGTTTAGAGGAAAAATTCCGTTTATTTAGGTATCTAAACGCACAAAGTTCAAACCAAACAACGCCCTAATAATACACGCCTAGACTTTTCGGCGCACCTTATCCAACAGTTCGGACAAGGTCATATCGACCTCGACAACCCCTTGCAGGGACATTTCGATTTGATCGCCTTCCAGCACCCATCGGTCTTGTTTAAGCCGTGCAAGGGTGTTTTCACAAAAAGACCTGTAGTTCCCTAAAGCCCGGTGTTCTCCCAGTTCTTCGGCCAGAATAGCCAAAGCCAGTTGATAAGGGCCACTGCCGACATACCCCCATTCAAAACCTGCTTCACTCAGCGCACGGAGATCTAAACGCAAGTTTAAGGGTCTTCCGTCAACAGTGACCGTGGTCACTTCGCCATTTCTAAAACCTGAGTATGTTGACATTAGATTACGATCCAAAGATGATTTATATGATTTTAATTATCTTATCATGAATTCTTAAGTGATTTGGATCAAGATCGCTATTCATTGGCTGTTAATTTTTCTGCCAATAACATGAAGTTGCTGTTGTATCTGAGGTACACGTTGATGTATTCTGAAATCGAAAAATTGATTGCCTTTTCAGGGCACTATTTAATGAAGAAGGCACCTAGCACGCCGATCATTGGTCTGGACGTTTCTATGACACCGTTCAAAACCATCCTTGAATCGGTTGCTGGTCTTTTTTGTGTTAACGATGACCTTATGAACATCGGTCATCAAGGGAGCCGTATTTCGCTATGAGAGTGGTTATTATAGGCCTTATTTTTGCCGCCATCATTCTTGCCGGCGGCACAGCTTACCTGCTTCGCGACTATTTGTCGGCGCAGCAGGCCGAGTTTGCAGCCCAAGTGCCGACGGCCCCAACCCTTAAGGTTTTGGTCGCCGCTGCAGATATGCCCGTTGGCACCCCCGTTAATGACAAAAATGCACATTGGGTTGACTGGCCTGAAGATGGCATTCAAGAAGAATATTTACTTGAATCCAAGGATGCAAAAATCCTTGAGACCATCACCAAGGACAAATACATCTCCCGCCGCGCTCTTGGCAAAGGCGAACCGATTACCATGGTGCGTTTGTATAAATCAGCAGGCCCCGGCTTCCTTCGTGGCGCGCTTGGGCCTGGCATGCGCGCGGTTGCTATTCGCAGCAGTGCTGAAAGTGCAGCTGCGGGCTTCATCCTTCCGGGTGATCGTGTTGACGTAATGCTCACCCACTCCATGTTAAGCACGGCTATTCAACGTGAAGGTCAAGCGGCAGCGGCGAAGTTCAAAGCTGGCATACAACACACCAGTGAAACCATCATCGAAAACGTACGCGTTCTCGCCATTGATCAGAATGTTAACGAATTTCAAGAGGGTGCTCAGGTGGGTAAAACGATCCTTTTAGAAGTTTCCCCTAAAAATGCTGAAAAACTGTACACGGCTAAGGCCATGGGGCAACTGTCATTAACGCTCCGGTCTGCTCGGACCAGCTCCGACACCGACGAAAAACAACGCGTGAAGTTCACCACCGACGTCGAAGTTAGCCCAATGCTTTCCAACTTTGACCAACTCATTAATGGTCGAAAAAAGGCCACTGCTTCTGCACCAAGACAAACATCTGCACCTCGGCCTAGCCCAACGCGTTACAGAGCACCAGCTCCTGCGCAGAAGAAACAACTTTCGATTTATCGTGGCGTAACGGGAACGACAGGGAATACAGCACCATGATGTTTAAAGACAACAAACTCATTGCCCGTGCCCTTGTGGTAATTGCGGTCTTGATGTCCCTAACCTCGATTGAGGTTGAGGCTCAACAAGTTCCCGGACGCTCAAAGGCGACCAGCATAACGGCAAAAGTTCCAACTTTTGCCCCCACACCTGCGCGCAAACCGTTACCAAAAAAGGCTGAATGGTCCTTTAGTAAAGAAGCTGACTTGGTCCGCGTGCCCCTTAACAAAATTGTTTCCGTTCGTTTGCCCGGCAAAGCGCGTAATGTTGTCATTGGCAACCCAACAATTGCTAATATTGTTGGCCCCAACGATGGGACACGTAACCACGTCTACATTCTGGCCTTGTTGGTCGGTTCGACGTCAATCATCTTTGAAGATGCAAAAGGCAACATCCTTTATAAAGGCGACATCCAAGTCGATGTTGACGTTGCCGGCATTCAAGCTTCCATCACGGAATTGATGCCCGAAGAAAAGATCACAGTGACAGCTCAACGTAGTAGCGTTTTCCTCAAAGGCTTCGTCAGATCCGCTGCGGCATCCGCACAGGCTGTCGATATTGCCCGCCGTTTCGTAGCCGACAACCTCAGCGTTGTGAACAATCTTGAAGTTTTGGGTAGCCGCCAAGTCATTATGCAGGTTCACGTTTCCGAAATGAAGCGTAAAGCCATTAAGCAATTGGGTTTCGACTTCACATATTCAAGGAATTTAGGTGGCACAAACCGTGCGCTCAGCTTTACGCAAGATTCTTCAACGCCTCTTTCGGTGGCGCGTACAGCCGCGGGCTTGAGTGCTGCATTCGCAACAGGGAACATCCTTCCTTCGATCACCGGCTTTGGCAACATTGCTTACCAAGTTCTAGAAGAAAATGGGCTTGCTAAAACATTGGCTGAACCTGCTTTGACCGCAATTTCTGGTGAAACGGCAACGTTCTTTGCGGGCGGTAGTTTTCCGATGACCACCGCAATTGATTCAAACGGCACGATTACCTACGCCCAACAAGAATTCGGCGTTCGTCTAAACTTCACGCCAACCGTCATGGATAAAGGCCAAATCAGCCTGCATGTCGTGACTGAGGTTTCTGAAAGAGACACGACCGTTGCTGTCGCTGGTATCCCTGGCCTGAAAAAGAACATCACGGAAACGGTCGTTGACCTTCCGTCCGGTGGCTCACTGATTATTTCAGGCCTTATTCAAAACGAACTGGTGAACACAGTTGATGGCGTACCTGGTCTGAAAGATTTACCAATTTTAGGCTCCCTATTCCGCTCTGAATCCTTCCGTAACAATGAAACTGAACTTGTTGTGACCGTAACGGCTTATTTAGCTGAACCCGTTGGCAACAATGCTCGTCTTTCCTTACCCACAGATGGTTTTGTGAACAGCAGTGATATGGACCTTTATTTACTTGGACACTTGCATAAACAGTATGCAAAAGCTCCGCTTCCGCCTTACGCCACACCTCTTGCTGGGCCGTATGGCTACATTATGGAGTAATGGTCATGACCTCACATTTCAACATCTTAAAAAGCACCGTTAGCCGTATCCTCTTTGCAAGCCTCATAGCTGGTCTTGCTTCGGCATGTGCGTCCCCAGCTCCTAAAGATGAAGCAAAAGGCCATGACTACCGACAAAACCACAAGATCCAAGTCACCCGTGAACAGGTCAGCGTTTCCATCACTCTGCCGGATCAAGGCCTTAATTTGTCACCCGGCGACCAACGTCGCTTTCGGGTGTTTTTACGGGACTTTGTGCAACGTGGGCGCACGGCGGTAACTGTTGAAAGTACATTGCCGACCCTTGCCAAAGACATCTTAATTGCAAATGGGTTGCGCGGTAATGAGATTATCTTAGCGCCAGACACCACCATCTTGGCACCGAATGCCGTACTCAGCTTTACCGCCAGTCAGGTCGTCGCTCCGGAATGCGGTGATTGGTCGTCGAACTCGGCGTTCAACCCATCCAACAAACCTCACAGTAATTTTGGCTGTTCTGTCCAGCGTAATATTGGCAAAGTCGTTTCCGATCCGGGAGACTTTATTCAAGCTCAACCCGCCACAGGCGGCGTTGCAGGACGCACAGATGAAGCCATTCGCACCCACCAATCTGGTGCTCCTAAACCAAGTCTGATTGGTCAAGGCGGCGGTGTACAATGACATTTTTTAAAAAATCCGACCCTTTTGTCGGCCTAAAGACTATTGGAGGCAGCCTTGATTCTTAGAATCAACATTGGAGCTTATGTTCTAACAGATGCCGTCAGGGAAGCCGTGCTTTCGCTGAACGATGATCGTTTGTTTCTGCGGTCTTCCGTTGCCGTTGTCGAAGGCGGTATGGAAAGTGCGCTTTCGCAACTTAATGATCGCTCTTCTCCTGAGCTGTTGATCGTCGAAACGGTTGCCCAAGGCCAAGCGTTATTTGATGAATTGAACGACTTATCTGGCGTCTGTGTGCCGGGCACGCGGGTGATCGTCATTGGTGCTGAAAATGATATCAATTTGTTCAAAACATTAATTGAACAAGGGATCAGCCAGTACTTTGTCTCTACGTTGACGTCTGATGAACTTAAAAACGCGATTGTCGATGCTTATGCCGATGAAAGTGCGAATGCAAAATGTCGGACCATTGCTTTCGCGGGCTTATCTGGTGGCGTGGGCAGTTCCTCGCTCGCTCATAATGTCGGATCACGACTGGCCGCTCTTTACGACGAAGACGTGATCATCGTTGATTTGGATATCCCCTATGGGACAGCCGCCCTGAGCTTTAACATCCAACCCAATGCTTCCCTTGTTGATGCACTGGCTCAACTTGAAAATATTGATGAGTCCTTGCTGATCCGCTTTATGGAAGCGGGGGATAAAAATGTGTCTCTGTTATGTTCGCCGAGCAATCTAAACACAGGCGTAGAAATCACGGATCGTGCTTTTGAAAAAATCCTAAAGGTCCTTCGTCAAATGGCGACTTATGTGATTTTAGATGTTCCTCATGGCTGGAACAGTTGGATTCAAGATGTTTTGGTTGATGCCGACGAAACAGTCATCATCGGTGCGCCCGATCTTTACAATTTGCGCAACGGTAAAAACATGATGGAATTTTTGACCCCCAATCGTGGCGTACAAGCCCCCACCCGCTTTATTTTAAATAAAGTCGGCGAAGCAAAAAAAGGCGAATTGGATGCAAAGGAATTTAAAGAAGTTCTTGATATTCAACCGGCTCTCTCGATCCCTTATGATTCAGATACATTCACTACAGCCATGAACAACGGTGAAATGATCAATAAAGTCTCTGGTCGATCAAAAGTCGCTCAAGGTGTAGAGGCCCTTGCCATGATGGTCAGTGGTCGTGAATCTTTAACACAAGTCACCAAAAAAGATGGGGGATTACTCTCTTCTCTTTTCAAAAAGAAATAATCGAGACTTATAAAGGCAACCAGTAGCACCGATATGTTTGGAAGACGTGGAACCCCAGGATCAGACAATGCCGACCCGAAACCTTTCGGGGGCGGCAAAGCCTCGACTGATGCTGACACCGGTGGTTCTGCAAAAGAAAAAAAAGCGGATGGCGCCCAAACGATAGCCACCGAGACCTCATCTACTGGCGGAAAACCGATCAGCGAGGAAGCGAAAGAAAAGCTCGACGAAGTTAAGGTCAATGTCTTTAACGATCTTATGGAAGCGGTGGACCTTTCTGAACTCTGCGCACTAACGCCCGAGCAAGTCCGCGAAGAAATCAATGACATGGTGAGTGAAATCATCTCCATGCGTGGGCTTGTGTTAAGTCTTCAAGAACAGCAAGTCGTCATTCAAGACATCTGCAACGACATCTTAGGCTTAGGTCCGCTAGAGCCCCTTTTGGAACGTGATGACATCGCCGATTTGATGGTCAACGGTCCCGACGTGACCTACATCGAAGTTAACGGCAAGATGCAGAAAACCAGCGTCAAGTTCCGTGATCAAGCGCAATTGATGAACATCTGTCAGCGTATCGTTTCCGCTGTGGGACGTCGCGTTGATGAAGCCAGTCCAATTTGCGATGCGCGTTTGGCCGATGGTTCTCGTGTGAACGTCATTGCCCCACCTTTGGCGATTGACGGTACCGCACTGACCATTCGTAAGTTTAAGAAAGACAAACTGACCCTTGAGAACTTATTGCAGTTTGGCTCCATCACACCGGAATTGAAGACCGTCATGGAGGTCGTTTCCGCCATTCGTCTCAACACCTTGATTTCCGGTGGTACGGGTTCAGGTAAGACCACCCTGCTCAACTGTATGACGGGTCACATTGATTCTAACGAACGCATCATCACCTGCGAAGATTCAGCTGAATTGCAATTGCAACAGCCGCACGTGGTCCGTTTGGAAACCCGCCCAGCCAACTTGGAAGGCAAGGGTGAAATTTCCATGCGTGACTTGGTTAAGAACTGTCTGCGTATGCGTCCAGAACGCATCATCGTGGGTGAGGTTCGTGGACCCGAAGCCTTTGATCTGTTGCAAGCCATGAACACGGGCCACGATGGTTCCATGGGAACGATTCACGCCAATAACCCGCGTGAAGCCCTGTCTCGTGTTGAAAACATGATTATGATGGGCGGTTACAACCTGCCCACCAAAGCCATGCGCGAACAAATTTCTGGCGCGGTCCATGTCATTGTTCAGGCTTCTCGTCTGCGCGATGGCTCTCGTAAGATTACCCACCTAACCGAAGTCATCGGTATGGAAGGTGATGTGGTCACCTTGCAAGACATCTGTGTGTACGAAATTGAAGGTGAAGATTCCAACGGCAACATTGTTGGGCGTCATAAATTCACCGGCTTACGTCCTAGTTTTTGGGAAAAAGCAAAATACTATGGCATGGAAAAGAAACTCGCCGAAGCCATGCAGTTTACTTCATAGGATGATGCTATGAGAGTGATGATATGAACGATCAAACAGTCCTCTACATCATGATTGCCGCTGCTGCGTGCATGTTTATGCTGGTCGTTATTGCGGGAATGGTTACAGTCGCAATGCGCCCTAAACTGCGCCTAAAAAAGCGTATGGAAGCCATTGGCACCGTCGCCTCAACGGGCAGCATTTCTTCTAAGGCTGAAAACCGTCGCCAAAAACGCATTCAAGACCGCGTAAAAGGTATTGCCGAAGAAGAAGCCGAAGACAGCATGATGGACCGTCTTGAAAATAAAATTCTTCAGGCGGGCCTCAATATGGAAGCAAATGCCTTCATCATGATCTGTGTCGGTTCTGGTATTGCGGGTCTCATTATCACGGCGATTTTAGGATTTGAACTGATTGCCATCGTCGGGGTGGGGATTGTCGCTGGTGCTGGTTTGCCAAAAGTTGTTCTCGGCATCATGGCCAGTCGCCGTCAGAATGACTTTACCTCACATTTTGCCGAAGCCATTGATGTCATTACACGCGGTATCCGTTCTGGCCTTCCCGTTGGGGAATGCCTGTCGATCATCGCCCGTGAATTTGAAGGTCCCGTGGGCGAAGAGTTCCATATGATCGTTGAAGGTCAACGCCTAGGCTTAACCTTAGATGACATTTTGATACGTGCGCTCAAACGCATTCCCACGGCTGAATTTAAGTTTTTTGCAATCGTGTTACAGATTCAACGCCAAACGGGCGGTAACTTGGCGGACACCTTAGACAATCTTTCTGAAGTGTTGCGTGATCGCAAAAAAATGAAAGACAAAGTTCAAGCGCTCAGTTCCGAAGCAAAATCTTCTGCTGCGATTATCGCTTGCTTGCCGTTTTTCGTGCTGGGTATGCTTTCGCTGGTGAACCCCGAATATGTTGGGCTTTTGTTCACCGATGGCATTCACTTGGTTTGGACTGGTCTTGGTATGATGGCGGCAGGTGTTGCTGTTATGAACCAAATGATCAACTTCGATATTTAGGAGATTGGCATGGAAACCCCGACACTGATCGTATGGATGGCCAGCCTAGCCGCTATCATTACCGTCGTCGCAATTGCCTTGCCTTTCCTTACAGGAGGAGGCCAGTCGAAACGTTTGAAATACGTATCAACGCGGCGCCAAGAACTTGCCAAACAGCAAGTTGATGACCTGCAATCTAAGGGGTCTTCTATTCGTCAGCGCAAGGGTCAAACCCGCATCGATATGATGAAGAAAATTCTTGAGATGCTAAAGCTTGATAAGGCTCTGTCGTCTCAAGAGCTTAAAGAGGCCCTAGCCCAAGCGGGGTATCGCCGTCCCAACGCTCTGATTGCTTTTACATTTGCCCGCATTGCCTTAGCCGTTGTTTTGTTCTTTATTGCTCTCATCTATATCTCATCCATGAAAGAGTTCCCGTATCCGGGTCCTGTTAAATTCGTCTTTATGGGAATCGCTGCCGTAATCGGCTTTTATCTTCCCAAAACAATGATCACAAACACCGCGCAAAAACGTCAGCAAGAGCTCAATTCTGGTTTTGCGGATGCCCTAGATTTGATGGTGATCTGTGTCGAAGGTGGATTGAGTGTCGAAGCAGCTTTTGACCGTGTGACTAATGAAATAGCCGATAAATCACCGACTTTGGCTCAGGAATTTGGCATTACATCGGCCGAATTGGCATATCTGGGGGATCGTCATAAGGCTTATGCAAATTTTGCCGATCGCACTGGCCTCCCCGCTATTAAATCCCTAACCACAACGTTGGTTCAGTCTGAAAAGTACGGTACGCCCGTGGGCACGGCCCTGAAGGTCTTGTCCCAAGAACGCCGCCAAGAACGTATGGCTATGGCTGAAAAGAAAGGGGCGTCATTGCCGGCAAAGCTTACCGTGCCGATGATTGTATTCTTCCTGCCCCCTTTGTTTATGGTCGTGATTGGCCCAGCCGCCATCAATATTATGAGCCGCTAGGCCGATCTGAATAAGCCCGTCTTAAGACCAAACCATAAAACAAAAGTAGACCGATCAGACCTAAGGGTATGGACAGACCAATCGCGGCCAATCGACTGATCAACGGCAGGCACCATACAAAAACAAGCGCGCTTTTTTCCCACGCTAAAAAGCCATGCTTCAGCCCATGAGCGGCCATCCACGCAATCGCGAGGCCTAGGATCATCAAATCATAATCCAATGCATAGGGCGTGACCAAAAGGGCTGCAGCGACAAGGCCTGCCGATTTCAAGGCTTGATCTATAGAATTGCGCCAAAGCCAAATGATCGAAACGACAACACAGGTTGCGAGCAAACCTTGCCCAATATAGGCAACCGTCACAGAAAAGCCCCACAACCGCAAAGCCGCAAATAAGCTTAAGACCTTCTCTGGATTTAAGGCCCCGGCTTCAAGAACCACTGTGCGCGTAAATTGTGTGCTGTCGAGGAAGGCCTGCCAGATTTCAAAGCCAAAAACACCCGTCGATATGGCCATTAAAGCGGTTACGGTTAGGCCAGCACTCGCGATGACTTTCCAACGTGCCGTAACCAGTAAAACCAAGGGGATTAAGACCCCAAATTGGGGTTTGTAAGCTAACAAGCCGATGGCGATGCCGGCAAGGACAGGCCTGCGGTCCAACCACAGCAACCCGGCCCCCAACAGGGCGGCGCTCAGAAAGCCGTTCTGACCATGGATAATATTAACAGCGACGGCTGGGTAAGCAGCTGCCGTAAGGGCCGTAAAAGGAAAGTCTGAAATTTGACGAACCACGGCATGATAAAGCGGAAACGTCGCCGTACACCAAACCAACAAAGCCCAACCATAAGGTAAAGCGGCTAATGCACTGGCAATAAACAGAAAGAATGGCGGATAATGCCAGCCATAATAGGGAACATTGGGGTCATTAAAGGTCTCTTGTTGGACCAAGTGGTGAAGGTGGACGTCATAGGCCCCTTGAGCTTGTCCGTCCAACACCAACCGCCCTGCCGACCAGACATTTGAAAAATCGGTTCCCAAAGGCCTTCCTGCAAAATCGAGGCCTCCATGAGATGTTAAAATGACCGCCGCAATGCCCACGAGCCAAAAGGCCAACAACATCCATGAATAAACACGGATACGTTCAAGGGTAATCCAATCACCTGTTTTGAGGCTCTGCACGTAACCTCCTTTAACCCTAACCAACGAACCAGTTGATATAGAGGGTCCAGTCTTGGGGCAACATATCCATGCGCGGCAGAACAATCATCGCCCCTGCGGCAATGGCGATCCCATAAGGCACGGCTTTATCAGGGGTAAACAGCCCTTCGGCACTTTTAACAAGCCAATCTGGCCAAAGCCCTAAGCCCTTTCGCAACAAGACAACGAACAAAGACAGTACGCCGCCAACCAAAAGGACGGCAAAAATAAAGGCGACAAGCTCGCCCCAGCCAATCCACAGTGCGCACACCGCCATAAGTTTTGCATCGCCACCACCAAAATAACCAAATGCAAAGAGTGCGAATCCAATAACCAGCGTTAACAGACCCGCGCCCAGATGATACGCGATGGTTTCCAATGGCAGAGATGCAGAAACCGCACCAACGAGAAAAGCGGGAACCAGAAACAACGATACCCAATTGGGGATTCGCAATGCGCGGGCATCACTCCACGCACCGTACAAAACCAATGCGATATACAAAGCCATCACGATGGAGTTTAAAATCACCACAGAGCACGTTCCGGACATTCAAACAAAACAGACAAAAAAAACCGCCCCTGGCCTAAGGGCCAAAAGCGGTTTTTCTGGTATCGCACAGAGTTAACTAAGTGCGAAATTACTGGTTCAAGCCAGAGTTAATGGTGTTGAATTTGTTTTCAAGGCTAGAGCCCATAAACGTCAAAGCACCAATCAGAACCACAGCGATGAGAGCAGCAATAAGGCCGTACTCAATAGCGGTAGCACCGGACTCGTCATTCTTGAAACGCGTCATCAATTTCGAAAACTTAGCCATTTTTTATAACTCCTAGGTCTTTAATGCACATATTAAACAAAAGGTTAGAACTCTAATTTAGACTAACATTGGCTGATCAACATTAATAAGTCAAGTTTCCCTGTGATTTTTTCGTTGAGAACCAAAATTCTAATTTTAAAAGCGAAATTAGAAAAGTCTATCTACAGCTTCTATTTTAACTCTACAGCTCAAAAATAAGATGCGCTATGACTACCGTCACAGATTCACCAACATCTGCAAGCGATTATAATCCTTAACGACCAGCGACTTATGCTTGCGTCCAACAATACCTTCTCGCGCCAAATGACCGATGGCCATGGCCACATCATTGCGCGAAGTCCCGCTCCAGCTGGCGATTTCTTCATGTTTCGGCAAAAGGTGGATCATCCACGAGCCATCCCCTTGTGGGTTTGGTTCGCTCATCCGCAACAGTTCGTAATACACCCGTTGATGGGGGCTGAGTGTACTCAAAGACGTGACGCGGTTATTCAAGGTCCGAATTAAACCCGCAAAACGCTTGAGAAGCATCAACGAGATGCCCGGGCATTCCATCAACAGCTTTCTAAATTCTTTACTGGGCAAGGCTGCCAATGTCGTGGTTTCAAGAGCACTCACACGGGCTGAACGCCGAGACGAATCGATAGCCGAAAGCTCACCAAAGCTGCTGCCGCCGCTCAATTCAGCCAGAGCAATCTCTTGGTCTTTACCCAAGAGATCCATAACTTTAACTTTACCTTTGATAATAAAAAAGACTTCTGTGGTGTCATCGTCACGATCAACGATCACTTGGTTGGATTCGCACTTCATCCATCGACAGGTGCTTTCCAGCTTCCGCACGATATCAGGTGGTGCCTCGCTCAGCATATCAATGCCCGTCAACGAGCACTCACTTGCGTCAGGCGTTAAAATTTCGCTGTCATCCATTCCGCAATTGCCTAAGGTTAGGATACATTTAAATGGTCCACATCAGTTCTTCATATACTGACAAAGAAACTGTTTATTATCAATGCGTTTTAGGACCATCTCCTGAAGTATTCCTTACCCCCCTTCTGCTTCACTCTGTTTCGGGTCATTTTCTTCATTTGCAATGCGCCAACGGTTGGGCATTAGCTTCTTAATCACAATACGTCGACGCAATTCAGGATCGCTAAACTGCAGGCCCACAACGTACTCATCAGGTTTCAACCAAGCCACATCCGCATTTAACGCTTTGTAATCGGAAAGTCTTTCAAAGATTAACTGTGCGGGGGTCGAGGTTACAAAAGTTTTAAAAGCCATTGGGTCTTTGATTTTGACCTTCGCGCCACCAATGGACACATCTGATATGATGCATTCATAAGCCTTGCCATATTGACAAATACGCCCCCCAAAAACGGTCGTCAACCGCACACTGTTGCGATTGGGATCGGCTTCACCGGGTTGGCTTTCAGGTGTTGTTTCGCCTGGTGTTGGGATGGTCGGTGAATTTTCGTCACTCATTGAGCAGCCCCCTCAAAACGGCGATAAAAGGACAGGTTCGTTTCTAAGTCTCCGGCATTGAGATCCATTGCAGCCAGCGCGCGGGCTTTGTCCACATCCCCCCGCACGGCATACAAAAGCGCAAGGTTTTGGCGGACATGGGTGTTGCTGCGGTTGATCGTTGCAGCACCTTCTAGGGTCGAAATCGCAAGACTCAACTGCCCCATCATGGCTTGAGACATCGCCATATTGTTCATCACAACGACATTATTGGGCGATAGGCGCAAAGCCTCTTTATAAGACGCAATGGCTTGGGGAAAGGCCCCCATAGAATCGAAAGCGATCCCCATTGCGGACACGACTTGCCAATTGCCGGGAAGCAACTGAGAAACTTCCCGCAAGACCGATGTCGCTTCTGTTTTATGTCCTGCTGCGATCAAAGCTTTGGCATATTCAAACTTTACATTGGGGTCACCAAACAGATGCTGTGTCTTTGAATCAACATAATCAATGATTTCTCGTGATCGGTTGCTGTAACGCATCGTTCGGATAAAGGCCGTTAAGATCTTTGGGTCATTGTTACGGCGTTCAAACAAACGACCATAGGCATTCGCGGCAACATCATATTTATGTTCGTTTTCAGCTTCTTCGCCCGCTCTGAATAAGGTCTGCTGCGCCCCTGTCATTTCTGGCTGTTGAGCTTGAAGCGCATTTGAGCCTGTTGTTTTGCCCGCCCCGGTCGTTGTACACGCTCCGACAGCAATCAAAACAGAACACGCAAATAGTTTCGCAAACACTTTAGCAAAGCTGGGACTTTGCCCAAAGCCGCAGCTTTTGGTCTTCAACCACATATAACTCATAACCTTCATAAACAGGCCCCGACGGGGACTCGACAAAACACTGTAGACCAAAGTTTACAGTATTTCTATGCAGCGTACATCCTGCATACGCACTAAGAATATAGTTTATAACAAACATTGTGCGCGTGATGCTCGTCACTCGTCACAAATAAGGACTAAAATCTGATGGTGATCACAGCCGCATAGTTCAAGGGTCGAGGCCATAAATCACAATCGCAACCTTCGAGCACTAGACACACGCGAAGGCCGGGATTAGTTTAGGGCCAACTTAAGTTCTGACTTTGAAAGCCACACCTGCACATGCAAACTGATCTGATCAACAAATACGACCTGCGCGTCCCGCGTTACACCAGCTATCCAACGGCGCCGCACTTCAACGACGAAGTGGACGGAGAGGTCTATAAACGCTGGCTTTCAGAACTTGACCCGGCGACCGAACTCTCGCTGTATTTCCACATCCCGTTTTGTGACGAAATGTGCTGGTTCTGTGGCTGTTACACCAAAATCGTCAAGCGTTATGACCCGGTCAAAGAGTACTTGGCCTCGTTGTTGGCCGAAATTGATCTGGTCGCCGACGCCTTGCCGTCACGATTCAAGGCCCGTCACCTGCATTGGGGCGGTGGTTCGCCGACCATGCTTAAAGGCGAAGACTGGATGACCATCATCACCAAGCTGCGCGAACGTTTCGACGTGACGGATGATGCCGAAATCGCCGTTGAGTTAGACCCCCGCACCGCCACCGAAGACTATGTGGCTGAGCTTGAAAAAGCTGGCGTGAACCGCACCTCGATTGGTGTGCAGTCTTACGAAGACAAGGTCCAACAAGCCATCAACCGTATCCAGCCTTATGACATGACCAAGGAAGTCATCGGCTGGCTGCGCAAGCATTCCATCAATCACATCAACATGGATTTGATGTACGGCCTGCCGTACCAAGACACTCAAGAAATCGAAACCATGATCGATTTAACCGTCGAATTACAGCCCAACCGCATCGCCCTGTTTGGCTATGCCCATGTGCCGTGGATGCAGTCTCACCAAAAATTGATCAAGGACGAAACCCTTCCGGATGCCGCAGAACGCTGGGAACAGTTCACGTTGGCCGTCGAACGCTTGAAAAAAGCAGGCTACATCCAAGTCGGTTTCGATCACTTCGCCCACCCCGACGATTCCATGGCAAAAGCTTTAGAAACTGGTGACGTGCACCGCAACTTCCAAGGCTATACCACCGACATTTCCCCTGCCATGCTGGGCTTTGGTGCATCTGCGATTGGCTATATGCCCCAAGGCTACATCCAAAACGAACGCCCGTTGAAAGCTTATCGCCAAGCCATAGATTCCGGCATTTTGCCCGCCATCAAAGGCATTAAAATCAGTGCCTCCGACATCTTGCACCGCACCATCATCGAAGACATCATGTGCAACCTGACCGTCGATTTGGGCGCGGTGTGTGCCGCCCATGACGTGGATGTGAAAAGCTTGGACGATGACATCAAAAAACTAGCCCCCCTCGTCGAAGACAAAATCTGCTCCATCGAAGGCAACAAAATTACAGTCACCGAACTCGGCAGGCCTTTCGTGAGATTGGTGGCGAGTGCGTTTGATGAGTACCTGGACTCAGGTCAGGGTAAGCATTCCCGCGCCGTTTAAGATTGAGGAACTTCTCATGAAAAAGATCATTTCCACCCTAGCACTCTTCATCGCCATGGGCCTTATCCCCGCGTCCGCCGGAGCCAAAGACCAAACCCCAGAACAAGCCTGCGCCCACATCAAGGCCCAAGACTGCTACAAAGCCATCCAGTGCAACAAACAAAAGCGCCAATACGCCGCCTGCGTCAAAGAACAACAACGCAACAAACACCCCAAACAAAAAATGCCCGCAAAGCCAAAGCACTAGCCCCCATTGCTAACGGCTCCCCTACCCGCCACCATTCAACACGCGCTTAACCGTCATTCCCGCGAAAGCGGGAATCCAGAGTGATTATCCAAGGTGTAGTTTTTGAACCACACGCCCTAGCGCTCCTTCCGTAGGTGACACCTACGGAAGGAGCTCACCGAAAGCACAGAGATGAAGACGTCATACGCGGGCTAGAGCTGCGTATCTATGACTTTGGGGATGGGGGTAATTAAGAAAGCAGTTACCGTAATGGGTCACCACCAAAGTATTCTCTTAT
>Ga0316189_10001016_pt1 | contig 27919 bp, 23 predicted proteins | sample LowCovwburrow_MG_FD_204930 | JGI IMG/M metagenome (GOLD analysis project Ga0316189, IMG submission 204930) | Coastal sediment microbial communities from Maine, United States - Lowes Cove worm burrow | ecosystem: Environmental > Aquatic > Marine > Coastal > Sediment | place: USA: Maine...
TACAGCGTGCTTGAGCGCAGTCCGTCTACTTCACCGGTGATGGTATGGGGCATGCTGCTACCGTGCACCCAGGTTACCGTGGTACCGGGCTTCACGGTAATATTCGAGGGTTCGAAGCGCATGCCGTTGATGCGCACAGTGATGTTTTCAATGACAGCCTCGTTCCCGCTGCCTGCAGCATGCAAGCTGGAATCGACCTGGGCTGATGATTCAACCGGTGCCGGCGCTGCAGCCCGGGCGATCGCTCTCGGGGTACCCCGCTGAGCAGGCAGTGGCCGCTGGTAAGTTGGTGCCATCATGCCCATGTAGCGCGCCGCGGGGGCACGATAAGCAGGTGGTGGCCCGGGTCGGTAGGCCGCTTGCGGCATCATGGGGCCGTAGGGGTAATAATTTCTGACCGTGGGCTGTTGCGGGTTACCCATGCACCCCGGTCCGGCCACGCTGGCGGCGGATCCTGTCATAGCGGCAGCAGCCACTGAAAAGACGACGGCGGCACGACGGTCAATTGCTATACGCTTCCACATGATTCTCTCCTTGAACATCAGTAATCGAAAATTACACAGCAGCAGGAATAACTCTAAAAAGGCTGGCTGAACCGGTTATGAAGGCGTGGCCAGAATCAGGCCCGCGCGCATCAATCCAGAACGCGGATTCAACAGAAGGGGCAACGAATCGGACTGCAGGTGTTGCGCTCATTCCGACTTGCGCCCCTTCACTGGCTCATACCAATCAGATTTGCGACACCATGTCGGGCGGCAGCAAGACTGTATCGATTACATGTATCACGCCGTTACTGGTCTCAATATCGGTCTTCAGCACCGTGGCATTGTTGATCATCACAGAGTCACTGATATAGATCTTCACATCTTGTCCTTCAACGGTTGCCGCGCTGGACAGTTTGACTACCTCCGCCGCTTCGACCCTTCCCGGCACGACATGATAGGTCAACACCCTGGTCAGCGCTGCCTTGTCAGCCAGCAGGGCTTCCAGTTGCGCACGAGGTAACTTGGCGAATGCAGCATCGGTGGGTGCAAACACCGTGAACGGCCCGTCTCCCTTTAAGGTGCCGACCAGATCAGCCGCCTTGACGGCGCTGACCAGCGTGTTGAAGCTGCCTGCTGCGCTTGCGGTATCGACGATGTCAGCCTGAGCCTTGCTCGTGGTGCTGTGCCCGTAGCCCATGCCCGTCTTGTAAGCGCGGGCTGCGCCAGGATTACCGGGGGTAAGCTGATAAATCGCCGGTTGGTAACCTGTGGTATCGGCGGATGGGGTCATGCCGGATTGATTACAACCCGGTCCGGCGAACGCGGCCTGAGCAACGAGTACTGCACCAGCGGCAGTGGTGGTTGTAATCGCCGCGAGTCGGTTGATTGCTTTCATCTGATTGTCTCCTTCCGAAAAATAATGTCTGCCATTTTGAGTGGCCAGACTGTTGAGCGGGTGTTGAGCCGATTCGGCCGATCAGCCCGCAGTGCGGTACACAATTCTCAGAACTTCCCGACTTGGAAACTGGGACAGACCTAGAATCTGTCTTGTACAATATCTTTACATTTAACAATTGTCAATGTTATTTACTGGACAAATACTAGACATCTGGAGTGGTAATAACAATGGACAGAAGCAAAACCTCACCGGTGCCGCGGAACCGCCTGGCTCGCCTGGCACATCTTGGCGGCCTCGCCGGCAGTGTCGCTGGCGGCATGCTGGCCGAGGGTCTGCGACAGATTGCCCGCGGCAACACGCCCCGGCCAGCGGATCTTCTGCTGACGCCTGCAAATGCGCGGCGCGTTGCTGACAAGCTGTCGGAGCTGCGCGGTGCGGCAATGAAAGTTGGACAGTTGCTGTCCATGGATGCCGGCGACCTGCTACCGCCGGAGTTGGCGGCGATCCTGGCACGATTGCGCGCGGATGCCAGGCCCATGCCCATGAGCGAGGTAGTCAAAACGATGGAGCAAACCTTCGGCCAGGGGTGGGAAAAAACGTTTCAGCGCTTCTCGTTTACCCCCATGGCCGCGGCGTCAATCGGTCAAGTCCACGCTGCAATCACACACGGCGATCGGCATCTGGCACTGAAAATTCAGTATCCCGGTATCAGGCAAAGTATCGACAGCGACGTCAACAATGTAGCCAGTCTGCTGCGCATTTCACGTCTGGTTCCGGAGGAAATGACACTCGAGCCGCTGCTGCAGGAAGCGAAGCGCCAGCTTCACGAAGAAGCTGACTACCTGCGGGAAGCCCGGCACCTGCAACGCTTCGCGATGCTGCTGGACGATGCGCCGGAGTTCCGGGTGCCTGGCGTCGATGAAAACCTCACGCGAGAAAACGTACTCGCCATGGATTGACTGGTCGGAGAACCCATCGAATCGCTGACCCGCGCCACTCAGACAACGCGTGATCGCGTCGTTGGTTCGCTGCTCGGGCTGCTGTTCCGCGAGCTGTTCGAGTTCGGGATGATTCAAACCGATCCCAACTTTGCCAACTATCTCTACAACGCTCAAACCGGGCAGCTGGGATTACTCGACTTCGGCGCTACCCTGCGTTATTCAGGCACGGTCGCCGAAGCCTACCGTGGACTGCTGGCGGCGGCGTTACGCGATGACCGCGCGGCCATGTCCGAGAACGCAGGGACGATCGGTTCTTTCAAGGAACACATTCATGCGCGCCAGCGCGCGGCAGTGATGGAACTGTTCGCTTTGGCCACCGAGCCGGCTCGAACCCGTGGCCGCTTCGACTTTGGCACGAGTGATCTGGCGGTGCGCATACGCGACGCCGGTATGGCGCTGAGCTTCGATCAGGGCTACTGGCACACACCGCCTGCCGATGCGGTATTCCTGCACCGCAAGCTTGGCGGGCTTTACTTGCTGGCCGCACGCCTGCAGGCGAAGGTTGACGTGCGCGCCATCCTCGAACCTCATCTGATCGGGGACACCGATTTACCCGCGCCTCAATAATCCTTGCGGACAGATTTCCAGCGCACAGCGTCTGAAACACCGTTTACCGGCTTCCAGAAACGGTGAGGATAGTCCCGGTGGTGGTCTTTGACCGGAACCCGCTCAAGCCCGAGTGCAAAGAAAAAATCGCCTGCGCCCGGTTGCGCCTTGACCAGCACGCCGTCAAGGCCGCGCGAAGCTGCAGCCTTTTCGGCGGCTTTAAAAAGCTGCGTTCCGACACCTTTGCGGTGCTGATCGGGCGCAACATAGATCCCATGCAGGAGTAAAGCGCTGTGACCGGCTGGCGCATCACCTTGATCAGCGCGTTCCCACGCGGAGACGCCAACTATGCCGATACCCTCTGCTTCGGCAACCACCAGATCCAGAAAATCAAGATCATGATCAGAGTAGCGATACAAAGGCATGGAAAGGCGCTTCACACGTGCGGGTACGTCCCAGGTGTCGATCGCACTTTCGATCACCCGGTTGACAGCACGGAGATCAAACGCGCTGGCCGGACGCAGCTTCCAGGGCCTGGTATCGGTCATCATCGCCTTTCTGCACTAGCAGGCCTCCTGGTATCAGCCCTCTCATACAAACTCATTTCGTTTAGAGTGTACTGGCCATCAACCACCGTCGGTCCGGGCGTCACCAGTTGAACGGCATAAGCATGCCCGGCGGGGAAAGCTTGTCTCCCACCCGGTCCATCTCGCTGTTCATCACCCCCATGCGCCGATCCATGACCCAGGTCATGCGGTTCATGGTATCTGTCATTTCCTCGACGTTCGGATTGATCTCTTCGATGGTTTTCATGGAGCGTTGCATCTCCAGCATCGACTTTCGCATTGCATCCATTTCACCCAGCATCAGCGGTGCCATTTCAGCGACCGGTCTGGCGGTCTTGTCCAGGCGCATGATGGCCCCGGATATGTCACCGAAATCTTTGAAGCCCTCCGTCCACAGTGGCTGCCACTTCACCACGACCAGGTAAAAAATGACAGACACCATCAGCGTCGAGACAAAAAAGAACATCCCCTTCCAGAATTCCACAAATGTTCCCATCGTCATCACAGGCTCCTTCTGTCACCGGTGGGTTCGGCCGGCTTGGGACAGCCACTCCTGCCACATAAAATCAGTCTTTGTATTATACAAAACATTGACATTGAGTCAACGAGCGGCTACGATTTTCGAACCTGCTGACCGCAAACCAGCCAGCGATTTATTATTACTGGCTGGTTTGACGCACACCTGACGGGACTGCCGGAAGACTTATTATGATTGTTTTTGCAGTATTTATTACGGGTGCCGCGCGTCCTCCACACGGAGCAAGCCATCACCCTCGCGCTTTTGAGGATTACCCGGGTGAATTTTGATGCCGGAAATGGTTACCCTAAATTATAGACATTAATTAGACATCGGAGAAGCGATATGAACACCTACACAGACATGTTTACCGAAATGCTGAAGACACTGGATCTGGATGATCTGTTGTCCGATCGCGATCTCGAGCTGCTGCGCGCCGCCGAAGCACATCACCGGACTGAACTGCTCCGCGGAGAGCTGGCAATCGATGATTACTGCGAACAGCACTTGAATACATAGCGCAACGAAACCGAGCGGTATCGCATATGTCATTGCGGCTCACGGACCTGCGAGCTATGCAGCGATTGGAGAGTCAGCGCGAAGAAAGCCGTAGCACGGATTTGCAATACCCATGGCCTCATGAACAGGAGACAGTCTGCATGATAACCGTAACCATAGACCCGATGACTTCTTGCAAAGTCACCGATATTGATCACGCTCCCTACGTTGTGGAGGGCAAGGGCCCACACGCGCTGAAAATCTATTTTGAAACCGAAGCCAGTAAGCTGAAGTACCTTTCGAGCCCATTGTATAACCCGGATGACTCCCTGCTCGGCGCGTACACCAGACCCAGTGACGGCGAGAGATCATGCGCGCTCAACTGATTGCGGGCCGACACATGGATTCATGAAGAATCAATCTTCGCCTACAGACAGCACTTCACGCCGCCTTTGTTGCACCTTTACCGGAAGACATGATCAGCGGCAACTGATTTTGAGCCTACTATTCCTGTGCGGAATCCTGCTGTCGAACGCCGAAAGTCGTGCCGATGGCAAGCCCGGCACCAGCCTGCAGGATCAACAGACCCCCTCCCGTGTCATCAGCACCCCGCTCCCGCTTGAGCTTGTATGGATTCCACCAGGTCGATTTCGCATGGGAGACATCAGCGGCGACGGCCAGGCAGATGAGCGACCATTGCGTGAGGTCGAGATCAGCGGCTTCTGGATGATGCAAACCGAGGTCACGCGGGGTATGTTTGCACGCTTCGTCGAAGATAGCGGACATGACACCGGGAACCGCTGCTGGGTCCACGATGGAGGCTGGTCGGAGAGAGACGACCTCAACTGGAAGGCGCCGGGATTCGTCCAGAGCGACGACCACCCCGTTACCTGTGTGAACTGGAACGATGCACAAACCTTTATCACCTGGCTGAATCGCAAGTCAGGCGAGGTGTTCCGCTTGCCGAGCGAAGCCGAGTGGGAATACGCGGCTCGCGCCGGCAGCGAGACGCTTTATTACATGGGTAATGAGCCTTCCGAGCTTTGCGCCCACGCCAATGCCGCGGACAAAAGAGCACTGGAACACTACCCCGACTTTGCGGTCAACGACTGCGATGACGGCTATGTGAGGACCTCGCCGGTCGCCAGCTTTACCGCCAGCCCATGGGGTCTTTACGATATTTATGGCAACGTATGGGAGTGGGTCGAAGACTGCTGGAGCGCCTCCTATGCCGGAGCACCCGCTGACGGCAGCGCTGTTTTCGAGGCCGACTGCAGCCGCCGCGGGTTCCGCGGCGGAGGTTACGGTGACATTCCGCACTTCGCCCGCTCAACGCTGCGCAACCGTGGCAATGCAGCGCATCGCAAGGACGACATTGGCTTTCGGCTGGTAGTTTCCGCAGCGGAGACCGAACGCCCCGCTCGTTAGCCGACCCTGAGCGTTACAGACTGTTGCGCAACATCAGTTCTTCGGGATGCGGATTGAGATAATACTGGCGCCCGATACAGGGGTCTGGATAACGCCTCACAGGTGGATGTCCTCAATTTCGATGACGTGATCTAGTGCATCCTCGATCATGTGGCGCGCCTGCGAGGCTGTCGCGTGAAGGTAGGCGTGCAACGCCGCATCGCGGGGACTGCGGCTTTCGCACTCGGCACTGTAACGCTCGAAGCCGGAGAGACTGGCAATGAGTTCAGCGAGATGCCTGGGGCATTCGCATTTAACCGTTGAAGACAACGCGGCCAGCTGCGACAGCGCCTCGTCGTCGTAACGCCGTGGCGGTGCCGGCTGCGACATCGCAAAACCTTCATTCGCTGCCGGCGCGGGCAGAATGGAACCCGCATGCATCACCGATAAACAGTGCGCCCGCAGGCCGGACGCATCTACCGGAGCACGCAGGGCCGAGCACTTGGAAGCCGGCAGCCGCCGCAGTGCCTCCGTCGATGCGTAGCGGTATACCAGCACGGCGTGCGCAGCTTTTACCCGCGCCAACCAGTCAATAACCTGCCTGGCGGTATCCTCGTGCAGTGTTGCCTGCTCTATCACCAGCACGTCCGCCTCGGTATCACCGGCACGCGCCTCGAAGTCGGCAATATCGGTGTACTGGGTGACAACTGTAAAACCGGCGAGGGTTTCATCAGCAGCCTGAATTTGCCTTGCCAGCGCCCCGCCGACCAACACTGCGCGACAGGTCGCCGCTTCGCTCAGCAGCCCCGGCGCAGACGGCAAGTTTTGCGCCTCGGTCGCCCGCCCTTGCAGCGCGTCAAGATCGAGATTCGCAACCGCACCAATCGAGTCACCCGCGTCCACCAGCTGTTTCATCAGGCGCAGGCGCGCCACATCCTCGGAACTGTAAAGGCGCCCACCGCCGGATGAGCGTTGCGGTGATACTGCTGCATACCGCCGCTCCCAGATACGCAAGGCATCCGGAGAAATGCCAGTCAATCGTGAAACGGCGCCGATACGGTACTGGGTCGATGCACCATTCGCTTGCTCCGTCATGTGTTCTCCTCGGTTTTCAACAGGTTGTGCCGCAGGCGGATCGACAGGAATAGCCTGCCACAAGAAAATTTAGTATTTGTATTGTACATAACCTTGACAAATACGTAAATGTTAGCTATTGTCCTAGACAGTTGCTGAGCAACAATGCAAAGCCTAAACGAGGAGATGATTATGAGTTATCAGAACACCTCTATGCTTGACCCGCAAGACTGCCTTATCTGCCGCACTGTTCTCGGGTTTTTAACAGTCCCTCTCGTCTTTTTACTGGTGGCTGGCTCAATAATTGCGCTTTGAGCGATGAAATGCAGGCTTGTTATAAATCGAGGATCGATGAATGTTACCTCGACAATACCTAGACATGATGAATGGCAGAAAGGGCAAAGACGCTGCCCATTGGATAACGCTCGATGATCAAAGGAGAAGACGCAATGTATGCTGAATTCAACGCAACACACCAGTTTGCCAAAAGCGTGGTTTCCCGCGGCTCAGACCACGAAGCGCAGCGCCGGCGTGATGCCGCCGCACGCCGTAAACTTGAAGCGCTGAGGGAACGAAAACTGCTGCTCAAACGTCTTACAGATGTTTGGGATGAACCCGGCAACTAACACTAGAGCGAGCAGCGCGGAGCTGCTCACAATACCGTTAAACTTCCACGGCCTTTCCAGAGTGCCTGGGGATGCTACACGCTGAAGGAGATACACATGTCACACTCACAACACAACGAGGATCGACGTAAGGTTCTGAAAATGGCGCTAACCGGCGTTGCTGCGGTTCCGCTAAGTAGCCTGCTGCTGAATAGTCAGGCCAGTGCAGGCGACTTGCCACCCGTGTCCGAAGACGATCCTGCCGCCAAGGGACTGAGTTACGTCCACGATGCCAGTAAATCCGGCAACCCGAAACGCAAACCTGACCAGTACTGTAAGAACTGTAACCTGATACGCAGCGAATCGGGTGAATGGCGTGCTTGCCAGATATTCCCGGGCAAGGGCGTCCACGAGAACGGTTGGTGTTCGGCCTGGGTGTTGAAATCCTAGTCAGAGGGTATCAAAAAACCCGGTTGCCAGGCAGTCGCGAATGAGCACTGGAAATTACTCACGCGGTAATCAGCAAAGCTCAGGTGAAAGACACGACGCTTGCTGGACTATTGCAGAGCGGTATAACCACCGGTGCTAACACGCGTCCCGTGCCCCGGCGAGGTTTGAATCATCAGTGAACTATTCCTGGAATGGATAGACAAGCACCAAGAGTACGCACTGTTCATTGTGCCTGTCATCGCATTTCTTGAAGCCTGCCTTGGTATAGGTCTGTTTATATCCGGTGCAATACTTCTGAGTGTTTGTACCCTACTTTATACGCAAGGCATCGCGACGCTTGCGCAGATGTTGCCGTTGGCATTTATTGGCGCCACCCTTGCCGACCACAGCGGCTATTACATAGGCAGATGGGTTGGCCCGAGATTTCATCACACTCGATTCGCTACCCGGCGCAAGTCGATGCTGGACAAGACCGAAGCGATGCTGGTCAAACATGGGGAAATGGCCATCATCATTGGCCGCCTGATGACGGCGATTCGAAGTGTGGTGCCGCTGCTCAGCGGCATCAGCGGATTGTCACCGGCCAGGTATACGCTGTATGACCTGATTGCCTGCACCATCTGGACAGGCGGACTCGGATTACTGGTCGTCGGTATAGACGGACTGCTGGACTAGTTACCCGGCAATGCGCAAATGGCTGTCCGGACCTCAAACCGAAAGCGCTGCTCATTAACTGCCCCGGATTGTTACAGGCTGGTGCGCAGCAATTAAGTGGCTCTCTGCGGGGCATGGCCAAACGTGCGATGCGCGTATAGAATCCGCAAGGAAGAGAAGGGTGAAGTATGGCCATCCACACGCACGTAGGGGCATGACATCATCGGCAAGCGGGTTTTTCGTGGACAAGGAAATGGCGGGGCGCCCCAGCGGGACCGCGGCAGCCGTAAAGCGCGCGCCTGGCGGCAAGTGTCGTCTGCCGAGCCCGAAAACGAGTTTGAATTCGATTTCAAGACAATTGTCGATGCCGCCAACGACATCGTCATCGTCACCCGGGCCGACCTCATTGAGCCGCCGGGACCGGTCATTGTCTATGTAAACCAGGCTTTCTGCGAACTGACGGGATACTCGCGCGATGAGGTGATCGGCAAAAACCCGCGGATTCTGCAGGCGTCCGGCACCGATCCGACCACAAAAACGCGTATCAAGCGCGCGCTGCGTAAACAACAACCGGTACGGACCACCATCAGGAACTATGCCAAATCCGGGCGCGCCTACTGGCTCGACTTGAGTATTCTGCCGCTGTGCAATGCGTCAGGCCAGGCGACCCATTTTGTCGCCATCGAGCGCGATGTCACCGAACAAATGGAGCGCGAGCGGACGCTGCAGACGCTTTCCACCACCGACTCCCTGACCGGTCTGCTCAACCGGCGCGCCTTCAATGAGCTAGCGCTGAAGGAGTACTCGCGCTTCGAAAGACAGGGGGAAAAATATGCCCTCCTGATGCTGGATATCGATCATTTCAAGGCGATCAACGACCGCTATGGCCATACCACGGGCGATAGGGTACTGCAGTCGCTGGCCGAAAACTGTGTCGCCAATCTGCGCGAGCACGATATGGTCGCGCGCTGGGGCGGGGAGGAATTCTGCGTGCTGCTGCCCTACACCGAGATCAAAACGGCAGTCGCTATCGCCGAGAAACTGCGCCGGCAGATTGCCGCTAGCGAGTTGACAGTCGGCGACGCCGTCGTTGCCGCCACCACCAGCATTGGCGTAGCCGAGGTGCTGGCCTCCGACATCAACCATACCGAGGTGCTGGAGCGCGCCGACCGGGCACTGTACGACGCCAAGCAGGCAGGGCGCGACCGCGTCTGCGTTGCCTAAGCGGCGGCGGCGCTCGAGATAGAAAACATCGTTGTGTACCGACGACGCCAGCGACTGGTAAAAATCAGGATTGCTCTAAAAGAAAAAAGGGTTGCCAACGGGCAACCGTCTTTGGCGATAACTCGACAAGGACGATGCAACTAAACAGAATATCATGCTCCCTTCCAATAACTTACCCGTGCCAGGGTATTAACCAATTCTCATCGCTCAAGCGATCGAAATGACTGCGGTGGGTCAAAACTCACCATCCCGGAAACGAAAATGGCGATCTTCAGGTCGCCGCTGTTCGTCTGTCTTCGGCCAAAACCAGACACGCAGCGCAATGAAAAACGGTGACCCGAGGGTCGCCGCACTTAATACGTTTGTGACTGTTTAGGCTTTCTTGCGTCTTGCTATAAAGACCAGACCCAGCAGGCTACCGCCGAAGACCACCAAAAGTGCTTGGGTTTCCTGAACGGTAGAGGCAGAGCTGATCGGCGGCTTAGGCGGTACATTCTGGTTGACAAGCAAATCACTCGAAAGTGCGGCAGATGTAATAGACGGATTCGACGCTAAACGAATTTTCCCATCGAGTTGATCCGCACTCGCTGGTTGATAAACACAAAAACAAAACGCGCACACAGTACCCAATAGATGTGATTTGATAAATATTACTCCAAGTTACTTGTTGGTTTTACTGCGACGCTGTTTTATTCAGCCGGGACTTTATTATTGATCCATGGCTGATTGGTTGGTCGTGCTGTACAGCACTCACCGATCTGTATTTCTGAGGAGGCTAATAGAGGGAGGCAAGGCGCACGAGACTACGCCCTCCAGAGATAGTAAGCCAGACATATTTCAACTATTTGGATAAGTATTTGATCAGCACAAATTGCCCATGAGCCATGAAATCCTTAAAGGGGCCTAATGCTGACAATCCGTCTAATACACTATGTATTAATTGATGTGTTTTCTGCCGCGCACATGAGAATGACCGGAAAGCGTCGACTCCTGCCGATTAGCGAAATGTTATATAAGAATTTCATGTAGTACCGGGTTCGGTCGGTAACTTGCCGTTCGTGACTGGGAAGAAGCTACTTACTGGCCCAGCTGCGTACGGGGAAGTTCGGCCAGAACCAGTCATTCCTAAGAAAAGAAAACCCTGTTGATGCGGGTTCCCTGGTGTTAAAAAGCGTCGGTTGCCCGGCTCGTTGATAGATGTCTCATGATTGGCCTCGCAGGCTGCAATGAAGTGTTACATGCATGGCAATTCCCTCGATAACCAGTTGTGAATTGTATCGATCAAAATTTCCAGACCGCTGCGATGCCCAGGCTCTTGCTACCCATGGAAATGATCGGTACCCAATTAGGCACATCCGAGCCCATTAGACGCCAGGCATCCAGGGCAGCAGGGATGGCCACCATAAGCGCCAGACCATTTCTGGAAATACCAGTGGCCTGGGACATCCCTTCAATATCCCCATCCTCGTGATTTTTTAATACAGTGAGATAGGCAGCAGTAATACCCAAGTGCGCCCATACCAGTCCTGCATTAAAATTATCTCCTTTATCCGTCAATGTATGATGACTTCGATAACGAAGCGCAGTCTCAGAGATTAGCCACTGCGCCTGGAATCCAGCAGAAGCAACCCTCAATTTCTCTTGGTCAGATAAATCTTCGTTAGTGTAGACAATAGTTATGCCGTCAAACTCTGCGCTAGTACCTTCGGCCTCGGCCACGGCGAAGTGACTAAGCTCATGACCGGCTAACCCCGTGAGCAATCCGAGATAGAATGCCCCCTGATGATTATTCAGCTGACTAAAATTCCATTCGCTGGAAAAGGCGCTACTGCTAACGCAATAAATCAAAATGGAAAAGATGCTGCATTTCATTGCTATTAAACTGTCAAGTGGTGAACAATCATTCTAGCCTTGTTTGTTCTTTTTCGTTGATCGATATACGTGAGACTACTTCAGCTGAGTAAGTCCTTCCAGTTTCGCAATGAAGACGTCGTTCAGATCTGCCAGACTCTCCTAACCTGACGCGTTTGCACGGTGTTTTTTCCTCAAACAACAAACACTGTGGGTTGATGTAACGATCTGGCACCTGAAACAATTGTTCCCTGGAGGTCCGAGATAGGTCGTTTCACGTCTGTTACCCAGCGAGAATATAAGAAAAGACTAAAGGGCCGGAATAGGTCGTCTCCCGTCTGTTAGCGGAATGTTATATAAGCAATTCCTGTAGGACCGGCTTTCACCACTAACCTGCCGTTCGCGAGAGTGAACGACCCAACCTCTGGCGAATCTGGGTACGGGGAAGTCCGGCCAAACCTGGAAGTTCACAACGACATAGAAATGGCGGCCCAAAGGCCGCCATTTCTAACGCAAAACACTTTCTCAAGTCCCTACAAACATCGAACTTTAATCAAGCCTAATGATTCCGCAAGCGTCGCGGGGACCACCGGCGCAGCCCTTCTTGAGATCGCTCTCCTCGTCGCAGTAGGTATCTGAGTTGGTATGAATAATGAAGCTGCTGCCGTCATCGTCGAATATGCTCAGGCGGCCCGGTGACAAGGTCACCCGGTTTGTAGTATGCATCATGGAGCCCTTACCATTCTTCACGTCTATATTGATGAGGTCGCCCATGTGATACGGGTGATTTATGTCTGATGCGGGAACCTCGTCTCCCGCACTATCCGGTCGTGTCTGACCGAAAGGCCCCGGATCATGGTGGCCTTTGGCTGCGGAGCAGGGTTCACAAGCACCCGTTTCGTGAATATGCACCGCATGCTTACCATCCTGCATGCCTTTTACTTTAAGGTGGATGGTGATTTCCTTAATTCCTTCATCGGTCTTCTCTTCGGTGAGTGTCGCGCTCCCCGAAATGCCGGCGTCTGTACACCCTTTTATATCGGCCGTAGCTGTTAGTTTGGCGGCATAACCGGGTAACGTAAGGCAGGTTAACGCGGTGGTGGTAAACAGGGAAAGACAGGCAGATTTTACTTGTGTCTTCGTCATCAGTGACTCCTCCTTCTTTGTTTATTTGACTGGGAGCGGAAGCACACACTCGGAATTGTTTGGGCGGACAAGCTGTAATCGGCAAACGAAAATACTCGCCTAAATCCTACCTAAAAAGCCCATTGAAGAATGGAAACTTAGGGTCAGTTCCAGTCGCTAGTCTTTAGCATAGACCACTTCTAACCCATTGCCACTGAATGTCGCATAAGGGTCGTTCTTTCTCGTTTAGTGACTAGTAATATAAGGCTTGGCTAAAGTTCTGGGTTTGAGCGGTAACTTGCCGTTCAAAGTCTGGTGAGTGCCACAGCCTGGCGCTGGTGTGTACGGTGAAGTTCGGCCAGAATGCGACATTCCCAGAAATAGAAAACCCCGCTGGTGCGGGGTAATCGAGCCCGGACTATCGCCCATCCGGAAGGTTTCGTTTGTAGATCGTTTATATATTCACTTTGCACTATGCCCCATCCGGCCAGGATGAGCACCGGAGATCTCGCTTACCGACTTATGAGGACGAACTTTCACTTTTTCTTCTGACTTATCGCGACGGTCACCGTAGCCTGCTCAGTCGTCACATTGCCGCTCTGGTCTATAGCCTCGTAAGTCACGGTATAGACCCTGCCATCGCCAAGACCCGACCGCTCGGCGCGAAGTTCCAGCGTGAAATCGTCGATGATCACGATATCGCCCGGCATGTCACCGTCGCCGAGCCCGTTATCCGGCTCATTACTCGTCACCGAGACGAGCCGTATCTCCGGATTCGCATCGCAAGTGTCCGTCGTGGTGACCGTCACCGCGATGAAGGCCAACTTGTGATTCGGTGGCCACAGGTTCGTCGGTGAGAGTTCAACGCTGAGCTCCGGCGGCGTCGTGTCGACAACCGTGACGTCTTGCGTGTCGCTACCGATGTTGCCCGCATCATCCTTGGCGGTCCAATTCACAGACGTCAAACCGAGTGGGAACTGGGCTGGTGCATCATTGGCAACCACCAAGTCTACATCGCAGTTGTCGAATACAGCCGTTGGGGTGCCGAGCAAAACGCTGGTACCGCCCGATGAAGAACATTCTTGAACGACATTTACGGGCGCGGCTATCGAAGGGACTTCTTTGTCCAGCACAAGGACCGTCGCTGAGCATGAATCTGCCCCCCCTCTGTCATCAGTTACCGTCAGTGTCACATTGGTAGCCCCCAAAGAATACGGGCCTGTAGGCGTTTGCATGGTTACAATTGGATCTCTATTGGGATCAAGAGAACCGTTGTCGATTGATGCATTATTTATACTTGCAGAGCAGGCGCCTGGATCGGTCGATACAACGCGATCTCGACACTGTGAAAATGGATCCGAATTTTCCCATTCACATATCGCGCTGCACATATCGCCATTGAAGATGTTCCCATCATCACACTGTTCACCCAAGTCCACACTGCCGTCGCCACAGATACTTGGGTATGCGGCTGGATCATAAGGGTCGCTGCCGAGATTTGTTTCGTCTTCATCAGACTTGCCATCCCTGTCGGTGTCTGCAACGATCATGACATTAATCTCACTGCGCACCGAAGCACCGCTTTTATCCGTGACTGTCAGAGCAACCGTGTGAGATCCAACACCCATTGGCAACGATACTGGCCCAGCAGGTGTAAGGATGGTGCGATCCCCGGTACGAACCGGATTTCCACTCGCAAGAGTGACCCCATCCACTTCCCAGATCATACTGTCTCCAGATAATACCCCGTCCTCTGGATCGTACGCTGAGCCGCGCAACTGTATCGTACTGCCTTCCATTATCTGCTCCCCATCCTTTGGGGTGATAATGGAAACCACGGGCGCCTTGGTGGGTACAGTAAACGGCGCCGACAACGCGCTGCCTCGATGGAACCCATCGCCTGCGACCACTTCGATGACTGCACTACTGGAGCCTCCCTGTATGGCATGATTCCAGCTGAATCGCGTATCGCTCAGACCCACTGCGATGGGGATGAAGCTCTGACCACCGTCAGTCGAATAGTAAACTGCGTAGTTTAATTCATCGCCGTCAGCATCTGTAGCAGACCATCCAATCGTATAGGGACCAAACTCCCGCGTGGTAACACTCACATCGGAAACGCTGGGTACAGTGTTGCTGGGCACAATCGATTTGAGAACTCGACCAAGCAGGCGAATCTCTACCCTCGCCGTATTTTCCGGCAATGGGCGAACCAGACTGAAAAGTGCGGCAGAGGATGAGGAATCACTTGCGGTATCGTACAAGGGGGACTCTGGCAGAAACCCAGTTTGAGACAGGACCTGGTCCTCGCCATCAAGAAAAACCAGCTCGAGATCAGATCGAACCGCCGGCGTAGGTTCTTCCGCGTAATCTCTGACGTACGAGGTTTCGATCGTGACTTCCCCATCGTCAGTGATAGTGCCAATGATCACGTACTGCTTCTCGCCGGTAACCCGAGTAAAACTCTGCGTCTTAAAACCTGGTTCTGGATTACGCTGCCGCAACATCGAGCGATACTCAAGATCCTCGTCGCCTTCCGGTCCGCTGTACTGGCTCTCGAAGAACGCCATATCTCTCGGAGAGCTACCCCAACTCATAATAGAAACCGCAGACTCAGCCCCGATTAAGCCATCCGTGATCGGATTCCATGCAGTTATCGGCGCGCCCTTCTCGTTTTCCAAGGTAATATTCTTGGTGTGATTATCGCCTCCTTTTGCTTCGAACTTAATATAGTTCTTTTTGCCCTTGGCAACCTGTTTCAAGGTATGGCCCAATTCGTGTGCCAGTGTTTTTGCCCACCCTTCTAATCCACCGCCTTGGTCGGCGGTAAAGAAAGTACAAGCACTGTCAGATCCAAATCCGGCCCAGCCAGTTATATTGACATTTTCGGGTCTTATCGCCGCATCTACCAGACCCACTGTCTTCTCAGGTCTAAATGCCGTTTTATCCGCGTAGTGCGCACCAATGTTGCTCGTTACGCCTCGAATATAGGCTCGCCCGATATCGGTCTCGGCATCATCACTGAGATCTGCCCCCAGTTTTTCGTGGTTCGAACTCAGTGTTTCGTGAAAGTTATAGGTTAGCTCGTTAGGCTCTACCGGCAGCACACGCTTAAGAAGGTCAATTGCCGACAAAAACGTTCTGGTATCAAACCACTCGTATGGTTGCGCTGGAGAGCCTTCTTCTTCCGGGGAATCAAATTTGACAAATAAAAGCGGAAAGCCTTTAACCTCATAAACACGCCGAGTAACGCTGACCTGAGCGATGCTAGTGCCACCATGGTTAGCGCTGGCGAAGAATTCATGATCCCCGGTTGAAGACAGCCGCGGAATGTGTAGCATCACAGTAGTCTTGTTGTTCCTGTCGTCGTAGCGAATATCATCCCAACCCAATGGGAAACCGATTAAAAGCTGCTTCCCATTGGGGTCCGTCACCTGAAAACTCACCGAATCGCGACCAGGATCGCCAAAACGCCCGTTAAATCTGAGGTACATCAGTGTTTCTTTGCCCCGAACCAATGGGTTGGTTTCCAGTCCCTGAGTCACCTCGAACTTATCCAGGGTGACTGGACCCTCGTCGTCAAGCACCTTGAAGATCTTGACACTGTCAGTCGTACCTTCAGGTGTAGTAACCGTGATGAGCCCATCTACAGCACCCGGTGGTACGGCGACGATAAGTTGCTCGCTCCCTGATGGCGCGAATACTTCGATGCACTGGCAACCGTCCACTGGGAATGCCCCGTAAAGCATCGTATTCGAGTCCACCGCAATACCCGTCGCCACCTCATTGGGATTTCCGAACCGCGCGATAAGCTTTCCCGTCGCACCATCCAATTTCCGAATTGGGCTCGCCAAACCGAACGTATTGGAACTAACGTAGATATCACCCTTGAAATCCACTTCCAGGTCATATGCTTCGCCCTGTACGGTTATCGAGAACTCAGAGTCCAGACTGTCATTCTTATAACGCAGAACCCTTGAATTATTATCAAGAATAAGAAGCGTCTGGGTTCCCTGGTGAAAAGCATTACTCACCACAAAACTGCTGCCCAGCGGTAAATCCAGTTCTCGCTGATACTGAAGATTCGAATTGAATTTGAGATTCTGGTAATAGACAGCCCCTGTAGACTCATCGACTGTAATACCGTCACGCGCTGGCACCCCTGAACCCAGGCTTATCTCGGCGACAGGCAGCCCACCACTCAGTTGATACGCAACAATACGTAGACCAGCAGTCGGCCCTCCCAGTTCAGCATCAACGACATAAATCCGCTGTCCCGCATTATTAATCGCGACGCGGGTTGGATTGTTCAGCTGGTGGTAATTATTTCGTACGAAATCCCCGCGCCTGTCATAAACCTCAATGCGGCGGTTCAAGCTATTCGCGACATAGACGTTACCGATATCGTCGACAGCAACATCCCACGGGTTATCTAACCCGCCATCCTGTGATCCAGACTGGCCAATAGTCTTATGCAATAGATAGTTTTGATCTTTAGGAAGCGCAGAAAGGACTTTCGCAGCGATATTATTAGAAAACAACACCTGATTATTGTCACGATCCACATCAAAACCGGAGCCGTTAATAACAACTCTTGTTCCGTTAAAATCATTTGTGCCTGCCCATCCCGCAGAAGGGGAAAATCCGCTCAACTCGACTGCCGCCTTCAGCTCTGTTGTCACACCATAGGACAGGATAATTAGTAGCGTCAGGAACGCCAGCCTTGCATGCTTCTTAAGCAACGAGAAGTTCAACGAAGAGGGATTCACTTCACAGGTTTGTAGCGTTTTTATCACTGGTTTCCTCCAAGCTGACGCTGACGGCTTAACGCGGCGTTGTGACCACACTTCTAAAGCCGCGAATTAAGTATTCACGAGCACTAACACCGCACTTGAGCTTGACTCTGCCCATTCAGCGATTTTAATTATCTACATTCACCCCAGAGTTGGGGATGGACAAAACTCTGTATATCCCCTACCTGCTCTATACCTCAAAAACCTACAGAACACCTACAGATGCATCATTGATGTAGATCAATCTTGAGCAGACGTTATACGCATGTCCATGCCTCGACATGACCACGATAGCCCTGTTGTCGATGTCATCTATCGTCTCGCTTGAGACAGCGATGAGACACCAATATTGATACCCACAATCAGCCACCTTGAGCAGGTTCGCCTTCAATCTGTGAACCATGCGGAAATGATGGCGCTTGATTCAGGCATTTTGGTGGATATGATAACGACCGCTTTGGGTCCAGGCTGTGTGAAAACTCAAAACCAGTACCAAACGGGGGGCGCGAAAACCATTCCTCACATACCGATCGCAGCTCTAGGAGCTTCTGGTGGAGTCGGTTTTTTGTGGGGCGTGTTGCAATCAGAGTTTTCACACAGCCTCGGTCGGTTCCTGCCGTTTAGCCTATTTTTCCGGAGTTAATCATATTTATGTAGGGCATTGCATATCCTTTGCTTCTGCTCGACTTGCAGATTCTGGTATCGCACCCACTGGCGCACGCCGTCGACCACAAAAGGATAATGCTCCCACGAATGTGGCCAAATACAGTCAGATTCCAGCTGCTCAGCATTGAGTTCTAGCAGGGTTTGAACGTCTAAATACACTACGCTCATACTTAAACCCTCCACAGGCTTCACTAACGGTTCAGCCACTGAAATATAGATCGCCTCGGAGACACGTCTATAAGGGAAATTGCTTATTTGAACAGAGTGGTTCTCTGAAGGTACCAATATCAATTGCTGACAACTGGTCGTTTCAAGGTAATAGCATAATGACGGGTCGCTATTTTCTGTTTGTCCACTGGCTCTATAAGCAAGAACTAAACGACCGGAATGGGTTGCGGAATTTGGCCTGGCGCTAATATTCGTGACTGCTAAACGACGGCTTCCGGCCAAAAAACGACTATCGCAGAAAAGCGGTGGAAGGCAGGTTCACCCCTCCATATCGGACATTCAGGGACGATCTACCAATGTGCGTGTAGGATACACTTTTGCCTCGTCTACATTCCTGGTAAACATCACCGCGCCATTTCCATAGGAATTCGCCATCCACAAGCGATTTTTTCCAGGATTCGCAGGGGTGCGTAAGTTAACTTGCCGGTTCCCTTGGCCGCAATGAAGACTCGCCAAACTGGCAACTGATTTCCAACTGAATTCAGGCATTCTGCCAAATCAATTAAAGCGCAGAACCATCAGTCAAAAACTGATATGCAACGCCACGCCACCACTCATGGGAACAAGGCGCCAGTTGCGCGCGCCGGTTCTTTGCGCGTCGCGGAAGTTAGTGCGATAGTCCTCCAGGTCAGTCACAGCGCGTGCAGGTTCTGTCCAGATGCTGGCCTCACTGACGGCAATGCCGACAACAGTCGACGTCACAGCATCCGTGCTGTCTCCATAGGCGGCGATCACAGCGCCGCCCAGAAGATTGGCAGCGATGCCGATGACGTGCCGTTTCCAGCCGTAGCGTTGCAGCGCACGGCTGGCATTTTCATGCAGCAGCGCTTCGCCCTGCTCGAGCTTGAGCATCCGCTCTGCGCGCGTCTGCGATGGCATGGATTGGAAGCGGCCGAAACTTTTCACCGCGGGTAACGGTTTGATCAGCATTTGTGCCAGGCCGCCTGCGGATTTAACAGCGCCGACGATATAACTGGTTTGATCATCATTATCGTCTTCATCGATCGCAAGAGCAGCCTGGCCCGCGGCAGTCCCCGCATAGAACCCCGTCCAGCCGTACTGCCAGTAGCTTGCGTTCGGATTGAGCCCGGCCAGGCGCGTTTCAATAAACTTCAGCCGCTGGTCCAGCTCCGAATCGCTGATGTCATGAGGCGACTGTGCAGGAGCCTGGCCATAGCTCAAAGGCGCCCAGACAATGAACATGATCATTTTAAAACACCTATTCAACACGGGCTTTCTCCACCGTCCAGCGCGCCAGTACATTTTCGTCGATGTTAACACCAAGACCATTACCTTGCGGAACCTGTGGCGGCCGCCCACCGTAACCGAACTGCAGCAGGGGCACCACAGGATCCTCGCGCAATAGAAACAATCCGAAGCAGCCTTCGGCGTAGGTCACCGGCTGCACGGCCTGTGCGAGACGCAAGTGTGCTGCTGACAACAGCGACGATTCGCCGACCTGACAACCGAACTGCAAGATGAGCCCGGCATCCAGCGTCTCACGCGCGCGGTTGAACGCAGCGACCAGACCGCCGCACTTGGAAATCCGCACATTGGCAGCCGTACAGGCCTTCATTTCAATCAACCGTTGCAGAGACGCCCGTGTCGTCAGACTCTCGTCGACCATGACACCCAGCCGGGTCTCCGTCACCAGTCGCGCCAGTCCCTCGATATCTTCCGCCGCGATCGGCTGCTCGAAAGACTGTACGCCGTAACGCGCCATGTCGCGCATGGCATGAATCGCCTGCTCCACGCCCCATGCCATGTTGGCGTCCACACGAACATCGAAGTTGCGTCCAAACACTCGTCGCAACAGGCGCACCGCCTTAACATCCCCGGCTTCATCGACCTTGAGTTTGACCTGGCGGATACCGAACAGGCGCTGCTTCAGCGCCGACTTGACCAGGCGCCAACCCTTGTCGGCCGACAGGGCGCCACTGTAGCGAAAATCGGCCGGCAGCGTGGCTGGTTCGGCACTAAGCGCACGCGCAACGAATGCCTTGCCGAAAGCATCCAGTAACGCCAGGTCCACCGCACACCAGGCCGCAGTCTGCGGCACCTCCGCAGCAACCCAGCCCGGCGTCTGGCCGTCGCACTGGTTGAGGAAATTCTCGACATCCAGCATGGACTCGAAGCGCTGATCCAGCAGTCGCGGCAGGATATCATCGCGCAGCATGGCGAAGGCAGACGCACGGCTTTCACCGGTGACGTATTCACGCGGCAGCGACTCGCCAAAGCCGACCGTGCCTGAATCCGTGACGCACTTCAGGAACAGGCTGTAGGAACTGGTTCTCTCGGCGGCTGCGTGCTTGAATGGCTTACGGAACGGCAGGTCCACCGCCGACAACTCGAAAGATGCAATTCCCGCCACGCGCTCCCCTTTACTCATTGCATTGCGATGCTGCCCGCACAGTCTGGCACCACTTCACTCTTTCAGTTCGACGATGTTGTCGATTTCCGGACGCATTATCACAGTTTCCGCTTTCACCCGGCTCAACACCTCGGTCTTGGCCTGGAACACACGTTTGCCACTGGCGGCCAGAAGCCGACGCCCACGCTCGTACCAGCCTTCGCGCATCACGTGCATGACCGGTGCACCGAGACGTGAGGAATCGCGTTTGGCTTTGTACTCGATATTGACCTCTTTCAGATAGCGATCGACTTCCTGCAAAAACGCCAGCTGCTGTTCTTCCCCGGCGTGACCGGCGAACTCCACGCGCAGGATATAGCAGCTGCGGGCAGTATCGGCCTCGGCCTTGAAGTGTGCCGGGATGAGGTCAGTGGCGCGCGCTGCGCTCTGCACGCTGTCGATCACCTGGTTGACGCTGAGCTTCTCGCCGGTGATATTGGTCATGCCACGTCCTTTGCGCAGGAACACGATCTCGGGCGTCTGCTGATAACGGCCGGCCACCCGGATGACGTCGTTGATATCGTAGCGATACAGGCCGCTGGTGGTGGTCACGAAGATGTAATACTCGCCGTCCATCTCCAGATCGGCAGCGGTCAGAAACGGCCACGCTTCCGGATTGTCCGGTTTCGCCTCCACTTCATCCACCGCCACAAACTCGAAAAAGTTGGTGGCCACGGTGAGCACACCCTTGCTGCCTTCGTCGGACAGGGGAATCGAGCCGCGCGCTTCGCTGGAAAGATAGCCCCAGTCCCGCACCGGTACCGGCCGTGTGCCGTCCGGGTTGAACCACGGGTCGAACTTCTCCAGGTAGTGACCGACAGTGCCGCCCTTCCAGCAGCCGATCAAGCCAAGATCAGGCCAGTAATCGCCTGGCACCAGCCTGCCATCGCGCCGTGAACGCATCGCTTCGAGCTGTGCGGCACGTTTCGGGTTGGGCCGCAGACGTTTTTCCACCAGTTGCCGAATCGCCGGCTCGACATCCTGCTGACGCGACAGCTTTCCACTGCGGATATCGCCGATCAGATCTTCACTGTATTCGTTGGCCTTGTCCATCAGTTGCAGGATGGAAGACGGATTGGCCGTGGCCAGAAAGTGCACATCGTGTTCCAGCGAGATGCGCATAATGGTGTAGTACTTGGCCTGGTAGTCTTCGATCTCGAACACTTCGTAGGGAATCGAATAAGCACGACGTACAATCCCCGGCATGTTCTTGTAGATGTGCCCCGAGGTGGAACCAAACGGCACGCCCGACTCGGTATGTCCCTCGATCGCAGGCGACACCATGGACACCACCTTGTAATCGAGGATGCCGGGATGGGCATTCTGCGCATGATACAGCCAGGTGCGCATCTGGTCCTTGTGCGTACGCCCCTGGTCGGTGGGCGTGACCGGGATGAACTTGGGTTTGCCGGTGGTGCCGCTGGTCTGGGCAAACATTATGGGGTCCTCGGCGGTGAACACGTTTTTTGCACCCCCGGCAACCCGCTCCATGTCCTGCTGGATGTCGGCGTACGTAATCAGGGGCACCTGTTTCTGATAGTCGGCTATGCTGTTGATCGAGGCGAAGTTGTAGCGGCGGCCGTACTCGGTATCGGCATTCTTGCGCAGTATGCCGAGCAGCAGCTCTGTCTGGGTGCGGCGTGGATCACGGGTTGCTTCATCGAAGCGGCGGGCGGATTGCTTCCCGACAAAGGCAATCAGTTTTCCAGCGAGTGACATTGTGTTCTCCTCAAGCTGTTATTTTGTGCCAGGGGCTCGCTTGCGTCCCGGCTGCCGTTCACGGCGTGGTGTCGTATCGTTTTATCCAGTCGGTCATATCGTTAACCATGCGCTGCGGCGCATCCAGCTGAATGGAGTGTGTCTGATCCTCGTACCGTAACACATCCAGGCCCGGCTCCCGACCCTGCTCCAATACCTGCAACACGCCGTCGTTGTCGATAATCGTGTCATTGCCAGCCAGGAACAGCTGCACGGGAAGCCGGTTGCCGGCGATGTTACGATCGACATACTTGTCCAGGCGGTGACTCTGCCAGAAAAAACGCACCGTGGCCGAGCTCAGACGCAACGGGTCGTTGCGGATGTAGTCCAGGTAGACCGGGGTGGTGGTGAACATTTCCGGCTGGATGGGGGTCGGCACCCGCGCCGTTGGGTTCAGGGGCGACAGCAGCCCGATCTTCAACTTGTTCAACATAGTGACATCGACTTCCGCGCGCAGTCCGGGGGTAATCAGCACCAGCCCATCGACAGCTTCCGGGTGACTCAGCCCATACGCCAGTGCCAGCTTGCCGCCCCAGGACAGTCCCACCAGGAAGACCTGGTCGTACCGATCGTGCAAGGGTTTGATGAATGAATCAATGTCGGCCAACAGCGTTTCGTAGGCATCGACGTGACCGCTGATCAGGCCGCGGTTTTCGCGGTTCAAACCGCTGCCGCGCCGGTCCAGGCAGTAGACATCAAAGCCCTGCTCCCGCAACTGGCTGGCCGCAATCGCGAACCAGCCGGCGTGACTTTCAATACCGTGCAGGTAAACCAGCGCAGTGCGCGCACCGGGCTGCGTGTACGCAACATAGGCCAGGCTTGCACTGTCGCTGCCGATGTAGGTTTCCACCCGTCCACCGATTCCACCCGGCGCCGGATTCTGCGAAACAACCGCCTGCTGGTCAATGGAAACGGCAGGCTGCGAAGCGCAGCCGGCCATCAATACGGCCAGTAACAGCGAGCCGATAAGCGTTAAGTGGTATGTGAGTTTCATTGGCCTGACACCGGGTGTGGGCGGCTGCTGGGCTCGCAGGCACCCGAGCTGCCGATGCCGTAGAGTTCGCGTTCGGCATCCACTTCCACCGACCAGCGTTGCCGCCCGAGATGCTCTACCCAGCTTTCCACCCGGTCGCCGCCTTCCAGGTAGGCTGTCGCGCCAATATCCTGTTCCGCATTCTCGACAAAGAGCTGCCTTGCCCCTTCCAGGCTGAAACCGCCACGCAGGAACAGTTCCGCCTTGTGCAACAAGCCCGGTTTACGGATCGCCGTGCCCCCCGGTGTGCCGGTGAGAATCAGGCTGCCAGCCGGAATAACGCCATCCGCATCGTGCAGGTAACGGGGATTGCCATAGGCATCACGCATGCAGATGATCTTCCCCTTCGCCAGCGTCTCACTCATGTACCGAACAATGGCCCAGGGACCGCGCAGCATGGCGTCGGTGCCGGCGAGCTGTCGACTTTGCACGTTGCCAGGGCTGGCCACTGCCTCATACACCTCGAGACCGATCCGCAGGCTGTGATCCCCCTCGTTCATGGTACGCGGCCTCAGCTGACTGCCGTGTACCATCCACGGCCCGATGGGTAGATAGCCGGGATGCGACTTGCCACGCGTATAGCCGGTCTCTTCGTCGAGGATAATGGGTTCGCGGTCCGACACGTCGTTGGCGACAAAGAAAGCCACCTTGTCGATGAAAGCATCATAGCTCGACGGCAGCCGGTGCAGGTCCAGGTCTTCCAGCAGCACCAGACCCACTTCCACCTCGTAGTCGAGCAACAACACCGGCCGCGCCGGTGTTTCACCGATCTGCATGCCGGCACGCACCGGCACATAGGGACCGGTAGGCACTACGGGCTTGGGAAACAGCAGCAGTTCCACGGCAGTGTTGACACCGACCTCGTCGCGGTGCTCGGCGTAGTTGATACCCGCACCGATCACCACGCGTTGCAGCTTATCAAGTTCGGCAGCGCTGATCGCGACGGGCGGCAGCACCACATCCGACAGACGATCCTGAGGAAGAAACTCGGACAGCTCGTCAATGGCACCTTTTTCTTCCCCGTGCAATGCAAATGCAGCCGCTTCCGCAGCCTCGAACGCCCACTGCAAGAGATGCGGTTGCGCATAGTGTGATTCCCCTGCATAGCAAAGCTGCGGGTAGTGATCGCTGAGAGCGCGCACCTTTGTCGGAACGCCGTTGTCGTCGGACAGCACCAGGCCGTAACAGGTCTGGCCTCTATGCGCGGGCAGTGAAGAGATGTAACGAATGACAGGGAAAACGTTGAACGTTTCGTCCTGCTGCGTTTGCGTCGCGGCCACAAATGAAGCCGGGTTCATGCCAAGCAGAACAACACAGGCAGTGGCAGAGAACAGGATGGCCCGCATGTACATCAGTTACTCAAGCCATCAGGCACAGCATCTATCGTCGGTTGCATTGCTTGCCCGGCACTGACAGCAACTTCGTGACCAGCCGCACCCACGCGTTTGGCATTACCTGCCCACCAGTTTCTGGCTGCCTTCTGATCCCAACGCTCGGCGAGGGCAATAGCATCCAGTCGTGCAATGATGACATCTGCGCTCGCCGGCCTCTGCCCGGGATCGATAGCCATACAGTCGACAATCAACTGGTCCAGCTCCGGCGGAATTACCTGGGCTTTCGCATCACTGGGGCGCAGTGCAGCCGTGTTGACACAGTGGTAGGCGATTTCCATTGCCGTATTGCCCTCGAAAGGTTGTTTGCCGGTCACCAGGTTGAAAGCGATAACACCCACCGAAAAGAGATCAGATCGGGTATCCATGCAGGACGGATCCTTCAGACGCTCGGGTGCGATGTAGGGAGGTGTACCGGCCACCTCATGCACAGCACCGGGACTATCCACCTCGGGAACACTCACTTCCCTGACCAGGCCGAAGTCCAGCACCTTGACGAAATCGAAACGTCCACCGCGCTCGGTAAGAACGACATTGAGCGGTTTCACGTCGCGGTGCACAAAACCCCTGGCGTGAGCTTCGGCCAGCGAAGCGCACAGCTGCCTCAGTATATAAATCGCTCGTGCCGGCGGTATCGTACCCTCCAGTTCCATGAGGCCGGCGAGGGTCAACCCGGGCAGGTACTCCATCACGTAATAGAAGATTCCCTCATCGGCACGACCGTAATCATAGATTTCAATAGTGTTGGGGTGAGTGAGCTGGCAGCTCGACTGCACTTCGCGCTCGAAGTGTTCAAGGTTTTCCTCACTCACCTGTTCGGCGCGGATGAATTTCACCGCCGTGGGGCGGCGCAACAGCGCGTGGCGCGCCAGGTATACCTCGCCCATGCCGCCTGCACCGATCTTGCGCTCCAGCGTGTACTGTCCCAGTTGTTTGACCTGCTCCACGCGACGCCTCAGGAACTGCACCGCGTAGCTCGAGGCGAAAATGAGCAGCGCGCTTAGCAGTAGCAGGCCCAGCAGGCCAAACACCATCAACCGCAGTGGGCGCATGGCCGCGAAAGCCGCCTCCACCGATACCTCGGTGGCCAGCCCGATACCGTATTGCGGCAGCCAGCGGTAGGCGCCGACCACCCGGACGCCACGGTAGTCGCGGTAAGGATCCACAATCACCTGTGCCGGTGAATCCCCCGTTACGGCAGCGGCCACCAGTTTCGTCAACGGGCGGTCCGCGAGCGGCGTGTTGGTTCGATAGCCGCGTGTCATATCACCGCCGGGATCGCGCAGCTGCACGCGCAGAATGGAGCGTACCCCGGGCGTATCAGGAATCAGGCCGATGGCTGTGAGCTGCGCGTCATAGCGGCTGTCGGATAGCATAAGGCCGTTCTGGTCAAAGGCATAGGTATCACCGGTCGTGCCCAGTCGCGCGACTGACAGGATGCGCGTGAAATCTTTCTCGGGCTGAATGGCCAGGAACAACGCGGCTATCACCTTGCCCTGCTCGTTACTCACCGGCGCGACGGCAAACATGCGCGGTTCATCCAGCACCAGATCAGGGCCAACCAGCAGTATGCCTCGTTGGTAGGGCCGCGTCAGGACTTGCTGACCACGCAGCACCGGAGCAAGCACAGCAATACCGTCCGCTGTGAGGCTGAACCCAACCTGCTGCTCGTTTGATGAGGCCAACACGATCCCATCGCGGCTAACCAGGCCGAAGCCATTATAATCTTCCGAATCTACCAGGGGCTGAAGTGAGGCGAGCAGTTCCGCGTGCGCCGGCGAGGCGAGAAGATCTCTGGCAGGATTGGCATTTTCTGCCGCTACCGCCATCAGCCGCTGCGCCGCCACGTGCACATCGGGCAGCTCCGCCCAGTCATGAGCATTGGTCAATTCGTTCTCCACCCAGAACAGCAACGCGGCGGCGCTGGTCGCCGCCATCGTATCGAGACCTTCCCTGAGTTTATCACGCAACGCCTGTTCGGTAGCGTGATGGATCCAGAAGCCGGCGACCAGCAGCACGATGGCCACCGCGAGGCCAGCCAAAAGCACCGGATTGCGCCATAGGTAGCCGGCACGCACGGGTCGGATTTCACGGGCCCAGCGGAATTTTGTAGCATTGGCGAGCAATTTGGCTGGCATGGCCTCAGTTCGGAAAACATCGTCGGAATTAAACGTAGCGAGTATAAGCAGAATAAAGTTTCTTTTCCCTGAAATCCGCAACTATTGAGCAGCTACTTCCAACACTTTTCACTCTGAGCACCACAAAATCCCGTCCAATTCTGCCACTCTCACTTGAATCGCTCTTTGCTTAATCGTTCAGGTGAGTGAGTATCTTCTCAATGACCGCTGGGTCTTCAATGCAGGCGATCGCTTTGTCGGCACCGCAGCACGCGTCAGCATCCTGCGCAAGTTCCAAGTGATATGTGTACGTCCGGTTCTGCTGAACTTAAGCCGTTCAGATATTCAGCACGAATGACTCAAAAGGGTCGTCTCCCGCCTGTTAGCGGATTCTTTTTGGAATTGATCTAATAAGTCCGAGGTTGACCCGAACCCTGCCGTTCAAAGTCTGGTATAGACCACACACTGAGATTGGCACGTACGGGGAAGTTCGGCCAGAACCAATGGGATGGACTCCTCCTCTCCTTAAACGGCATCTGAAGTGCCAAACTGGGAATGAAGTTTCCAGTAACAGGTAGAGAAGGAGTCCACTCATGAAGCTTAGCTATGTTGGAGTTGATTT
>Ga0316189_10001017_pt1 | contig 27911 bp, 21 predicted proteins | sample LowCovwburrow_MG_FD_204930 | JGI IMG/M metagenome (GOLD analysis project Ga0316189, IMG submission 204930) | Coastal sediment microbial communities from Maine, United States - Lowes Cove worm burrow | ecosystem: Environmental > Aquatic > Marine > Coastal > Sediment | place: USA: Maine...
ACACCCCCCAGTCAGCCGACGAATGGGAAGCCGGAGCCACCGAACACCAGGGAAGCTGGTGGGACCACTGGGCAACCTGGCTCGACGGACACGGAGGCCGCAAGGTGAACGCGCAGCCTGAGCTGGGCAACACCCAGTATCCGGTCGGGGACCCTGCACCTGGCATGTATGTCCACGAGTGTGCTTCACTATCGAAGTGACCGTTCATATCACCACCGCTGATCGTCTCGACACGATCTCCGTCCGAGGCCAGCGCATTCGAGTCCGCGTCGAAAATGAAGGCGCGGGCTCGCCGTTTCTCCTGATAAACGGCATTGGGGCCACGGGTGAACTGTTTCACCCGTTTCGCCAATACTTCGGTGATCGCGAAACCATCACCTTCGATGCCCCCGGCGTAGGGGCTAGCAGCACCCCCACCTTCCCCCTCACCATGAGCCAACTCGCTGCCATCGTGGCCGACACGGTACGCGAGTTAGGCCACGACCAGGTCGACGTCCTCGGCCTATCGTGGGGTGGGGCACTCGCCATGCACCTCACCTGGCGCTACCCTGCACTGGTACGCCGACTTGTCCTTACCGCCACCACCCCTGGATGGGGCGCCTTACCGGGGCGACCGGCAGCGATGGCCATTCTGGCCTCCCCCGCCCGTTATCGATCACCGGCCTATCTTCGCCGGGTGGCACCCACCCTCTACGGTGGCGGCATTGTGGATCGCCCTGACCTCCTCGACGAACACGCCGAGTTGCGCTCCCGTTTTGCCCCCACCCAGCGCGGCTACCTCTACCAAATGATGGCTATTCAAGCCTGGTCTGCGTTGCCGTTTTTGTGGCAGATAAAGAACCCGGCTCTAGTATTGGCGGGCGACGACGATCCAATCATCCACAACGCCAACGGACGCCTCCTGGCGTCTCAGCTTTCGAACGGACATCTCCACATCGTGGAGGGCGGCGGGCACTTGTTCCTGTTTGTTCGAGCCGAAGAAAGCGCCGAGATCGTACGGGAATTTCTTGACTCACCTCTCGACGACTAGTCCACGTTGAGGATGTACTCGCGAAGCGCCACCATCTCGCTGATGATGTAAGGGCGATCCGCGTGTTCAGCCAGCAGCACCACTAGAGCTGCGTCTTGTTCACACGACATGAAGGCCAGCGTCCCGTGGCCAAACGCCACCGAGGCAACGCCGGGGTCATTCAGGCTGTTGGCAATGGCGGAGTTGCGGCCCTGGTTTTGGGCCCGACGTGCGCTACACGCGGCACGAGTGATGGCCACGATCTCGCGGCCGAGGTCGGATTCCAATCCGTCGCTCATGACGACCGACTCATCGGAATCCCCCACGACGATGGCCTGAGTGACCCCGTCAATGGCATCAACGAAACCGTTGAGCATGGCCAACAACTCGAGACGATGCTGGTCGGAGTCGACGAATGACGAGCTGGTGGTGGGTGAAGCGGACAATGACATGATTAGGCCTCTAGCGATTTCGAACGAATTGCGAAGCGCCACGCGGCGTGATGCTCAGCAATGTCTGTCCTTAGGCCTTTCGGCGCATGATCCGGCGTTTTGATGGTTTCGCCTTACCTACACCTACCCTCGGGCACATCTACCCGCTATTCTCACCGTGTCGAGCAGCCCGACCGCCCTTACGGCACGACTGGTAGCCCAGCAGCGCTCCAGGCCTGGATACCACCGTCAACGTCGGAGACTTCGGAAAACCCCAGGTCCTCCATCATGGCTCGGGTCTGGCCGCTACGGTTTCCCGATCGACAATAGATGAGATACGGAACACTAGGATCGAGTTCAGCGATCTGTTCGCCGAAATCGTCGGCGTAGAAGTCGATCATCACGGCCCCATCGAGGTGACCTTCGGCGAATTCCTCGGGTGTGCGCACATCAAGCACCACCAAACCCTCGGGCGGGTCGGCCTGAATGGCTGCCCCCTCCTCGGCCGACACCACCCGGATACCGGACTCTTCGCTGCCGGGGGAATCAGGGCCCGCGGCACCATCGTCGCTACCGCCGCAACCCACAAGACTCAGGGCCAACACTGCGCCAAAGATGGCGGAGAGAAGGTATCGGCGTCGCTGGCGTGATCCATTGACTGGGGTTGTTGGGGCTGTTTCTGATGCAGACATTGGCGTTGACTCCTCGGTGCAGTAGACAGTACGGGATGGCAGTATCAACGGCCGATCGGGCCAGATCGCACAGAATCCGACCACTCCCCAATTGTACGGACAATGGAGGGCAACCCCACCAAGCAGATCCGCTCGGGCCCAAAACCTCCGTACGCTGCCGCCCTCCCCGCTGGCCAGCCGGCGGCTCACCGTTCCGCCTCCGATGAGAATTGCCCTTGAGGTGTGGACCTCCAACTTTTCCCTGGCCCGCGACACCTGCCTGCGGGCGGAATCACTGGGTTTCGATGGTTTCTATTACGGAGAGTCTCCCACCGGGCTCAACCTCGATTGCTGGACCACGCTCGCCGCCCTCGCACGGGATACCACCACGATCCGCCTGGGGCCAGTGATCAGCAATATTCTCCCCCAATACCGGTCGCTGCTGTTGCTGGCCAAACAGGCCGCCACAGTGGCAATTGCCGCCGATGGCCGCCTCGATTTCCGTACCGGCGTCGGCGCAGCGACACACCATGGTCGCCAATGGTGGCGCCCCTATGGCATCGACTACCCCAACTACGAGAATCGTCTCAACACTCTGACCCATTCTCTCCCTGCCCTCAGGGCCTTGTGGGCTGGAAAATCCACGGTGGTCGCCCCCTCCGATGATCAGCCGGTGGAGCTCGGCTTTTCTTGCCCTCCGATTCCGATCACGGTGGCCGCTACCGGCACCCGGGCCATGAGCGTGGCCCGCCGTCACGCCCACTGGTGGGAGACGTCGTTCCATACCCCAACGAGCCTCGCCATCGACGTGGCGCGCTTTGAGGCCTTCGCCTCTGCCTCGTGGCCAGAACCGGGCCCCGCATGTTCGTTGGAGATTGACGGGTTTGTCGGCACCACCGACCAGCGGGCCCGGGCCGTGATCACGTCTGCCCGAGCCGAGCGGGAAGCAGCCGGTGAAGACATGGATCCGGTGTTCTCCCGGGGACTCGTCGGCCCGCCCGCCCAGGTTGCCGACCAGCTTCAAGCCCTAGCTGACGCCGGCGCCGAGCAACTGGTGGTGGCGCTTCACGACCCTCATGACGCCGACGCGTTAACCGCTCTGGCCCAAGCCCGAACCCTCGCCGCGCTGGACTGACTCCACCTTCGGCCGAAGCCAACGACAGTGTCCCAGCCTAGTGAGGCTGGAAGGGGTCATATGGCTGCCGGAGGCGCGAGGAGCGGTTTTTGGGTCTCGGTAACCGTCACCGCGTCCCCCACGCGGACGCGAGACCCGATCGGCCCGATTTCACATCCCATCCCGAAGACGGCGTTGTTTTCCAGCACCTTACGGATCACGGGCAGGTGGTCCCAGTCGCTGGCATCGGTGAGCCAACGGTGTTCTTTGAGCACCCGAGCGGGCTCTGACCCTCGTTCCCCCGTCTCCTGATCTACCTGGGGCACCGCACATCGAGGCCACGACAGCCCATTGGCCAACTGGGCCTCACCGACCGTCAAATGTTTCCATGTTTCCTCGGCGAAAGGCTCAGCCCCATCCACCACAATGTTGCCTCGAAAACGATCCAGCGGAAACGGAGCGGAAGCTCGATCTTGCAGCCATCGATGTGACGCTGCGTTCACCACCAGCACCGGGCTCAGATCGCCAAAACCGATTTGGGTGCCGTACACCTTGAGCGGATCGGGCACGTCAACCCCAACGTCGGCGGGTAACGCTACCAGACGTGCCACCCCGCCTAGCACCGCCGACAACCAGTCAGCGGCAGTGTCACCAGCGTCGAACACATCGACGGCTGCGCCGATGAGGGTACTGCTGGTGCTCGGCTCGCTGGGGTACGCAACGGTAAGCGGTGAGTGCCTTGCAGCCTCGATCCGGAGACCATCGTCGATGGGGGTTGCCCTGATCGTCGCCATTTGGGGGTTGGTGCGCTGGGTAAGCGGGGCACCATCACGATCGATGATCTGCCACTGGCGGTCGCCGCGGAGCCCGTACGGGCCGACTTCGGCTTCATCTACAACGATCCCTCGGCACGATTTGATGGGATACAGAACCAGTTGTGTCACCTGGACCGCCGTTGGCGAATTCTCACTCGTCATGGGCCGAGCCTAGCAGTGATTACGGGCCCGCCTCATACGATGCATACACTATGGCCATGGTCTCCGAAGTGCCCGAGTATTTCCAACAGTTCAAACAAGCGTTCTTTCGCCGAGACCTGGAGCGCTTCGCTGCGGTTACCACCGACGATTTCGTATGGGAACAACACCACGGCGCCGATGATGAACTGCCGAACGGCCGCACCTTCGTGGGCGCCGAAGCGACGTTGGCCGAGGCTCAGCGGCGGGCCGAAACGTGGAGCGGTGTCCGCTACAACAATGTGGAAGAGCAGTTCACGGGCGAGATGGTGGTGCAAACCTTCGATGTGTCGGGCACCGACAGCCGGGGCCAAACATTTCACGTGCGAGCCGTCGACCTGTACCCGGTCCGCGACGGCAAAGTAGTAGCGAAACGCACGTTTTGGAAACAGGTCAGCCCGGGACCTGCGGCGTAGGGGTTACCCCCGGGCCGGTGGAACCAGCCCGGGAACAGTCGCTCGTTTCGCCCTCACAAGGGGCTTTTAGCCGATTTCGGTGCCCACGATAGAGGCGAAGCTCACACAGTCGCCGGGCCGTCCACCCAGGTTGTGGGTCATGCCTAGCGTCTTCCCCTGATCAACCGATTTGATCTGACGATCAGCGGGAGCTTCTTTACGGAGCTGAAGCCAACATTCAAACAACATCCGCAGCCCTGACGCCCCAATGGGGTGCCCGAAGCTCTTGAGGCCGCCGTCAGGGTTGACGGGTAGATCGCCATCAAGATCGTAGGTACCAGCGAGTACCTCTTTCCAGGCCAACCCTCGTTCGGCGAACCCGAGATCTTCCATTAACACCAGTTCGGTAGGCGTGAAGCAGTCGTGCACTTCGGCCATAGCAATCTCAGACCGCGGATCAGTGACTCCAGCCTGTTCGTAGGCGTCAGCCGCACACCGGGAGACCTCATGAAAGGTGGTGTAGTCGTAGTCGGGGTCGATGGGACCGGCACCAGGACCAGCCGTGAACGCCAACGCCTTCACGTAAAGCGGATTGTCGGTATATTTGTGGGCGTCTTCGGCCCGGCACAAAATAGCGGCCGCCGACCCATCGCTCACTCCTGAGCAGTCGAAAATACCGAGCTGGCCAGCCACAAGCGGGGCATTGCAGATCGTGTCTTTGCCTACTTCCTTGCGAAACTGGGCCCGAGGGTTACGAGCCCCGTTGTAGTGGTTTTTCCACGCGATCCGCGTCATCACGTCTTTGAGTTCGTCGGGGTCCACCCCATACTTGTCGGCATAGGCCGGAGCCAGCAAGGAGAACGCGGCGGGGGCGGTGATATCGGCCCGGGTGCCGTCGTCGGGCACCGGGCTGCCGGTGAGCCCCGACATCCCATTATCTTTCAGCTTTTCCACACCGATGGCCATTACCAGGTCGTAAGCGCCGGATGCCACGGCGTAAGCGGCGTTACGGAAAGCTTCGGAACCGGTGGCGCACATGTTTTCAACGCGAGTCACCGGCTTATAGTCGATCTTGAGGGGACGGCTCAGGGTGAGGCCCGATGTGCCCGACCCGAGCGTGCCAAACCAGAAGGCGTCGACGTCGCCTTGGCTGATGCCGGCCGATTCGTAGGCTGCCGACGACGACTCAATAAGCATGTCGTCTACCGATTTATCCCAGTGTTCGCCGAAGTTGGTGCAACCCATACCGACAATGGCGACTTTGTCTTTGATGCCTTTTGATCCCACGATCATGCTCCCGGAGCTCGAAGTTGGCCGTTCGGGCAATAATAGTCCAAATCGTTGCGCCACGCCCTACCGGTTCTGCCCACTCCCCTGGCGCGCCGATGAACGCCCCTCGATCAGGGGCGTCCATCAACCGAAAAATCAGAACTGGCTAGGCCAGAGGACGGTCGGTGGGTTTCACCGGTGAAGGCAAAAGGGTCTGCCCCATCAACTTGGCGTCGACGGCGGCCGCGCAGCTCCGCCCTTCGGCGATAGCCCACACGATCAGACTCTGGCCACGGCCCGTGTCACCGCACGCATACACTCCATCGACTGAGGTGGCCCAGCTCCTGTCTCGAGCCACATTGCCGCGGGCGTCGGTCTCGACACCAAGCTGGTCGATGACGGTGCCTTGTTCGGGGCCCGTGAACCCCATAGCCAGGAACACTAGGTCAGCGGGGAGTTCGAACTCGCTGCCTTCCACCTTGTCGAACGAGGGTCGCCCGTCGACGGTGTTTACCTCCACCTTGTGTCCCCGCAAAGCGGTGACGGTGCCTTCCTCGCCCACCAGTTCGGTGGTGTTCACCGAATACATCTGCTCGACCCCTTCTTCGTGGGCCGAAGAGAGCCGCAGCTGAAGCGGCCACGTGGGCCATGGGGTCGAGTCGGCCCTGGTCTCAGGGGGTTTCGGCATGATCTCGAACTGATGCACTGAAGCGGCACCCTGCCGGTTGGCGGTGCCCAGACAATCGGCGCCAGTATCACCACCACCGATGATGATCACATGTTTGCCTTCAGCCGAGATCACGGGCTCAGCAAAGTCGCCTTCTTGCACCTTATTGGCCTGCGGCAAATACTCCATGGCTTGGTAAACGCCGGCGAGTTCGCGCCCCGGTACCGGCAGGTCACGCCAGTTGGTGGCGCCACCGGCCAACACCACAGCATCGAAGTTCTCGGTGAGTTCAGATACGGGGATCGAGTCGGCGTGATCGGCGGGGCCGCCGACGTAAGCGTTGGTGCGGAACTCGGTGCCTTCGGCCTCCATCTGCTGGAGCCGACGGTCGAGCACCCACTTTTCCATCTTGAACTCGGGGATACCGTAACGAAGGAGGCCCCCGATCCGGTCGGCGCGTTCGAAGACCACCACATCATGACCAGAACGGGTGAGTTGTTGGGCCGCCGCCAGCCCGGCTGGACCGGAGCCAACAATGGCGACCCGTTTCCCCGTTTTCGCCTCCGGCACAACGGGCGTAACCCAACCTTCTTCCCACGCCTTCTCGATAATCGTGAGTTCGACGTTTTTGATGGTGACGGCATCGGTGTTGATAGCCACAACACACGCCGCTTCGCACGGGGCCGGGCAGAGCCGCCCGGTGAACTCGGGGAAGTTGTTGGTGGCGTGAAGCCGGTCGATGGCGTCTCGCCAGTTCTGGTGGTAGACGAGGTGGTTCCAGTCGGGAATGAGGTTGCCGAGGGGGCAACCGTTGGAACAGAACGGGATGCCACAGTCCATACAACGCGACGCCTGCACGACCAGTTCGTCGCGAGGGAACGGTTCGTAGACCTCGTTCCAGTCTTTCAGACGAACCGAAACCGGTCGCGAAGTTGGGGTTTTCCGGCCGTGGAGCAAGAAACCTTTGGGATCACCCATGTGCAGCCTCCATCATCGCAGCGACCGGGTCGGTGCCCTCTTCGGCCGCTCGTTGTCGAGCGTTCAATACCCGGCGGAAATCGTCGGGCATCACTTTTACGAATTTTTCGAGGCTGGCGGCCCAATCGGCCAACAACCGTTCAGCCACTGCCGAACCAGTCTCGGCGAGATGGCGTTCCACCAACTGGTGCAAGCGGATGTCGTCTTCGGCGTCCATCGCTTCAATGCTCACCATTTCGGTATTGAGATGGTCGGAGAAGGTGCCGTCTTGGTCGAGGACGTAGGCCACCCCTCCCGACATGCCTGCACCGAAGTTCCGGCCCGTGGGGCCCAGGATTACGGCCGCTCCCCCGGTCATGTATTCACAACCATGGTCGCCAACCCCTTCGACCACCGCTTCTGCGCCCGAGTTACGCACACAGAATCGTTCTCCAACCACGCCCGAAATGAACGCAGTGCCAGAAGTGGCGCCGTAGAGGATCACGTTGCCCGCGATCACATTTTCTTCGGCCACGAACGTGGCGTTTTTTGGTGGGAAAAGGCGGAGATGACCGCCGGAAAGCCCTTTGCCGAAATAGTCGTTGGCGTCGCCTTCGAGGCGGAGCGTGATGCCTTTGGGCACGAACGCTCCAAACGATTGGCCGGCGGAGCCAGCGAAGTCGATTTGGATGGTGTCGTCGGCCAAGCCTTCGCCCCCATATCGTTTGGTGACTTCATGGCCGAGCATGGTGCCAACCGTACGGTTCACGTTGGTGATGGGCAAGGCGAACTGCACCGGAGTGCCCGACTCCAGAGCCGGTTGGGCCCGTTCGATCAGCTCATTGTCGAGGGCTTTGTCGAGCTCGTGGTCTTGTTCTTTCACCTGGTGGCGAGCCGCCGTCTCATCAATTTCAGGCATATGCAAGATAGCGGTGAGATCGAGGCCCGAAGTCTTCCAGTGCTCGATCGCGTTGTTGGCTTCGACACACTCCACATGCCCCACCGCTTCGATGATGCTCCGAAAGCCCAGTTCAGCGAGGTATTCCCGGACTTCTTCGGCGATGTACTCGAAGAATGTCTCCACAAACTCGGGTTTGCCGGTGAAACGTTTCCGCAGTTCGGGGTTTTGGGTGGCCACCCCTACCGGGCAGGTGTCGAGATGACATACCCGCATCATCACGCACCCTGATACCACCAATGGTGCGGTGGCGAAACCAAACTCTTCGGCCCCAAGCAGAGCCGCTATCACCACATCGCGGCCGGTTTTGATCTGGCCGTCTACCTGCACCACGATCCGGTCGCGCAGGTTGTTCATGAGCAAGGTCTGTTGGGTTTCGGCGAGGCCGAGTTCCCATGGGCCGCCGGCATGCTTTAGTGACGTGAGCGGCGAAGCACCCGTGCCACCGTCATTGCCGGAGATCAGCACCACATCGGCCTTGGCTTTCGAAACCCCGGCCGCCACGGTACCGACCCCACGTTCAGCCACCAGCTTCACATGGATGCGAGCATCGGAGTTGGCGTTTTTGAGGTCGTGGATAAGTTGCGCCAAGTCCTCAATTGAGTAGATGTCGTGGTGTGGGGGCGGTGAGATCAACCCCACGCCAGTGGTGGAGTGCCGAGTGGCTGCCACCCACGGATACACCTTCGCGCCCGGAAGCTGACCGCCTTCGCCTGGTTTCGCTCCCTGAGCCATCTTGATCTGGATGTCGTCAGACTCGCTGAGATAGTGAGAGGTGACCCCGAATCGCCCGGACGCCACCTGCTTAATCGATGAACGACGAAGGTCGCCGTTGGCGTCAGGCGTGAATCGATCGGGGTCTTCGCCCCCTTCGCCGGTGTTGGACTTGCCCCCGAGCCGGTTCATGGCGATGGCCAAGGTCTCGTGGGCCTCAGCTGAGATTGAGCCATAACTCATGGCCCCAGTAGCAAATCGTTTCACGATTTCCGACACCGGCTCGACCTCGTCGATCGGGATCGGGCCACGGTCTGATTTCAGGTTGAAAAGACCACGGATGGTGGCCAGGTTTTCGGCCTGATTATCAACCGCGGCCGTGTATTCCTTGAAGATCTCGTACTGCTTGGTGCGGGTGGCGTGCTGCAGCTTGAACACCGTTTGGGGATTGAACAGGTGGTATTCACCTTCGCGCCGCCACTGGTATTCGCCGCCGAGGTCGAGTTCGCGGTGGGCGAGCTGTTCCGGGCGATCAGGGAAGGCCCGACGGTGACGCTGGTGGGCTTCTTCAGCGATCACGTCGAGACCGATGCCACCCAATTTGGAGACAATGCCCGTGAAGCAGTCGTCCATCAGTTCGTGAGATAGACCAACGGCTTCGAAGATGCCAGCCCCGGTGTAGGAGGCAACGGTGGAGATGCCGATCTTTGACATCACCTTGATCACCCCATTGGATGAAGCCTTGGTGTAGTTGCGGAACGCTTGCTCGGCGTCCACCTCCAGGGCGCCACTGGCGACGCGTTCGGCGATCGTGGCGAACGCCAGCGATGGGCACACCGCGTCGGCGCCAGTACCGAGCAAGAGGGCAAAATGATGTACTTCGCGGGCGTCCGCCGCCTCGGTGATCAGGCCAACCTTGGTGCGGTCTTTCGTCCGTACGAGGTGGTTGTGCACCGCCCCGGTCATGAGCAGCCCAGGGATGGGGGCCAGATCGGCCGTGGCCCCACGGCTGGACAACACCAGGATGGTGGCACCATCGGCGATGGCATCAGTGGCTTCTTGTCGGATCCGTTCGAGGGCAGCGCCTAGACCTTTGCCTCCATCGGCCACCGAGTACAAACCCGAGATCACGGCCGTGGTCACATGAGGGCTTGATCCCTGGTCGTTGGCGTGCTCGATGCGCATCAGTTCGGCCCGCGTCAGCACCGGATAGTCGAGTTCGATCTGGTGACACCAGTCGGGGCCGGGTTGCAGCACATTCGCTTCGGGGCCAGCGATCACCCGATGAGAGGTAACAAGCTCTTCGCGAAGGGCGTCAAGCGGAGGGTTCGTCACCTGAGCGAACAGTTGGAAGAAATAGTCGTAAAGCAGACGCGGCCGGGTGGAGAGCACCGCTTGTGGGGTGTCGGTACCCATCGAACCGATCGCTTCTTTGCCCGTTGACGCCATCGGGTCGACCAGCCATTCCAGCTCCTCGACCGTGAACCCATTCGTCATTTGCTCCGCCAGCAGGGCAGCGCCGCTTGCCTCCTCTACATGGGCGGGATCAACTACGGGCAGGTCTTCAAGGCGACGCCGCCCGGTCAGCCATTCGCGGTAGGGGTATTCGGTGGAGAGCTCTTCCATGATCTCGTCGTCAGACACGATCCGGCCCTTGTCCATGTCAACCAGGAACATCTTGCCCGGTTCCAGACGACCCTTGCGGACCACGTCTTCAGGTTCAACGCTGATCACGCCGACCTCGGACGCCATCACGACCAGATCGTCTTTGGTAACCCAGTAGCGGCTGGGGCGTAGGCCATTGCGGTCGAGCACTGCTCCCACCACGGTGCCGTCGGTGAAGGTTACCGACGCTGGGCCGTCCCACGGCTCCATGGCCGACGAGTAGAAATCGTAGAAGTCGCGTTGGGCTTGAGGAATGTCGTGGTGCTTCTCCCAAGCCTCGGGGATCATCATCAGCACGGCGTGCTGGAGGGGATATCCGCCGAGGTGGAGGAGTTCGAGTGCTTCATCGAGGCTGGCGGTGTCGGACGCATCAGGGGTACACACCGGGAAAACTCGTTCGATGCGGTCGCCCCAGTGACCGGCGGCCATCGTCGCCTCCCGAGCTCGCATCCAGTTGCGGTTGCCGAGCACGGTGTTGATTTCACCATTGTGGGCTACGAATCGGTAGGGGTGCGCCAACGGCCACGACGGGAAGGTGTTGGTCGAGAACCGCGAGTGCACCAAGGCCAGGGCGCTCTCCAACCGAGGGTCGGAAAGATCGAGGTAGAAATCCACCAACTGGGGGGTGGTGAGCATGCCCTTATATACGAAGGTGCGGCTCGACAGGGAGGGGAAGTAGTTGTCGGCCCCTTCAGAGATTTCGTGCTCAATCCGTTTGCGGGCAATGTACACCTCACGGTCGAGCGCCAATCCAGCCAGACCTTCGGGTGATCGAACGAAGATCTGCTCAAACGACGGCATCACGGCTACGGCCTCGGAACCCAACGATGAGGGATCGACGGGCACGGTGCGCCACCCGATCACCTCGAGGCCTTCCTCGGCCATGATCTGTTCGATCTGCTGGCGGGCCCGTTCGCATTCCTGGTCGCCCCGAGGCAAGAACCCGATTCCGGTGGCGTACTGCCCGGCCGGCGGCAGATCGCCCATCTCTTCACGGAAGAAGCGGTCGGGCACCTGGAGGAGAATGCCGGCACCATCACCAGTGTTGGGTTCGGCGTTGGTGGCACCGCGGTGTTGGAGACGACGGAGGGCCTCGGTAGCCGTCGCCACTATATGATTCGTGGCTCGGCCGTGGAGGTCAGCCACCATCGACACACCACAGGCATCGTGCTCAAACTGAGGATCATAAAGACCCTGCTTCTTGGGGGTATTTGACACCGTAGCTCCAAGCTTTCGTCAAAGGATGATCACATATCGACGCCGCGCCCAAAGGCAGCGGACGTCGACCGGAAACGCCATTGTGCCCGGCCAGATTCTGGGCGCTTCCACGTAGCTTACGCCAGAGCGGGGCTCACGAGGAAAACATTCCTGCAACCATATCTAAAAGTGAGGTCGCAAGCACATCGAGTATCACCATTGGCGATAGTAAGACGTTTACCAGGGTATTTGGCTACTGAATCAGGCCATTCAAATCACGTAATACCAGTTAAATAGCGCTGGTTGCCGCCAAAGCTACCTGCACCATCGACTCGACGCCGCGTTGGCGTTCATCGCTCGACATCGCCTCACCGGTGGCGACAAGATCAGACACGGTCAACACCGTTAGGGCCTGCTTGCCTTCATGGCGGGCCACGGCGTAGAGGCCAGCGGCTTCCATCTCGATAGCCAGCGCTCCGGTCTCGATCACAAACCCCAAGGCGTTGGTATCGGGGGAATAGAAGAGGTCGGAGCTGAACACCGCGCCCCTTCGTGCCAATTGCCCCTGCTCAGAGGCAGCGGCCAAGGCGGCCCGCAGAAGGGTTGGATCAGCGGTGAGCTCGCCCGGCCCGTAGCCGAACACGGCCGGGATCGCACTATCGGTTTCAGCCCGGTCGGCCACGATAATGTCGCCGAGGGAGAAATCCGGCTGAAGGGCGCCACATGTGCCTACCCGAACGATTTGCTCGACACCGTAGAACCGGAAAAGTTCGGTGGAGTACAGAGCCATTGAAGGCATACCCATACCAGAGGCGAGAACCGATACGGGAGCCCCATTCCAGGTACCCGTGTAACCCTCGTTGCCCCGCACACTTGTGATCAGCGTGGCCTCGCTCAGAAACTGCTGGGCGATGAAACGAGCCCGAAGGGGATCACCGGGCATCAGAACACTGGGAGCAAAGGCACCGGGATCGGCTGAGATGTGAGGGGTAGCCATAATGTAGTATCACTCCGACGAGGCCGGTTTCGTCGCCACCAGCAGCGCAAAACCCAAGTGACGGCCCCGGTCGACGCCCAACATCTCGATTTCTTTTCGCGCTGATTCCGCTCGCCACCCGGTCATGAACGGGGCCGTATACTCGGTGAACCACAACCAATCGAGCCAGCCTTGGGGAATTTGCGCTGCCACGTCTACATCAACCAACCCGGTTTTGGCCCAATGGTCGCGCCACCACCGAGGACTATGGAAGCAGCAGAATTCCCACTCCCAGTAGGGAGCAAGGTGTTCGGGCACCACCCCGGGCATTGGCTCGGGCACCATGGATGGCACCACAATCCCAAGTTTGCCGCCCGGTTTGAGGTAGTTGGTGATGGCCCCGAGGTACAGGTCGTCGGTGCCGAAATATTGATAGGCGTCGATGCTTACGATGGCGTCGAAACTGTTGGCCTCAAACGGTAGCGTGTGGGCTTCGGCCTGAACCGGTTCGACCAGGTCTGCCACCCCGGCCGCTTCCACCCGTTCCCGATTCTCGTCGGCGGCGATCCACAAATCGGCGGCAGTCACGTGAGACCCGTACTCTTTGGCCAAGAAAATCGAGGTCATGGCATTCCCACAACCCAGGTCGAGCACCCGACTGCCAGGTTCAACGGTGAGATGTTCCATCAGACTTTCCAGCAGCCATAGGGCGTTGGGGCCCATCTGGTTGTTGGCTACCCACTCCTGGTTGTACTGGTTGCTCCGCAGAAACCGCGGGTGCCAGATCGGGTTCTGAGCCTGCTGGTGCCAGTCCCGAGCGAGAGACTCGGCTTCGGTGAGGTCGTCAGCGAACGTTACCTTGATGTTGGCCCGATCGCCGGGTACGGCCACGATCCGCTGGTCGGTAAAATTGGCCACAACCTCTGCAGTGTCGACGCCGGCAAACCCGACGTCAGCCGCTTGTTCGTGGGCGTCGAGCACGACCGCGGCAGTGAACGCTTGTGGGGTTTGGGCCCATACCAACTCATCAGCGTCGATAATGTCGCGATGGTCGCGGGAATAAACCGTGTCTTCCACCGGCAATACTGGGATCGCTCCACCAACGGTGGCCGCCCCCTTGATCACCCGATTCACGGTAAACGTCGACACAAACGGCCGAGCCCCATCGTGAACAGCGACGACATCAAGCTCGCCACCAACAATGTGGGGTCGCAAAGCCAACAAACCGGCTCGTTCCGAGGCGTGCCTGGTGGCTCCTCCGTCGGTGACCATGATCGGAGTCTCAACCCCCAGGGCTTCATCCGAGCTGTCACCCCTCGAAACGAGTTGACCTTGGCGCACGGCCCCACGAACCGACCGCATGACACCATCGAGGTAGGGTCGATCTTCGGGGCGCGCCACCAGCACAATCCTGGTGATTGACGGGTTTTGCACCATCGTGATCAGCGAATACCACAACACCTCATGGTCGGCCAGCGTGAGGTAGACCTTGTTGACATCGGCCTGCATCCTGCTGCCCATGCCTCCAGCGAGAATTACCATTCCTACCCGTGGGACCATGGGCTCAGGCTAACGGCCGCCGCTTTGGTGCGACGCTTGAGCGTGGACCGATGCCCACATCGCTAAGCTCACGTCATGAAAGCGCAACCGAACAGCGACTCCCCCGCTACCGCAGCGGTCGTGACCGTCGATGCGACCATGCTCGGCTTGCCCCCAGAGACGGCCTCGACCACCGCCATTTTTGGTCTCGTTGGCTCCGCTGGTCGCGCCACACTCCGATTCGACACCGACAGTTTCCTCGCCGCAATACAGGCTCTATCCTCGTTGGTGACGGCGGTCGTTTTCATCGGGGTCGACGATCACGGATACCCCAACGACAGCGACCAGAAACTGGCCCCCGATGGGCTAGCCGCCATGATCGCCTCCCTCACCTCGCACTCCCCGTCGCGGCCCGACGTCGTGGTGTATCAGACCCCCGCCACCAGCGCGGTCAAGAAGGTGGGGACCGACGGCACAGTGTTGACCACCATTGACCGTGACTTACTCAACCCCATCCATCCGCCCGAGGTTGTGGCCCGACCGGCTTTGGACGCCGCTATAGCGGCCCTCGTTTCGATCCCGACTTCGCGCCCCGAGACCATCAATCCAACCGAGATCGTGGCCCAAAACGGCGGCATCGTCATGATGGATAACGCCGCCGTCTAATCCAATGCTGCCTCACCGCTGCCGTTCATCGACGAATCAGCGCGAGCGGGAGCCAAACGCGAGAGGCTCGTCTCGTCGACCACGCCGACGAGCGAGAAACGGCAGGAGTACCAGCAGGGCGAACCCGACAGCGGCCAGCAACCCCAGCAACCCGGGTGCCGCTATGGGTTGGCCGGTCTCATGCCAGATGAGCAGTCCGGTACCACCAAAGATGAACGCCGGCAGGCCAACCAGGAGCTTTATGGCTCGCATCAGGGGAGGTTCAGCGCTCACGGTGGTGGCGGTGGGTGTCGTCTGAGCCTTGGTTTGTGTCGACATGATCAGAGTGGCCGGAACGTGTAGGGGTTGGTGAGAAACGCCCGACCTTGTCTGCATCGACCGATTCCACCAAAACCTGAGCCGGGGCTCAGGAGCTAAGCACGAATGGCGGCGACAATCGATTCAGCCGCGACGTCAATGTCTTCGCTGGTGGTCGACCAATTTGACACACTTACCCGAAGCACCAACTCGCCGTCCCGCTCGCTGGTGCCAGCCCAGCACACGCCGCCGGTTTGCAACCGGTCCACGGCCGCTTCGGGGTCAGCCCCGAGGCGCACCAGCACCTGATTAAGTTCTACGTCGTTTACCACTTCGATGCCAGCCTCAGTGAGCCGGCCTGCCATTCGGGTGGCGAGTTGGCAACAACCCTCAACGAGTTGGGCCACCCCTTCCCGACCGAGCGTGGCGAGAACCGCCCATGCTTCCACTCCTCGAGCTCGCTGCGACGATTGGGGCGTGTACTGCATTGGTTGGCGCTGCCCCGCGACGTTGGGGAGATACGATGCCGTGGCGCCCATCGAAGCCTGAAGATGAGCAGGATCGCGCACCAGTACAACACCCGAGTCGTAGCCGACGTTGAGCCATTTGTGAGCATCGGTGGCCCAGGAGTCAGCCCCTTCCGATCCAGCTACCAGGTGGCGTCGTTCAGGGGCTGCCGCCGCCCACAGGCCAAAAGCGCCGTCGATGTGCACCCAGCACGGTTGACTAGTGGTTCTCGCCCATTCTATAAGAGGTACAAACGGGTCGCTGGCACCAGTGTTGACGTTGCCGGCCTGTAGGCACACAATCGTGGGCCTCGCTTCCAGCGAAGGGAGATCGGTGGCCCGAATCCGTCCTTGGTCGTCAACGGGCAACACCTCAGCCCGGTCTCGCCCCAAACCCACCAAACCGAGGGCTTTGGCGATCGTGGTGTGGGCTTCAGCCCCCACATACACCTTGATTGGTGGGGCCCCGACCAAACCTTGGGCGTAGACATCCCAGCCAGCCTCGGCCAATACCCGATCACGGGCGCACGCCAGCGCGGTCGTGTTGGCCATGGTCGCGCCGGTCACGAACCCTCCTCCGCAACCCGCCGGTAGCCCTAAGAGGTCAGCGATCCAGCGCACTGCAACTCCATCGAGGGTTGCGGCCACCGGCGACATGGCTGACAGAGCGGCGTTCTGGTCCCAGGCACTCGCCAACCAGGCCGCGGCCAGGCCTGATGGGTGGGTGCCCCCGGTTACGAACCCGAAATAACGAGGGCCGGCCGAAGCCATGGTGGCCGGAGATCCGATCTCATCGAGCTGAGCAAGCACCGTTTGGGGATCCACACTGTGCTGGGGTAGAGCAGTGTCGAGGGCCGTGAGATCAGCCACCGATTCCGGAGCCGGAGCCACCGGTCGGTCCGCCAGTTCTTGGATATATCGGCGGGCTCGTTGGGCGGCCTCGACGAGGAGTTGGTCGTGTTCGGCCAGAGTGAGACGGTCGGAGGACATGATTGACATCCGGGCCTTTCGGATTAGTTGGTGGCGTCGAGCACCGTATCCACATAGGTCATGATCTCGCTAACCGAGGCCACGCCCACCGGCCGCCCAGATCCGCCCAGCAGCGGCACATACGACACCTCTTCGGACAGGATCTGACGCAAACCATCGGCAATGCTTGAACGAACCCCGATCGAAACCAGATTGGTTTCACACACCTCACCAACGGTCACCATGCCAAGGTCACTCTCGGTACACCCCACCCGGGTTTGGAGGTGAAACTCGCTCAACTCGCCAACCAGGGTTTCTCGATCATCGATCACGAATACCGAACCCAAACCTCGGGTCCGCATGTTCTGGGCTGCCTTGGCTACCGATTCATTCACATGCAAGACGGCGGGGCCCGCCCAGTTCAGACCGGTGAAATCGACCATGGTCAAGGCTTCGTGTGCGGTCTCCACCGGCGAACCGAAACCTACCCGAGCGGCCAGCATATTGCGGATTGTGGTCATCACGGTGTGGAACGAGAGGTTGCCGACCAGGCCATCATCTTCATCGATGACGGGCACACTTCGAATCCACCATTCGTTCATGAGAGCAAGGCCGTCGGCCACGGTGGCCGTATTGGGGATGACCTGCACCGACTGGCTGGCTTCATCGATGATGGGGCGGTCCCAGGTAACGGGGCGACCGATAATTCGTTGGACAAAGTCACGTTGGGTGAAGATGCCGACCAGTCGACCGTCATCAACGACGCAGGCACAGGATCGTCCCCAACTCGACATGAGAGCAACTGTTTCGGCGACCGTCGTCGAAGCGGGGACCGAAACAAAACGACTGAGATCTTGGCTGGAAACGGGAGTCGCTGCTAACGCGTTGGCTATGCCCATAACGAGCGAGATCCACCCCTTTCATGCAATGTGAGGATTAGTCGGTTCTTCTCACCCTAGTCATCAAGCCCCGGGCCGCCCTCATTTTTTGCCGCATTCCAACCAATGTCACACCCTGGTTTTTCGCCAACAAGCCAACGCGCTCGGTTAACCAGCCACGATCGTTATCGACTCGATGGTGGCGGGTTCAATCGGGAAATCTCGACCATCTGTCGGGGTTTGCTCTATCGCTTGCACCACGTCCAAGCCGGTCGTCACCTGGCCAAACAGTGAGTACTCGTTGGGCAGGGTGGCACCATTAGGGCCGGTGATGATGAAAAATTGGCTGCCCGTCGAGTTCGGAGCGGGAGTCTTGGCCATAACCAACGAACCGATCTGATACGCGCCCGGAGCTGGCGGCTCCTCGCTAATGGTGTAGCCCGGGCCTCCCGTTCCCGGTGGGTTCCCTACAGCGTCTCCCCCCTGGATCACAAACCCGGGGATGATCCGGTGAAAGGCCACCCCGTCGTAGTAATGGTGACGAGCAAGGAATACGAAGTTGTTGACCGTAACCGGGGCGAGGTCGGGAAAGAGTTCGATTGTGATGGGCCCGTGGTTGGTCTGCATCTGGGCCACATAGGTAGCCGACAAGTCGAGGCACATGGGCGGGGCAGCCGCAAAGTTGGTGACCCGGGACGACGACCCGTCGACCGCTGGGCATTCGATATCAGCCTCGGAGGCAGTCGCTCCGTCGACGGGCAGGGCGTCATCGTTGCCGCTCGCTTGGTCGCCAGCGGTGCCCTCCTCACCAGCGCCCCCGCCAGCGTTAGTGTCGCTACCGGCCTCGTCTTCGGTCCCCACACACCCCGACATCACGAGACCCGCCACCAAAAAACCTACGAAAGTCGCCGAGAATTTTTCTTGCGTCCGCCACCATACTCGCTTCACCATCATCCTCCAGAGTCTTCAGTTACAGCTGCAGATAGCCCGTCGCCAAAGCCGGAGGGCAAGCACCCTCGTTCCACTTCACCCATTCGCCACTCTGACCTTAGCCAAGCCACTCACCAAACGCGCGGGCACCGCTATAGGCAAGCTGGCCTTCTGGTCCGCTACCGTGCGGGGCCGAAAATTTCGGGCCATCATAGAGGCCATGTCAGCCCACCGTTCCGCCCATGACCAGCCCCTCATCCTCGATGATCTCGCTGCTTCGCCCACCCCGTACCATGCAGTCGCTCGTGCCAGTGAACTCCTGGCCGCCAACGGCTTCGCCCGCACGGAATTCGGCGACGATTGGTCGCATCACGCGGGCGGACAACTTCTGTATGCGTCGTTGGGCGGCGCGCTCGTGGCCTGGCGCCAACCCGCGGCGACCGTCCCGTTCGTGGTGGCTGGCACCCACACCGACTCCCCCAATCTGCGGGTACGCACCCAGCCCGACCAAGCCGCGCCGGGCTTCGAACTGCTCGGGTTCGAGGTGTACGGGGGCGTGCTTTTGAATTCATGGCTCGACCGAGACCTGTCACTGGCTGGTCGGGTGGTAGCTCGCAACCCCAACTCGGCGTCGGCGGCCGGTGGAGCAACGGTGGAGCACCTCGTCGACCTCGCCGAGCCGATTCTGCGTATCCCCCAGTTGGCGATCCATCTCGACCGCTCAATCCGCGAAAACGGTTTGAAGGTGGACCCCCAGCTTCACACATCAGCCCTATGGGCGATCGGTTCTGGAGAGCCCTCACCGGGTGCACTGCGCACCCACATCGCCCGCCACCTCGAAATCGACCCCAACCTTATTCTCTCGTGGGACCTCATGACCTACGACACTCAACCCCCAGCGCTCGTCGGCCGCGACGGCGACATGTTCGCGTCTGGCCGAATCGACAACCTGGTCTCCACGTTCGCCGCTATCCGAGCCCTGATCGATGTCACCGCCGACCGTTCCGCATCCGAAGCCATCACCCCGGTCGTGGTGCTCTACGATCACGAAGAGATTGGATCGTCAAGTGCAACCGGAGCAGCCGGCCAGTTATTTGTCTCGACGCTCGAACGAATCTCAGCGGCGGCCGGCGTCGAGCGTCACGCTCACCTCGCTAACCTCACCCAATCCCTGGTGCTGTCGGTAGACGGCGCCCACGCAACCCACCCCAACTATGTCGACCGCCACGAACCCAACCACATGATCACGATCAATGGTGGACTGGTCATCAAACGAAACGCCAACCAGCGTTACGCCACCGACGCCCACAGCGAAGCCGCCCTGGTGGCCATGTGCCAAGACGCCGACATTCCGCTCCAGTACTACATTCACCGCAACGACATCCCGTGTGGCTCAACGATCGGCCCGATCACCGCCGCTCAACTCGGCACCCCCACCGTTGACCTGGGAATTCCTCAGCTCGCCATGCATAGCGCCCGAGAAATGGCAGGAGTAACCGATCTCGGCTATCTTCAGGGTGCTCTTCGAGCAGTGTGGAGAGGACACTACACCGCTAGTTAGGCTCGGCGACAGCTGATCTGGTACGCGCATCTTTTCAAGAAGTGTCGGGTCGATTGTTGTCGTTTGGCCTCCTTTCCGACTACCGTCGAGCAGTCGCAACCGATTCATTCGCTAGAGGAGATCTAAGAGTGGACGCAGTCCCGTATCTCGCATTTCTGTCAGCGCTAGCGGCGCTAGTGCTGGCAGCGTATTACTATCAAAACGTGAAGAAGGCCGATCCGGGCAACGAACGGATGGTCTACTTGATGAATGAGATCAACGCCGGTGCTAAGGCATTCCTGAAACAGGAATACACCTGGGTGGCCGGTTTCGTTGTGATCATGGCTGTGCTCATCGCGGCGTTCATCAACGGCTACGCTTCATTGAGCTACATCATCGGCGCCGTCTTATCGGCCACCGCTGGTTATGCGGGCATGACCGTGGCCACGATGGCCAACGCCCGAACCACCGAAGCAGCCAAGAGTGGTGCGGGCAAAGCTCTGCCGCTGGCATTCCAGGGTGGTGCGGTGATGGGTTTCTCCGTCGCTGGTCTCGCTCTCGGCGGTTTGATGCTGGTCTACATCCTGTTCGTAAACATTCTCGGCGTTAAGGATGCGTTTGAGGTGGTGACCGCCTTTGGTTTGGGTGCTTCCTCCATCGCGTTGTTCTCCCGTGTCGGTGGCGGCATCTACACCAAGGCCGCCGATGTCGGTGCCGACCTTGTTGGTAAGGTCGAAGCCGGAATCCCTGAAGACGACCCCCGCAACCCGGCCGTTATTGCCGACAATGTGGGCGACAACGTGGGCGACGTGGCCGGCATGGGCGCTGACCTCTTCGAAAGCTACGCCGGGTCGATCATTGCCCCTATTTCTCTCACCGCGTTCACCCTCGGCCTGGTGGCTAGCGAGGCTGGCGACGAGTTCAACATCTCCCTTATCGCCTTCCCCATAGCGGTGGCGTTTGTGGGCATGATCGCTTCGATTATCGGTTCGTTCGCAGTTCGTGGCGGTGACTCCACCGACATGAATCACCTTTCTGCCGCCTTGCATCGCGGCACCAACGTGGCAATGGGCCTCACCGTATTGGGAACCCTCGGCCTGAGTTTCTGGATCTTCGGGGGCGATGAATTCGACAACCCCATGGGTCTTGCCATTTCAGTAATCGGCGGTCTCCTTGTTGGCTGGGCCATCGGTAAAGTCGCCGAGATCTGGACAAGCGATCGTTACTCCCCAGTGAAGAAGATCGCCAAGCAGGCTGAGACCGGCCCGGCCACCACCGTGCTCTCCGGTATATCCGCTGGCATGATGTCGGTCGCTGCTTCTGTTGTGCTGATAGTAATCGGCGTTGGCCTCGCCTATTGGGGTGGCCAGATGACCTTCCCCGAGACCAACGCCGCCTTGGGTGCCATCAACGGCGACGACTTCGGCGGCATCTACGGCATCGCCGTCGCCGCGATCGGCATGCTTGCTACCCTCGGCGTGGTGGTGTCGGTAGACGCCTACGGCCCCATTGCTGACAATGCTGGCGGTATCGCCGAAATGGCTGAACTCGATCCTTCGGTGCGCGAAGTCACCGATGCTCTCGATTCGCTTGGCAACACCACTGCTGCGGTCGCCAAGGGCTTTGCCGTTGGTTCTGCTGCCCTCACCGCTCTGGCCCTGTTCAAGAGCTTCGAAGTGGCAGTTAACACCGCCGCAATCGCCGAGAACAAAGACATTGTGCTCTCACTCGACATTGGCCGGGTTGAAGTCTTCGTCGGCCTGTTCCTCGGTGCCATGCTGCCGTTCCTGTTTGCCTCACTCACCATCGACGCCGTGGGCCGAGCCGCCCAGAAGATGATCGAAGAGGTTCGTCGCCAGTTCCGCGAAATCCCTGGACTCCGTGAGGGCAAACCAGGAGTTAACCCCGACTCGGCCACGTGTGTAGCAATCTCTACTCAAGCTTCGCTCCGTGAGATGCTCATTCCGGGCGCCTTGGCTGTTGTGGTGCCACTGGCCATTGGTTTCATCAACATCAACGCCCTCGGCGGCTTCTTGGCTGGTGCGCTCGTTTCCGGCTTCTCGCTAGCGATCTTCATGGCGAACGCTGGTGGCGCCTGGGACAACGCGAAGAAGTACATCGAAGCTGGTAATCTCGGCGGCAAGGGCTCCGATGCCCACAAGGCTGCCGTAGTTGGTGACACTGTTGGTGACCCGTTCAAGGACACCTCCGGCCCAGCTATGAACATCTTGATCAAGGTGATGACCATCGTTTCACTGGTGTTCGCCTCCGCTTTCGTAGGCTTCGCCTAAACACCATCACGTCACCGACTTAACTGGTGACTCCATATTCTTCACTGCGAAGCCTGAGTCGTGCGGTTGCACCACTCAGGCTTCGCAACTTTTTCGCCCGAGTATTACACTGCGCCTGTGTCTCTCTCTCCTTTGGTTCAGAAGCTGCAGTCCACCAACGCCTTTGTCGTCGTTGACCTGGCCCGCCCCACCAATGGCGGTTCCGATGGCTCCGGCGCCGACGCCCGCCCCCCAGCGTCCGGCGAAGCACGCGTCGCTCGCAAGGTCTTACAATCAAGCGCCACCGACCTAGCCCGCTCTTCCACGTACACATTTGGGGCCTTCGGTTATGAGCGCGTCGGCGCCTCGGCGGGAATCAACGCCGAAGGAGACGCCGTCAGCGACGCGGTGACTCAGTTTGTCACCGAACTCGACCCTGAAGTAGCTGATGGCCGCCTCTACGTCGACGAAGGCAAAGGAGTACCGGGCGACGCTTTTCATCAATGGCGCACCCATCCCTCCGTCGGGGACTTTGCCACATCCCAATTGATAGTGACTTCCAGCGTTCTGACTGCTGCTCAATGGGCCTTGGGTAGTGACCTCACCGCAAAAACCGTTGCTATTGAAGGGGCCGGGCTCGCCCCGGCGGGCCTCGAAGAAGCCGTGACCGCGGCGGGGGCCGAAATCGTGACCATCGACGGGGTCGACAAGAAACCGTGGCTTATTTGGGGCGCCGATGTTGATGTGATTCTCGCCGGCTCAAAACCGGGGGCGCTCACCCATCAGGGCACCGATTTCGTGAAGGCAACAGCAATCGTTCCGTGGGGACCGATTCCAGTGACCACCAAGGCGTTCGCCCAACTGTCACGAACCGACACCATCGTGGTACCCGATTTCGTTTCGTTGGCCGGACGTCGCCTCGCTCCCCTCCTTGAGGGCGACGAGGCTTCCGCCGCCGACGAACTCTCCAAACAGGTGATTGCCAAACTCGATTCAGCGGCCTCTCATGCCGACGGCCTGTTCCTTGGGGCCTGTTACGCCGCAGAGGCCTTCATAGAAAGCTGGGCGGGTGGGGCCCCATTCGGTCGCCCACTCGCCGCCTAACGCAACTGACGCCCGTTTAGGGGCTCGATGCCCATTAGCAGCCGATTCCTAGCCACACTGGGATGTCTCGTCCGGTGCCTGCCACCTTTACCTGGCCACCAACATTGAACTCTACCGACCCGCCCCCGTCGAACTTCACCAGGTCGTCCCATCCCTGACCCTGGGCCCAGTCGATAAGTTGACGTGACGTCATCGCCGTCGTCGACCCGAAGTATGCGGTGTTCGTGTCTTTGTCGAACCCAAAGAAACTGTGTCGGGTGGTGTAGTGGGTGTAATCGTTGGTCGGGATCTTATAGAAGTCTGACCAGACCTGCCGGTTGACGATGAGTGGGATTCCTGCTGCTGCCCATCGCCATTCGGCCGGGTTGTCGAGACGAGGGGTGGCCGCAGGTTGCCAAGCTCGCCAGCTTTCGAGGACCGCACCGTTCTTTGCCGCCAGATTTGAGTTCAAATTGAAGCTGCCTTGGTAGGTCCACGTCCGCTCCTGATCGGGGCCGTTCGGTCGATACCGTTCGCCGATCACGCCTCGGTCGTCGCGATTGTATGAACCCGCCACCTGCCGCCCGTCGATCACGGCAAACCCGATCGGATTGGGGTTGATCCCATCTTTCGGGGTAAGCCAGTTGGCGTTGATCGAGGCAATGGCACACCGTTCGGGCGCAGTCTTCAGATTGACCCGACCATAATCGGCCTCCACCATCTGACCGCCGGGAATCGATCGTATTGCGAATCCGTCGGTGGCTTTGGAAGTTGAGGAGTAGTCACCAAAGACCGACCAGCGAGTACCCGTGATACGCACGTACTCGGTCGACTCTGAGAAGTACACCATCAACTCTCCCCGGTTGACTTCGCCACTCCCTAGTTTGTTCACCCAGTAGGCCCGTCCGTTGGCGTCGGGACGGCGGCACAATACGTTTTGGTAGACAAGGTCGAGAAAACGTTCGTTGCTTACGGCCCCATACCGCAACCGAAACTCCTGCGACTGCGCAAAAGCGTAAGACAAATCTTGGAGTGAGACACCGGCCTGGGATTGGCTGATCCAATACTGGAACCCGGCCGTGTCGGGCTGGCGCAGAAAGTAGGCTTGGTACAGTCGCCACACCCGAGCATGGCGGGCCGATCCGTCTACTTGGTCGGCCAAGGACGCCTCAGGCCGCCCGGTGCCACAGGTTTGGGCACTCGCGGCGGTGACACCAAACCAGTCGGCTGGCACCGCCGCCAGTTGGGCCACCGCCAGCACGAATCCGGCCAGCACGGCATGGGCCCATCGTCGCCTCGACCGTGAGGATGTGGGTCGTGAGGATGTGGGCCGTGGTTGCCCGGAACGAGAAGATGGTCGAGTGGGGGTGAGCAGTGGGGTTTCGATGGTTGAAAGTATCGGCACCGAAGCCGAGGGTCTTAACTCATCAGTGCGTGAGGCGAAACCTACGGCGTCGACGATCTCCGCATCCCGGTGAGTAAGACCACATGGAGCGCTGAACGGTCGAACGAGGCGGCCTGAGCCGCATGAAGAAGGCCCGCCAGCCCCGCGGCCCCGGTCTCATCGGGAGGAGGTGTTGCCTGGGCCTCAACCGCCTTGGCGGCGTTTACAAAGGTCGACTCATCCACCGATACCGGCCAGCCTCCCGTGGCGATCTGGTGGGCCATCACAGTGCGCCAGTCGTAAGTGAGATCGTCGAGAATACCACTGGCCACGCTATGAGGTTCCCCCGGCCACGTGGTCATCAACGCCGCCTGTTCCTCAAGCAACACTGACAGGTAGGCGGCCACTGGCTGTCCCCCCTCGGCGGCTGCGGCCGCCACGGCCTCCGCAAGCTGTTGGGCTTGGTCGGCAGGGGGTGCCTCAGCTGACACCTCGAACCGCTCATACAGCACGGCTGAGATCCGCTGCCACCCAGCAATGTAGGGGTGGGCCGAACGAGCCTGCACCGGATGGAGTCGAGGCAGGCGCCGATCAGCGCGGCCCGGGGCCTCGCCCGTCCCGCCAGTGCGCCCGGGGTCATTGATCGCTCGAGCCAGTCCGTCGAGCACGGCCGTGGCGAGAGCACCACCGCCGATCTGGATCCAGATATGGTCGGGCCATACCTCTCGTTCATCGAGTTGGGCGGCCAACTCCAAGCCCAGGGTGCGAGCGCCGTCGATTGAGTCAGGGCAAATTGGGCCCTGAACGGTGAACGCCTCGGCGCCAGCGTCTACCCTCTCCAACATGGTTGCAAGGCAGGGGTCTCCGTCGACACCCGGGGCGCGGGAGCACACATTGATGTGGGCCCCGAACCGGTCGAGTTGTTCGAGCACCGCTGGATCGGCGGATTCGGGCACAAACACCTGGAGGTCGTAGCCGGTGGCGCCAGCCACCACCGCCGCGGCCAGGGCCGCGTTGCCACACGAGGCGATCGCCAGTGGCTGGTTGGCCCGGTCGGTGTGGTCGATTGCATGACGAATTACCAAACCGAAGAGGTGTCGAGCTTTGTGCGAGCCCGACACATTGCCGGTTTCGACCTTGGCGAGCACCGAGCCCACAACCGGCCCAGACTGTTCGACCGAATCAAGCTGGAGGTCTATCAACGGCGTTTGGGAGAACCCACTCCCCCACAACGCCGCCACCTGGGAATCCAGTTCTTCAACCAGTTTCACATAATCCGAGTCGCTGACGCCCTGCTGCTGGGCGTAGTGATAGACATCGAGATGTTTCCGGTATTCGATATAGGGGTTCATAGGCACTAGTGCGCGGATTGACCTGTGTCGTCGTTGAACTGTTGGATCATCTGATCCCACACGTCGACGGTGGGAACCATCGCATCCCACCATGATTGTTCACGGCGAGCCACGAAGGTGTCAATGTCGAGGTTCAACTGTTCAACCCAGGTGAAGTATCCGAGGTTGAATACCCGGCGAGTCTCGCGTTCGTCGAGGTCGAGGCGGGCGTGCACGCTCGGGTCGCTGAGGTGCCGTTCGTAGGCGACGGCCGCGTCGGCGGCGGCGAAGGTGCCTCCGAAGTCTCGGTCGATCATGTCGGGACGACCGCTGTTGTAGAGGCGAGCGGGGTCAGTGGCTACCGAAATCACCACATCATCGCTTCCCAGCCCCCGGGAGTCGGCGAACGCAATCGCGCCCAACAAATTGGCGATGCTGGAGTAACCAAGGTTTTCCAACAGCTCTACCAAGGCTGGCTCCACCCCCAATTCGCTCACCAGGTAATCCCGACCGGCGGGAGTTTGGAACAGCAGATCCAGTTGGTCGGTAGCTGAATCACTGACCGCCACCACCATGTCAGTGTTATGGACATTGTGGATGAGGGGGATGTGTTTATCGCCGATGCCTTGGATGTTGTGTTCACCGAATCCGTTTTCCAGCATGGTCGGGCACTCAAGCGCCTCAACCGCCACGATCTCAGTGCCATAGGTCTCTTTCAGGTAATCGCCGGCCCCGATGGTGCCCGCCGAGCCAGTAGCCGAAACAAAACCGGCCAGTCGCCCCTTTCCACCATTGAGCGACTGCCACACCTTGTCGAGCGCAGGCCCGGTAACTGTACGATGAGCCAGGTAGTTGGGCATCTCGCTGAATTGGTTGATCACCACATTCTGGGGATCGGCCGCCAGCATGGTGCAGGCGTCGTAGATCTCTTTGACGTTGCTTTCGGTGCCAGGGGTTCGGATGATGTCTTCAGCCGGATCGAGAGTCCACCGGTCAAGCCAATCGAAACGTTCCTGACTCATTCCCGCTGGCAGCACGGCAACACCATGGCAGCCCATGATCCGACTGATGGCTACCCCGCCCCGGGCATAGTTGCCGGTTGACGGCCAGATGGCGCGGTGAGCTTGGGGGTCGAAACGGCCCGTGATCACCCGGGGAACAAGGCACGCATAGGCAGCAAGTACCTTGTGGGTGTCGATCATGGGGAACCGGGCACCCAGGGCCAGCACGATCCGAGCATCAACACCGGTGACTGACGACGGAAGCTCGATGTGATCAGGGACCGGCATGAATCCGGCCCGATCTCGATCATTAAACCAGTGGACGCGGAACAGGTTCCTGGCATCCGGTTGGCTGGCGTCCACATCAGCCAACATCTTGATGGTTGCTTCATCCATCGTGGACGGATCTCGCAGCTCAGCAAACGTCGGTAGCCGGATTCCTTGCTCCCGGAAACGTTCTATGCTGGCGGCCCGGGCGTCA
>Ga0316189_10001018_pt1 | contig 27890 bp, 35 predicted proteins | sample LowCovwburrow_MG_FD_204930 | JGI IMG/M metagenome (GOLD analysis project Ga0316189, IMG submission 204930) | Coastal sediment microbial communities from Maine, United States - Lowes Cove worm burrow | ecosystem: Environmental > Aquatic > Marine > Coastal > Sediment | place: USA: Maine...
CTAAATACTCTTCTATTTTGTTCATTGTATTATTTTAATTATTAATAAACCACTTTATAAAAACCATTTCAATTTATCCTCATCCGATTTAAACCACGGGTAATACTCATTTCTAATATCTTGAATGTTAACATCAGCATTTACTAAGAACTCTTCATTCAAGATATCCAACAAACCTAACTGAAAACACTGCACAGCCATTAACATTCTACCAACTCTACCGTTACCATCTCCAAAAGGATGTATTCCCTCAAATTTAACATGCCAATCCTTAACATCATTCCAGTTTTCAGGTTTAACTTTAAATAGTTTTTCGAGTTCAGCTTCTATTTTCATATAGTCTAAGCATTCTCTACCGCCAACATAAACAGCATAATCTCTAAGAACCCCAGCCTTGCAGTAGTCATTTAGATGACCCATTTTTAAATGGATTCTTAACATCATTTCCATGTCTGGTGTTCTATCTTTATAAGCATCAAAAAAGTTAATTGACGTAGTTGTCTCTCCAGGATCTGACACACCCTCTATTAAGTTTGATATTTTGAAATATCCTTTCATGTATTTTTTCATGTATTTAATCATTTTATATTAATTATTAAAAGTCCCCATCGGCAACTTGAAAACAAGTATATCCTAACTCTCTCCATTTCTTGACTACTGATGTTCTGTCTTCGAGAATAAAAGCAACTTTATCATCTGGATTATCTTTTAGATACTCATTTAATAGTTCTGGTTTTACTTCGGTGTCTGGTCTGCGGTCGTTTTCTTTTCGCATTAATAATTCATTATATACCCTTGGAAAGAAATTATTTAAACTAAGGTTATGCTCGTGTAACCAATATCTCGTTTTGTCTCTACAAGATTCATTCCTCCCAGTTAAAAATACAATTTCATAATTCTCACTTAAACTATTCACCATTTCCACAACCACCTTAATCGGCTCATCCTTATCAACTTCGTCATAGAAACTTTTCCAGTCTGGTTTATCAAGCTTCTTTCCGTTTTTATCTTGTATATAGTGAAGACGTTTACTACAGTTTGCTATTGTTCCGTCTATGTCGCATATTATTAGGTCCATATATTTAGTCTTTAATTTAGTTAAGCTTGGTAAACTGTTACAAAATACTCACACTTTAAATCAAAAACATAATTAAAATTTAAATACTCAACCATCGTGTAGTCACCTTTCTCTATCATAAGTCCATTTTTCAATACTTCATTTATATGATCATGTTGATGTGATGTTATTTTGCATCTTTCTGACAGTCTATTTTTTCCATGTTGTGTTATTTTTGTTGTAGCAACATTGTTCATAAGATAAAATATTTTATCTCTCATTTTAACATTTTGCAAGTATAATTTATGCTTCTTTGCTTTTTCCTGTTTTAATTTTACTGATAGTAATTCTATTTGCTTCTGGTTTTCGGATCTAGCTCGTTTTAATTTATCAACATGTATTCCTAAGTGCTTCTTCAAATGATCATTTTCTCTTTTATATCTTTTAAATACTAACTCAATTAACTTTTTAACAAATTCATTAAGTAATAATTTTATTATTTTCATTTATCAAGATTTTAATTATTAAGTTGACCAAAAAATGGTCTCAACATCGAATTACATTGTTGAATTCTACTGAATCTATCCTTGCATTATACCACATCCACGCTGAACTTTCAACCAGTTTCCAATTCCGTATCCCCTAAAAATTCAAGATTTCGTTTTCGTGCAAACATCAAATTTCGTCCTAACATCGAATTTTAAATTAAGTTACAAGTCACCGTCCGCCGATCACGTGCAGAGCCTGCTGTAGATTTACTGATCATGAGTGTCGGAAAATTTGATTATTGGGAATTTGCAGTTTTAGTATTGATAATATATTTTTAAAAATACTATATAAGCGTTTAAAATTTAAAAGTGGTACGTTACTATTACTTTTCTATTTAAACGCCTCTAAGCGTGTTTAAAGTGGGTTTAAAGGTGGTGTTATGGGGTGATTAACTATATTATTTATTAAACTACTCTCATCTAAAATAACGGAGTTCATTTCAACCCCCGCCAACTTGTCATTATCACTTACGGAAATATGAATTGCTTTTACTCCTTTCCGTTTAAGAAGTTTAACCAGTCTTTTTGTAGATAGCTTTTTATAACCTATTCTTTTACCTCTTTTCATAGTCTATTTATAAAGTGAATAAAAACAATCCTCACAAAACTCATCATTAAACTCACATTCTTTAGTGTGCTGCTTTCCACATCTACAATTAAAATTGTGGTTCTCTTTGTGTAAGAGTATTTCGCAGTGTTTACATTTCCTATGTTCAATGATAGGGACGTTGCAATATTGACAACATTTTATTTCTTCTTCAATCACTTCAATTTCTTTTGTTTGTTCTTGCATATATTTATTTTAATTAATTAAAATCTTTCACTTGGGTCAATAATAGTTATCTCATTTATTTCTACAGTTCCAATATTAGTATTTTTTACTAATTCTATTTTTAAAGCTATGTCTTTTTTAATATAATCCAATCTTGAGTTTTCTAATTCTTCTTCTAACTCCTTTATTTTTTTAAACTTCCACTCTAATATTTTTTCAAGTTCTTTTTCCATTTTATTTTATTAAATTACTTAACTCATTAACCCCCTCAAAAAGGGGACTAAGAATCAACTAATTCGCGTTACTTAAAATAATAATTCAATTCACTGTTTAGCGTTCCAACTAAACATGCAGGCTCTCCGCCTATATCGCACACATCAACTAACCCTTTGACTTCGTTTGGTTTGTAGAATCGATTGTTTTCGGGGTCAAAAGCAATCAAAACATAACCATGGAAACCGTCATCTAATTTAGAAATTGCCATATAGCTTTTAATGTCGCTATCTAATAAAATCTTGTTAGCCTCTTGAGTGAAGTCTCCGCACATGTATTCATTCTTTACATACTCACTTTTTGAGTTCTGCAATAGACCAAATCGTGCCTTTAAAAAGTCTCCAGTCAATCCAATTTGTATTATGCATAGCATGAGTAAACCAGCTATTATTACATTTTTAATCATAGACTTAATATTAAACCAGCTACTAACGATAAGGTTATAACTATAGCTGAACCAATTAATAATGCTTTTCTAATATATTTCTTACCTTTTGTATCGCCTTTTTTAAACTCTTCACCGCATTCCTTACAACGGTGCGTACCTTGAAAGTAAACCACTCTATTGTCTCCGCATTCTGGACAAATTAAACTCATATTATCACCCCCTTTCTGTTTAAGAATTATTTATTTAATCTCTCTTCTGGCATTTCCACGTCTCCTAACAAAATACCTAAATTTTTATAGTCTTCTTTCCCGTAATATTCTGTTAAAACTGCGGGGCAGTGTTTACAACTCCAAACGTGCGTGTATTCATCTATTCTATCGTCAACATCGCCTTTGTAGTTTCTTATTGCTCTAACTTTATGCTCCATGCTATCCTCCCCACAAAGTGGGCATTTTAAATTATTCATTGTTTTGTATATTATGAATTATTGTATCAAACTCGCACATAGTTCTAAACTCTTCTTTATTCATTCCTAAAGTCTGACTGTGTGCATGCAAAAATTGCTTTTCTTTTCTGATTTTAGCAATCTTCTTTTTTGCAATTTCTTTTATATCATCAATTGATAAATGCTTGCTATTACTTTTTTTCATACAATTAATATTTTTAAATTTGCGGGGAAAAACAAAGCTGTTTTAGTGCCTGTCTTTCCCCTGATTAATTAAGCTATAACTTCTTTAACTGTTTCAACGTAATCATGATTGATAAGTAAATTATCTACAAAACTTCCTAAATCGCTAACTTTCCCCTCTTCTTCAAACAATTCAATCAATGAATCTATGTAATCGTGACACTCTTCTTTTTGTTCTTTTGTTAACTCAATTTCTTCTTCTGTTTCAACCTCTCTAATAGCGTTTTCAATGTTATTATATAACATTTTTTCTGGCTCGTCTGTTAAATTTGTGATTTTTAAAATGTTCATTTTATTATTTTAATTTAATTATTGCTAAACCGTAATTGTAGCCCAATACCCAACTGATCCTATTTCTTCGCCCTCGTCATTTGAAATATTAAGCTCTCCTCTGTTATCATTGACCGTATTAATTGCTTCAACGCTTCCCTCATTAATGTAATTCTCTAAAAATTCTAATTCGCATTGAATAATATTTGAATAGTTATCTTCTATGTATTGTTTGTTCTCTTTTTCTACTGCTTCTAAAAGTTCTTCTTTTGTTAAATCCAACTCTATATTAAACATAATTTTATTTTAAGTTATTTAAGTTATTTAATTTATTTAATTTATTTAATCACCTTATAAAACCTCAAATACTCCCCTGTGTTCTTTAGTTTAAAAACCTGACTTACAACTAACATTCTCCTTAAATTCTCTTTAATTTGTTTTTTTGACATAATTTTATTTACTTAAATTTCTTTTAGTCGTCAACAATTCACCCATTGACGACGACTGAAAGAAGTGAATTAAAATACCTGACCTAACCAACAACCAAACCACCTTTATAAGCATAACCCAGTTGTTACTGTAGAGACTAGAGACTAAACGCTTTTTTATTTGTTCGTTTGTTTCTCATCTCAATACCTTTATAATAGCACGGGAGTAAAAACCTGTCAAATTTTATGCTTGTTTTTGGCTTAAGTAAGGCATTCTTGCTATAAAAAACAAAGAAAAAACAAAGAAAAAACAAAGAAAAAACAATAAAAAAACAACCTCGTTAAAGGCTGTTTTATGTTTAATTATTTCCACTCTTCATTTTCAGCAATCATATCATTGATGAATACATCATAATTACTATGGATGACTGCTTGACCTGATTCATTTTGACATACTACCATATCAAATTTTAAATTTGCGTCTGCTCTCAAGTCTGGTGTACCTGCTCCGCTTAATGTTACTGGCATGCAACTCTCTTGATCGATCTCTTGCGTTGTAGTTTTTTTAAGCTCTTTTGATTTATCGTTTAAAAAATCAACCCGAAGTAAACAAAAAACTAACAATGCTATTGCAATACAATATAAAATTTCTTTATTTTTCATAATTTTTAATAAGTTTATAATTAATAATTGCCATTCTTAAACGTTGACCATGCACTCCACCCATTCGTTCGGCTCATGCTCCTTGCATACAAAATATTATTATCTTCATTTTGTAACCATAAAGTTAAAGCCTCTCTTGTTCTCTCTCCTGTGTACCCTAAATATTCAGCTCTAGCAAGTCTCCCCTCAAATAAGCTACCAATTAGGTTAATTTGAAACAATCCTACTGAGTAGTCTCCTGTGTTGGCGTTGGTATTCATAGCCTTTGGGTTTAGTCCACTTTCTGCTCTAGCAACTCTCAAGGCTAAATTTCCCTCTTCTCCAAAAGTCTCAAAGATCTTTTCTTCTATGGATAAATTTTTAAACTCTTCTTTAACCTCTTTAATTTCTTTATACTCTTTATCCTCTTTAATCTCTATGCTCTCTATTTCTTCTTTAATATCGCTGGGCAACAGTTCAGCTGTCTTTGTTATCTCAATAGTAGTAATTGTAGGATTAGCCCAAGCAATATGAACCTGAACACCAATAACCATTCCTATTATTAGAACATAAAAAACTTTCATAAACATTTTTTTAAACATATCACCCATACGTTCTTTATTAATTAATTATTTCATTTAACATACTTGTTTGCAAAATCCTCCTTCTTTGGCTTGTAATTCTATAGTATTTCATTGTACTACTTATACAATTGTGTCTAAGGTGCATTTGAACCTCTTCTACTGCTCGCCCGTTGTCTGCTAAATGAACCGCTATTGAGTGTCTTAATACGTGGGGATGACTTAATTCTTTCCTAAGTTCTGCTTCTTCTGCATACTTGTAAAACAATCGTCTTATCTGTGTAGTAGACAAGTGACCTCCTTTTTTGGAAAGGAAAAGCGGGCTGTCTCCCTCTAACTCACGTTCTTCAATATACTCTTCTAACATCTTAACAGTTCGAGGTAGTAACACATACATTCCACTAACTCCATTCTTAACTGCTTCAATTCTAATAACTCCGTCGGGTAAAACTAAGCTGTCTACTCTTAACTTACTAGCCTCTAAACACCTCAACCCGTACAAATACATTAAGGAAAACATAACATAATCTCGCTTATTATCTATTGAATCAAGGAATCTGTCTTTTTCCTCAATTGTTAAATATTTTATTGTTTCGCTCATATTCTCACCCTTATTGTGTCTTTCTCATGTCTACTTGATCCTCTATAGTGTAAGTATTCTATCTTAACTACTAGTAGATTGATTGAGTAAACGTTAAGTCCAACATATTGATTAAGTTTCACGTGCATAATTTTATTTTAACGAGTTAATGCTCACCCGTTCAGTAATGAGATAAGAGAAATAAACTTGCTCCTCTCATGTACCTGCTTACAGTATATCATACATTAACCTATCTTGTCAAATAATGCTCTTCTTTTTACTATTGTATTATAATTATAAATATATAACTATAGCAAACACATCAATTATTAGTATTACATCATAACCGCTATATCTTGTAGTTTAATCCATTATTTGACATATATTTGACAAAAACCACAAGATATGGTGTTATTTGACCCTCAAAATTGACATGTAAGGCGTTTAAATTGACCCTGTGGTACGATGGTATTACTTTTTATACTCAAACCTGTCACCTCTTCTATGTTGGATCTCGGCGGGGAAAAGGTCGCTGTCTTCTCACGTTATAATCTCAACAATCTCGGGCGGAAAAAGGTTGCTGTCTTACATATGTTTAAAATCCCCTAAGTAAGGAAACTAAAAATAATTTCATCTTTTAAATACAAATCCCTTAACAAATCCCTTAACAAACCCTTTAAACAAGCCATTCCTAGATTGTGCGACATAGATGTTCTACTGTTTATGGATACATGGTTATACCTTTTATCACTCTAAACGTCATAGTCCTTTAATTACCTTGTCATACCTTGATATAGTGTTGTGCTTAATACCTTTTAATAGTCTTGTCGTTAGTTCTTATTAGGATCTTGTTGGGTGTGTTGTGTTGGTTCATGGTAGCTGTCCTTGTTGTTGTCCTTGTTGTTGTCTTTAATTGCCTTTAATTTCCTTTAATTGCCTTTGTGGGAGAGTCAAACACATTTCTCTTTTTTAACACTTAAAAGACCTTATAACACGCTTTAGCCCTGAATAGCACCCAATATCACCCCAATATCAGCCATAGCATACACTGTCTATATGTACGTAAAATGACGTTATTTGGGTGTTTTATCACAATTTAAGTACAATTCGAGCAAAAAGCCCTTATATAAGCCATTCTATACGTCCGCATATACCTATAATCGTACATGTAACGAGGGATAACACCTTTCTTTTTTATTATAGTGGCACGACACCCACCAATAAAATAACCCTCCCCCCACCTACCCCCCCCAGGGTTTTTATCCACGGGGGGTCTGTGGCGCATGGGGTAGAGAGGTGAGGGCATCGAACAAATTCCTCTCTATATATATGGTAACGAAGACTGGAAAATCCTTTGATTGACAAAAGCCAAGACTATGATATTATTAAAGAATTAATAAACTAAACAATAAAGTCTGCAAGGAATTGGGTAGAGAAGTTAAGATAAAAAAATGATTTTTTAAGATAAAAAAATAGCTTGAAAACCACTTGACTTTTAAAATACCTATGATATAATACAATCACCACCAACTATTCTAGATGTTAAAGTATTATTTAGCATTATTTATGCGCAACCGATCTGGCAAGTCCAGCTCACGCCTATGGTTTAGTGGTGAGAGGTATTCCGACGTCGGATACTAAATTAATCCCTGCCTAGACAGGTCCCTCTACGGAGGAAGAGAACACACACCTGAGGCTGACACCACCGCAAAAATGTACGGCACTTTAAGTTTGAATATCTATTGTGCTAAAGTGGGGCAGTACTAACGAATCTAAATACTGGACTAATTTACAAGGGTCGCGAGTCCCGTAAGCTTCCAGATGATAACTGGTCGCAAGCTTTCTTGCAAGATCTTACGAAACGTCTCAGGTGTGTTGAAGGGTGAGTCACTAAAACTGGCGCCCACGGGAGGTATAGCTCAGTAGGTAGAGCAATCGATGAGTAGCAGAGTCTACAAATTGACGTGACACAGGTTCGATACCTGTTCCTCCCACACGTGAGTATATGCAAGAGGTCAAAGCAAGCTGGCTGTAAACCAGTCTACTTATGCATTCGTTGGTTCGATTCCAGCAGGGAGCTCCAGCCCAAGTGACCGAGAGGCTTAGGTGCAAGATTGCAAACCTTGTTACGCAGGTTCGAATCCTGTCTTGGGCTCAAATATATAGCGGGTTGGAGCAGTCTGGCAGCTCGTCTGGCTCATAACCAGAAGGTCGCAAGTTCAAATCTTGCACCCGCAACATGAAAGACAGTTGACACCTATAAAAATCTATGATATAATATATTTGTATCGATACATTATCCAATGACCCCATCTAACAAATGATGGTATGGTAGAACTATCACCCTATCAGAGATATTAATGGTTGAGATTCCTATGCGGACCCAGTTGATTGCTGGACCTTTGTCAGCGTATAAAACTTGGATAACAAATGATCAAGAGAAAGCCTAGCAATTTCAGTGCCTAGGCTTTTTCTATTTACAGTATTCATTTGACAAGACTTGCATATGTGGTATAATTAATAAAATTAAGAAAATTAAGAAAAATAACAAAAAATTATGAAAGTAGTGAAAGAAAAAACAAGCAAACCAATTAAAATGTGGTTAGATGATATTGAAGATGGTGCATTAGAACAAGCAAAGAACATAGCTAATCTTCCTTTTGCATTTAAGCACGTGGCAATAATGCCAGATTCTCATCAGGGCTATGGAATGCCAATAGGTGGAGTTCTAGCAACTAAAGGCGTAGTTATACCAAACGCAGTCGGCGTGGATATTGGTTGTGGAATGTGTGCTGTTAAGACTTCATTAAAAGAAATTGATGCTGAAACACTTAAAAGAATTTTAGGAGAGATTAGAAAAGTAGTTCCAGTTGGATTTAATAAACATAAAGATTTTCAAATAGAGTTTCCAGATATGGAGGATCATTTAAAAGTATGTTTAGATAATCACGAAAACGCTGGTAAATCAGTGGGGACTTTGGGAGGTGGAAATCACTTTATAGAAATTCAAAAAGGAGATGATGGGCATATTTGGATTATGATTCATTCAGGTAGTCGTAATTTGGGATTACAAGTTGCAAATTATTATAATGATATTGCTAAAAAAATAAATAATAAATATTTTTCATCAGTAGATCCAAAATTAGATTTAGCATTTCTACCATTAGATAGTCCTGAAGGACATAAATATTTAGCAGAAATGAATTATTGTGTAGAGTTTGCTTTTGATAATAGAAAGTTGATGATGGATAGAGTAAAGGAATCATTTATAAATGCACATCATTCAGAAGTAATAATTGAATTTGATGCGATGATAAACATTGCTCACAACTATGCAAGAACAGAAAATCACTTTGGTGAAAATGTAATGGTTCATAGAAAAGGAGCAACTTCAGCTAAAGAAGGTGAGATCGGAATTATCCCAGGCAGTCAAGGAACTAAATCTTACATTACAAGAGGGCTAGGAAATAGAGATAGTTTTAATAGTTGTTCACACGGGGCTGGTCGTGTAATTGGTCGCAAACAAGCTCAAAGAAGTTTAGATTTGGAAAGTGAAATTAAGTCATTGGAAGATAAAGGAATCTTGCACTCAATCAGAGGAGAAAAAGATCTTGATGAAGCTCCTAGTTGTTATAAAGATATAGATGTAGTAATGGAAAATCAAAAAGATCTCACAGAAATTGTAGTAGAATTAACACCATTAGCAGTAATAAAAGGATAATTAAAATAAATTATGACAACACCAGAAAAATTCTGCCAAGTAGTTAGAGACTCATTTAAAGAAACTTACATAGTCTATAACTACGGGGCATGCTACAACTTCTACACTATCTTAAAAGAAGTGTTTCCAAAAGCAGAGGCTTATTTTTACAATGAACACAAAGGACATATTGCTACAAAAATAGGTAAAGACTATTATGATATAGGAGGTAAGATACTAGATGAGAGCCTCAAGCCAATAAAACTAACAGAACGAGATCATTTAATTTGGGGAAAGAATATGTTTGAAATAACTTTTAAACGAATGCAAACTAAATATAATAAATTTGAAAATGGAAATGAATAAAAAAGACAAAGCAATAGAATTCATGCAGAAAAACGAAGATCTTTCTCCAGTACAGATAGATTGGCTTCTGGAATACATGAGCGACCATGATTACTTATCAGAAAAAGGTTTGGAATTACAAAATACTTTCTGGAAGATATTCTGGAGAGATAATAAGTTTAAACATGAAGAGATGAATAGTGAGAATACAGATGAAATGACAAGAGAAGAAATAGAAGATCAAAACTACGAAGTCTTATATGAGACTGACGAAGAATTTAATAAACGACATATAAATATGAAAACAATGAAGAGAATAAAAGTATTCGGTGCAAGCGAAATAATGCTTGGACACGAGGATGGACAGGTAGTAATGCTGACAAATACCTCACACGATCACCACGAAAATGAAGAGATGTTCACACTGTACAACCCAAAGGAGATTTACGAGATATATAAATTACTAAAATATGCTGATGAGAGTGGAGCGTTTGACGCATTTGAGGAAGATATTTTTTTTGAGAATAAAGATTAATATCACTTGACAAATAAAACACACGTGTTATACTTAACACAGGTTGAGTTTTTTTAATAATTTTTCTCAACCTAGACCTTTTTATAAGCACCGAGTAACTTTACTCGGTGCTTTTTATTATGCTTTTTATTATGTTTTTTATTATGCTTTTTATTATATTTACTTAGTTGACACTAAAAGAATAATATGCTATAATTATGAAATGAATGAAGCAGAATATCTTACTTCAAACCCTGAAGAAAAACGAAAAATAAAAGTGGAGCAAGTACAAGACGGTGATAGGTTTTCACAAACAATCGGAAAGATCACGAGGGATAAAGTAAGACTAACAAAAGCAAAGAAACTTAAAGATAGAGCTTTCTCTATCGCAATTGATACAGGGGTTAAAACATCATCTGAACTTTTAGACTTACCAAAAACAGATGAGACGATCGAAAGAGAAAAGGCTGAGAAATCCATAGAGAAGGTAACAGATATAAAGATAACTCAATTTGAATCCCTATCAGAAGATGATGTGGATTTTATTAATGGTTTGCCAGAAGACGGTTCTAAAGCCATCGTGATAAAAGAACTTTTCTCTACTAAGATAGCAAAAGAGTGGAGAAAAAAAGAAAGAATACCAGCAAAGAACGCAGAAAAAAAACTTGTATCAAACAAGTTCATGAAGAAGTTTGTAAAGCTATACATAGATAACAACAACAAGTTATTGGAAGGTAAGAGTTTTAGAAGCCTAAGAGAATTAAAAACATTAGCTGGGTATTCAGAAGGAGTTAATATGGATCACGTTTTAAGACTCCCATGGGTCTCACTACAAATAGCAAACTACCACAAAGCAAATGAGAGTATTACTGAATACCACATAAGAAAACAAGCAGATCAAGACTTAGTCAAACAATCTTTAGTAGATGATATAACTGTAACAGCACTGGCAAGCGTCAAAGCTAACCCAGCAAAGCTATTAAACTCATCTCCAGCTACAATTGGTAAGTTTCTAAGGGATGTAAATGAAATTAAAGGTAATGAGAAAGAAAAAACAGGACCAACTGTTGCTATACAAATAAATGGTGATGTAGCTTCCAGATTTCAATCACAAAATGAAGAAAAGAAAGAGCATTTTGCTAATTCTTTTTAAAGTTTGTTCTAGTTTTAATTAATAATTAATATATAAATATATGGGTTGTAAAAGTTGTGAGAAGAAAAATAATGTAAAGGAATGTATTTGTGGTCAACGTTACGTTGGTCGTGGTACAGAAACATGTCCTCGTTGTTGGAATAATGGAAGAAAGACAATTGCTTCAGTAGAGGAATACTTAGAATCGCTTAAAAGAAAAGAGATATATAAAGAAGCAGTTGATGTGACTGATGTTCTAGCTGATATAGTTGATCCAAAATATAACCAAGAACTAGAACCAATTAAGAAAGAAGAGTCAAAGACTGTTGAAGAAGTGAAAGAAGTTAAGGAGGCTATTAAGAAGGTAGTTAAAAAGGCTGCTAAGAAAGCATCTAAGAAAGCATCTAAGAAAGCATCTAAGAAAGCATCTAAGAAAGCATCTAGGAAAGCTACAAATAAAGTTGCTAAGAAAGCTACGAAGAAAAAATCAGAGAGCAAGTCAAGCAAGTAAATCTTGTTATTATTAAGTTATTATTAAGTTATTATTAAGTTATTATTTAAGAGACTATTCACATAGTCTTTTTTATTTTGCTTTATTTGACAAAAAACAATTTTTATGTTATAATTATCACCAAGAAGAAGTTTTCAGATACGCAGAAGATTCACTTTTAAATTGCTTCGTAGTGTACAATAAACTTCTCTTTTTTAAATAGTAAAATAATAAATATGGGGAAAATTAAAGAAGAGACTGAAGTTAAAGAAGCAGAATTAGTTACTGAACAAGAAGACATGGTAGAAGAAGGTGTAGAAATTGTTTCAATTGACGAAATTGTAACAGCTGTGATTGAAAAAACTAAAGAAATGCAAAGAACAGAAGCATTAACAGCTAAGATTGAAAACAACAAAGCTTCTATCAAAATGTTAGAAGAAAGCGAAACAATTCCAGAAGAGGAAAAAGAAATGCACATCTCAAGAAAAAAATATGAGAACATGCAATATGCAGAAGCGATGAAAGGAGAAGACGCTATCAAAGCAATGAATGAAAAGTTGGCTAAATCTGTAGGTAAAACTACATCTATTCAAATCAATTCAGCAGACGGAAAAGGAGTTGTTGAGATTGTTTTACCTGTTGAGGACTTTGGAGTTTTTAATGATCTATTGGCTTTATCAGCAAAATATTGGCAAAGTAATATTGAAATTTTGAAATAAAAATATGAACCCAGAAGAAAACTTAACAGAAAGAGAAACTGTAGACTTTCTAGCAGATGAATTGAGAAAAAAGATAAAAGAACTTGGTAAAGAAGTTTGGGAATTGAAAACTTTTATTTCTCATATCGAAGATCCTACACCATCTCAAAACATAGGTGAAATGATGGCAAATGTTATGCTTTCATATCGTCACGTAGAAGATAGTTCGATGAAGTTAGGGAAAGTAAAACAGCACAATAACACTGGAGAATCTCCATATGATAAAAATGTTGTTGGATCAAATTAATTATATTGAAATTTTGAAATAATGTCAAATCAGTCTTTAAAAAGGACTGTACCAGGTCAAGCTTTAGCAGGTGTGATTGAGAACAGAAAGGATATAAAAGACTTTGTTATAAATTGGTCACGTCGTGGAGGTAAAAGTCATTTTGCCATACATGACATAATGCTTCCAGCTGCTCTATACATAGAAAATTGCAGAATAGCTTACATAACTTCTACGCTGAGACATGCAAAAGATATTATGTGGTTGCAAATAATAGATGCAGTTGGAGCAAAGCTAGATAAGAAAGCAACTAACAAAGCAGAAGGAAGGATAGGAGTAAAGAATGAACTCAAAGGAACAAGCATAATCCAATTAATGGGTTGGCAAACGATAGACACTATCCGTGGTACAGCTAATGATATAGTAATTTATGATGAGACACAGTTGTTAGGAGACTTCTACTCAAATCATAATACTGCTGTTATGCCGACAATGGCAACGACTAAAGGGATACGATTTTATCTGTTTACGCCTTTAGGTTTCAACCATGCTTACGAGTTATCAGAGACAGCAAAGGTTACAGATTCATGGCATTACGCAGAAGCGACTTGGGATAAATTCAAGCACATCGATGCAGAGTTTATAGCGAATGAAGAAGCTAGGATGATGCCTAATGAATTCGGTCAGGAGTATAATTGTTTATTTGTAAAGCCAGACGGATTAGTATTAGACGCATTTAATAATGACATTCATGTATTCAAAGATGAAATAAGAGGAGAAAGAAAGAAGACAATTTGCGGAGTTGATTTCGGATATGGAAAAGGAAACACTGCAATTCTAAAAGCTGAGATTACAAAAAGAGAAGATGGAAAAGATGTCTATTGGATAACAGAAGAAGTATACAAAAGAGGAGCTGATTTACAGACATACCAGATAGCAGAGCTTCTAGCAGCAATGAAGCCAGATATTATTTACGCAGATAGTGCAGACCCAGAGAGACCAAAAGATCTTGCAAGAACAGGATTGCCAGTATACCCAATGAAAAAGTTTAATGGATATAAAGCTCCATTGATAGCTAGAGTAAACCAAGCTATTAAGCAGGACAGAGTGTTCATTAAAGCAGAGAACAAAAATGTTTTATCAGAGATAAATATGTGGTTCTGGGATACAAAAAGCTCAGACATAATTAGACCAGACAAATCGACTAAACATGATGCAATAGACGCACTACTTTACTTAATAGGAAGTAATGAGGAGAGCGTATCACCAGACAAGGTCATAAATAAACCAAAGAGATCTATACAACGTTACAACCCAATAGGAATATAATCTGAATATGATGAAAAATGTAGACAAATTGAATAACTTTCTCACAGCATACAAGGAACCTGATTGTGTAGGAGAAGCATGCTCAACTGGAGTTAATGACTTGTCTATGTCTTATAGAAAAAAGATTTCTATTATTAAAGATGTTATTCGTGGAAGATTTCATAATAAAAAACAAAACAAAACAGAAGATGGTAGCGGGGATATAGACACATTTGTTCCTACTCAGTATAATCAGACATATGCTTATTACAGAACATACCATCAGTTAGGAGATATAGATACAAAAAACATTTCACTTTACTCCACAACAGGAGCTAGTACATGGCGTACTAACTTAGTTCAAGGTAGTTTGATGAAACACTTGAACAATATAAAGTATAGGAAATTTATTGATAAACTAAGTAGAATAACAGCTGGTTATGGTAACGGGATAACTAAAATAGTTGACGGAATTCCATATGTGGCTAACTTACTTAATGTTGTTTATGATAATCGTTTAGGAGACATTCAAAAATCACCTATTGCAGAATACTTTGCACTACCTTACCATGAAGCTTTAAAGAAAGCTCCACAGTTTTCAGATAAAATAGATGAAATATACGAAGAAATAAGCCAGGATGGATACAATGAGATACAATTTATTGAGTTTTGGTCTTGGTATAAATTTGGTAACTCCATTAAGAAGGGTGTTGCTACTTTTTTGGTTGCAGATCCATCAGAATATTCAGAAAGTGAAAGATTTAGGCACTATGTTTCAGAAATACTAGCAAACGAAGGTGACTGGGAAGATAAATTAGAGGTGAGTGTAAAGCAAAGCCAACACTGGAAGAGAGATGCTGAGGGCAAAAAGGTAGAACAGTTGTTCCCTTACGTTGTTTCAGAAGCATTTCCTGTTGATGATGAGATTAGATCACAAGGAATCATAGAACTTATAATGCCTTTGCAAGCTAGATTCAATCAATTGATGGAAAGACTTGATAGATTATTTAATAGTTCTTTAAGTGGAATTAAATTAGTAGAATCAGAAGTTGGTTTTGAATTTGACGTAACAACTAATGACTTAAAAAACGCCAAGCCAGACGAATACCTTCCAATTGTCAAAGATAAACAGGACATAAGACCTATTGTTGACCAATCTATTATGCAGGAGGGACAAGCTATCCTAGAAATGATTAGTTTCATTAAAAATATGATGAATGAGATTTCTGGAGTAACAAATTTCTCATTATCAGCAGAGATGAATCAATCAGCCAAAGCTACAACAGCAGCATCAATAACATCGGCTTCACAAACACCTTTCAAAAAGTTTATTGAAAGAATGTCTGAAGCTCACTCAAGTATTATAGGAGATTTTATTCTTCCATACATTTTAGAAAAACAATCTAACAACGAGCAAGTATTAGCAGACATTCCTCAAAATACAAGACAAGAAATAATAAGAGAGGCAGCAGAGAACGAGCTTAACCGTAATTGGGACAAGTTTAATAAAGCTATCTATAACGAAAGTAAGAAACAATCAAAAGCTAACCCTGAATTAAATATTCCAGTAAGAGGAGCTTCAAATGCAGATTATGAATCAGAGTTAGGTAGAATAATTGCTAAAAATAATGGAAAAACTATTAAATATTCTTTAGGAGAGTGGGCAAAGAGATTAGGTTCAGAGGTTGTAGTAGATATAGATAATGAGTTTGCTGATAAAGAACGTAAGTTTAATAGTTTAATTCAGTTGGCAACAGTTCCTATGGTTCAAAATGTTATGAAAGCTGAAGAGCTTGTTACAGAATTGCTAAGAAATTCTGACATTGATAATTACGATTTCATTAAGAGTAAAGACGAACAAATCAACGACGCAAAAGAAGCAGCTGAATTGGAAGTATTTAAGAACGTAGGAGCTCAAGCAATAGCTTCACAACAAGGAGGATTTGGAGCTCAAGGAGGACGACCAGAAAACCCACAAGTGAATCCACAGCAAAATAGAATTGACGGTCAAGGAATCGAATCACCTCAACCAGTAATATAAACATATGAACAATCTTGAATCAAAAAAAATAAAAGAGTTAGAAAATGAAATAAAAATACTGAAGTTAGAAAAGGAAGTTGAAAAACTTAAAAGAGAATTAAATGAAGAAAGGATACATACTTTTCAATATATTGAACCAGTCTTAGTTAATGATCCATTCCGTTCAAACGAGATAATAGTAACATGTGAAGTAGAATAATGGAATCATACAAACAAAAACAATTAAGTTTTCTAAAAATGGTTAAGGCTACATACCCAGCTCAATACAAGGAGTTTATAGTAGATCATTTAGAAAAAAATATAAATACCCACACAAAGAGATTCACAAATATAACACCAAGCACAAGTGCTGACGAAGCTAAGGGGATAGCAAATGAAATCAATGGTTTCATATTAGCTAACAAAAAGCTTTTAGATATATTTAATATTGAATAATGTATGTTAGCGTATACAAGATGTTTCTAATTTTGATTTAGAAGGTACCATCTAGGTCAAATAAGTAACATCTTAATACAAACAATATGCCAGAGTTAAACCCACAGGGAGATTCTAATGGAGCTCAACCTCCTGTTGCGCCAATCGTAACTGAACCAGTGATAACTGCACCAGTAATAATTGAGCCAGCTATAGTTGAACCAGTTCAACCAATTGAACAAATTGATGAAACAATCAATAAGCTAGTAGAGAATCCAGAATTTGTAGACAAACTAATAAGCAACCCAAAGTTCGCTGAAAAGTTTTATTCACAAGCTGGAGACGGAGTAAAAACCATGATTGACAATCAGATCAAGAAAGCAGAGATAGACATTCAAGAAGCCAGCCAGATAACTCCAGTGAAGACAGAAGTAGTGCCTGTAGTAACAGCGCCAACTCCTGCACCTGCAAAGGTAGAAACACAACAGAGCCTGGAAACACCAAAAGAAGCAGATGAAGTAGCTGTATTAACAGCCCGTCTTGAAGAGCTAGAAGGATCTAAGTTAGAAGAGTCAATTAGGAATATTCCAGAGATAAGAGAATTATCTCAGTTAGATCAAAACGAAGCTAACCGTTTTATTGGAAGAGCAAAAGAAATAGCAATTGCTAATAAGCTTAAATCAAATGAGGTATCAAGGATTTTTGCTGAAGGTAGTAATATTGCTAAAGATGTAAACAACCAACTGTTTTCCTTACAGGGAGACGGTGTTAATAAACCAATAAACAAACCAATAATAAACGAGACTGTTCCGCCTGTTGATAAGAAAGCAAATATGTTAAACGCTTTTTTTAGTAACGAGTAGACAGACTCATAGAATTTTATGGCAGATCAAATAGGAGTACCATTAGTGTACCCAACAAACTATGATACATCTTGGTCATTACCTTGTAATGTAGAAGATGAATCACAATATCTATTGTTCGGACAGCCAGAAACGTTAAAAATCATTGACTGTGAATTTTTAGCGCCAATGCTTACACCAGTTTTAGCTGGAACAATCCACATTATCCAATGTGACGAAAGTTTCATTAAAGCTATTTACGACGAACCTAGATTTTATACAACTGCTCCAGCTAAACACACTCGATGTGCTTCAGATAGAACTTGTGGAGAAGTTGTTTCAACAGCAGTAGGACCAGAAATGTTCCAATACACTGTAGAAGACCACTCTATCCCAATTAAAGAAAAATTGTGTGGAGCTGGAGGATGTGGAAGTCATCCAAAAGCAGAAGAAATGAAGTCACAACAGAAATACATGGATACTCAAATGGAGACTTTCCAGATGATGATTGACTATCGTTTCATGAAATATATTTACACACCAGTTTCAGACAACTTAGCTGTTGCTGACGCTACATATGCTACAGTTGCATTGAACCTAAATGGAAGTGTTGTAGATGTAATTGATTATAACTTAATCAATGAAGATTTCGATACAAATATTACTTCAGTTTTGACAGATGCTAATCTAGCTATGGGCTATGATGATTTAATCATCCCTACAGTTATTGACGCAACTGACTTATCAGCAGAATGTATTTGTTGTTTAGACGAAACTGGTATTTTCAGATTAGCAGGTCACTTGCAAAAATTAGTAGGTGATATTTTCAGAACATTACCAGCAGATGGAGACATCATAATGCTTGCTAATTACGCTGATTTCCCACAAGCTACATTGCAACAAATGAGAATGAATTGGAAATTAGGAACTGTAACAGCAGCACCATTTGCAGAATCAGGACTAACACCAGATAAAATGGTTTCAGGACATGAAGCTTATAATATCGGTGGAGTTACTTTGATTCTATCTTACATGGCTCCTGCAGGAAAAGTTCTTGTACTACCAAAACAAGTTAGAGATAATATTCAATTTGCTCAGTCTCCATTCGAGACACAAGTAAATGATCCATCAGGATGTGATTATGAAGGATACCACTTGGCTAAAAAAGCCTTCGGTTGGTTCATTCCATCTTGTTACCGTGATAAATACTTTATCATTGATATGACTGGATTAGAAGATTGTTGTAAACTTGCACCTTGTGATGTAGGAGAATAGATTAATTAGTAAAAACTTATAGAGTCAAAACTTAGCTAGCTAAAACTTATAAGTTTAACTTAATGTCTTACCCAGCTACTAAATTATTAGTAGCTGGTATAAGAAATTAAAACATGAAAACAATAGAATTACAAGAAATTGTATTAGACGCATTAGAACTTGATGATAATGAAGTTTATACAGACAAAGAATTTTTAATGCACCTTAACGGTGTTTTGAGAGGCATAACTTTAGATATGCTAAATAAAGATCTAACTTCATACATAAATCTAAAAAAGAAAACAATTAACTTAGATGTAACGAATACGCCTGGTACAAGAGGCTACCAGGGGCTGTATAAGCTTCCTGAAGACCTTTTACAGATAAAACAGGTGCATGTGTCCCTAGACGGTAATTGCTGGATAGATACGAAGTTTACATCAAAAGATCTAGGATATGATTATAAGTGTAATAACTGTCCATGCAAAGGTCCACAATGTGGGATAGACTTGAGAAGGATGAATAATGAATTTGGAGACTACATACAGATAAGACCAATACCAAAAGTTCCAGTAAGGAAAGGGCTAATAATCCAATACAGTGCATTGCCAACAAAACTGAAAGATATAGATTCTAAACTACCTTTTAAAGAAACTGATCAGGATTACGTTGCGTTATTAGTAGTTGATTATTATATGGCAGTCCATTCAGATAAGTATTCCCAAACAAAAGTAAATAGAGTTTTTAATAAATTTAACAGGTCAAAAGGAAGATTCGACAAGTTGCACAACCTCCAAACTAGAGGACGCATTCAGAAGAATCACGATAGACCAACAATGTAATATTACACTACCATTATCATCAACAACATGCGCATGTGGAGAGCCAAGCTGTGACTCATTCAACTGTTGTTCACCAGTAGAATATAAAGAAAGACCTTGCGTAATAGAACCTCTTCAAGAAGAAGTTTGTATAGATTACGATGAAGGCGAACCATTTGTAGAAGAAGGGTTTTTTGAGGCAATCATAGTCGATGAGAATTGCGATAAGGTAATCACTACAGAAGACTGTATTCCAATTTATGGTCTATTTGCAATTAACGAATAAATATGGGTCAAATTTGTATACCAAACGGAGATACTTGCTATGATTGCAGCGAATATGCTGGAGCCTTTGCTTGTTTGAACAAGATTAAGGTTTCTGGAATGGATAGAATTTCTGAATTAGGAATCCTGACAGCTTTAGACAATAAATGTTCAGACATACTTCTTCCTATTTCTAAAATATCATGTGAAGGAGCTCCAGAGACATTGTCAATGAGCTTAAAGGATTTAATTGAAATAACAAATAGCGCTTCGGTTGGGGAAAGACAGGCGTTTCCAGATAAAAATTTCTCAGCAGTCGGTGAAATGGAAACTTACGAATTAACAGTGTCTAATCCGCATCCAAGTAGAAGTATGCAAATGTCTTATTTCTTCACTTGGTCAGCTAAAATTAGGTCAAATTTATATTCTCCAACTTTAGAGGCTATAAGTGAAGTTGATGATGAAAAAATTTATTCTGATGTTATGGGAACAGATGTGTTTGGGGAAGCTATGACTAATTGGGTGCTTGTTGATGGTCTAAGAGGGACTGCATTCTATACTAAAGTAGTAGCGCCAGGTGAAACAACAACATCAAAATTAACATTAAGAGCTGGTTCGTTTAATAGAGGGGATGTCACAGAAGAAGTATTAAAAGCTCAAGGAATTCAATTAATGATAACGGGGGTAACTAAATAATAATAATAAATATATGGGTGAAATTTGTATACCAACAGGAGACCAATGCTATAACTGCGAAGATTATGCAGGAGCATTTGCGTGTCTTAAAAAAATAAAAATCTCAGGAATGAGTGTTCTAAGTGAATTAGAACTTCAAGCTGCGCTTGGTAATGAGTGTGGTGATATTAGAGTAGCAGCATCAGTAATGCCTTGTGAAGGAGGCGCTTATACTACTGCGGTTAGCTTAAAGGATCTAGTAGGTTCAATTGGCGGAGGGAATCCTTTGGCGGGAACTTTCTGGACACCTTTTGACTTAGGAAATGTATACCAAGGATGTTGGTATAAATTTAATAAAGACTTGTTAATATCAAGAACAGAATTCCCAGAATTTTTTACTGCTGCAGGGATTTCTGGAGAGAGTTACACTATCAAAGGGATGGAGGGTAAATTAGCTATGGGGTCTGGAACAAATTACTGTAATAATTCAGAAATATTAGGAAACTCTGGAAGCGATGTTACTCTTAGTTGTGAAAACTTACCATCATGTGCAATACAAATTAATGACCCAGCACATAAACATCGTTTTTATTTGGGTCTTGATAAGGAAGGAACAAATGGAACTACACAAACTTCTATTGAAGTTGACTCAGATAAAAAAGGATTTGTTACTGACTATAATGATACAGAAAAAGCATTCACAGGTATAACAGCAACACATAAAGTAGGGCAAGGAGGAAACGGTAACCCTGTTGCAATAAATGTACAACCTTGGAGTCAGTGTGGTAGTTGGTATATTAAATTGAGTAACGATTGTAACTAAGTGTAAGTAAAATAATAATGCAGTACGATAAGTTTTTTAATGGGATAGATGATAGTGGTTATTCTTCATATAATCAAAGCTCTTTCGCTTACTTAAAACATGTTAATGTACATAATACATTAGGATTAGCTGAGTGTGAATTCGAACTACAAAAAGACCCAATATCTAAAGACGCATCAGTAGAGGCTGGGTATTTAACAATAGATTATTACGGAAATGTTTTATTATTCTCTAAAAGTTCTGGAAAAATTTACAAAAGAGGATCTGGAAAATATACGGTCTTTGCAGAAAACCCTAACGGAAAACATAAAGGGGCGTTCTATTATAATGGGATTTTCTATTTTGTAGCAGAGGACGGAAAGCTTGGATGGTTCAGAGGGCTTGACATATCTACAGTTGTATGGCATCATGGAACTATAGGTAATATACGTGTAGATCACGTTCCTATTTATGCTTGGTATACTAAATTATATATAGGAGGATCTTCAGATGTTTATGTTATAGACCAAGACATCAAAGATAGCCAGATAATTCCAGGAAAACTTATAAAAACATCTCTAAACCTTCCATTTACATGGGCAGTTACAGATATGAGGGATCTAGGAGTAAATCTAATATGGGGAGCTTTTGCAGAGAATAATGGTGCTATAGGTCAATATAGAAGGTTTACAGATTCATTCCAAAATGTAGATAAAACAGATGGTCCAATTAATACTTTCTTTGGGTCCTCTAATTCTAATGTAATCTTTGCATTAGCAGGACATAGTGGAGATATAATCCATTACACAGGCTCTCAAGCCGTTCTAAGGCAAAGAATACCAGATGTTGAGTCAGTACTACCAAACCCCTATAATGACGCTATTTTAGACGGTAGAGGGCTTGTAGCGGTGCATGGTAAGATATTTTCATACCATCAAAGAAAAAGTGGTCATCCATTTGCTTTGACTCACGCATACACATGCACAGGAGGAGAAGATGCTAAAATAATTTCTATTCAAGAACAAACAAATGTTTTAGGAGACGATCAGTTATTTGTATCTTGGGAAAAAGACGGGGATGCTGGATTAGATTCAATAAACTACAACCAGAGAGCAGAAGGATTAATAATAACTCCAATAGCAGAATGGTTTCAAGAAAGCTCGCATGATCAAAGAACATCAAAGATATTTGTAGAACCTAAAGTAGGATATTCTGTTAACTACCATCACTTACCAGAAGGAACTGATATTAAAATAGAGACAGCAGTAAATTCAAACATTGAAGAAAGAACTCCCAAAAAAGCTAAAACTGAACATGCAAAAGGAAGAATGCTATTTGAGACTAAAGTTGGAGACATTTCATTAAGAGGAGAAAAAACAAGAATAACACAAGGATATATTAAATTAATACCAAATGGGGCAGAGTCTCCTAAAATAAGATCAATAGAATTAATGTAATATGGGAATGCACTTTGTAGAATATGGAGATGGTAGAAGTACAGAAAAAGTAGAGTCAGTTTACCACCAAGACACAGTAGAAAATACTGTTAGTTTTGAACGTACAGAAGACTTGCCAGAACAAAAAGAAGATTCTGAAACAAAGAAAACATTTAAAGAAAACGGAGGGGTTGCTTCAATTACTAACGCTTCACTGTTACAATCAGAAGAAATAACAGTTATGAACACACAAGGTGGTAAAAGACTATCTATGAAAAATAATGATAGCGTTGTTGGTTTATATAGTGTTGATGAAGAAGGAAATAATAAGATTATTATTAATGAAGATGGAGAAATTCCTGAATTAAATGAATTATCAGATGATGTTGATGAATTAAAAGAATTAGTTTCTCAACTGATTATATTAAATCAATTAATTATTCCACCAACACCTTAAATTTTAAAATAAAAAAATGGCTAACGAAGAACAAGTAACTACACCAACTGGATTTTTTAGTAACACTATTAAACCTGTTTTTAATGATGATATTTTTTCTGAAGAAAATTTATCAGAAGAAATTCAAAAACCAGATCTTACTAGCCCAATTACTGTGAGAGACTCTATAACTAAAGCAGCTGCAGATGAAGATTTATCTTTAGGAGAGTTTGATGCTGCTGCTAATTTAGCTACACAAACATTATTAAGTGATATATCAAGTCAAGATGCTTTTTCCAGAACAAAACGTGATTTAGAATTTAATATCCAAGCTGAAAGAGGAGTACAATTTCAACAAGGAAGACAGTTAGTGTCTGATTTAGATGCTTTTGTTCAGTCTAATAGAGCAACAGTTGTTCAAAGAGAATACGAAAAAGAACTCAAAAGACAAGAAAAATTACTAGAACAACAAAGAGTAGAAGAATTACAACTTATGGCTATGCAATTAGGAATAGATCCTGAAGGAATGAGTCGTAAAAATTTAAGAAGTAAAATAGCTGGTTCACAAGCTGATAGGTATTCAAACTCTCTAATTAAGAGCACTAGTAAAAGTGGAAGCAGTGGTAGCAGTGGTAGAAGTGGAAGTAGTGGCGGCAGTAGTGGCGGTAGTAGTAAAAGTGGTAAATGTTCTACTGGATTTAAAATGAGTATTGATGGAAAATGTATACCATCAAGCGCTACAGATGCTGCATATTTACTTAGTAAGCAATATGATGACCTTATAGATAAAGATGAATTTATACCAGGTATGAGAGAAGACTATATTTCTGCAGGATTAAGTAGTTTACCATATACAGCAAACCAAAGAGGAATAGCACTAGAGTCTGCATCAGGAAAAATAACCATACCTAACGCTGATAAAGGAGGAGGAGAAACTAATACAACATACACTTTTAAATAAAAAAACTTTTTAAAAAAAACAATATGGGGTTCATAAGCAAAATAGTAGATTTTTTCAAGCCTAAAAAGGAAGAGGAAAATGTTATTGAACAAGAACAATCAGTTCAAGAGTATAATGAAGCAGATGATGTAACTTCTCCTAATTTTGATTTGGGATTAGGAACTTATACTTCAAAATCACAAAATATCGGAATATCATCAGATATAGATTTTAATATAGATTTTAAAGGAAGCGAGCCTACTTATTATAATGACTCTAATAATAAATCTGTGGACGTTGATTCGACTTATTTAAATAACAACCAAGATGATATACTACAAATAAATGCCGTTGATAGAACAATTGGTATAGATTTTGATTTAGACAGAGAAGATAGATTAAATAAATTATTAGGACAGTCTGGATTTGGAGATTATATTGATAGTAAATCAAGACAAAAGTCAGAGATAACTGAAAAACAACAAGAAGAACTAGAGGAGATGTCAAAAGAATTTGCAGATACTTTAAAAGAAGGAAGAAAGAAAGATATAGTAACAAAAGATAAAAAAGCTTTAATCAAAGGTCAAGAAGTTAAGGCGCTTACAACAGCGTCTAATTTATGGCATAATATGCTTGGAACATTTGCTGGTAGTCTTAAGTCTACTGGAACAGGAATAAATATTATTGGAGAAAAAGCAGACAGAAGGTTGCGAGAAAAAGGAGCCGTTGATAAAGACGGTAATCAAATAAGATCTATCAAGTTTTCTGATTTACCAAATATAGCACTATCAGGTGTTGGGATTATTGGAGAAAATATGGAACAGTATTATGGAGATAAAGCAGCTGTTCAAGAAATGAAAACTATTCCAGATAAATTCCTTGGTACTGGTGGAAAGGTAGGAGCAACTGTTGCTGACACTATAGGATCAGCTTTACCATCAATTATTACAACCGTAGGAACTGGTGGAACAGCTGCTGTTACCCAGGCGTATTTGGAAGGATCAGGAGATCTATATTCTACAGCACAAGAAATATATTCACAACAAACAGGAAAACAAGTAAGTGAGTTTAGTGATGACGAAACTGATTTATTGTTAATGGCATCAAAAGAAGGCGGCGTAGCTGTGGCTGGGACCACATGGTTAGCTAATAAAATTGGTTTAGGAAAGACTTTAGCTCCGTTTAAAAAAGCTCTTGTTGGAGAGGCTGTTGAGAATGTTATAAAAGAATCAGAGGGAAAAATTTTAAAAGAGTTTGGTAAGGGATATGTTAAATCAGTAGCGTCAGAGACAGTCGAAGAGGTTTCTCAGGAAGCTTCAAAAAATATTATTTTAAAAATAAACGAAATTGATCCAGATAGAAAAGTAAACGAAAATTTAGTAGAGACAGCTGTACAAACAGTTATTGGGGTAGGGTTATCTTTTGGTTTATTAGAGGGAGCAGCTTCGGTTAATATAGACACAAAGAAAAGACAAGAAGCTTTATCAGCTGTTCCAGAAAAAGTATTAGATATACCTTCTGATGAAGGAGAAATCATTGCCGTTCAAGATACTGAAAATAATATGGTTACTTTAAAAGAAGTCAACCCAGAAGTTTTTGAAAAAGATGGAAAATTAAAAGAATCATTTGTAGATATTAAATCATCAGATATTACTTTAAAATTAGCTGATATAGTTGGAGGAGTTGATGCAAGAAAATATCAAAATGAAATTGAAGGAAAAGAATTTGATAATTATGAAGAATTTGTAAACTACTCACAAGAAAAAGTTTCAGAAATAATATCAACTAAACCTGCACTAGAGTCAGTTGCTTCACAAATGGCTAATGTTATTATTGGAGATGCTGATAAAGTAAATGTTACAAGCGTAAAACCATTACCTGACAATTCAGTAAAGCCAAATTTGACAGAAGATTTATTACAATCAGATAGCGATAATGTTAAAGAAATAACAGATAATCGTTTTAACGATCCTATAAAAACAAATGTATCAGCATCTTTAGCTGCATCTATATCTAAAAAAATAGAAGTTCCTACAAAAAAAGAAATGCCAACACCATTGCCTAAATTAGATGTAGTTAACCAAGCTGAACTTAAGGAATCTTATGGAAAGAGCGTAAAAACAAAAGAAAAACCAGCATATCTATCTAAAAGTACAAAAAAAGAGGAAAACGCTTTGTATGAAGGACAGAAATATTTAGCTGCTGGTAGAGCTGCTTATGATAAGCTAACAATAGAATCACCAAGGGATTTATCTCCAGAATTGAATAAACTTTCATATGATAAGTCTAGGGGGGATTTAGAAGCTGAAGCTAAAAAAGAACTGAGTGGAAGAGAAATTTCATTGATGAAAGCGGAGATAAACTCTTTATACGATAGAGTAAAGAATCTTGAAAAAGAAACAGATGTTATTCTAAATGAAAAAGTCCAAATATTAAAAGCTGTTCAAATAGAATTGAATGGTGATCTTAAAAATGCTCCTGGATGGTATAACACTTTTTACAGGACTAACGGAAGGAATGCTACCGATGAAGAAATAATAACTTTAGCAGAAAAAGAGATCAAAAGAGAGGCTAATGATGATACTCTTTCAAGAGAAGGAAGAAATTCTAAAGAAAAAGATTATATTTCAATGGAAAACTCTAAAAACACATTTGAGACTATAATTGACTCTTATGAGAAGTTATTATCAGCAAAAGATAATAGAGTAGCTAGATATATAGTTTTAGCTAATTCTCTAGGAGAAATAACAAAAACAGAAAACAAGCTAAAAACAAGTGTTAGAGAGAGTGGTGATATAACTAATTATGACGCAAGGATAAAGCTTGTGACAGAGTTACAGCCAAAAGAAATAAATGATGCTTTCAAATATCTAAACTCTGCACAAAAAGAATTGTACAAATCCAGCACAGAGGCTTTTACTGACTCAATAAAAGATCCTTATATTGTAAAACGTGTTACAACAAATAAAAAAACTGGGGAAAGTACAACTAGATATAAATTTGTAGAAGGATCAAAGATTGATAATTATAAAGATAGTGAAATAGCTTTTAGAATGTCTGATAAATCTGAAAATAGTGGTTTTGATAATGTTAGCGATTATTTCAATAAAATGACTAATGATGATAAGAACATCAAAGCATTAAAAGATGAAAGAAATAATACTAGAGAAGAATTACTAAGAACTCCAGAATACATTGAGCTTTTAAAAAGAAAGCAAAGTATAGTTGATAGGATGGATATGATAACAAGTTCATATAAAGACTC
>Ga0316189_10001019_pt1 | contig 27881 bp, 52 predicted proteins | sample LowCovwburrow_MG_FD_204930 | JGI IMG/M metagenome (GOLD analysis project Ga0316189, IMG submission 204930) | Coastal sediment microbial communities from Maine, United States - Lowes Cove worm burrow | ecosystem: Environmental > Aquatic > Marine > Coastal > Sediment | place: USA: Maine...
GGTGTGTCGGGGTGGTTGTTCGCTGGCATCGCGTGAGACGCCCATATTTGCGCCCTAACGTCATTTTGGGACAATTGAGGGGTGGAATAGGGGTAGGCTCCGGATTCGCCTAGAATCGATTCTAGGCGAATCCGGAAAATATCCGGAAAATATTTGACTCGCGCCGAATTCGGGGTAGTCTTTAGGTAGTCAAGGAATGACGACAACGACACAACAACAACGACAAGCGAGACAACTATGACATTCCTCACATACTTTATGATCGGCATAATCGTTGCGGCATACGTTCAAACTGTAGTTTTGGCACCCCGAACACGCTGCTATTGAGGATTATAACAAATGTCGGGATTCATCGTGCGTGAAACGGTTGTAGCGAATAAAGAGCTGGTAATCGAATTGTACGGTCATGACGTTTATGACGCCTGCCTAACGGCTAGTCCGGATATGACGTTTCTAGGGCTTCTGATGGAATTGGGGAAAATATGATCTTTCTAATCGTGGCGATTGTGACGTTTGTAGTGGCACTCAATTTGGCACCCCTCGATTGTGGGGGTATTACGGATCGTGGGGAGATGGCGCGATTGTCGCGGAAAATCCAGAATTCACCATCGTATCGACCTTGCGGGTTGGGGCGATAATGAGGAAACCAGTGATACGTTCCGATGGTGCCGAATTTGACAGCATTGCCGCTTGTGCGGATGTGCATGGTATTTCTGATCGCCACATGCGTAGGATCATTGCCAGTGGTGGCGATTATCGGGGTTGGACCTTTGAAGTGGAGCAAAGGTCAAAACCACCCGAATCGTCGTAAACCCTATAACCGTCACGAGTTGCAGCGAGTCGGGTGGTGCCGATTTTGACCTATGGAGGGATATTTTGACCTGTTCTGGAGCCATAAGTTGTTTGAGTCAGTGGGGTTACGACGAAAATGACGATTTTGCAGCTCCCAGTGAAAACGCAACTGAGTATATAAAAACTGTTTATTACTTTTATTACTATATTTCCATCACGTCTAATAATAGTAGTCAAATAGTCAAATATAGTAATGTCAATAGCTCCTAACTTCCTGATGTCAAAGACTTTACCGATTTTGACCTCTGGAGGGATTATGCCGGATATAGGTCAAAATCAGCTCCCGATGTCAAAATCGTCACTATCATTACAAAGTGAAATGAAAGCTCATTTTCTACAACCACCCCGATTCGTAAGATTCGTACAAGCCGTAAGTCCAGTAATACCAGGAGGATACGCAAAGTGAGTACAACCGGTACCGCCAGCACAACCAGCACAACCATCATGACTGTGCGGATACGACCACCCCCATTCAGGTACCCCTCTAGAGAGGGGTGTGGCACCGGGGGCGCACGAGGTACCCCCTCTAGAGAGGGGTGTGTAATCAAATTGACTACAATCATCACATTAGTAATCATTGATACAATCGATACAAATAGTGTAGTCAATATGATCACACCCACCACCCCGATTCATGTAATCGATACAATCGGTACTCATGATACTCCGATTCGGTGTGGTTGTACTGATTGATCTGATTATCATGGTTGATCTGATTCTCGTGGTCGATCTGATCGTGTCGGTGAATCGGGTGGGTCTGATTGAACCGGTAATACCCGAAAGGGGGATAATGCAGGCCAGCGCTGTCTACTCACAAATTGTGGTGAAATTTTGGAAGCATGTCGCGTCACTGATTCCCCTCCTCAACTATTACAAGTATACCACACCGATTCAGGAAGTCAAGTGATTTCCACACCGATTCGAGTTATCACACTGGTCTCCAAGTGGCGTTCGTCTTACCAGTGATTCGTGACTTTCGAGACGGCCCTTTCTCAACCAGACCTTCCTTACGTAGATCATTCAGACGTTTACGAAGCTGACCATCTGAGTACCCGTGCCGTGCCTCCAGTTCATTAGCTGTGAGGTTGGGCGTACTTTGAAGAAGCTGTAACGTCAACTCCATCATTCGCCTTCGCGACCCATCATTGGTAATTTCCGCCGCAGCTTGATGCGACTCAACCGGGTCAGTGTTTCTTGCAATGTCAGTCATACCGTTGCCTTACATGTAGCACAGTGATATTCCATCCCATCCACAGTTTCCATGCCCACCGTGTTGAGGTGAGGGCATTCCTCGCGTAGCTTTTCTTCCTCCTCTCTCAATTCTTTGAACTGCCGGTCCAAGGTGCCTCGAACGAGGGCGATGTTGGACAGCTTCTTCTCGATCAGGTGTTCCTGGTTGAGCGACTCGGTGAGGTGGTGAGCGATCTTAGCGATGCCAATAGCATTGATGCCCAGACCCTCCTCCTGACATATACGCCGCATCAAGTTAACAATTGCAGTTTCGTTTATCATCGTGTTCTCCTTTATTTAAAGTATATCACACCGAACCTCCAAGTCAAATAATATTTTTCTGAAATTATGGGTTACCTGCCGCGTCTCCGCCTCCCTGGAGGCGGAAGGTTGGGTTTTTAATATCACAGTGCCCCATGATGAAGTCATTCTTGTAGACGATAAAAGACTTGACCACAGTCACTCGCTTATTCACCTTAATAGGGGCGAATGTAAAGTTAAGAACTGCCTTACGTGGGACACCCCGACGTGGGACACCCCGACGTGGGGCACCACGTCGCCGGTCACGAATCCCGGTTGCTCCGAACTCGATGTCAGATTTTTCTTTTGAAAAGAATGTACCTTCGTTTGTCTCGATCCAAATCGCAAAATCCTCAAAGACAGGGTCTGTGAGCACATCCACCACTATTGCTGATCTCTCCGACATCTCAGGGTATCGGAGATTGAGAAGAGGCTTAGGAACCCTATCCAACGGTTTCCTGTTAACAGAGAGGGCTGGACGGTGGAACAGGCGTTTTAGTATACTCATCATCGTGACCTTGTCATTTTGGTTAAAATTTCATCCACAGTTTCTGTGACACTTAGTACCCCCTCCTCAGGGAGATAAAGATTCGTGCCACCATTTTGTTTTGAGAAGTACTCAACCCGATCCATGTTAACTACTGCTGTACTTCCGTCATATTGCGTCGTAAGTTTGAGAAACATTAGTCTAATCTAGTCATCTCCTATAATGTTAACGTCTTTGCAATCAAATTGTGGGATCATGGGACCAATGAAAATCCACCGTCCCACAAATCGTGTAACCTCATTGTTCCGGCTATCAAAGAACCAATTCCCACTGACAAACCCAATCACGGGTTGCGGATACTCTTTATCAACGTACCAATAGTAACCCGACTCCTTGGGAATGTGTCCATAGAAGTTGTTGTTCATTGCATAACACCAAAGTGGTCGGGACGCAGTTTCTCGCGAGCCAACTGCAACATTACAGCGGCATCATACAGTGCCTCATGTGGATTCCCAGCAAACGGAATCTCAATCTCTGGTGTCTTGGGGATACCTTCGTGCGTAGCCCACATGGAACCAACGTCGAGGATACGGTGTCCGAACATTCTCTTATCCCAAGTGTGCAAACGTTCAAGGAACCGTAGATCGAAGTTCGCAAAGTTCTTACCCATGATCGTGTACTTCTCAGAGTTGTGTAGCCGTAAGAAGTTCATCAACTGTGCGACCGCATTTGCTGGGTTTGGATACGCAGTCGGATCATCTGCCAGCAACTTAAGGATGCGTTGATTTAGATTCAGAGCATAAGGCTCGCCCGTAATCAAACCGGGATTACAGATCTTGTGGAACTGTGGCTGTTGCATAATCGAGCCATTGGTTTTCCAGACGATGGCACCGATCTCTAGGATCTGACAAGTCTCTGGATCAAGTCCCGTCGTTTCAATGTCAATACTTACGTACATCTCTTATCTCCAAGAATTTGTTTCAACATGTTCCGCCACCGGGCTTCAGAGAAGGGGTGAAGAGGTTTTCCAATCTCACCTGTCATGTGATACTTAGTAGCCTCACTACGGCAGTGTTCTAACTGGTAATTGAGGAAATGGATGTTCGTCCGGAACGCTTCACGACGTGTCCACACTGCACCCCTCGCGCCACTGTTCCACCAGGGTCTTAAGTCGAAGTCTACAGCAACACCACCCAAGTACTCGCGACAGCCTTTACTTTCACACATAATGCATGTCATCAAGGCTTCACCGAACCTCCGTGCGGGACTCCCACACGAACACGGGTCAACGCCGTCACGCATACACTCATCACACATTAGCTTTTCAGATGTACCGCCGTGTTTAATGCATTTCATCTTCGCCTCCAAAGAGCAAGTCGTGTGCCCGTTCGGCATCCGTCTTCGCGGGGAACCAATGCCTCAAGAGTCGCAGGAGTAATTCAATCATCACCCCCCTCCAAAGTCTACTTCAGCTAACATAACAACCCCCTCAGAATCACAATGGCAGCGGCACCGTACCACACCGCAAGGAAAATTACAACCGGTACAATCAACAGTGTCGTTTTCTTCATCTCTTTCTCCTTTAGCTCCCCAGGAAGGACTCGAACCTTCAACCGTCGCATTAACAGTGCGAAGCTCTACCAATTGAGCTACCAGGGAGTGAGCCCTTATTCGAACTCGGGTATATCCACGGGAAAAAATTAATCATCACTATCTGCACCGAGTATGCAAATTATAATAATGATGATTCCACAAATGATTCGTACAATGTCGTCGTAGGTCATGCTTCTAGGTACACTGTCTTGGCGTCAGCCCGGAACTCCTCAGCCGGTAACACGTACTCAATGTCTTTCGAGTCACCTTCGAGCCACGTCCCGGCTGAGGTTTGATAACCCTCTCCTGGAATCTTGACTCTGGCGTCGGGCGGGCACTGTTGTAGGATTTCAATTAGTTCAGAGACGTTCATATCATCAATTGCCTTTTTGCGTTTAAGTAAGCCTCTTGAAGAGACTGCCCCGTACCCTTGACGGAGTAGTTAACTTGTCGTAGTTGCACTGTCCAGGGAAACGCCTGATAACGTTCGTAGCTGATTTGTGTATCACCATCAAAGCACTGAAACAGAGAAGGTGTCCACTTGAGCGTTTCATAACACCCGTCACAGAGACGAGTGCCTTCCATATTAGTATCGTTTGAACAGATATCACATTGCATGTCTAACAATATCCTTCGCTGTATTCAAAACAGCGGCTAAATCACCGATTTTAGATTCAATCTCATCGACAACCTCAGACGGTGTTAGCAGTTCGTGGACATCGTCGTAACAACAGCCCCTGGGACACTTCTGTGAATAACTCAAGAACATGTACTTCCCTGGTCCGCACCACGACCCCTTTTGCACATCGGCACTTGAAAATACCCTACCGTACTCCCCATACCGCTGTATGTCATCGAATTCCGCCTCATCCTTAATCCTGAACCATTTTCCCTGAGTCAATTGCGGTCGCATCTGGCCACTCTCCTTTACATTCTGGTGTTCGTTTTCTCAGGGAAGATTTCTCTTTCTCAGTGATTGCTGTGATCTCAAAGAATCCTTCGCCCCACGGGTTAGTTGCGTATGTTTTACCGTCTTTGATCGTTACTTCGAACGTACCAACCCCCGTATCATACCAATAATCCCCATCTTGCATAGTGCATCTCCAGCGCGTCTGTTGTAATTTTCAACTAGAAGGTAATCCTTTTAATGTACCCCCGAAAACCAGTGTACTCGTGATCACCCTTGATAGCAGTCTTTGCCCCATCTTGAAACAGTTTGATTCGGGTTTTCCATAACCGCATAGCATCCTTTTCACTTAACCCCCACACCCGATCAGCCAAAAACCCACGCCCTCTATAAATCTGGTAATGCATTTTCCAATACTTACGATTGTTATCGGTGCGTGGACTCCAGCCAGGGATCATACTGACTGTGTACTTCTCTGTCACCATACTATAGGTGCAAGAGTAGCAGTTATAGTAGAGAGTCGATCTGGTCTGCGATTTGTCTGAGTTCTTCAGACGCAAGCTGGGAACTCGCGATAGGATAGAACCATTCTTCGGAGATGAAACCACACAGTTTTCCATGAATCCAGACTTCTTTTGCATCACGAATGTCCATTGTTGTTTTCCTAAAAGTATCGGGGCGGGCTCTCACCCGCCCCAACTATCTCAAGTATACACCACACAGCGGTGTTGTCAACTTTTATCTTCCAAAACTACAGAAGTTTGTGAAGTATCTACTCGGTTGCCATTGGCATCGAGTAGTTCAGCAAACAAAAACACTGTGTCCATTTGGAACAGGCTACCCACTGCGTGGTCACCTTCATGGAACTCACCAACTCCTACTCGGTCACTCCCAAACGCTCTCCAACGGGTGCCATTATGGTACGAATACTTAACAGTTCCTTGGAAACCAGCGTAACCTTTAACCTCGATCACAATGTACATCGAGCCATCAGGAGTCATGTAATACTCCGCACGAGTGATGTTAATGTAATCTGGTTTCATTGGTGCTGGCGGAGGAGGGAGCGGTGGTGCCCCTGCTTGGTTAACTTCTAGATCTGGGTCGACAAAATCACTGGGGTTGATTTCCGTCATCTTCTTCTCCTGCAAGTTGGGGTAAAGTAACATCATCCTTGGTGACTGCGTTGAAGATTTTGTGACCGTAGAGGATAGCCTCATGGAGTCCAAACGTCAAATACATCGCAATTTCATCCTCAAGCTTCTTGGACGCTTCAGTGATCCTTTCTTGTAGGAGTTCACGTTCTTCCTTGGTCATTGACATAATACGAGTTCCCATGTTAATCCGAAAACTCGTTACGACCTTCCCGTACTGTTCCTTATCCAATTTCTCCCTCCAGGTCAAGGACGAGTTCTGCGAACCCATCTTTGACAGACTTTACCACCCCGAGTCCATCAAACTCTGGAGTGTTCACACGGATTACACGCCCGATGAGGCGTTCTACTTTAGGGCAAGCTTGTACTTGCATATCAGTCTCCATTATAAGAGTTAAGTGTAACGCTACCGTTTTCGAATTCCACATGTTCACCATCGTATGTCTCTTGAAGATGGAAGTTTCCAAGTTCCATTATCGCAGGGGCATAGTCTTTAAACTCTTCCACGTTAGTGATGCGACGAACACGACACTCGTCTCGCAGTTCGGGATTCATAGCCCCAAGAACATCTTGTACTGCATCTCCGATTGGTCCCACGACGATCCACACATATTTCCATTCTTCCTCTTCCAGAATCTCAGCAGCATATGCACCCCAACTCATGTGATCAACCCTCCACTAACGCCCAGTTTCTGGTCCAACTCCACACCAGTTGTTCGGAGAGCCAACTGGGTACCATTTTCGAAGACCAGGATGTAAACTCCAAGTTCTGGATTCAGTTTGAATAGAACATGGTTAGGGTTGAACCACGCAGTCACACCTTCTGCTGCTTCACAAGAAACCAATCCAACGTCTTCGAACATTGAGTCAGTGGCATTCAAGGCATTTATCTCAGCCTGAGGTGTCACAATCTTTGTGTGCTGCTGGAGAGGCAACTTCATTGCGAAGTAAATTAAATCAGCATTCACATTAATATCTCTGTGAACTACCTTTTTCTCTTGCGGATTATCGGGGTTAGGTTCAGGTGACAAGACTGTTAAGTCTAAGAGTTTCATCGGTATGTTCCTGGGTTAGTAGACAGAATATAGAAGACCATACCACAAAGAACTCCGAGTACGGCATCAGTTACTGGGTCAAAAATCGTCAACGGCATGTTTTGTTCCTTTGAGTTAGTTATGTCTTACACTTAAATACTACCATACTCTGAGGCTTTGTCAAACAAAAACCGTAATTTTATTCTGGATCTGCGTGTTCGTCATGGCGATAGAATCTCTCTAAACCCTTCTTGGCATCAGTGGCGTCCGCCTTGTAGTCGTAGGGACCGACCCACATTCCGCCGTTCGGATCATCAATGTAGTAGCCCTCGCCCTCTTCGATGCCTAATTCTTCACACTTTTCCTTGGTGAGGGCGTGGATTTCCATCTTTTTTATGCGTTTTCCGCGTTTTTTAGCCATTTTTGGACCCAAATTCACGTAAGCAACCATAAATGATGCTCAAAATCGTCATCAGTTGTGATTTTGCATCCCCTACCGACCCCCTACTCAAGGCTTCTTCTGTTCGTCGTACTGCCAAGTCAAGGAGCAGATAGAATTTCCCTTGATCATTAACAGGTGCATATGAGGCGACCCCATACTGAAAACCTGTTGCTTGGAAATGTCCCTCCACTGTCGCAGCACATCGGATCAAGAGTTTGTTCCCATGCTCAGGACCAGCGGTAATATAGGCATTAATCGCTTGGTTAGTGAGCACACGTAACGCCAAAACAGTGTTACTGAGCCCTGTATGGATGCTGTCTAGGTCCTTGAGGACCTCGATTTCTTGTTTCACTAATTCATGCACGGATATGACTCCCATTTGATCGAAATTTGAATTTCACAACATCAATGAGGTTGTCACCCATCAGGATCACATCTTCACCGTCACTATGAATATAGACTAAAACTGTGTTCTTGTCAAGCGCCAACATCGCTTTTTCATAATGTTCTGGTGTTACGTACACGGCACTGAGTCCGAGTTTAACGAACATATCGACTGTATCTTGACATGGCATTCTAATTGGAAACATACTCAGTACTCCCTGGGGACCAAAGTTTACCGGAAACAAGGATAGGTTTTGTGCCTGTGATGGCACCATCAAGTTCGTAGAGAAAGACACCTGCCTCACCCATCCACGATAATGCTGCATTGACTTGATCGATCCAACGACTGTCAGTGAGCATGTAACGTTGTCTGTGATAAATGAGGGCTTTGATACCACTACCAATGATAGCACGCGCACATTCGCAGCACGCCGCCCAGGGGCAGACCATAATTGCACCCTCTAACTCAACACCACGATTGGCGGCGTAGTAAATCGCATCACGCTCGGCGTGTTCGATTCGTCTGAGTTTGGCTACACGGTCATCTTGGTCATCTGGAATACCCTTATAAAAGTGGTTGTATCCTTTAGCTACTACATCGAGTTGACCGTTTGGTTGACGTTTGACGATAATGGCACCGTTTTGACTAGATAAGTCTGGTGACTGTGAGGCGTGACTGTACGCCTTAGACATCAGATTTTGCAGCATGTTGTGATCGAACATGGTGTATTAGTCTCCTGTTTTCTTTGACAGTTAGTTTGTTACAGTACGGCGAGTTGTAGAGTTTAAGGAACTCTTCCCGAGGGCTTGGTGATAATTGATACCACTCATCATAAAGAATCGCCCTTTCAGTGTCGACTTTCAGGGTAATTTCTCGCCAGATGAGCGACACTGAGAAATGAAAACCATACTTGTTGATGGTAAAACCCTTGATGCCAAGCTGTAAGTTATTTCGCTTCTTGACAATAAATAGCCGTACACGACTACCCAGTTGATATTTTCTAATCATCTTGGTTTCCGTGAATCCATTGGTGATCGAAGTTGTCACAAGCCTCTGCCGGGGTATCTCCGTATGCGAAAATAGAAATCCCGTCTACTTCTTCGTCCATTTCCATAAAATGTAGGCGACAAATGAACTTACTGTCTTGAGGAGACCAATATACGTCCGTGGGATACAATTTGTGTGGTCGCATACCCTCGCGACTCATAGCTAGGTAACTTTGAGAGATTTTTGTATTGTTAGTTGCCTGTTCTAATAACAAAGCGTTCATTGCGTCTCTGTGCGATTTCTCAGCGTCGTGGTTATTCAACCCCTGTACAGCGGTGTTGTACAGAAGTAATTTTTCCAGTTCTTCCTTAGAATAATCATTGTATTCCATAGTGAACCCTCTCAATTAATTGGTTGTTTTCCAAAATAATTTCAGTGTCGGTGATTGAAACTTTGCTAATAGGTCCACTCGCGACTCGGTATGTGATAGACCAGGGATCGTTGTGCCCTCTCGGAGATACTGGTAAATCAATATTACCTTGTAGAGTAGACCCAGGTGTCAGAAACGGATACAAGAGCTTCAGAGGCACTGTGTCGCCTTCAAAAGGAGTTAGGGACATCGTAGGCCAAACACCCATTTGAAGCTCGTAGACGCCGGATTTGAGCCTCTGAACGTCTATCTCCCTCCTCCCGTTGATCATCCTTTCCTCTTTTTCCTCTAGAAAAGTCCCTGTTTCGACTAAAATCTTAGTCCCCTCCGGTAATTGGTGGAGTGGGATGTACTTCAAAGAGCCATTTTCCTTGGGCACTCTCCGCAATGACCACTTGATTTGGTCCCTCAAATAACTGTTTTTCATATGTTTTCCTTGAAAAGAGTTCTTGCTTTACCCAAGTATACCCGATTATATCGATTTGTCAAGTTATTTTAGCTATTTTGAAGAATATTTTCCACGACGCGGCTGCAAAACACCCCTTTTTCGCGTTAAGTGTAAATAGAGAGGTTGTTGCATTATAAGGACTTCAAAAAGATTGGAATAGCGTTATGCCGCGAGACGATTGGGACAACCCCCAGAGACTCCGTGCGGCGGCAGAGTATCTAGAAAACGCCATAGATTGGCGGGAGAACCAATAACATGAGTGAGAAGTGTCAACCTGATGATCCTCGCCGGTGCCAGGGCGTTACTCCTAACGGGCAATGTCAGTATATCAGTGTAGAGGGCTCAAACAGGTGCAATTTTCATTCTGGACCCTCTAAAGGAACATTCCAACAGAAACGAGTCGAGCGTTATCTGATTGATAACGAGCATCTCAAAGAATCATATACTCGCCATAACGACGACAAAGGCTATCTGGACTTAAGAGATGACATCGCTCTCGTTCATGCAATGATTGAACGGCGTATGAATCTCATTAAGACAGATGCCGATCTTTCAATGGCGGTGGGACCCTTTAATGTGTTGGTCTCACGGCTAGAGTCAATGAAAATCTCATTGATGAAACTCCAACAACAACTTGGTCTAGTCATTGGTAAAGATGAACTGAGGCACCTAGCCTCAAGTATTGCCACGATCTTGGACGAAGAGTTGGAAGGAATGGAGAACAAGGAGGCAAAATTAGATACGATCCTGGAAAGGATCTTCATTGCAGTCGAAGACGCAGGTACAAAAAAGGACCAAGACTAATGGTTAGCAAATTTGTCAAAGACATTAATAAGGTCCTTTGTGAAAAGTGTCCTTATGATCTGTTGGCTGAAGACGTTGTCGAAGAAGTGGAAGAAGTGGAAGAAGTGGAAGAAGTGGAAGAAGTGGAAGAAGTGGAAGCTGTCGAAGAAGTGGAAGCTGTCGAAGAAGTGGAAGCTGTCGAAGAAGTGGAAGCTGTCGAAGAAGTGGAAGCTGTCGAAGAAGTGGAAGCTGTCGAAGAAGTGGCAGATCCTGAAAACAAATCAAATGAGGTGAACAAAATGGGTAAAGGTCTTTTACGTTCAAAGACTGTCTGGGTTAACTTACTTACCGCAGCGGTTAGCATTGCTACCTACATTTCTGGTAGCGAGTTGGTAGCCAACAACCCTGAAGTAGTTGCTGGTATCGGTATGGGTATCGGTTTTGTCAATGTTATCCTCCGATTGCTTACTAAAGAGCCCATCAAGGGCGTTAAATAAGTCAAGTCTGGGGACCGAGGGTGAGGAAGTTGTAAGCCCCCTCGGTCCCTGACGGTTGTACATTTTTGGGCTGGCGCGCGGCGATGCGAAGTCCCCTCCCGCGCCTCTACGAGGAAATTTGGGAGAAGAAGATGAAATCATTTATAATCGCACTGGCTGTTTGCTCTCTATGGGTATCAAACCCGAGTTCGGCTCACACTGCAATCCTTGCCGGGCAAGAGTCAACAGCTAAGGTATTCACACAAGACCCAGTAGAGGAAGTAGCTGAATTGGTCGTAGAAGGACCGACAAAAGCTAAAGTGGGTGATCTAGTTGTTATCTCTGTTGAGAAGTCACGCGCATCGTCCTTCAAATGGATTATGTTACCCTCAACTAGCAACTTCCTTGTGATCGACGGCGGAAAGCGCGTAGTGTTTAGCAGTGGAGTGGGTGGAGAGTTTCGTTTTATAGTTGCTTGCAGTCTCGGTGATACTTGTGATGTCGCAGTACACACCGTAACCGTAATCGGAAGTGCTCCTGGTCCCGTTGATAATCTGGCGTCGAAAGTAAGCCTTTGGTGCGATTCTGTTGAATCAGACACTAAGCGAGATGATTGCTTAGGTCTAGCACAATCTTTTTCAAGTGTAGCGTTGGTGATGGAGGGCGGAAGCCTCACCACACCTGAAGAAATTGTACGAGCTACCATCAAATCAAATCAAGATGCACTGGGAGATAAGTTGGAAAACTGGTTACCATTTAGAAGCAGTCTCTCTAAGGAACTTAGTGCGATGGCTGGAGCCGGAAAACTGACCGATACCCAGTCACACATTAAGGTGTGGAAAGCTATCGCAGCAGGTCTGCGACAATACGCTGCCACACTATAACCTTGAGGTGCTAAATGGACAGACGAGATTTTATTAAGATAGGGTTAGGTGGTGTCACGGGAGCAATGGTTCCCTCTTTATTATCTCTCTGTTCATCAAAAACAAAAGTCTATGGGGGTTGGACACCGGACTCCCAGGCAACGAGTAATTTTATCCATCGTACTGCTCGCCCATTTCTGGTACAGCAGACCCCGAGGACCTTTACAGGTAGTGGAAAAGGTCGGGTTGTCTTGCTGCACAAGTATTTGGAAAAAGCACTTGGAGAAATCATCCCACACCACCAGTTAATCGGAGATTGTGTTGGGCAGGCTTATGGGTTTGCCATTGACACACTCTCTGCAACCCAAATATACGGGTTGGGGTTAGCTGAACGGTGGAATGCCAAAGCTAGTACAGAAGCTGCATATGCAGGATCACGATATGAGATCGGCTACCAGCTTCATGGTAACGCACGTTTACTAGCCTTCGATGGGAGTCACGGGAGTTATTGTGCAGAGTTCCTACGTGACTACGGCGTGCTAGTGAGAAAACGGTATGGGAACATAGATCTCACTACGTACAGTGCGAAAATCGCACGAGACTGGGGAAAGAATGGTGTTCCTGATCAGCTAGAACCCCTAGCAAAACAACATCCTATCCGTTCATTCGCCCTAGTCCGCTCTTATGAAGAAGTACGAGACGCAATTGCAAATGGATACCCTGTAGTATTCTGTTCCGATGTTGGTTTCAATCCTGAATGTCAGGAGCATAACCCCGGTGGACGAGACTCGATGGGTTTCTTAAACCGCTGTTCCACGTGGTATCATGCGATGGCGGCTGTAGCTGTTGATGATACAAATAGACCTGGGGTTCTGATTGTGAACTCCTGGGGACCAGACTGGGTCAAAGGACCTAAGAGACACGGACAACCCGAAGGAAGCTTCTGGGTGGATGCGTCCACGATTGATGACATGGCAAGCCAAGGTGATTCTTTTGCCATCAGTGGATTTACTGGTTTCCCTTCAAAGAAATTACAATATGACTTGTTTTAAGGAGCGCCGAATGCGCGGACTAAATCATGCGATGGTTACTGCTCTTCAGATCTTTTGTCTCTTGGCAGCGTCGGTTACTTTTGGACTTGATGAACCAACGACATATCGACTGGACGTTACGGTTGACGGGCCTGTTGACAATCATAAACAAAGCATTAACGCTGGGTGGGTACCCAACGTTGAAGCAAATGAAGGAGAATCAAGTCCAGTCAGACTTGACGAAGAAACCTCTTTCCAAAAGTCCTTACGAAAACTTTACAACGGAACGCTTACCGGATCAATTTGGACGACCACACGAGGTAAAGTCTATCGACAAGAAGAAGTAGACTTCACCCCCGAGCTAATCAAGAAAGCCGGGTTCGAAGACAAGAACTACTTGGTAATGATCTCAGCGTCATGGTGTGGACCGTGTAAGAGATCTTATCCGTTGATGAAGAAACTTCGAAAAGAAGGTTACATCATCTATATCTTCGATACAACTAAGAGTGACTTCCGGGACTATGCTGCCCTTTACAAAGTGCGAGCATACCCCACGTTTATTGTCTACGACAATAAGAAAGAAGTTAAACGATCAGTTGGAATGACCAGCGAGAAGTGGTTCAAGGAGAATCTCAAGACTCTTAAAGAGCAGAATGAGAAACCCTCTCCAACCCCAGATAAAGACCCTTATGATGGGATTTAATCATGCCTAACACATACAAAGATCTAAAGCGGGCTCTTGCTCAAGTCTCTCAACGAGTCGCACAAGAGAAACTTTACAAAAAGAACCCCGAACTGGATAAAGCGAACAAAGCGGCTGGGAAAATGTTCAACGATCCCAATCCCGTGTACCGTGATATCTACAACAACGGAGTTCGCCGGAATGTCACTGGGATATCCTTGTGGCGAACAAACTTGCTCCTGAAGCGTAAAGGCATTAATTGGCCTCTCGTGGATTGGGAAGCATTACTGGAGTGGTTGTACAATAACTGGGACAAAGTCCTACGTGTCCTCCTCTCTTTACTCATCCTTATCTAAACAAAACAAAACGGAGATACCAAATGGCAGATCAATCCCCCGAATTCGCTCAACCAAATGCAGAAGGAATGAGTGCCGGTTCTGCTCCTGATATGGGCAAACCCGGTTTCCAAGAACCAAAGGAATCTGGACCCAAACCAAACACCACAAACATGGGTGCCCCTGGTTCGGATGGCAAAGCTGGTCCTAGCTTCATGCGGTAACAGTGATGGTTAGAAAAGATCCACTTAATGATAGAGGTCCCGCCCCACCGGGCGGTCGACCCTCTGTCAAAACAGAGCGACCACAACCTACCACATTGTTTGAATTACGTCCAGAGGTAGAATATCTTCGGCTCTGGAATTCTGTCATTGTGGCAACAAAAGAAGACATTTCAAAGATAGAACTGTACGCGGCTTTAGGTATGCCTGGGTTAGAAATCTCTTTCCTAGAGGACTTGAGAGACCGCATTGACCAAGTCATTGAGAAAGAAAGAGGCGCGATCTAATATGAGTAGCGTTATTAATGCACCCGAGGTACTTGTTGATTTCAAAGGGTCAGTCCGTGTTGAATTCAAATACGATGATGTTATCGTTGGCTCGACTCAAGCCGCTGATACTCCCATCAACATTATAGAATGTCCCGTCGAACCACTAGTTACCCTACAGTGTTTAAATAGCAATCTAAAACCTGAGGGACCTGTCTGGGTATACGTTGATGGTGAATGGGGAACATACCATCCTGATGTACACAAGATCCCCAGTAGTGATGAATCAGATTCTCTGGTCGATGCCGGAACCGATGTCTCCGATGTTTTCGTTACCAGTCATTCTCCTTCAGTCGAGATACTGCGTTCGGAAAATGCGCCCACTTCCGACGTTGATCCTGAAGTGGAAGAAGACTGGGATGAAGACGATGAGCTGTCCGAGATGGACGAGGAGGACTAGGCGACCGCCGACCAGAGATTAATCATTGAGTATAGGGTTCGCCAAGGTGGCCCGACGTGGACAGATGAACTTGGCCTATATCTGCGTCACTCAACTTTTAGAAGGAGTGGGATATGAGTGAGTTGATGGGAGATTTTCTGAATGAGTTGAGAGCCCAGGTAGAAAATCGAACTATCACTCGCCCCTCCCGGTGGGCAGAGAAACGAAGAGTAATGGGACCTCCTTATGAGGGACCTTATCAGTTCAAAACTCATCCTTGGTGTCGTGGACTACATGACAGTAAGGCTACCTGGAACGTCTCTATGAAGTCGGCTCAGGCAGGCTTTACAGAGGTGGGCATTAACCTAGCACTCTACACCATCGATGTGTTGAAGAGAAACGTCTTGTATGTTTTACCAACAATGGGTGATGCATCTGACTTTTCTAAATCAAGATTCAACGCTGCTTTGAGATTGAGTCCATATTTAAAACGTCTCTTCACTGATGCGAATAATGTTGGACTCAAGATGGCAGGGAATACTTCTCTGTATATTCGTGGTAGTCGTGGTGATGCTAATTTGAAGTCGATTCCAGTCTCTGTACTCATCCTCGATGAGTTAGATGAAATGGATCAGTCTCAGATTGAGTTAGCTCTACAGCGTTTGCGTGGACAGCCCACAAAGACCGTTTGGTACATCAGTACGCCAACCATCCCAGGGCATGGGGTGTCTCTTGAATACAATAAAACTACCCAAGAGCATTTTAGATTTAAGTGCCCTGGGTGTAACAAGATGGATGAGTTCAGCTTCCCCAAATCACTCAAGATTTGTGGCGAAGACATGAACGACCCCGATTGTTACAAAAGTTACTACCAATGCACGATGTGTGGTTACAAATACAATCATTTCACAGATGATATCGGGGTTGTGCAGCAACCCGATAAAATGATAACTCTGTGCAATACTGGTATCTGGGACCCTACAGTAAAGAACACTGATCCTGACCGTCGTGGGTTTAAGATTAATCAGCTTTATAGTGCAACTGTGTCCCCGGCTGAAATCGTAATTGATTACTTTAAGTCTTTGACGAACAGTTTTGCGAAACAAGAATTCCACAAATCCATTCTAGGCGAACCCTTTGTTGGCGAGCAATCTCAAGTCACTGATGAGATGATTGCTAAATGTATTAAACAATACAGTACTGGTCAACTCGTACCACAACCAAGAGAAAATCGGATGATCACAATGGGGATCGACCGAGGAACTTGGTGTAACTATGTTGTATGTGAGTGGTTCTACCCAGAGTTCTGCATTGATTTAAACACAGCAGCAGAGTGTAGAGTCTTAGACGCTGGTGCCTTTCATGAGGAAGACTTCGAAGTCTATCCAGATAGGCTTATGCACCAGTGGCAAGTTCGTGCATGTATGGTTGATATGGACCCTGGTCCTCAAGAGGCTAGGAGATTTGCCCGGCGATTCCCCGGACATGTATGGTTGAATCGTTACCGTCAGGGTAGATCAGGGAAGGAAATGACAATTGATGATGATGGTAGTTATGCTCCCGTGGCCACAGTGGATAGAACCAACTGGTTAGATGTTTGTTTGGGTAGGTTCTTTTCAGGTCGTATTGAGTTGCCCTATGACTTACCAAGAGGGTTTGGTGAACACGTTAAGGCGTTAGTAAGAACTTACGAGGAAGACAATGTAGGTAACCCCATTGCAGTGTATAAGAACTATGGTCCAGACCATTATGGACATGCCTTGAATTACGCTGAGATGGCTTTACCATGTGCGGCTGCAATTACTACTAATCAAAACATCAAAAAATTCCTCTGATTAAGGAGGGGAGTAAAAACATTACATGTCATACCCACCGCCATTTTTTCCTAGCTCCATCTGGAATGGTTTGACTAACAACCCCGACAGGTACTCAGTCAACAATAACATAAATCCTGATGCTGAGGACTGGGAGCGAATTGCTGCCGAAGTCATCTCGATGCAGACGAATAATAGTGCTGTTCTTCTTCCTCCAATTACTTCAGATGGTCCTTTAACCATCATTGATAATAATGGTGAATCTCAACCACTGGCAGTCTCGGCTGTTATACTTGCCGATGCCACGAGTGGATCTATTACGATAGAGTTACCAGCGGCAGTGGATTTTGAGGGTAATACACTTGATGTGAAAAAGATCAATGCTGCAAACAATGTAACCCTTGATGCTAATGGTTCTGAAACTATCGATGGTGCGGAAACTCAAGTCATATCGACACAGTACGTCAGTATCACTATTATTTCAAATGGTACGGAGTGGTTCATCCTATGACATTTTTTCCAAATACAAACCCTTTAACCTTGCTTGGCGATTTAAGAACTGCTGAGTCAATTAACCGTATCGACTTGAGTGCTATCAATGGTGATAGTGTACTACGAAATACCCACGCTACGGCTGGGTCAGGTACAGTTACAATTGGTGGAGGTGAACACCGTTTAGCTACCACAGCAAATGGTGCAGACTCGGCTGAATTGTCTAGCACTGAGCGAGTGAGATTTGACGCAGGGGCACAGGCAGTAATTGCTCTGACTGGGCGTAGACCGGTCGCTCCAGTAGGAAATCAAATCTTCAGAGCTGGTGCCTTTGATGCCGATAATGGTTTTGGTTTAGGTGAAGACTCAACTGGACCCTTTGTCTTTGACCGTTCTGGTGGCACTGAAACTAAAGTTTACAGTCCTAACTGGAACGTAGACACAATGGATGGCACAGGGCCTTCGGGACTAGCTGCTGATTTTTCACAGGGTGCATTTCTGGCAATCGCATTTGATTGTTATTGTTATGGTACTATCAACTTCATCCTGACAGTTTATAATTCTGACACAGGTGTAAACCAACAGGTCGTGGTACATCGTTTGAGAAAACTCGGTGAAGTACAGACGGAAAATCCCAACGTCCCAATTGTAGTTTCACTTGAGAATGGTGGAACAGCCACAGCATTTGACCTCTTCTTTGGTGCGAGATCATTTAGGTCGTTCACCCCGAACAGACCGGCACTACGGTATACTGGTGAGTATAGACTTGCAGAGACACCATCAACAACATTCGTACCCTCTGTATCTTTCAGGCGAAAGTCTGCGTATGGAAACAGACGTGTTCAGGTTGCTGGGTTTGATGTTATTTCAGATGCCGATCTCCTTGTCCAACTTCGTTTAGACGCCACACTGACTGGTGAGACGTTTGGGACGCCTTCAGACTACTCAGCTACAGAGACTGCTGTTGAATCTGACAACTCCGCCACGGTGGTATCAGGTGGTGAAGTAATTTGGGAGAGTTTAGTATACGGGGGTTCAAAATCTCAAGAAGTGGGTAGCAGTACTGCTTTAGTAAACTTAGACCTACCATCGACCCTCCCTGTGACCTTGTGCTACAGAACGGTGACGGGCTCAGCAACAGACGTACATACTGTGCTTCGCGTTGTCGAAGAATGGTAATCAAATAAACGGAGAACAACATGGCAACTCCAGCAGTATCAATATCTTCAACCAGACATCCTGAACATCTGATGAATCTCCCAGATTGGAGTCTGTGGAGAAATATTTGGGAAGGGGGTGATTGGTTCATTCGAAGCTATTTGCAAAAATGGTCGGCACGGGAGAGTCAAGCAGATTTTGAACAACGTAAATGTATCACACCAGTACCTGGGTTTGCTAAAGCCGCTCTTGTAGACATCAAGAATGCTGTCTTCCACCGAATGGGTGATATCATTCGAAGGAACGGGAGTCCAGCTTACACCGCAGCGATGCAAGGTATGAGGGGCGGCGTGGACCGACGTGGTGATAGTATGAATCACTTCATCGGTACACAAGTACTAGAAGACATGTTGATAATGGGAAAAGCTGGAGTGTATGTGGATAACATCTCTCCATCAGGTCCTACTTTAGCTGATGCCCAGGGAGCTTCCCCATACTTGTATATGTACAAGGTCGAAGATATCCTGTCTTGGAGATGTTCTTTACCAGAAGACGATAGTGATTTTGATGCTGTCCTCCTTAGAGACTGGTGTATTGATTTTGATTCTTCTTTTGGAAGTGTCGCTTTACCCAAAGGACAGTTTGAAAGATTCCGCCTAGTGTGGCGAGATCCTGATGACGGTTTTGTACGCTATCAGTTTTATGATGCTGATGGACAACCCATCCATCCTGATGGTACCCCCGGTGGACAACCTGTTCGACTTGAGTTGAAAAGGATTCCATTTGTACTGTTTGATATTGGTGATAGTCTTCTCAAAGATATTGCTAATCATCAAATCGCTCTCTTGAATCTCGTTTCAAGTGATGTCAGCTACGCACTGAAAGCTAACTTTCCATTCTACACTGAGCAGGTTGATCAACGTGCTGTCGGCAGTCACTTGAAGAGTGATATCATGGAAGATGGTACATCCACCACCGGTGGGCAAGGTGCAGCAGACAGTGAGATTAAAGTAGGTGCAATCGATGGTCGAACTTATGCTATGAATGCAGACAGGCCAGACTTTATCCACCCTTCTTCTGAACCTCTGGTAGCTTCTATGAAGCTACAGGTGAAGTTGGAAGATGATATTCGGAAACTTGTGAACTTAGCTGTCGTGAGTCTTGGAAACAGTCGAGCCTCCGGCGAAGCTAGAAGTATTGATAATCAAGGTCTGGAAGCCGGATTAGCTTTCATTGGGCTAGTATTGGAACGAGGTGAACGAAGGATTGCTGATCACTGGTCTGCGTATGAAGGTAATGACGGTCGAGACACAGTCATCGTCAAATACCCCGAGACTTACAGTATAAAATCTACTTCAGACCGTATTGAAGAAGCGGACAAACTGACTAACTTAATGTTCTCTATCCCAGGGAACACGGTTAAGAAAGAGTTAGCTAAGGACGCAGTAGCTTCTTTGCTGGGAGGTAGAGTTGGACCTGATAAGATGGCTAAAATCAACAAAGAAATTGATGAAGCCAAGTACTCAACTAGCTCGCCTGATGTCATTAAATTGGCTAAAGAGGAAGGTTTAGCAAGCGATATTACTTTATCCGATGCTTTAGGATTTGATGGAAAGACTGAAATTCCTAAGGCTAACCTGGACCACGCAAAGAGAATTGAAAGAATCAGTGAAGCACAGTCGTCCAATGATGATTCAGATCCTGGGGCGAGGGGTGTTAAAGACCTTTCGGCAGATTCCAAGGCGGGTTCCACTGAGAGACAGGGGGCTGTAGATACTACTCTAAATGATAGCACTAAAAAACCTGTCAGGGGAGAGGGTAAATCTATAGACTAATTTGATGCCAACCACACCAAGTTTTCCCAACGGTGTTTGGAATGGACTGACCGAGAATCCCGAGAGGACTTCTCGGTCAGTTAATCAGTGGTGTAACCATCAAGATTGGAATAGAATTTCAGCGGAAGTCATAGCTATTGAAGACTTCCTAATTGCCGGTAGTTTAGCCCCACCAACTGCCCCAGTTTACTCAGGTATGTCGGGAACTAATATCATCGCTGGTCAATTAGTATCTTTAACTGGATCAACGATCCAGTTAGCAGACAAGGATACATCGGGAAGTGTGACAGGGGTTTCTTTATCAGATGTTTCGACAGGCGAGATGCTGACATATCTGGCAGTCGGGAGAATAACTTTACAGACATTCAATCTGACACCTGGGGCTTGGTATTATTTATCAAACTCGGGTGCGATGATTGAGACACCTCCCACTACAGGTTATCATGTTCGTCTAGGTCAAGCACAAGACGCTAAGACCTTTAATTTACAACCAAACGACTCAATCAAACTATAGGTCAATACAATGGCAATAAAGAAACCAATTGTCCTCACAAATGGACAATTAGAACGACTCCAACCCGGTGATCGAATCGATGTTGGAAATTCTTCGAATAAGAACAACAACTCTGGTGGCGCAATAGTAATCGGTCAACCTGTTTATGTAAACGGTGTTAATGTTGATCTGGCTCAAGCAGATGCTCAAAGTACAATTCGAGTAGCTGGTTTGGTAGTAGACATTACTGTTGCTGATGCATCCCCAGCGGAGATCGTTGTTGATGGTATCCTCACTGCTACTACTGGACAGTGGGATGCAGTTACTGGTCAAGTCGGTGGGCTCACCCCTGGAGCAGATTACTTTTTAAGTGCTGGAACCGCTGGTCAAATGTCAACAACTGCCCCATCAGCAAATGGTGAATTTGTGGTCCGAGTGGGACATGCTTTATCTACTACGGAATTTGAAATCGAAATCCAACAGCCAATCAAATTGTAATGCCTGGACTAGAACCACTCACGATTGAAGAAGGTTTGATTCAAGTAGCTGCGGGTCGAAGAGTTGAGATTCAGAAACTCAACATTGGACCCCTAGTCACCATCCCAGTGTCCAGTAGTACTGTAACAGTTACGGGCTCTTTCCACTTCTTAAATAATGTGGGAGGGGGCAATCAGAATGTAGACAACATTCTTGGTGGGGTAGAAGGAGACATCTTGGTATTAGGTGGTAGTGGTATCCGCTTACGATCAGTAGGGAACCTATCACTACCAAGTAACTTTCTCTTACAAACCGGGAAATCAATTGTCCTAGTATTTATTGGTAATTGGTTTCAATTATCTAGAACCACATGAGGTATACATGTCAAGTTTCAACGAAACAATCGAAATCAATAGTCTGCAAGCCGGTGTGGGCAGTGCAGGCACATCCGCTGAGCAATTAGACGGTGTCGCCAATAAACCTGCTCACAAAGGAGTCCTCATTAAGAATACCCACGCAAGTCAGAACTTGTTTGTTGGTAAAGAAGGTGTCACAGCTACGACCGGTTATGAGTTGGGGACAAATGAAGAAATCTTTCTTCAAGTTAAGAACCCCGAACTTATATATGTTATTGCAAGCGGTGCATCAACTACTTACACCTGGGCAGCACACTAGGAGATAAGCAATGTCAAGCGGGTACACACATTACGGGACGATTCAAGATGCTGAAGATTATTTTGCCTGTCGTCTTCATGAATCCGCTTGGTCCCAAGCTAGTGCTGTTGACAGGACACCAGCTTTGATTGAAGCTACACGAATCATTGATAGCCTCAATTTCAAAGGAAACAAGAGTACAGTCTATGATGCTCTTGAAGCAGATGAAGATGCAACGGACGCAACCCTACGTGCAGCGAATGCAGCACAGGCATTAGAGTTCCCAAGAGGAGCAGACACGGCTGTCCCAGAAAGAATAGTTTGGGCAACATATGAGATTGCCCACGCTTTGTTGGATGGAGTTGACCCTGAGATAGAATTGGAAAACATGTCCATGAATGATCATGGCATTGGTTCTGTTAGGGCGAGCTTCAACCGAAGTCAAGAGCCATTGGAACACTTTATGAACGGTGTACCTTCGGCAACGGCGTGGAAATACCTGAAGCCCTTTTTGAGGGATGACAGGCAGCGCCGACTAACTCGGGTATCGTAACCCGATATTCTCTAGCGATGACCCGCCGCGCTTGAGAGACATTAAAACAGTTGCGGGGTTACTCCATTCGGAGGAGAGAGAGAATTATGTTGTTGAATTGGTTTGAATTGCTCGCGAGTTTTGAAGGTGCTGGAGAAGGTGAAGGCGATGGTGCTGGTGCTCCTCCTGCTGGCGATGGTGCTGGTGCTCCTCCTGCTGGCGATGGTGCTGGTGCTCCTCCTGCTGGTGCTCCTCCTGCTGCTGGTGATGCTGGCAAGACGTTTACTCAAGCAGAAGTTAACAAGTTTCTTGCAGATGATAGACGTAGGCATCAAGAGAAGTACTCCTCTCTGGAGAGTAGCTACCAAGAACTGCTTAGCAATCAAAACCTCGGACAAGAAGAGCGTGGTCAGCTTGAACAACAGTTAGAAGATCTCCAGGCAAGACACAGGACGAAAGAGCAGCAGCTTGCTTACGAGAAGAAACAAGCGGAAGAGAAGTTTGGCTCAGAGATTTCTGAGTGGCAAGAAAAAGCAAAGACATGGGAGTCTCGGTATACTGAGTCGACCATTAATCGAGAGTTGCAAGCTGCTGCGGTTGAGCACGACGCTTATAACCCCCGGCAGATTGTTGTCCAACTTAAAGGACAGACGGAACTAACAGAAGAGATGGACGTAAATGGAAAACCAACAGGAAAACTCGTGCCTATGGTCAAGATGACAGTTAAAAACGAGGATACTGGTGCTCAAGAGTCTTTACAAATGACGCCAAGTGAAGCAGTTGAGTACATGAAAAAGAACCCAGAGCAGTGGGGTAATTTCTTCAAGAATAATATTCGAGAAGGGATTGGCTCTGCTTCTGGTACCGGTACAATGACCGGGGATGGGACTGTCGATGTGACTAAAATCACCGACGACCAGTATTACAAACTTAGGAAAGAGAACCCAGCAGCTCTAGGTTTGAATCACTTGCGTAAATAGTTCCGAAATGCGTAGGCTGGGGTTTAGTTTTCTAAATCCACAAACTCACATGAGTGAGTTAACTAATTCTTTACAGGGAGTTGTAACAATTATGTTGCATTTCAACATCTTGGCATCCTTTGCCAATGACAATGATGCTCTCATCCCCGAACTTTGGGCGCGAGAGTCCATTGCTGTTCTCGAAGAGAACATGGTGATGGGTGGTTTGGTTCATCGAGATTTTTCGATGGACGTAGCTAACTTTGGTGACGTTGTTAACACGCGCAAGCCTGTTGATGGCACGGTTGATCGTAAGACGGATTCGGATACGATTTCGTATGAGGATGCTACTCTGACGAATGTACAGGTTCCTTTGAACCAGCACATGTACGTAGCATTTGTAATCAAGGACGGCGAAGGATCGAAGTCTCTCCAAGATCTTATCCAGGTTCATTTGGTTTCCCGAATGAAAGCCCTGGGTAACGGTGTCGACCGAGCTATCGTTGGCCGTATGGCTCACGAACTCATCGACAGTCCCAGTGATCGTGTTGGTCTCCTTCGTGGACTTACCAGCTCGAACGCTTATGACACGGTCTTGGAAGCCCGTGAAAAGCTTAATCGTAGCTTGGCATGGATGAGTGGTCGTAACCTCGTTCTCGCCCCAGGTTCGGAAACTGCCATGTTGCAGACTGAACTTTTCGTTCGTGCAAACGAGCGTGGTGATAGTGGTATCGCCCTTGAGGAAGCCCGTTTGGGTCGAATCGCTGGCTTTGACACTTTCATGGATCAGAATGTCAATGGCGTTTTGGCTAATAGTGATCGCGACCGAACCGAAAGTGTCACGAGTGCTGCTATTGCTGCTGGTGCTACGGGTACTCAGACGGCTATCGACTTCACTGGTTACGTTGTAACTGTTGGTGAATTCGTTATTCTCGAAGAGAATGGACAGCCCACGTGGGCTACGGCTGAAACAAATGGTGCTGGTGACACGACTGCTGTCACGCTAAACGAAGCTACCAAGTATGATGTCACCAGTGGTGGTGCTATCACTGCTTATGGTACTGCTGCTGCTAACGGTACGTATGCCGCTGGATACAGCAAGTATCTCAACATTGATACCTACACTGCCGACAAGCACCCGGTTGTTGGTCAGTTGATTGCGTTCGGTACGACTCCAGGTACTCGTCACACGTACTCGATCATCGAGACTCGTGCGGTAGGTTCCACGGAAGTTCAAGTTCTCTTGGACCGCCCTCTGGACGCACTTGTCACTATTAATGACCCGGCATTCCCCGGTCCTGCTGGTGACTTCAATGTTGCGTTCCACCGCAACGCTTTCGCTCTGGTAACTCGCCCTCTGGCTCGCCCAGACAGTTCGATGGGTGCTCGCAGCTTTGTTGCAGCACACAACGACATTGCAATGCGTGCTACCATGCAGTATGACATCGACGCCCAAGGCACGAAAGTCGTTATCGACTTGCTTGCTGGTACGGCTGTCTTGGATTCAAATCTCGCAACTCTGTTGCTCGGTTAATCCAAAGAAGCCCCTTCTCCGGGAGGGGCTTCCCTTATTATCTAGAGATAGGTAATAGGGGAGGCTCTTTTTTAATTACACAAGGAGAAAGTTCGGTGTCAGAATGTAACAAAAAACCTGACCCAACTACTTTTGATCTTCACATGGAACAGGCGCGACAAGGTACCATTCTAAACGGTGTTCGCGATGACGTTAGAGAAATTAAGGAAGTTTTGTTGGGCCAAGATAAAAGGGGTGGACTTGTCATGGACGTAGACAGGTTAAAAGGTCACCGTAAATTATCACATGCAATAAGTTGGTTTTTCTTCACATCTTTTGCAGCATCAATTATAGGTGCAGTAGTCGTCTACTTCACTAAGTGAGGAGCACAATGGCAGGTGAATACCTAACGAAGCGAGTTAGAACTATCATATATAAATTGAAGCGTCTATATGGTAGTGCAATCGACCTTTATCAGCAAGGTACTAAGACGACAAATACTCGGACGGGGGTAATCACCTGGGTCAATAGGGGAGTGATTGACCTAAAACGAGTCATCATTTTACCTGTTAAATTAGACAGGACACAGACTCAAACCATCTCAATGATTTCCTCCAACAAGGCGTTTGTTTATGGGGGAACTTACGACCGGGGGTCTAGGTGGTTCTATATTGATCCACAAGATTTACCTGTTGGGTATGTCATTAAGAATGATGATTGGATCGTATATCAAGGAAAGAAGTACGAGATCAAACAAGTTAAAGATAATGAATTCGATACATTGTGGGAAGTCCTCGGTACTGAACTGATTGGCGTCGTTCCAGAACAGATTCATAATCTCAGTGGTTATGATATTATGGACTTTCAACAAACTGCATCAGGAGTATTGTAATGGCTTATGATCTGAATTGGCCCAGATGGGTCCAGGCGTCTGTTGCAGATCACTTCAAAGTCCTTGCAGTTGCCCAAGGTTATGCAACCTTAATAGAAGGGATTGATGAACGAACAACTGCGTTCATGGAGTCCACAGACAGGATTGAAATCCGTGTCAACGGTCCATCTATAGCTGAATGGAGTAACAATTATTATCACTTCGAAGTAAGTGCTAATATTCTGATCTTCTCACATATGGGTGGGAGTTTACCCAATGCCTATGATGGCACAACGATGACGGGACATATGGCACGTGCTGCTAGTCTCCCAATCTCTGTGTTCAAGTATGGTACTGGGGTTGATGATGACCAATCTTTGATTGGGTGTTTGAATCTCAAAAGGGGTTCAAAAGAAAGCGTTAAGGTGTTCCACTTCGGAGAGATCAATAAAGAAGATCGCCTCAGACAATTTGGAGTGGATGTTAGTCTTGAAATGGACATTTGCCCCTAAATAGGGAGAGGTTATAATAATGGCACGGATAGAACTTCGTGATGCGACCATCCGAATCAAAGACGGGTTGAGTGGAACTGGGACAATTAATGAACCCTCCACTGCTCCCGTTCCTACGGATACTACTTTTGATATTGACGGACTCGATTTGAACACGACTGTGACGACTGCCGTTCCAGTCGGTGCTCGATTTACTGTAGCTGGTGAGACGGACACTACACAAGTGCATACAGTTACTGCACGTACTCCAACTTCAATTGCTACTACGACTAACATTGTATTCACTCCAGCACTCGGTCTTGGAACGTATGCCGATGGTGGAGTTGTTACTTTCATCGCTCAACAGATCGAAGTGAAGGTTGGTGATGGTAATCTAACTTGGACGATTAACAAGGAATACGAATACCTTTTGGATCGTGGTAACCTTGATACTGTTCGAGAAGGTGATCAACAGCCACTGGACGTTACACTCGATAGTGTTTACGAACAGATCACGACTGGGACAAGTGAAACGATTTCTCCTTACGACGCCATGAATGGTGTTGGTGGGGCATCTGAATGGGTCTCAGCTTCAACTGACGCTTGTGAACCCTACGCTGTTGACTTGGAGATTGATCACGCTCAACCTTGTGGAACTGCACAGGACGAGTTGACGGTACTTCCCGACTTCCGATATGATACATTGGAAGTTGATATTGATGCAGCTACGATCTCGTTTACTGGTCGTTGCAATGTTACGGCACCCACGGTAACTCGATCCTAATCCTTGAGGTAATTTAAAATGGCACGAATTGAACTTCGTGATGCGACCATCCGAATTAAGGATGGACTTTCTGGCACAATGTTGGCCGCTGAGTTGCCCGTTGCGGCGGATACAGAAATCAACATCGACAATATCTCTCTGAATACGACTGACACTGATTTGCTACCTGTAGGTGCCCGATTTACAATGGCGGCTGAGGCGTTGGTTAGCGGTGTGGCGACGGTTCATACTGTAACTGCACGTACACCGACTGGATCTAGTCCAACTACGAACATGGTGTTTACACCAGCTCTTGGGGCAGCAGATACATCATATGCTGATAATGACCCCTTTGTTGTTATCGCTCAACAGATCGAAGTGAAGGTTGGTGATGGTAATCTAACTTGGACGATTAACAAGGAATACGAATACCTTTTGGATCGTGGTAACCTTGATACTGTTCGAGAAGGTGATCAACAGCCACTGG
>Ga0316189_10001020_pt1 | contig 27878 bp, 27 predicted proteins | sample LowCovwburrow_MG_FD_204930 | JGI IMG/M metagenome (GOLD analysis project Ga0316189, IMG submission 204930) | Coastal sediment microbial communities from Maine, United States - Lowes Cove worm burrow | ecosystem: Environmental > Aquatic > Marine > Coastal > Sediment | place: USA: Maine...
CATGGCCTCGCGCAGGTCCGAGCGGTCATCGCCCTCGATGCGCCGTGAGACACCGCCAGCACGCGGATTGTTCGGCATCAGCACCAGGTAACGGCCGGCCAGCGAGAGGAAGGTGGTCAAAGCGGCGCCCTTGTTGCCGCGCTCCTCTTTTTCGACCTGTACGATGACCTCCTGGCCCTCCTTCAGCAGCTCGTTGATATTGCGCTTGCCCGAATCGAATGCCTCGGCATTGAAGTAGGAGCGCGAAATCTCCTTCATCGGAAGGAAGCCGTGTCGTTCGGATCCATAGTCGATGAAGGCCGCTTCGAGGCTGGGCTCCACCCGGGTGATGCGACCCTTGTAGATATTGGCTTTTTTCATCTCCCGGCCGGGAGCTTCGATATCGAGGTTGTACAGCTTTTGGCCATCGACGATGGCCACACGCAACTCTTCAGGCTGAGTCGCGTTAATCAGCATACGCTTCATTTTTATATCCTTGTTGCCTGAGCAGGGTCTCTCACGGATCCAGGACCCAGCGACGCCCGTTCTGGTGACTGTCCGCAGGATGCGATCAGTTTCGGGCTTGCGTCTGGTCCGGAACTACCGGGCAAAGGCGAATTCAGTTATGGCATCTGAAATCCTTGTCGCCAGGGACCCAACGCGGGTTGCCGAGGTCAGACGTAACGATTCAGACACGCCGTTATACTCTGGCGCTCATCGCATGGGGTCAGGTAGCATCCTTCGGGTCAAAGGATGCGGTCCGCTCGTCACGGGTTGCATAGCAACTTGAAGAGGTGTGCGCCGCATGCTTGTGCGCCAACTTAGTACCGGGTTTCCTCCCGGAACCGATAATTCATGGACTGGAGCCAGGTGTTTTGGCGACTCATCGGGCCACACCACCGGCTGCAGGTCGGGTAAAATATATCAGATTATCAGGCAGATGCATCAATTTTTGCAGGAACTGACCGAATATGGCTGAGGTTGCCGGGCAGACAGGGCGCGTGCAGATGGTGACCGTTGACGAAAACAACGATGGTCAGCGGTTGGATAATTTCCTCATCGGGCGACTCAAAGGCGTGCCACGCAGCTGGGTGTACCGGGTACTGCGACGAGGTGAGGTGCGCGTCAACAAGGGGCGGTGCAAACCCGCCCGGCGCCTGCAGGTGGGAGACGTGGTGCGCATTCCGCCAGTACGTCAGTCTGAGCAAAAAGTCGATTCACCCTCGGGAAAATTTATAGAATTAATAGAAAAAGCAGTATGTTATGAAGATGACCTGCTCCTGATCGTAAATAAACCGCCCGGCGTTGCGGTGCATGGGGGCAGCGGCCTGTCGCATGGCGTAATAGAGATACTGCGGGCCTCCCGCCCGGACGCTCCCTTTCTGGAACTGGCCCACAGGCTCGACCGGGAGACCTCCGGCTGCCTGATGTTAGCGAAGAAACGCAGCGCTCTCAGACGCCTGCAGGAACTTCAACGTGACGGAAAGATCGAAAAGCGTTATGTAGCCTTGCTCGCGGGCCGCTCACGCAGGGGCGCCTGGCGGGCCGATGTGCCGCTGCAGAAAAACACCCTGAAGAGTGGTGAGCGCATCGTGCGCGTCGACCCGGAGGGTAAACCTGCGATTACGCATTTCAAGGTCACGCAGCGTTTCACCGATGCTTTTTCAGTGGAGGCGACCCTGGAGACCGGCCGCACCCATCAGATCCGGGTACATGCCGCATCCAATGGCACCCCGATTCTCGGTGATCCCAAATATGGTGACGAAACAGCTAATCGATCTTTACGTGATTTAGGGCTGCGACGTCTGTTCCTACATGCCTCATCGCTGCGGTTTGACTGGCCGGAGCTGCGCGGCGGTTTTCAGATTGAGGCCCCTTTGCCGACAGAGTTGCAGTCGGTCCTCGAGACACTTGATGAACATGAACAAAAAATACGAGCTGATCGTTTTTGACTGGGACGGCACCCTTATGGATTCGGAGGTCCGTATCGTGACCTGCATGCAGCGCGCTGCGTCCGACGCCGGTTTCCCGATACCTACGGAAACTGCGGCCCGCGACATCATCGGGTTGGGGATGAAGGAAGCAGTCGAGCGATTGTTTCCGGATTCCGACGAAAAGGGTATGGATGCCCTGATCGATGCCTATCGCGAGCATTGGCTGGGCAACCATGTGGAGGCGGCGACGATGTTCAGTGGCGCGCGCGAACTTTTATCGGGTCTGCACCGGAGCGGTTATTTGTTGGCTGTGGCCACGGGCAAGAGTCGGCGGGGTCTGGATAGCGCGCTGGATGAGAGTGGATTGGGCATTTATTTCCATGCGACCCGTTGCGCGGACGAAACATTTTCGAAACCCCACCCCCAGATGCTGGAGGAGATTTTGATCGATCTCGACACGTCCCCGGGGGCCGCCGTCGTGATCGGAGACACCGAATACGATATGCAGATGGCGAGTAACGCCCGGGTGGATGCTGTCGGGGTATCGCATGGCGTGCACAGCACCGAAAGATTGCTTGCCCAAGGCGCGCTTCGGTGTTTCGATGACCTACATCAATTATCGGGATGGCTCGAACAGTCGCCCATAGGCAGTGAGTACGAGGCTTGAAAATGGACCGCGAAGCAGATAATGGCGATTGGCACAGGAACCTGGTTGAGAAACTGGCCACGGACGCGCTCAGGGAACGTAAACGCGCCAGGCGCTGGGGGATCTTTTTCAAACTGCTGACATTCGCCTACCTGGTCGCCGTCTTTATTGTCCTGGTCCCCGATGAATGGTCGGACACGGGCATGGGCAAGAGCAAGCCCCATACGGCAGTGGTTGATCTCGAAGGGCTGATCGCCCATGGAGAAAAGGCGTCGGCCGACAATGTGATCACCGGCATGCGCGATGCTTTCGAGGATGAGAACACCGAAGCGGTGATTTTGAGGATCAATTCGCCCGGTGGGTCTCCGGTGCAGTCGAGTTACATGTATAAGGAAATCCTGCGTCTGAGGGAAAAATACCCGGATACCCCGCTTTACGCGGTGGTGAGCGATGTGTGTGCCTCGGGGGGCTACTATGTTGCCTCCGCCGCCGATGAGATCTACGTGGATGAGTCGAGCGTCATCGGTTCGATCGGCGTTTTGATAAACGGCTTCGGTTTTGTCGATGCCATGGAGGATTTCGGCGTCGAAAGACGACTGATGACCGCCGGGAGTCATAAAGGTATCCTGGACCCCTTCAGCCCGCTGAGCGAATTCGACAAGGAACACGTGTCCGATCTCCTGGCCAATCTTCATAAAACTTTCATCGAGGCGGTCAAGGCCGGCCGGGGAGATAAACTGAAGGGCGATGACACGGAACTCTTCAGTGGCCTTTTCTGGAATGGAAAAGAGGGGATCGCGCTCGGTTTGGCGGATGCGATAGGCAGCACGAGCTATGTCGCACGCGAGATTGTAGGGGTGGAAGAGACCGTCGACTTTACCGCCAAAGAGGATCCTTTCGAGCGGCTTGCGCGCCGTTTCGGAGCGGCGACCGGCGAGGCATTCGCCCGGTTCTCGGGCTTTGGCGGCGGTCTGGAACTGCGTTGATCGTAGGGGAGTCATACTGGTGTCACAATACGGACCTTTAATGGCGCGCATTCCGATATGCATGGGTAAGCTAAAGTGTCTACTGCAGAAATTTTGATTGTTGAAGACGAACCCGCGGTACGGGAACTTCTGGCGGCCACGCTGCTGGGCGCCGGTTATGACGTGCAGGAGGCCGCAGATGCAACTGCGGCACAAGACATGGTTGCGGAGCACAACCCGTCGCTGATCCTCCTGGACTGGATGCTGCCGGGGATGAGTGGCCTCCAGTTTGCCAAATGGCTCAAGCGGGACCAGCAGCTGAGCGAGACACCGGTCATCATGCTGACTGCCCGTGACGAAGAAGACTACAAGGTCCAAGGGCTGGAGGCGGGCATCGACGATTATGTCACCAAACCGTTTTCGACCCGCGAACTCCTGGCGAGAATCAAGGCCGTTCTCAGACGTGCCGGCAGCGACGGTACCGAACTGATCCAGGTTGATGGTTGTCTGGAAATGGATCTGGCACAGCATCGGGTTCTGGCCAATGGACAGTCCGTTCCGATCGGTCCAACTGAGTTCAAACTGCTGCATTTCTTCCTGACCCACCAGGAACGCGTCTATTCGCGTGCACAGCTCCTCGACCTCGTATGGGGAAGAGATGTCTATATTGAAGAACGCACGGTGGACGTACATATCCGCCGTCTGCGTAAGGCGCTGGAGCCGCACGGCCTGGAAAATCTGGTGCAGACGGTTCGTGGTGTCGGATACCGCTTCTCGGTTAAGCAGGATTGAATCCACGGTCTGGCTGGATTCAGGAATTCTGGAGGATTCTCGTCCTCGTCGCGATTGCCTGGGCAGCCGGCTCAATACTGGATCAGGTGTATCTTTTTCTGCTACTGGCGCTCTTGGCCTACAGCTTCCGCAATCTGTACAACCTCAAGAGGCTTGCCAACTGGCTGAGTAACCCCCAGTTTTCGGATATTCCCATCCATTTCGGTCTGTGGGGCGACATTTATTCCACGATTGCCAGAGTTTCGCTGCGGCAATCCGAGCGTGAAAAACGTCTGACGGCACTGTTGAACGAATACACGGCTTCTACCTCGGCGCTCCCGGACGGTGCGGTTGCCCTGGATTCGCGGGGGCGGATCCGCTGGTTCAATGAGGCGGCAAGCCGCTTGCTGGGTCTACAACCTGCCAAAGATGTCGGGCAACCGCTGCTGAATCTGTTTCGCAGCCCCGAAATGGTTGATTTCATCAAACGTGCGGACTATGCCCACACGCTCGAAATATCGGCGCCCGGCAACGTGGAGCGCAAACTAGAGGTCAGACTTGCCCCCTATGGTGACGAACAGACCCTACTCCTGGCGCAAGACATCACCGAGCGCCTTCGTCACGAGCGGATGCGCAAGGATTTTGTCGCCAATGTGTCTCACGAACTGCGTACCCCGCTCACAGTGATAGGCGGATTCATCGAAAATCTGCAGGTCTCTGAAGCCCAGGGAGACAGCCGATTGAAACGACCGCTGATTTTGATGTCCCAGCAAACAGCGAGAATGCGCCAGATAGTCGAGGATCTGTTGCTCTTGGCCAGACTGGAGAGTGACTCGGCACGATCGGCGAAGAAAAAGGTGGATATGGCGAGAATACTAGGTGCCGTCACGCTCGAGTGCCGGACGCTGGGGGTTGATGTGCCGACGATCGAAGGGGAGTCAGGTTCGACGAGGTGCGTGATCGGCGATGAAAAACAACTACGTAGTGTGGTTACGAATCTGGTCGTCAACGCCGTGAATCATACGCCGGCCGATGGCACCGTGACGGTCAACTGGCGTGATCAGGGTGAGGACAGCCTGCTCGAGGTGATCGACGATGGAGAGGGCATCGCTCCCGAGCATATACCAAGGTTGACTGAGCGGTTTTATCGTGTAGACGCGGGGCGTTCGCGGGAGCGCGGCGGTACGGGCCTGGGACTGGCAATTGTGAAACATATCCTTCAACACCACGATGCGAGGCTTGAAATCCAGAGTCGCGTGGGCGAAGGGAGTCATTTTGTCTGTCGTTTCGACTCCTCCAGGCTTGTGGGCTGATAGAATCCCCCCCGAATTATCAACACTGAAGTTTGGCGATTGCTGCCGCTAACCTTTTTCCGACCGTGATCAGGGAGGATGGTATGGAAACATCGGACCTCAAACATCATTATTCTCAACAGTTTAATGCCGAGCTTGAGGATATCAGGTCGCGGGTGCTGGGTATGGGCGGCCTGGTTGAGCGTCAGCTCGAGATGGCGATCGCTGCGCTGAACAACAAGGAGCCGGAAGCGGCAGAGAGCGTCGTTTCGAATGACGATATGGTCAATGAATGCGACATCACAATCGATGAACGCTGCACCACGATACTGGCATTGCGTCAACCTACCGCCAGCGACTTACGGTTGATTCTGGCGGTCGTCAAGACCACAGCAGACCTGGAGCGTATCGGTGATGAGGCAAAACGGGTCGCGCGCGTGGCGATCCCGGCCGAGCCCGCGGATGATGGTCGAAACCTGCTCGTCCAGCTTGCGCATCTCGGAGAACAGGTTCAGCGTCTGCTGCACAGGGCCTTGGACGCCTTCGCACGTATGGATGTCGAGGCGGCAATCAATGTGATCCATGAGGACGCCAACATCGATATCGAATACGAGAGTGTCGTACGAGAAAGTACAGCCCATATGATGGAGAACCCACACTCGATTCCCCGGGTGATGGACCAGGTCTGGGCCGCCCGGGCGCTGGAACGTATCGGTGATCGCTGCTGCAATATTTCCGAGCATGTGATTTATTTTGTCAAAGGCAAGGACGTCAGGCACATCAGTCCGGATCAGATCAAGACAGCGTTGGGTGGTTGATTATGGTAGCGGTGTTTGGGCTTGCTGATAGAGATGCCGGGCGACAATGCGCGACGTAGCGTTATTTATAATCATTTTCGGGACGATACCCTACATACTGCGCCATCCTTACATTGGGGTCCTGGTCTGGTCCTGGTTGAGCTACATGAACCCACACCGGATGACCTGGGGGTTCGCCTACAATTTTCCATTCGCGCAGGTGGTCGCGCTCACGCTGTTGGTGTCCTTGTTGCTGGACAAGGAGCCCAAGCGTCTTCCGAAACACTGGCTTTTGTTTTTCTGGCTGGCTTTTCTCGGCTGGATGCTGATAACCACGCTGAATGCGTACTATCCGGATCACGCATGGGTGCAGTTCATCAAGATAGTCAAGATTCAGGTGGTCATCTTCCTGATCCTGCTGATAATGCATACCCCGGAGCGCATCAAGCTGATGATCTGGGTGATTTATTTCTCCATCGGGTTCTTTGGGATAAAAGGGGGAGTATTCACCATCGCGACAGGCGGCGGTCATATCGTCTGGGGGCCCGGGGGCTTTATCGAGGATAACAACGCCCTGGCCCTGGCATTGCTCATGATTCTGCCGCTCGGCGTCTATCTGGTTCGCAATGAAGTCGAACAGAAGTGGGCGAAGATAGGGATGTGGGCGAGCATGTTTCTGATCACGGTCTCGGCGCTCGGTTCGCAATCGCGGGGCGCCTTTCTGGCCATCATCTGTGTTGCGTTTTATCTCTGGTTGAAATCAGACAAAAAGCTCGTAATGGCGGTTTTCGTCATCCCATTGCTGCCAATCATGTTTCTGGCCATGCCCGACTCCTGGCACGAACGTATGGCCACGATACAGAACTACCAGGAGGACACCTCCGCCATGGGGCGGATCAATGCCTGGACCTATTCGGTCAATGTGGCGAACGAACATATCACCGGGGTCGGATTCGAGTCCTGGTCGTCCAAAACCTTTGCGATCTGGGCCCCGAACCCTGCGGATGTCCATTCCGCTCATAGCATTTACTTCAGCGTGATTGCCGATCATGGCTGGATAGGGTTCATCTTGTTCATCATCATTTTCTTAGGGGGCTTTCTCGTCGCCAGGCGGGTCGGTCTGGTGGCCGCCCGACATGATGAATACCGATGGGTGGGGAACCTGGCGAAGATGATCCAGGTTTCACTGGTTGCCTATGGGACAGGTGGTGCCTTCCTTAGCCTTTCGTATTTTGATCTACCCTGGCATCTGGTGGCGATCATTCTCTTGCTACAGGACCTGCTCAAACGTGAGGGTCTCTGGGAGCACGAGAAGCCGAAGCCTTTTGCGTCAAAGCGCATGCAGGCGGCCCGGGGAAGTCCATGATTTCCACCTTGGCGGCATCCTCCATGCGGCGTGCGCGTCATCATGTCCTGATATTCCACCGGGTGATGGAAGAGCCGGACCCGATGAGCCCGGACGATCCGACGGCCGCCTGGTTCTCCCGTCTGCTGCGGATGCTGACGGCGAATTTCGAGATGATCAGCCTCACCGAGGCCATGCGGCGGCTACAGGCGGATTCCCTGCAAGGGCGCACCGCCAGCGTGACTTTCGACGACGGCTATGCGGATAATTTCACGGTGGCGCTGCCTGTCCTGGAAGAGTTCCAGGTTCCTGCAACCTTCTTTGTCGCGAGCGGTTTTATCGGAGGTGGTCGGATGTGGAACGATTCGATCATTGAGACCTTCCGTCGTATCGAACCGGGTGTCTGCGAAGTCGAACTTGAGGGGCGAAGTTCGTTCGACCTGAAAGACTGGGAGTCCCGGCGCAAGGCAGCCGCGGCGACAATTTTGGCGTGGAAGCACCTGCCGCCCGACGAACGTCAGGCCAGAGTGGACGATTTTGCCGGCAGAGCCTCTGGTTTGCCCACCGATCTGATGATGTCGAAACAGCAACTGCGTCAGCTGGCCGATTCACCCTGTGCCTCTATCGGTGGACATACCCGCAACCACCCGATACTCGCGGCGGTCCCGGATGCCGAGGCGCTATCCGAGATCGAAGGTGGAAAGCGTGACCTGGAGGAATGGTTACAGACCGAAGTCCAGCATTTCGCGTATCCAAATGGGCGTTTCGGTACCGACTACCGAGCCCGGCATGCCGAATTGGTAAAACAGGCGGGATTCAGCGCGGCACTTGCGACGGACTGGGGTACGCTCGGCGCGGACAGTGACCTTTATGCGATACCACGCTTCACTCCCTGGCAGCGACACTTGCCTCGCTTTTCGATCGACCTTGCCCGTTGCCATTATGGCCTGATCTGAGTGATGGCCCGCTAGGGTTCGTATCCCTGCGCCGTCAGCCAGAGTTCCAGCATCATCAAAACCCAGATCAATTCGCCGTAATAGTCGGCATGCTGCTCCCCGTGCAGATCGATTATCTTGTCGATGAATTCCGGACGCACGTAGCGACGGCGTCGCATGCGCGCCAGATTGTCTGCAGCCAGTTCCTGAAGGCCGGGATGTTCGCTCATCCATACGCCGAACGGCAGGCCGAAACCATGTTTCGGTTTGGCGATGATCTCTCGCGGCAGGAAATCGCTCACCGAGCGTTTGTAGAAGTCGCGCAATTTGTTTGCAGGCATCTTGCGTCTTGATGAGACACGGGTACTGAACTCGACCAGACGATCGTCCAGCATCGGGTATTCAACCTCGATGCCTGCGAGTTGGCACATACGGTTGACCTTCCGGAGGTCGTTGTCTGCAAGGGTGTGATGCCAATCCAGATAGAGCATGCGGTTCAGGCGTGACGCGGAGCGCGGATGGTTATAAAGCTCACGGTCTAGCTCAAGGGGCAACTCCCCGTCGACCCCATTCCAAAGTTCGTCCGACACGATCTGACGTGCACCCAGACGGTTGAGAAAATTATAGGTCTGCAGTCGGTCGGGCAGCGGTACCTTCGCCTGCTGGATATAACTCCTTGCCTTGCCAACCAGTCCATTCTTCGCAGACAGGGTCTTGAGCAGCAGCGGCTCCAGTACGAATTTCTGGCCCCATGCCGGCACTTTCGCGTAGTGTTCAAAGATCTCCTGTTTCGCATAGCGCTCGTTGCCCGCAAACAGTTCGTCTCCGCCATCACCGGCCAGCAGCCGCCCACGCCCATCGGCGGCCGCAAATCGGGCACAGAAGTAGGCGGGTAAGGCGGACGAGTTGCCGAATGGCTCGTCATACGCAGCAGCAATCTTCGGCAGTTCAGCCAGGACATCTTCCGGAGTTACGTAGTACGCTTTGAAATCGGTATTGAAACGCTTGCTGGCCAGTCGTGCATAGCCTATCTCGTCGTATCCGGCGGCATCGAACCCGATGGAGTAGGTCTTGGGGTTCGGTTGGTGCCTGGCAAGCAGTCCTGCGACTGTTGAACTGTCGAGACCCCCGCTCAAAAAGGCCCCTGAATCGGCGCCGTCGGCCAGCCTCGCTACAGAGCTCGACAGCAGGCCCATCATTTCCTCGCTGGCGCTGTCGAGAGATGCGTCCGCATGCTCGCGGAAATCCGGCTCCCAGTAGCGTTCTGTTCGCCAATTTCCATTCTGTGATATCAGCATGTGGCCGGCGAGCAGCTTGTTGACACCTTCGAAAGCGGTTATGGGACCGGGGACCATGTGGAAATAGAGATAGTTGAATATGGCTTGGTCCGACAACTGCGCTGCTGCTCCCAACAGGCGGTTGACAGAGGTGGCTGTCGGTCCAAATAGGAGTTCTTCATTGCGGCCACGCGCCCAGTACACCGGCATCTGGCCAAAACGGTCGCACGCAATCAGTACGGTATCGGTCGCACTGTCCGATATGAACAGGGAGAATCGGCCGCCGATTACGGATAACAGTTCTACGCCGAGGCGACGGTAGGCCTCCATAAGCGCATGAGCCGGGTTCTTTTTCAATTGAATGTCGGCGAACTCGTACTGCAGCCAATCGACGTTGCCGGATATCGCGCAGCCTATGTCGCCTTCCGAAAGGGCCCAACCATTGACTACACCGGTCACGGCACCACGGACCCGATGCCTGACCCAGGTATCCTTCGGGGCCAGCGAATCCATGGCGTCTGCAAATTGAACCTCTCCCTGTTCACCCGAATCTGGCGCGATACAACCGGCAATTCCAGGAACAATCAAACGTTCAATCCTCCGCGGGGATCAAAATGGGCCTTATTCGATACATGGCAGTCATCTCTGTTGGATCGATTCGGATTCTCACTGGGCGGGGATTATGCACCAGGCTGATCATTGCCCCAACCGTGTTTGGCCAGCCGGCTTTGCTATACTCCGCGGCCAACCTGGTGCAATGAAGAAAAATGGGATCGGATTTCTGATGGCGACATTCGAACAAGTGCGGCAAATCGTTGGTGATGTTCTGCAACTCGGTGACCGCACTGCAACACTCGAACCGGAAACGGCATTATTGGGAAATATTCCGGAATTCGACTCCATGGCTGTGGTGGGCGTGATCACTGCGCTGGAAGAGCAGCTGGGAATTATGGTCGAAGACGACGATATCACCGGCGAGACGTTCGAGACACTCGCCAACCTCACCGAGTTCGTGCAGACCAAGCTCTGACCCTTCGAACCGACCATGCCCCAGGCTTTCTTTCTTGATGGTGCGGCGGGAAGCCTATTCTGCACCGGTTCGCTGCATGGAAAGATGCGAGGCCCACGGCGCAAAGTCCTGATCGTGCCTCCATTTGCGGAGGAGCTGAATAAATCGCGTCACGTACTGGCCACCTTGGCGGCGGCGATCGGAGAGGCAGGGCACGACGTCCTGATGCCTGATCTCTTCGGTACCGGTGACAGTGCCGGAGACTTCAGCGAGGCGAGCCTGGAGATCTGGCGCACCGACCTCGACGTTACCATCGGGCGCCTGGATCCCGACGGTGAATTGGAACTGGTCGGTCTGCGAGCCGGCGGCCTTCTGGCCGCGGATATCACGCGCAGACATGGGGTGAAATCGTTGGCCCTGCTTCATCCCATAGCGGACGGCAAGCAGCAGCTCACGCAGATGTTGCGATTGAGACTGGCTGGTGGCCTGATGGGTGGTGGTGAAAAGGAAACCGCAAAACAGCTCAGACAACGACTGGCCGACGGTGAGTGTCTGGAGATTGCGGGATACGGCTTGTCGGGACAGCTGGCCGCGGACCTGGAGACACTGGCGCTGTCGAAGATCCCCCTGCTAGACGTCGAACAGGTCCACTGGATCGAGGTCGTACCCCAGCCCGATCGGTCACTGATGCCGGTTAGTCAGCGACTCATCGATGGCTGGCAGGAAAACGGTGTGGCAGTCGACAGTGCAGTGGTTGTCTGTGATCAGTTCTGGGCAACCCAGGAGATCGCGCCTTGCCGCGGGATTGTGGATGAGACCATGAAGTACTTCGCGAGCTGATCTGGCATGAACCGCGAAGAGCCTCTGTTTTTCGAGTATGCGGGTGAGCGAATGCTGGGCATCCTGCATCGTGCACAGGGCAGGGTGCAGGATGTCGGGGTCCTTTTGGTCGTAGGTGGTCCCCAGTACCGGGTCGGAAGCCACCGGCAGTTTGTGCTCCTGGCCAGGGAACTGGCCACGTCAGGGATCCCGGTGTTTCGTTTCGACTATCGTGGCATGGGAGACAGTCTCGGCGAGCCGCGTGATTTCGAGTCCATCTCAGATGACATCCGTGTCGCCCTGGACGTTTTTTTCGACAAGGATCCGGGTATCGCGGGCGTGGTGCTCTGGGGCCTGTGCGACGCGGCAACGGCAAATGCATTCTACGCGTTGTCGGACGAGCGAGTGGTCGGGCAGATCGCGTTGAACCCCTGGGTGCGCACCAGCGAAGGCGAGGCAGAGGCCTATATTCGGCATTATTACCTGAAGCGTTTTATCAGCCGCGAATTCTGGCGCAAGGTGCTGTCATTGAAGTTCGATGTTTCCGAGTCATTGAAGGACTTGCTGCACAAATTCAAGCAGAGCAAGGGTGGGGGCAGCGGGGCGGCCAAGGACTCGGATCGGCGTCCCTTGCCGCTGCGGCTGCGCGACGCGCAAATCGGCTTTGTCGGTCCGACCTTGTTGATAATCAGCGGTCAGGACCTGACTGCAAGGGAATACGAGAACCGGGTTGCCGAATCCCCCGAGTGGAAGGGTTGGATGGGCTCAGCCGAAGTGACTTTACGCAGGCTGGAGGAAGCGGACCATACCTTTTCCCGTGCACGCTGGCGCGATCAGGTTGCGGCCTGGTCACGTGACTGGATCCACAGGCTCGCGGACTGAGCGGAAGGTTCAGACCAGAACCTGGATCGGTGGAGGATGCCCGAGGAACAGATGCGGGCTGGCGGTATAACCGTAGGCGCCGGATTGCAGCACAACCATCAGATCACCGACCTCGGCCGTACCGAGTTCCATTTTTTCCGCCAGTATATCGAGCGGGGTGCATAGTGGACCGACGACACTGACACTCTCGCGCGGCCCGCCGGACACGCGATGCGCCGTCACTACGGGATAGTTCTTGCGAATGATCTGGCCAAAGTTGCCGGATGCCGCCAGATGGTGATGCAGCCCACCGTTGGTGACCAGATAGACCTGACCGCGTGATACCTTTTTATCGATTACCTCGCAGACGTAGACCCCGGCCTCGGCCACCAGGTAACGGCCGAGTTCGATCACGACTTCGGTATCGCCCAGGCGACCTCGGTACTCCTGCAAAAGTTGCCGCAGGTTTTCGCTGACCGGAGCCAGATCCAGGCGCTGTTCCCCGGGGAAATAGGGAATGCCGAATCCGCCGCCAATGTTGAGTATTTCGATCGCCGAGGGTGCATCGTCTGCCAGACGCAAGGCCAGCTCGAAGGTCGCGTTCTGGGCCTCGATCAAGCTGTCCGGGCGCAGATTCTGAGATCCGCTGAAGATATGGAGGCCGCGGAACTGTGCACCGGATTCGCCGATACGTCGGAGTACGGCCGGCACCTGTTCGGCGTCTATGCCAAAGGGTTTCGGTCCGCCGCTCATCTTCATGCCGGATGACTTGAGTTCAAAATCCGGGTTGACCCGGACCGCCACCCTTGGTGTCACGCCCGTTTCCTCAGCGATGCGGATTACACGTTCCAGTTCACCCTCGGATTCCAGATTGAGAGTGATGCCCGCGGCCACGGCACCGCGCAATTCAGTGTCGCCTTTGCCGGGCCCCGCAAAACTGATTTCGGCCGCCGGTGTTCCGCTGTCCAGTGCCACCCGCAATTCGCCGAGCGAGGCCACATCGAGGCCATCGACGAGCCCTGCCATGTGGTCAACGACTGCAGGCATCGGATTCGCCTTCATGGCGTAGTGAATCGAGATGCCCTCAGGCAGATCCTCACGCAATTCACGCACGCGACGCGACATGCATTCTCGATCGTAAGCGTAGAAGGGGGTCTGGCCGAGCTGCGCGGCAAGTTGCCGAAGACCCAGCCCCCCGACTACCAGTTCGTCATCGATAACAGGAAACTGTATCAATGGGGCATGTGTGGGTTTTTGGCTCATGCGGTTTCTTCCGGCCCGGTAAAGACCTGCGCGAATTGCTGGGACAGGGATTTGCGATCGATCTTGCCATTCGGGTTGCGTGGCAGATCTGAGACGATCTCTACGTGACCCGGCAGCATGAACATCGGCAGGTGCAAGCGACAATGCGCGAGCACGGCATCGATACCCGGTGAATCCGAGGCCGTTTGCACCACCAGTACTATGCCACTGCCGAGTTGTGGATGCCGCGCACCGAATGCGACCGCCTGCTGAACCCCTGGCATATTGAATACGACCTCTTCGACCTCACCGGGGCTCACTCTGTAACCGGAGGTCTTGATCATCTCATCATTGCGACCGATGAAGTAGAGATAGCCATCGGCATCCCGGCGAACCTGATCACCAGACCAAACCGCGATCTCGGGGTTTGGCAGGCCGTCGGGTTGGCCCGGTGCCTGCCTGAACCGGATATCGGTTTTTTCCTTATCACCCCAGTAACCCAGTGCGACCAAAGCGCCGCGGTGGACCAGTTCGCCCGTTTCATCGGCCCCGCATTCGCTGCCGTCCGGACGTACTACCATAATGTCGGCATTCGGTATCGCCTTACCCATGGACTCCGGGCGAGTACAAGCCAGTTCCGGAGCAAGGTAGGTGGAACGGAATGCCTCAGTAAGGCCGTACATCAGGTAGATATCGGTGTTCGGCAATGCAGCCTGTAGTTGCTCGGTGGTTGTCACCGGCATCGCACCACCCGAGTTGGTGATATAACGCAGGCAGCCGACCGCTTCCTCGGGCCAGGGCAGATCGGCCAGCTGGTTCCACAAGGGCGGCACGGCTGCGAGTCCGGTCACCCGGTAGCGGGCTACTGCACGGATCACGTCACGCGGAAGCAGATAGTCCATAAGGACCACAGAGGCACCCTGCAGAAAGGCGGTGGTCAGCTGACTCAGCCCATAATCAAAACTGAATGGAAGGACCGCAAGCAGGCGATCGTCGGCGCAGTTATGCAGATAGCTGGCGACGCTCTCGGCGCCGGCCAGCATGTTACGGTGCGAAAGCACTACGCCCTTGGGCCGACCGGTGCTTCCGGATGTATACAGGATTGCAGCCATATCGCTGTCGATGCGCCGCAACTCTGGTGCCCCTGCCTGACTCAGCATCTGTTCCCAGTTGCATACAGGCACATGGTGCTCGTTGGCCCAGTCTGGCTCGTCGTTGCCTGTTACAACCACCTGGGTCAGGTCAGGACACTCAGCGAGGGTGTCGCGCAGCACGCGCGCACGATCCGGACTAGTGACGAGGATTCTCGTCGCGCAGTCACGCAGGATATGGCCGACCTGTTCCGGCTTGAGAATGGGATTGATGGGTACGAAGACGCCGCCGGCTGCCATACTCCCGAACATTGCAGTAACGGTCTCAAACTGCTTCGGCAGATACACCCCGACGCGCTCATCGCGCTGGACACCCAGCGCGCGCAGGCCCGATGCCAAGCAATCCACACTGGCCTGTAGTGCGCGATAGCTCAGGGTATCCTGCTTGAACAACAGGGCCGGCGCATCCGGTGTAACCTGTGCGGAATCCCTAATCAATTGGTGGAGCAAAAAAGCCATGAAAAAGCTGCCATCCTCTCGAAAGTGCGATTATAACGCGAAGAAACCGTACGGCCGGCGTGTTCTGTTGGGCCTGTTCATATTTATGCCGATACTGCTGGTGTTGCCGGGCACTACTGTTTCGGCAGCAGGTCTGCCGGACACGATCGACAAGCTGAGGCCCTCCGTGGTAGCGGTCGGAATCTACCAACCTAGCGGCAGTCCGCGCCAACAATTCAGGGGAACGGGCTTCGTGGTCGACAATGGGCACCTGGTGGTGACCAATTATCATGTGTTGCCGGAAAAGCTCGACCAGAACAAACGCGAGCAGCTGGCAGTTTTCTCTGGCCGGGGCCGTAAGGCACGGTTCCACAACGCCAAGATAGTGACAAGCGACGCCGCCCACGATCTGGCCTTGCTCTATATCAGTGAGCCGCTGCCAGCCCTGACCCTGTCAGGAAAGTCAAGGGTAAGGGAGGGCACGGAGATCGCATTCACCGGTTTCCCGCTGGGGATGGCTTTGGGACTCTACCCGGTAACGCACCGAGGTATTGTATCGGCCATCAGTCCGATGGCGCCGCCTCAATTGGGTTCCAAGGTGCTTTCGGCAAAGATGATCCGGGCCATGCGTAACCCCTACGATGTATTGCAGCTGGATGCCACTGCCTACCCGGGTAACAGTGGTAGTCCGGTCTACGATCAACGCAGCGGAAACGTGATCGGCGTCATCAACAGTGTGTTGGTGAAGGGTAACAAAGAAGCCGCAATCGAAAAGCCGAGCGGGATCAGCTACGCAATTCCGGTGAGCTTCGTCCGGGAACTGCTGAAAAAGGCCCCTCAGTAGACCAGCACAATGATCACGGCGCCCAGCAGCAGGCGATATATCACGAACGGCCACATGCCGATGCGTTCGATGAATCGCAGAAAGAAGAAGATCGCCAGATAGGCGGTGATACCGGAGAGCAGCACCCCCAGCCCAAGGGCTGACCAGTCCACCGCCGATTCCGACTGCAGGAGGTCGCGTGTGACCAGGGAGCTCGAGGCCAGGATGGTCGGTATCGACAGCAGGAAAGAGAAACGCGATGCGGCGGCCCGGCTGAAGCCAAGCCAGAGCGCGGCGGTCATGGTGATGCCGGAACGCGAGGTACCAGGAATGAGCGCCAGTACCTGGCTCGCCCCGATGATCAGGGCATCGCGGGTCGTGATATCCCCGATGTCACGCCGGCGCCTGGCCCGCAGGTCCACCCAGCCGAGCAGCAGGCCGAAGACTATGGTCGTTGCAGCGATGACCCAAGGTGCGCGCAGCTCACCCTCGATCAGTGATTTGAGCGCCAGTCCCGCCACCACCACGGGCAGCGTGCCGACAATGATGGCCCATCCGAGACGACTATCACCTGATGCTGCTCCACCGGGTACCACTGATCTCAGCCAGCCGGTCGCGATCCGCCACACATCGTTGCGGAAATAGGTGAGTACTGCGGTAAGCGAGCCCAGATGAACGGCGACATCGAAGGCCAGGCCCTGATCTTCAAAGCCGAACAGATAGGGTGACAGGATCAGGTGCCCTGAACTCGATATCGGCAGAAACTCGGTCAGTCCCTGGACGATTGCCAGGACCAGGATCTGCAGCTCACTCATTGCCCACGTTCTTTCAGTTTGCGCTCCCAGTTGAGCGAACTGCGCGCGATCTCTTCGAGATTGTCGTAACGCGGCGTCCAGCCCAGCACCTCACGCACCTTCTGCGCCCCGGCGATCAAAGCGGGTGGATCGCCGGCCCTTCGGCCCTGCTCGATAATGTTCAATGGTGCACCGTTCACCCGTTCGACCATATCGAGCACTTCGCGCACACTGTAGCCATGGCCATAGCCACAGTTGAGAATTTGCGGCTCTCCATCGGCACGAAGATAGTCGATCGCCTTCAGGTGGGCGTCGGCAAGGTCCTCGACATGGATATAGTCACGCACGCCAGTACCATCGGGAGTCGGATAGTCGGTGCCGAAGATATACAGGGCCTCACGTTTGCCGACTGCCTGTTCGGCCGCCACTTTCATCAGCAGCGTGGCACCCGGTGTCGACTGGCCGATCCGGCCCTGTGGGTCTGATCCGGCGACGTTGAAGTAGCGCAGTATCACGTAACGCAGATCACTCGCCGCGCCCAGATCGCGCAGCATGTGCTCGGTCATCAGTTTGGACATGCCATAAGGATTGATCGGTCGGGTCGGGGTATCTTCCCAGCACTGATCCGAATCCGGTGTGCCGTAAACCGCGGCGGTCGACGAAAATACAAAGTGTTTCACCCCGGCCTCGTTGCAGCACTCCAGCAGGTTGCGCGTGGCACAGGTGTTATTACGGTAATACATCAGCGGGTCGGCGACTGATTCGGGAACGATGGTATGCGCGGCGAAATGTATGACCGTGTCGACCCCGTAGTCGCGTAACACCCTGGAGACCAGATCTTTGTCGGCGGTATCACCCTCGACGAAGTCCCCATACAGCACATTTTCGCGGAATCCCTTCGACAGGTTATCCAGCGTGACTACTTTTTCACCCGCTTCACCAAGCTGGCGAACCGTATGGCTGCCGATATAACCGGCACCACCGGTAACCAGGATTGAACTGGAAGACATCTTGTTCCCTTATTGTTTTGGACTACGACAAGCGCGCAATGATAACTGTTGCAACTTGCAATTTCACAATGGGCTGAAATCGATAAAACGCAGCTCGCGCCCGGTGACCGCCGGTGAAACAGACAGGCTGGCCCAATGTCGTAGTCCCGGGCGAAAACTGAAATTGGACATCAAGGCCGGATCGGCGGGTTGCGCAAATATTCCGCGCCCGATTGCTTTCTGCCGGGCCTCCATGCGGGTCCACAGCAGCAGGAACAGCTCCAGGCGCTCCAGGTCCTGCAAAGATGCAAGTTCAGCGCAGTCCTCGGTAGACATAACACGGTGCGCAAGCCGCAGTGGATCGTCGATCTCGCGGTAGGTCTCAACATCGATTCCTACGGCGGCGCCTGTCGTCACTGCGAGCAGGGCTGTATCGCGGCTATGCGACAGGTTGAACTCCAAAGGCTGGCCCGCCGCATTCAGATAGGGTTTTCCTCCCGGCTGTACCTCGAACTGCAATTCACTGGCAGGGCAGTCCAGGTATCCAGCCAAAATCTCGTGCATCGCTTTGTGTGCATGGGCGCGTGGCAGACCACCGAAGGAATTCACGCCGGGTGGGGCAGGGCCGCGGTACGGTTCCCCGGATGCGGCAGTCAGGTCGATCCTCCAGATATCGATATGTTCTTCAGACAGGCGGGGGGCCTGTGGTGGGGGAGTCCATCGTGGGAAAACTTCTCGATGCATCGGCGCTCTCGGGCTGGTGATGGCATCATGATAACAATCCTCACTGATATCCTGTGCCATCCGAACCGAGCCCCAAAAATTGACCCATATGCTGAAATCGATCGTTCGACGATCTGCACACGAAGAATTTGCCGACGCCGACCCACCCGACGGAATTTCTCCTCTTTTGTGGCGTATCTACCGAGCCCGCGGCGTTTCTGCAGGGACAGAACTCGAACGTCAGCTGCCGTCGTTGATTCCGCCGGACCGCATGACCGGCCTGGACGCGGCCGTCACGGTCTTGTTCGATGCGATAAAGCACGGCAGGCGGATCCTGGTCGTCGGCGATTTCGATGCTGATGGCGCGACCAGTTGCGCGCTTGCCGTCCTGGTCCTGCGGGCTTTCGGTCACCACGCTGTACAGTTTCTGGTGCCGAACCGGTTCGAGTTCGGCTACGGCCTGACCCCTGAGATCGTCGAACACGCGCGCGGCCTCGAACCCGATCTGATCGTGACAGTGGACAACGGTATCTCCAGTGTCAGCGGGGTTGCTGCGGCGAACAAGCTGGGCTGGCAAGTCGTCGTGACCGACCATCACCTGGCGGGAGCGGTCCTGCCGCAGGCCGATGCACTGGTGAACCCAAACCTGCCCGATAACACCTTCCCCTCGAAGGCCCTGGCCGGTGTAGGCGTGATCTTTTATGTGCTCCTGGGTCTTCGTAGCCGGCTGCGCGACGTCCGATGGTTTGAAGAGCGCCGTATTGCGGTTCCGAACATGGCGGAATATCTCGATCTGGTAGCCCTCGGTACTGTCGCTGATGTGGTCCCGCTGGATCGAAACAATCGAGTCCTGGTCCACCAGGGTCTGAAGCGTATCCGCAGCGGACGCTGCCGACACGGCATCACCGCACTCTTACGGGTGGCCGGGCGTAACCCGGCACGTGCCCAGGCCGCCGATATGGGTTTTGCGGTTGGCCCGCGACTCAATGCAGCGGGCAGAATTGATGACATGTCGCTGGGCATAGACTGTCTGCTGGCGGATGACCCCGATCAGGCGCAGGTTCTGGCGACGGAGCTGGATCGCCTGAACCGGGAACGCCGTGCTATCGAGACTGAAATGAAACAACAGGCCGAGGCGGTGCTCGAAACCTGGGCACCGGATGACCCGCGAGAACTCCCCTGGGGGCTGTGTCTGTACCAGCAGGGGTGGCACCAGGGCGTGATCGGTATCCTGGCCTCTCGGGTCAAGGAACGATATCACCGCCCGGTTATTGCATTTGCGCCCGGCGGGGACAATCTGATCAAAGGCTCGGCCAGGTCGATTCCCGGAATGCATATCCGCGATGTCCTGGATGAAGTGGCCGTGCAACAGCCAGAATTGCTGCAGAAGTTCGGTGGACATGCCATGGCAGCGGGCATGACCATCAGGGAGGCCGATTTCGATGATTTTGCGCAGGTGTTTGACCAGGTCGTGCGCAGGCATCTGCGGCCGGATGACCTCGAGGCCGTTGTGCATTCGGACGGTGCGATCGCCGACCAAGAGATGACCCTGGAGACCGCACGCGCAATCATGGATGGCGGCCCCTGGGGCCAGGGATTTGCCGAACCCATGTTCGATGGTCAGTTTGAGGTGATCAGCAGTCGGGTGGTGGGGGACAAACACTGGAAACTGGTGCTGTGTCCTATTGGGAGTGATCTGGCCGTGGATGCGATTGCATTCAATGCATGCGAGACCTTGCCGGTGATGCCGCAGCATGTTCATGCGGCTTATCGACTGGATGAAAACGAGTGGCGGGGCAGGATCAACCTGCAGCTTCGTATCGAGTATATGCAGGAGGCCTAGTAGTGACAGAACCGGAAAAGCCCAGCAAGTCGGCGCGCAAGCGAGAGATCGAGGCGGTGCGGTTTCTTGCAGACCAGATGACCACACTGAGTGACACAGAACTGCAGCGGCTCGGGGTCGACGAACTCCTGCGTGAGGCGATCGGCCTGGTCCGTTCGATGCAGCCCTCCGGTGCGCGCAATCGTCAGCTCAAACACTGCGTGAAATTCATGGATATGCGGGCTCTTGCCGAGGTGCGCGCCTATCTCGACGATCGGCATTCGCAGCAGGTGCAGCTCAACCGCCAGTTCCACGAGATCGAGCGATGGCGTGACCGACTGATCGACGAAGGTGATACCGGCCTGAAGATTCTGTTTGACACCTACGGCGACCTCGATCACCAGCGTGTACGTCAGCTGTCTCGGGATGCTGCACGCGAAAAAGAAACCGGCAAACCGGCCGGTGCGGGGCGCAGGCTTTTTCGCTATCTGAGAGAGTATCTGCCGGGTTCAAACTAAGAAAATTAAATAGTTAGGCGCGAGGCAGGTAGGGAGACGCACGTAAGCTCTCGGAATTACGACAATTTTGTTGCGGCGCAATACAATTGTTTAGGACGGCCGTCCGTATCAAGTATTGATGTGGCGGGGGGGCGCATCCATACTCCCCCGATCATCCCGATCCAGAGTGTGGATACGAAACTAATGACAACGACCAGCCAGCGTCCGGTTTTTCTCAACCTTCTGAAAATAAAGCTGCCTATTGCGGGCTTCATGTCCATTGTTCACCGCGCCACGGGCATGTTCATGTTTCTGGCTCTGCCGATTCTGATCTACCTGCTCGACCAGTCGTTGTCGGGGCCAGCCGGTTTTGAGGCGGCACATGAGACGCTGCATGGCTTCTTCGGGGTGGTATTCGTCTTTCTGATCATGTGGTCACTGGCGCACCATCTGCTCGCCGGTATTCGATACCTACTGATCGACGTCGACATGGGCGTAGAGAAGGAGATTGCCGGGAAGACAGCTCTTTGGGTCGTGGTGGCCGGACCGATACTCGGCCTGCTTTTGACCGGAGGTGTGTTGTGAGTCGTAAAGCATCAGGGCTGAAGGCCTGGGCTATCCAACGCCTGACCGCCATTTATGTCGGGTTGTTCAGCCTGTATCTGGTTTTGGCATTGCTGTTCTCGGCACCCGCAGACTATGTTGCTTGGAAGGCCTGGATCGGCAGTCCGCTGGTGAGCGTGGCGATGTTGCTGTTTATCGCCAGCGTGCTGATGCATGCCTGGATAGGTGTGCGTGACGTGTTGATCGATTACCTTCATCCAATCGCGATCCGTGCCACTGTGCTCGGATTGGTTGCCTTGTCGCTGGTTGCCATGGGTTTGTGGGCCGCACAGGCGCTCATCCTTGTCCGCCTGGTCTGAGAAAAAACATAATGGCTTTGAATAAACGACGTTTCGATGCATTGATCATTGGTGCTGGTGGTGCCGGTCTGAACGCCGCCATCCAGCTGGCGAATACGGATGCCCGGGTGGCAGTGGTGTCAAAGGTCTTCCCGACCCGGTCACACACCGTCGCCGCACAGGGCGGGGTGAATGCCGCGCTGGCCAACGTGCTGCCGGACAACTGGCATTGGCACATGTTCGACACCGTCAAGGGGTCGGATTATCTCGGCGACCAAAACGCGATCGAGTTCATGTGCCGCGAGGCCATTCCTACGGTCTACGAACTGGAACACAACGGCGTGCCGTTTTCGCGCCTGGACGATGGCAAGATCTACCAGCGCGCCTTTGGCGGTCAGAGCCAGGATTTCGGTGGTGCCCAGGCAGCACGCACCTGCGCCGCGGCCGACCGGACCGGTCATGCGATACTGCACGCGCTCTATCAACAGAACGTGCGCGCCCGGACCCACTTCTTCGACGAATATTTTGCCATCGACCTGATCAAGGACGACGAAGGTGCGGTGCTCGGTGCGCTGGTCATGGAAATAGAGACCGGAGAGCCTCTACTGATCGAGGCGAAGTCGACGGTACTTGCGACCGGTGGTTGCGGCCAGGTCTACCGCACGACCTCCAACGCCCACATCAACACCGGCGACGGCACGGGGATGGCGCTGCGTGCCGGTATTCCACTCATGGATATGGAGTTTTTCCAGTTCCATCCGACCGGTATTGCGGGTCGTGGAATGCTGATCACCGAAGGTGTGCGCGGCGAAGGTGGTTATCTGATCAACAAGGATGGCGAGCGTTTCATGGAGCGCTACGCACCCAATGCGAAAGACCTTGCCAGCCGCGATGTCGTTTCGCGCGCCATTGTCACCGAGGTGAAAGAGGGGCGCGGTTGTGGCCCGGATGCCGATCATGTCCTGCTGAAGGTCGATCACCTGGGTGAGGAAATCGTCGCTAAGCGACTGCCGGGTATCCGCGAAAGCGGAAAGATCTTTGCCGGGGTCGATGCCGTGCACGAACCGCTGCCGGTCTTCCCGACCGCGCACTATGTGATGGGCGGTATCCCCACCGATCCCTATGGTCGGGTGATCGTGCCGCAGGGCACCGGTGAAGAAGTGGTTCCGGGGCTCTATGCGGCCGGTGAATGCGCCTGCGTATCTGTGCACGGTGCCAACCGTCTGGGTGGTAACTCGCTGCTGGACATCCTGGTATTCGGCCGTGCAGCAGGTCTCGATGTCATCGAGAACCTCAAAACCAACACCAACCACAGACCAATGAATGAAACCAGCGTGGAACAGGCGATGGCCCGCTTTACCCGTTGGGACCAGGGAGGCGAGGGTATTTCGGTACGTGAATTGCGCGATGAGTTCCGCAAGACGATGGAGGATCATGCCGGGGTCTTCCGCACCGAAGAGATCATGACCGAGGGCGTGGAGAAGCTGAAGGCGCTCCGCGACAGACTGCCCGAAGTGCGACTGGGTGATCACTCCAAGGTGTTCAACACCGCGCGCGTCGAGGCCCTGGAGTTGGAAAACCTCTTCGATACCGGTATCTCGATTGCCTATTCGGCATTGAAGCGCAAAGAGAGTCGAGGTGCGCATTCGCGGCCGGATTACCCAGACCGTGACGACGTGAACTGGATGAAGCACAGCCTGTACTTCAAGGAAGATGACCGTATGGACTACAAGCCGGTTCAAACCAAGCCGCTGACTGTAGAAACCTTCCCGCCCAAAGCGCGCGTGTACTGAGGAGTCCCTCTCTATGAAGTTTCTGGTATCCCGATTCAATCCCGAGAGTGACAGTTCACCCTACATCCAGGAGTTCGAGGTGGAGGTGACGCGTGGCATGATGTTGCGCGATGCCCTGCTCGATATCAAACGTCAGGACGAGTCGTTTTCATTCCGGCATTCCTGCGGCGAAGGTGTCTGCGGCTCGGATGGCGTCAACGTCAACGGCACCAACAAACTGGCCTGCATCACCCCTGTGTCGGAGTTGAAGGAACCGGTGGAGGTCCAACCTTTTCCGGGGCGTCCGATTATCCGCGATCTCGTGGTCGACATGACCCAGTTCTACCAACAGTACAAGGCGGTCAAGCCCTGGCTGGTGCGTGAGGATCCGATGCCGGAGCAGGAGATCCTGCAATCACCGGAAGACCGCGACAAACTGGATGGTCTTTACGAGTGCATCATGTGCGGCTGTTGTTCCACCTCGTGCCCCTCGTTCTGGTGGAACCCCGAAAAATTCCACGGCCCCCAAGCGCTGTTGACCGCATGGCGGTTCCTGGCCGATACGCGTGACCAGGCGACCGATGAGCGCCTGGATGAACTGGAAGGACCCTACAAACTGTTCCGCTGCCACACGATCATGAACTGTGTAGAGGCCTGTCCGAAAAACCTGAATCCCACGAAGGCCATCGGACATATCAAGAACCTCATGCTGAAAAACGCCATTTGACATCCATCTGGCAGATGGCTGTTTGTTCTCAAAACGGGTGTGGTCCGGAAACAGGGCCATACCTTCAATGTGTTCCACCGGGTTCCAGGGTCTGCCTCAGTGGATGATAGACCCCGCAGCGAGCAACTTCGCTGGCAATGCCGACGTGGCATGCTGGAACTCGACTTCGTTCTTGAACGTTACCTGGACGATCACTTTGAATCAGCCGACATGCACGAGAAGGTTCTGTTTGCAGAGTTGCTGACTGCGCAGGATCCCGAGTTGCAGGCCTGGTTGCTCAATGGAATAGCGCACCCCGACAGCGCCTATCACACGCTTGTCCGAAGAATTCGTGGCATCTAGCCTGGTTCGTAAAGCGGCTGTCTAGTCTTGGCAACTGTCGTATTCGCCATCCCCCGGTATGCTTGCAAAGACGCATGAAATAAGCGAGGCTCAGCGCTGATTTTGCACTGGCTGCGGTCGGTTCAGCCGAAGTTGTAGATTTGCCCGGATTCCCGCCATCGCTTCCGGGCCTCTTCGCTGGTTCGAGTCGAGAGTTTTTCTGGTTTGTTGATGTCCGCCGGCCCCAGCATCCATGGTCGTAACGGATTGAAACGTTTAGATATTATTAATCATTTTGGTGTGCTGCTGGTTTTGTTCGGCAGTGCTCCAAACGTGATGCCGGCTGACGATCCCGAAGATGTCATCTCGATACGGGTCACCGGCAGCCATCTGCCTGAATCCCGTGGTCCACGCACCCGTCTGTTTCACCTAGATCGTGAGCAGATCGAGGCTCGTCAGGCGACGTCCACAATCGGCTTGCTGCGTGGTGTCCCGGGTGTCGATGTTACCCAAATGGGTGGAGAAGGTGGCCTCACCTTTGTTTCGATCCGCGGAGGTGAGCCCAATTTCACCGCGTTTGTTGTCGACGGCGTGTTGATGAACGATCCGACCAACACCCGGGGGGGCGCATTCGATCTCTCATTCATAGACCCGCAGTCAATCGAGAAGATCGAGGTCTATGCGGGTGCCGGGTCCTCCGTATGGGGATCCGATGCGCTTGCCGGTGTGATCAATATCACCACAAGGCGCGGGTACGGGGAAAACAAGGTCAATGCCTATGCCGGTGTCGGAAGTTCCGACGCCTACGAGGCTGGTCTGTCGTTCTACGGTGCTCCGGCCGGAGCGGTATCCAACTGGTCCTTATCGGCCAATTATCGGGACAGTGGAGACGCAGTCGAGGGCGACAATCTGGAACGGTCACAGTTGACGGGCAGTATGACTGTTTCTCCTTCCGACGACTTCAGCGCAGCCCTGAGTGTTTTTGTTTCCGACGGGGACGCCGAGGCCTATCCCGAAGACAGCGGTGGTCCGCGCCTGGCAGTGATTCGCGAGTCGGAAGACAGGTCTTTCAAGCGCCGCGCCATCAATCTGAGTAGCGAATTTGATATTACGCCGGATTTACTCTGGAAGGCCGCCGCGTCGTGGACCGACAATCAAGAGGACATAGACAATCCCGGGATAGCGCCCGGTGTTTTGCAGGGGGTTCCGCCGATCAAGAGCGACCGCGATTACGAGCGGACCGACCTGTACAGCAGCATCGCGTTTCCGGGACCTGCGGAATCGCATCTCGTCACGGGCTTGGACTTTGTCCACGAGGATGGACACAGCGAGGATATTATCGATTTCGGTTTTCCTATCGAAACGGAGTTCAACATGAACCGCTCTTCGGTCGGTGCATTCGTCGAAACCGTACTGTATCCGGCACCCCAGTGGACGATCGATGCTACTGCCCGGTTTGATTTTCCCGACGACGTGGACACACAAACGACCTATCGGGCCGGTCTGGGGTACGAGCTTCCCGAGTGGGGGAGCAGCATTGCGCTGCGATACAGCGAAGGTTTCAAGTTGCCCAGTTTTTTTGCCCTGGGCAGTCCAATCGTCGGCAATCCGGATCTGGATCCCGAAACAAGCAAGAGCTACGAGTTGCGGATTTCTCAACCGCTGGCTGATCTGGGAGGCCAACTTGGAGTCAATCTCTATCGCGTCGACTACAAGGATCTGGTGGATTTTGATCCGATAGCATTTACCAACGTAAATCGCTCCAAGGTCCGGGCCGAGGGTGCTGAACTGACATTGAGTCTTGGCTCTGCCGATACCTTGATGGTCAACGCCAACCTGACCTATAACGATACGAGGGTCATTGGTGAAGACGTGAAACTGCGACGCCGGCCGGACTGGAAAGGTTCGATCCGCGGTGACTGGCGATTTGACCAAGACCTGGGTTTTTTCGGCCAGATGAATTACACGGGTGAGTACTATGACAGCTCGGTGCCGACGGGAGTGGTTAAAATGGCGGATTACATCAATCTGGATGCTGGTGCCTCCTGGACGGTCGATGAGAATGTCGTAATTGGTTGTCAGGTTCAGAACATATTTGATGATGACTACGAAGAGTCTGTCGGTTTTCCGAATCCGGGACGCATTTTTTCAATGAGGATCAACGCGACTTTTTGATGTCGCACACACAGGAGATTATCGCGCGTGAAGCGAGTAAGTGTTTTCCTTCTCGAGATGGCGATCATCACGATCGCGATTTTTGCCGGCGATTATCTGCAGGCCCGCATCGATTTTATTCCGCGCTGGCTTGTCCATCTTCCGGAAGTAAGTTACAGCCGCACGGAATTCTGGATCATCGCGAAATATTTTCTGGTGATTTATGCGGTTCTGTTCCTGCTGGGACAGTTCCTGGCCGGAGTATGGCGTACCGCCGATTCGAAGCGGACAGTGGATGAGTTGTTCATCGTCGCTGCTGGATTTGCAACCACGGCTTTGATCGTCTTCATTACCACGTCTGTCTCATTCGACCCCCAGCTGTTCGTCGGGGTTACCTTATCGGCCGTGGTTCTGGTCCTGATGGTCCACATGATTGCCGTTGTCGCCACGAGATTCGAATACGGTGGCCCATTGGCCTTTCTCAAGGCGCTCTTTGCGCGAGTCTTCTCGATTCCAGGCATCCTGGTGCTGATACTCGCCGTTTCGCCCGGCATACTCGCCAAATTATTCGTCAGCGATCGCGATGTAGCCAATACCATCACGCGCATCCGCATGGCATTTTCTTTGAGCGAGGACTATCAATGGGTGCTCGTCAATGCCTTGCCGGGACAGAAGTTTGCGCAGCCGATATTGGTCCAGTTCCCGCCCAAGAGAAACGACGAGCTATTTGTTCTTGAACGGGGTGGAGTTATAAAGCGGCTGGACTGGCCGGCTGGAGGCACGCCCGAAACCGTCCTGGATATTTCTGATCTCGTGGGGTTTGTCGAATTTGAGAATGGTGCACTCGGTTTCGATTTCCATCCGAACTTTGGCAAGGCAGGGGACGAAAACGA
>Ga0316189_10001021_pt1 | contig 27824 bp, 25 predicted proteins | sample LowCovwburrow_MG_FD_204930 | JGI IMG/M metagenome (GOLD analysis project Ga0316189, IMG submission 204930) | Coastal sediment microbial communities from Maine, United States - Lowes Cove worm burrow | ecosystem: Environmental > Aquatic > Marine > Coastal > Sediment | place: USA: Maine...
AGAGATGCCGATAGTAGTACAACTAACGAGGTAAATACTGGTTTTGCCGTAGTAGGTACTAATCTTAATATTACCGATTCGAATGGAACGCTTTCTGTACCCCTTGCCGATATTGGTAGTGATGATCAAAATATAGATGTATTGACTTTAAATGAAACAACCAATATGTTGACCGTAGGAATTGAAGATGGTTCAGACTTAACGGTAGATTTATCTAATCTAAAATCGCAAGTAACGCAAGTTGTAACAACTGGAAATACAATTGCAACACACACCAGTGGAGCTACAACAACTAATATTATTGAAACCGTTACCACTTTTGCGCAAGATGATACAACAACAGCAGCAGATCCTACGGCTACTGGAGAAATAACTTATACTGATGAAGCAGGAACCCCCTTTACAGCTCAAGTAGTTAGCGATGACGCAAATAATGAAATACAAGTAGGAACCAATGGGGGCGCCTATTTTTCAAGCCCAGTTAAAGCAATGGGTAAAGTAAACGCTAATGGAACTACAAACAAACCCCCATTTAAAGCAATAGTAGCAAGATTAAGCCAAGGTCGCTATCAAGTAACCTTAGCACCTGCAATGCCCGATGCCAATTACATTATTCAATTAACACTTAGAGATTCAGCTGGTGCTGGAAATGACGATTACGATATAGCATATACTAACCAAACCACAACAGGCTTTATTGTAGAAATTGGAGATAATGATAATGGAGCTGTAGACCGCGCATTAAGAGATTTTGAATTTATGTTTACTGTATTAGATTACTAAATAATTATGAAAAAAATAATTTTAATTGTAGTAATACTATGTAGTATTTCTTTAAATGCTCAAGTACCGCTATCAGACGAATTAGTGACTATTCATTCTGTAACAACGTTAGAGATGAATGCAATTGTTACACCTATAGAAGGCTCATTTGCCTTCAATACAGATGATAAACATATCTATCAATACGATGGAAATAGTTGGAATAAATTATTACATAAAAAAAATTGCATAAAACCGTTAACAGCAAGCTATACCTTAACTTTAGATGATGATGAATGTGGACTTACTATAAATAGCACAAATGACGTAGTACTAACTGTTCCTGCTGGATTACCCATAGGGTATCACGTTAGCGTTTATCAAATAGGAACTGGTCAAATAACAATTACAGGTAATGGTAGTGTTATAAGAAATAGATTGTTAAGATTTAAAACAGCAGGACAAGATGCAGCTGCTGGTATTTTATGCACAAGTGCTAATGTTTTTCATATATCTGGAGATTTAAAAAGATAAGGATATGAAAAAATATATCATCATATTAATTATATTTCTTACTAATTACCTAAGCGCACAAATTGGGGATTTTAATTATTATCCAACTATGCAACCTCAACATATTTTAGATGAGAAATTAGAAAACATCAGTTTTGCTTTTTCATTTAGAATATTAGAATCAAATTATATTGGACCCTTAGTTAGACTAAGACGAGATAGTGATAATGTAGAACAAGATTTTTATTGTAGAACAGATGACAAAGTCGATATAGAAGCTATTAATACATGGAGAGATGGAGCCAATGTATATGTTACGGTTTGGTATGACCAAAGTGGTTTAAACAGAAATGCGACACAAACAACAAACAATAGGCAGCCTAGGTTTTTTCCAGATAATACAAAACCTTTCTTTCAAGGTGATGGGGTTGACGATTACTTAACTGTTGATACTCCTAATGGGATACAAGATGTTACTAATAATGGTAGTGAGGCAAGTATCTTAGCTATTTTTAAGGCTACTCAAAAACGACAGTTCTCTTTTGGAGTCGCAACGGGTAGCGACAGATGGGCTACCCATGCCAATTGGAATAACAATATTTTTTACTTTGATCCAGGTTTCTGTTGCACCAGCGGTAACAGCAGATCTTTTAATAACACAGCGAATGTAAATGTATGGGCTAATTATACACTTATAAAAGCTAATGGACGCATATTAGCAAGAGTTAATAACATTCAACGCATAAATGGCAACCATAACCAAGCAAGATGTACACTTACACTAGATTTTGCAATAGGATGGGCAACCAACACCACCAATAATTCAACTTTATACGCCACAAATTCATTTTTAGAATTTATTATGTATAAAATAGATATTCCTGCCGAAGGTTATGAAGAAATCGAAGACAGTCAAACCGCATTTTGGGAGATGTAATAAATGTATCTAACAAAAAAGATAACTTAGCTGTATGCTAGCAGCCTATAAATAATTTATTTATGAAAACGATAAATCTAATTTTTGCTTTTTTTATCATAACTTTTAGTTATGGACAAACGGCTTTACACAACTTTGGTAACATACAAATACATGACAATGGAGCTATTGGGTTTCACATCGATTTAATAAACGATGGTGTTTTTAACCAGAACTTAGGTTTAACAGGGTTTTATAATGAAAATACACCATTGTATATTTCTGGCACTCAAATTCCTAGATTTTATAGTATGGAGGTTGATGTCATAAACCATTTAAATCTCGAAATAAATACTGAAATTATAAACGATTTAACCTTTTTAAATGGTGATATTATTACACCGCGATTAAACCCAAACATTTCATTAGATTTTTTATCTGATGCTTTTTACATTTTTGACAACGACGTTAAAAATTTAGATGGCTATGCTTCATACAATGGTGATTTAGGATTTACATTTCCTATTGGTCAAGATAATAAATTACGTCCTTTAATTATACCTATACAAACTGGAAGCCCTAAATACAAAGCTGCATATTTTAACGAAGATGCGAATTTCACTTCCACATTCAACACCAATTTTAATACAAACAATTCAGAAGTTATAATTAAAGCAGTTAGTATCGATGAGTTTTGGGACTTTAATGGAGATACAGAAACACAAGTAACACTTACTTGGGATCAAGAAAGTAATATTGACGATTTGGTAAATAATTTATTAAACTTACGTGTTGTTGGTTGGAGTATTGCAGATAACCAATGGAAAGATTTAGGAAATACTAATTTCACTGGTACACTCAATGAAGGAACAATAACTTCTGCGACTTTTAATCCAAACGATTACGAAATTATAACATTTGGTTCTTTAATAGGCAGCGATGGTATAGTCATCTACAACTTATTTTCACCAAACAGTGATGGCGTCAACGATGTTTTTGTAATAGAAGGGCTTAACTTCTTTTCAAACACCTTAGAAATATACAATCGTTGGGGTCATGTTATATATAAAAGAACCAATTATCAAAATGATTGGAATGGCACTGCAGAAGGAAGTCGAATTTTAAATAAAGGTGAAAAACTGCCAACGGGTACCTACTTTTATGTTTTAAAATTACCAGAAGATAATACAACCAAAACAGGTTGGATTTATTTAAATGATTAATTGTTTACTAAATAAAACATCCAAGTAATTATAAAAGAAAAGAAACCGTTAAGATGGGTTTTAAATATAAAATTTAGTTTAAAAAACACATAAACATAAAATTTTGTAAATTTAAATTTATAAAAACTAGCTCATGAGAAGTAGAAATTTTAAAGTTAGATTATTAATTGGAGCAGCAATAGCAATATTTTTTGTTTTAAAAAGGTGCAGCCAACAAGAAGTTAACCCTTATACGGGGAGAACTCAAACCATATCAATGACACCTGACAAAGAAATTGCTATTGGTTTACAAAGCGCTCCTCAAATGGCACAACAACATGGTGGTTTACATCCTAATAATCAATACCAAGCATTGGTCGATAATGTAGGAAACAAATTAATTAATAACAGTATTGCTAGAGAAACACCTTATAAATACGAGTTTCATTTACTAGCAGACCCAAACGCCATTAATGCTTTTGCATTACCTGGAGGGCAAATATTTATTACCCATGCTCTTTTTTCTAAATTAGAAAACGAAGACCAATTAGCTGGTGTTTTAGGGCATGAAATCGGTCACGTTTTAGGGCGTCATAGTGCAGAACGAATTGCAGAAAGCGAATATTGGCAAGGACTAACTACTGCCAGCTCGGTTGGTGCAGATATGGGCGGATTAGTTAGTGGTATAGGACAAAACACATTGCTAACAAATGGAAGAGATGACGAATTAGAAAGTGATGATTTAGGCGTACGCTTTATGATTAAAGCGGGTTATAACCCTGAAGAAATGATTGGGGTTATGGAAATTTTAAAAAATGCTGCTGGTCCAAATCGAGTTCCAGAATTTCAAAGCACACACCCCGATCCTGACAATAGAATTGAAAAAATTCAAGAGTCTATTGAAAAATACAGAAATCAATAAAAATAGAAAAGCTCTGCAAAACAGAGCTTTTACGAGTGACTAACTCAAATAATTAATAAATTAATGCTTTAATAATTATTTTTTCTTTCTAACTAATGCTTCTTTAATAATAGTTAAGGCTTCTGTAGCTTTAGATAATTCTGCATACTTTTTTGCAGTCATTCCCTTATCAGATTTTGCTTTTAACTTAGCTCCCTTAGAAATCAAAAGTTTTAAAATATCTGTTCTATTAAATTTTGCAGCATACATTACTGGTGTCATACCATTGGATTTTTTGTTAACATTTTCGCCTAATTCAATAAGTTTTTTAACAGTTTCTATGTCCCCTTTAGCTATAGACACACAAAAAGGGTTAACTTGAACTACAGCTTCTACACTGTGATTTTTAACGTTTTGATTAACAGTTTTTGCATTAACAGAGACTACTGAAAAACATAATGCGATTGCGGAAATAATGATTGTTTTTTTCATGATGAAAGATTTTAATTTTGATTATTTATTTTTGATATACTAAAGAGACGATAAAAATTTTAATCTGTTACACTAAAAATAATTAATAACATATCTTTAACATTGATTTCACATTTTATTATGTTAATGCTTTTTCATTGAGATACTCTCAAAAACCTTCTGTTTTAAAGCTTTTCACTAAGTTTTTTACTAGGCTTTTTTATAATCTCACTATCTTTGGTTCTTAAAATTTTCATAAAAATGAACAAAAAAGTCATCTTAATGATTCTTGATGGTTGGGGTAATTCTCCAGACCCAAAAGTTTCAGCTATCGATCATGCTAATACACCATTTATCGATTCACTATATAAAAAATACCCTTTCTCCACTTTAAGAACTGATGGTTTACATGTTGGCTTACCAGAAGGACAAATGGGGAATAGTGAAGTTGGACATATGAATTTAGGAGCTGGACGTATTGTATATCAGGATCTAGTAAAAGTAAATTTAGCTGTAAAAAACAAAACCATTAATACCGAAAAAGTTTTAGTTGATGCATTTAAATATGCAAAAACTAACAATAAAGATGTTCATTTTTTAGGATTATTGAGTGATGGTGGTGTACATTCTCATATTAATCATGTATTAGGTTTAGTCGATGCTGCAAACGATTTTGGATTAAAAAATACGTATGTACACGCCTTTACAGATGGACGTGATGTAGACCCAAAATCTGGTTACGGTTTTATAACAGAACTAGAAGAACATCTTGAAAACACAAACACCAAACTCGCCACAGTAACTGGGCGTTACTATGCTATGGACAGAGATAAACGTTGGGAACGCATAAAATTAGCTTACGATGCATTGGTTAATAGCATTGGTGAAAAATCGACTAACGCTACCGAAACCATCAGAAAAAGTTATCAAAACGATATAACCGATGAATTTATAAAACCAATTATCATGACTGATAATGAAGGCAATCCAGTTGCTAATATTAAAGAAGATGATGTTGTAATATTTTTCAACTTTAGAACAGACCGTGGTCGAGAACTAACCGAAGCACTAACACAAACCGATTTTCATGAGCAAAATATGCATAAGCTCAATTTACATTATGTAACGCTTACCAATTATGATGATACTTATAAAAACATTAATGTTATATTTAATAAAGATAATTTAAGCGAAACGCTAGGTGAAGTTTTAGAAAAGCACAACAAAAAACAAATTAGAATTGCCGAAACCGAAAAATACCCTCACGTTACTTTTTTCTTTTCTGGTGGACGTGAAGCAGCTTTTAAAGGTGAAACTCGAATTTTAAGAAACTCACCAAAAGTAGCAACATACGATTTAAAGCCAGAAATGAGTGCCTACGAATTACGTGATGCCTTAGTACCAGAATTACAAAAAGCCGATGTGGATTTTGTGTGTTTAAATTTTGCGAACGGCGATATGGTTGGCCATACTGGTGTTATGGAAGCTGCTATAAAAGCTTGCGAAGCAGTAGACGAATGTGTAAAAGATGTTATAACTACAGCATTAGAAAATAGCTATACTACACTTTTAATAGCAGACCACGGAAATTGTGAAACTATGATTAATCCAGATGGCTCACCAAATACTGCACATACCACAAATCCTGTTCCTGTTATTTTAATTGATAATAATTTAAATGAAATTAAAAGTGGCATTTTAGGTGACATAGCTCCTACTATATTAAAACTTATGGGAGTGCCACAACCAGAAGCAATGACACAACACCCTTTGGTTTAAAGTTATTTTAAATAAATTCAATATCTATTTATTTACCTAGTGCTTATATTTTCAATTAACCTAGGGAGGTAACCTCGAATTTAATTTTTAAGTATCTTTGCACATATTTTAAAAAGATGATTGTAGTAAAAACAAGCGAGGAAATCGAATTAATACGAGAAAGCGCTTTGATTGTTTCTAAAACCTTAGGCGTACTTGCCAAAGAAGTAAAACCTGGAGTAACAACGCTTCAATTAGATAAAATTGCTGAAGAATTTATTAAAGATCACGGTGCTATACCTGGCTTTTTAGGGTTGTATGACTTTCCAAACACACTTTGTATGAGTCCAAACGAACAAGTAGTCCATGGATTTCCTACAAATAAACCCTTGCAAGAAGGCGATATTATATCTATAGATTGTGGTGCTTTAAAAAACGGTTTTTACGGCGACCATGCTTATACATTTGCTGTCGGTGAAATTGCTCCAGAAACAGAAAAACTATTACAAGTCACTAAAGAATCTTTATATGTTGGCATTAGAGAGTTTAAAGCAAATAATCGTGTAGGAGATGTTGGTTATGCTATTCAAAAATATTGTGAAGATCGTGGTTATGGCATTGTTAGAGAATTGGTGGGTCATGGATTAGGTAATAAAATGCATGAAGACCCAGAAATGCCAAATTATGGAAAACGTGGACGTGGTAAAAAATTTATTGAAGGTATGGTTGTAGCCATTGAGCCTATGATAAATATGGGAACACATCGTATCAAGCAACACCGAGACGGTTGGACTATTACCACTTTAGACAATAAACCAAGTGCACATTTTGAGCACGATGTCGCACTAGTAAATGGTAAACCCGAATTGCTTTCTACATTCGCCTATATATACGAAGCTTTAGGAATTGAGAGTAATGAGGAGGAGGAATTTAGACAAAAACAGTTTGTTTTATAATTATGACTTATAAGTTTTCAGAAATACCAGAAAAGGACCTTGTTGAAGGCATAAGGGGAAAATATATTCATACCGATAACAATACCGTAGGACTTATTAATATTGAAGAAGGGGCTGTTTTACCTGCACATTCTCATATACATGAACAAATAACACAAGTGATTTCTGGTAAATTAGAAATGACAATTGATGGTATTACTCAAATTCTTGAGTCAGATTCTATTATAGTAATTCCTTCTAATGCTATTCATAGCGCAAATGCTTTAACGGATTGTATTGTTATTGATATATTTTATCCAGTTCGCGAAGATTATAAATAATTATTTCTGACACGGATTTCACGGATTTTCACAGATTTTTACTCAAAACAATATTAAGAAATTATGAGTCAACTTATTTACAAAGAAGACACTTACAAAATAATTGGAGTTTGTATGAATGTTCACCGTGAATTAAGAAAAGGTTTTAGTGAGATCGTTTATGGAGATGCTCTTGAAATTGAATTAATAGATAATAATATTAATTATTCAAGAGAAAAGCAATTTGATATTGTTTACAAAGGCAATTTACTTCCTCATAAATATAAAGCAGATTTTATAATTGAAAATAAAATAGTCTTAGAAATAAAAGCAATTAGTACTCTTACAGATTCCCATATTAAGCAAACGTTAAACTATTTAGCAGTTTCAAAATTAAAAGTAGGTTTACTTATCAATTTTGGAGAAGATCGTTTAAAATATAAAAGAATCATTCTTTAGTAATCAGTGAAAATCCGTGAAATCCGTGTCAAAAAAACTCTTCAAATTAATACTAAATTTAATCCCCAGACCTTTACTAATAAGGTTAAGCTATGTTATTCGCCCTATTTTAGCTTTCTTTGCTGTAGATTGTTTGGTTTCCGCCCACACAAAACAAACTCTTAATTATCTTGCAATATCTAAATTAAAACTTGGTCTTCTTATTAACTTTAAAGAAGACCGTTTAAAATACAAAAGAATCATTCTTTAGTAATCCGTGAAAAGCCGTGAAATCCGTGTCAGAAAAACATAGAATTTCAGTATAACACAATGAAAAAAATATTCAAACTCATACTAAACACAATACCAAGACCTCTACTTATCAGGTTAAGTTATATTATCCGCCCTATTTTAGCTCTTTTTTTAAAAGGAAGTAAATTTACAGACCCTATTGATAATAAATCTTATAGAAGTTTTTTGCCTTACGGATATGGTTCCCAACGCAATAACGTATTATCCCCATCCACTTTAAGTTTAGAGCGTCATAGACTGTTATGGCTGTATTTACAGTATGAAACTGATTTCTTTTCAGCAGAAAAGCGTGTACTACATTTTGCACCAGAGCAAGCCTTTTATAAACGGTTTAGAAAGATGAAAAATCTAGATTATACAACTACAGATTTAAATTCGCCATTAGCTGATGTAAAAACAGATATATGTAATCTTCCGTTTAAAGATAATAGTTATGATATTATTTTTTGCAATCACGTTTTAGAACATATTCCAGACGACACCAAAGCGATGCAAGAATTATATCGTGTTCTAAAAATTGGAGGCATGGGTGTTTTTCAAATTCCTCAAGATTTAAAAAGAGCAAACACATTTGAAGACGATTCAATAACAGACAAAAAAGAGCGAGCCAAAATATTTGGACAATACGACCATGTTCGTGTTTATGGTCTAGATTACTTCGATAAGCTTAGAAGCATTGGCTTTAAAGTTAAAGAAGTTGATTATACCTCTAAACTTTCTGATGAAGATATTGAAAAATATTGCTTAGCTAAAGGCGAAATTATTCCAGTTTGTTTTAAACCTTAATTTTTTGGGAAATCATTTAAAGCTAAAGTTTCAAACTCTTGGTTTTCATTTTCAAAAATCAAAAAAGCCTTAAGCTCTGGATGAGTCTTTAAAAATGCTTTCACTTTTTCTATGCCCATAGCTTTAAAAGCAGTGGCATAAGCATCAGCAGTCATACAATTTTCTGCAATTACAGAAATACTTAATAGACTCGTTTTACTTGGATAACCTGTTTTAGTATCAATAATATGCGCATAGCGCTTACCGTTTTTATCTATTTTAAACTTTCTATAAGTTCCTGATGTAGCCATAGCTTTATCTTTTAAAAATATAGCTCTGTTTATAGATTGAGTGCCATCAAAATTCGGATTTTCAACACCTACTTTCCATGCTAATTTTTTTTCTGCATTAATTCCATTTGCCACAATTTCTCCACCAATATCGACTAAATGATTTTTTGCATTTTGATTTTCCAAAAATTCTGAAACAACATCTACGGCGTAACCTTTTGCTATGGCATTAAAATCTATAAACGTTTCTTTTGGTTTAACTATATACCTGTTTTCAAGTTTTATTTTATTATATCCTACCGATTGCATTAAACTATCAATTTTAAGACTATCAAGGCTAACAATCTTTCCCTCTGGCCCAAAATCCCAAGCGTTTACTACTGCGCCAATTGTAGGATCGAAAGCACCTTTTGTTACCTTGTAAATTTTCTTTGATGTCTTAAAAACATTTATAAAATGCTCATCAACCTCAACTTCTTCATTTCTATTTAATTTAGAAATATCTGAATTTACTTGATATGTAGACATGGATTTATTAATTACATAAAACAAGCTATCTAACTGCTTTTGATAATTAGTTTCAGAATCGTAAGTTACTCTGTAGTATGTACCAAAAATGACACCTTCAAGCACTCTGTTTTTCTGTTCTTTTTCACATGAAACTATAAGTAAAACAGTAAAAAATAATATTAATATTTTTTTCATCTTTTAATTCAAGTTAGTTTCTAAAACTTGTATGCCATTATACTCTAACAAATAGTCTTCGTTTAAATAAATTGGAGATTTTTTATCATTACTATTTCCTAAACCGACGCCAGCATATAATACTTTAGCATCTTTTTCTCGAGCATGCTTTTTAAAAGATTCCATCCAAACTACATCATAATTATTTGGATTATCTGGTAACATAACCGCTCTTACAATAACAAAGAAGTATTGTTTATTCTTATCTATACATACAAATTGCGGATGCTTTTTTAGCTTACTATTTACAGCAATAAACTCAAAACCTCGTTCTTCTAAATCTTTTCCAACATGGTTCATTGCTAAATTGTGCAATTCTTGTTCTGTAAGTGGTTTACTCATAATCCAAAATTAATTAAAAAAACCAACTCTTAATGAGTTGGCTTTTCTATTTATTATAAGATACTGAAACATACTTCGACTACGCTCAGCACATAAATTTAGTATGACAAGATTGTCTATCCTCCAAAATCATCAAATCTGATATGCTCATCTGGGATACCAAAATCTTCTCCCATTTTCTGAACGGCTTTGTTCATTAATGGCGGGCCACAGAAATATAATTCTATATCTTCTGGAGACTCATGATGATTTAAATAGTTATCAATCACACAGTTGTGAATAAATCCAACAAAACCATCACCAGTCTCGTCATTAATATCTGTTTTAACCTTCCAATTATCGCTTTCCATTGGTTCTGATAACGCCAAATAGAATTTAAAGTTTGGAAAATCTTTTTCTAATGCTCTAAAATAATGGATGTAAAACAATTCAGCCTTAGAACGACCTCCATACCAATACGTTACTTTACGCCCCGTTTTTAAAGTTCTGAATAATTCGTATAAGTGCGAACGCATTGGAGCCATACCAGCACCTCCTCCTACATATAACATTTCACTTTCAGACTCATTGATAAAGAACTCTCCGTAAGGCCCTGAAATGGTTACTTTATCTCCAGCTTTTTGATTAAAAATATAAGATGAAGCAACACCAGGGTTTACATCCATCCAACCGCCTTTAGCACGATCAAAAGGAGGCGTTGCAACACGAACATTTAGCATAATTTTTCGTCCTTCAGCTGGATATGAAGCCATCGAATAAGCACGTTCAACCAGCTCATCGTTCTTCATAACTAAAGGCCATAGGCCAAATTTCTCCCAATCTGCTTTAAATTTATCAGGCTCTCCTGGATGATCTTCTGGATGTGCAGAAACATCCATATCTGAATATTTTATTTCACAGTTAGGGATTTCAATTTGAATATAACCTCCTGCTTTATAATTCATATCTTCAGGAATTTCAACAACAAATTCCTTAATAAACGTCGCTACATTATAGTTTGAAACTACTGTTGCTTCCCATTTTTTAATACCAAACACTTCTTCTGGAATGGTAATATTCATATCTTGTTTCACTTTTACCTGACAAGATAAACGTGCACCATCTTTTAATTCTTTACGTGTAAAGTGAGGTATTTCTGTAGGTAAAGCTTCTCCTCCACCTTCTAAAACATGACATTCACATTGAATACATGTTCCACCACCTCCACAAGCCGATGGTAAGAATATTTTTTGAGCTCCTAATGTTGATAATAATGTCCCTCCAGAAGCTACTTCAATTTCTTTTTCACCATTAATGGTAATCTTTACTGGACCAGATGGTGATAATTTTTGTTTTACAAATAATAGCAATGCTACTAACAACAACGTAATGATTAAAAATGCTGTTACTGTTGCTATAACTGTTCCTAATGTTCCTGCTGCTAAAATCATATTACTCAGTTACTTTTATGTTGTTACTTCGACTGTGCTCAGCAACCAATACTTCCTTTTCTTGTCCTAACTCTTTTTCTATTAAAGCTGTCTTTTCTTCTTTAGGAGCTTCTTCATCTCCACCTGTTAGCATACCTCCAAAACTCATAAAACCAATCGCCATTAAACCTGTGATAATAAATGTAATTCCTAAACCACGTAATGCTGGTGGGACATTTGAATATCTAATTTTTTCACGTATAGCTGCAATAGCTAAAATGGCTAAAAACCATCCAATACCTGAACCAATTCCGTAAGTTGTTGCTAAACCTAGAGTTGGAATTTCACGAGATTGCATAAATAATGATCCTCCTAAAATAGCACAGTTTACTGCAATAAGTGGTAAAAAGATACCTAGGGAATTATATAATGAAGGTGAAAATTTCTCTACCACAATTTCTACTAATTGCACCATAGTTGCTATAGTTGCTATAAACATGATGAAGGATAAGAAACTTAAATCGTAATCAGCATATTCTTCACCTAACCAAGATAAAGCTCCTGGTTGTAATAAATACTGGTCTAACAACCAGTTTAAAGGTACTGTAATAGCCAATACAAATATTACTGCGGCACCTAAACCTACAGCTGTACTTACTTTTTTAGAAACCGCTAGGTAAGAGCACATTCCGAGGAATGTAGCAAATACCATGTTGTCTATAAATATTGATTTGAAAAATAATTCTACGTGTTCTAACATATCTTCTTAATCTTCAATTAATGCTTTATTTCTACTACGTTGTACCCAAATAATGATTCCTACAACTATTAATGCCATTGGAGATAATAACATAAATCCATTATTTTCATAACCAATAGAATACAGTCCTGTTTTTTCAATTGGATCACCTAATACTGGTATTCCTAATAATGTACCAGATCCGAGTAATTCTCTAAAGAATCCAACTATAATAAGTATAACCGCATACCCTAAAGCATTTCCAATGCCATCTAAAAATGATCGCCATGGTCCATTAGCTAAAGCAAAAGCTTCAAAACGTCCCATAATTATACAATTCGTAATTATTAATCCAACGAATACAGAAAGTGTTTTACTTAATTCATAAGCAAATGCTTTTAGTACCAAATCCACGATAATTACAAGTGTTGCGACAACGATAAGTTGAACGATGATTCTAATTTTTGAAGGAATGATGTTTCTCATTAATGAAATAACTACATTTCCTATTCCTAAAACAAATAATACAGATATAGACATTACAATTGATGCTTCTAATTCTGCTGTAATTGCTAAAGCCGAACAAATACCTAATACTTGAATAGTAATTGGGTTGTTGTCTGCTAATGGGTCTAATATTAATTTGCTGTCTTTTTTTGAAAGTAAGCCCATAAATTAATTGTTTTTTAAGTTTTCAAAATAAGATACATAAAGCTTCAAATCGCTTCTTATCATGGCAGAAACTCCATCTCCTGTAATGGTAGCTCCGGCAATGGCATCTACTTCGTTATCTGTTTTATTTTCGTTTTTTGGATCTGCGTTTCCTTTAGCTACATTAATACCCTTAAAACTTCCATTATTCATTAAATGCTCACCAATAAAATCATCCATAAAAAAACGTTGCTTGATATTAGCTCCTAATCCTGGCGTTTCTCCTTTATGATCAAAATATGCACCTTGTACTACCATACTTTCATCCATGGCAACATAAGCCCAAATAGCATCCCAAAGTCCTTTTCCTCTAATTGGAGCTATGTAAAATGTTTTACCGTCTTTTTCACCTACAAATAAGGGTAAACGTCTTGCAATACCTTCCTTGGCATTCGCTTGTTCCTTTTTAACATCAATTAAATATGCTTGGTCATCTTCAGATACTTTCCCATCTTGAATTACCAATTGTTTCTTAATATATTGAGAGAATAACTCAGGTGCTTCTTCTGTAGATACAAAATTGGCACTACTTCCTTCATTTTCATTTACTCCCATAGCATACAAAATATTTTGCTGCTTTTCTAAACGCTCATTTTCTGCAATTCTAGGCTTTAATGACGATGCCATAAACGCTAATAAAGCACCTACCACTATTACCATTGCTATGGCAAATATTATAGTATATGAATTTTTATCTGTTCTGTTTTCCATCGTTATGCAACTTTAGCTTTTAAACGTTTCATTCTTTTCTTAACATTACCCTGTACTACGTAGTGGTCAATTGTTGGTGCAAACACATTCATTAATAAAATAGCTAGCATAACACCTTCTGGGTATGCTGGATTAAACACACGAATCATGATAGAAATAAACCCTATTAAGAAACCGTAAATCCATTTTCCTTTATTAGTTTGTGATGCAGTAACTGGGTCGGTAGCCATAAATACAGTACCAAAGGCAAAACCACCAATTAATAGGTGATGCCACCAAGTCGTGTTCATTAACCCATAAAACTTACTGCTTTCTGTTATCCATCCAGAATCTACAACTCCATTAAAAATTAACCCCATGGCTATAGCTCCTAATGCGGATGATAACATGATTCTCCAGCTTCCTATTTTAGAAAAGATTAAAAATAACCCTCCTAACAATATTAATAAAACTGAAGTTTCTCCAACTGAACCTGGTATAAAACCTAAAAACATATCCATAACACTTACTTCAGAACCTCCAAGCATAAATTCTTTACCTTGAGCTAAACTTCCCAATATCGTTTCACCAGAAATAGCGTCTAGGTTTGCACCTGCTGCAATATCGTTTGTTCTTTCAACAGCTCCTTCAACCCAAACTTTATCACCACTCATCCAAGTTGGATAAGCAAAGAATAAAAATGCACGAATTGTTAATGCAGGATTAAGAATATTCATTCCTGTACCTCCAAATACTTCTTTACCGATAACAACACCAAAGATTACAGCTACTGCTAGCATCCAAAGTGGAATATCAATTGGTACAATAAGAGGCACTAACATTCCTGTTACTAAATAACCTTCTTCTACTTCGTGCCCTTTAATTATGGCAAAAATAAATTCAATTCCTAAACCTACACCGTAAGACACAATGATTAGCGGTAAAATTTTCCAGAAGCCAATCATGAAATTTGCCATTGTCCAGAATTCTGAACTAAAGAAACCACTTGTTACAGCTTGAATTTCTCCAACAGCTAAATTATGTTGGTAACCTGCATTAAACATCCCGAAAATCAAACATGGTACCATAGCCATAATTACGGTATTCATGGTACGCTTTAAATCGTCGGCAACTTTTATATGTGTACCATTGTGCGTGGTCTCATTTGGCAAGTATAAAAATGTATGGATAGCATTAAATGCTGGTATCCATTTTTTATTTTTATTCTTTTCTTTAAAATTATGTAAACTACTTTTTAAACCCATTTGTTTAAGTTTATTATTTTAAAATGTCGCTTCGAGAACCTCAGCGAATTTAATTATCCTATCTCTTTAAGCATTAAGTCTAATCCTGCTCTTATAATTTTTTGATGTGGTTGCTTAGACACACATACAAATTCTGTTAATGCGAAATCTTCAGGAGCAACTTCGTACATTCCTAAAGCTTCCATTTCATCTAAATCTTTATATAAACAAGCTTTTAAAATTTGCATCGGATAAATATCTAAAGGAAAAACTTCTTCGTAAGTTCCTGTAGTTACAAATGCACGATGTTCTCCATTTGTATTGGTATTCAAATCGTATTTTTTCTTTGGAGTTAACCAAGAAAAAGTCATGGCTCTTGATGTTGATACTTTATCAAAAACAGGCTTATTCCATCCAAACAATTCATAATCATCACCTTCAGGAATTACTGAAACTACATTACTGTAATAATCTAAATATCCATCTGGTTGTATTTGTTTTCCTGATAAAACATTACCTGAAATAATACGATCATTACCCTCTTTAGAAACACCTTTATCGTAAACTATAGTAGCAATTTCACTACCAGCTAGTGTTTTAAAATATCTTGGTTTTTCAACCGAAGATCCAACTAAAGCAACAATACGCTCCGCATTAAATTTCCCAGTTAAAAGTAGCTCTCCAATAATAACTAAATCTTGGGCATTAACTGTCCAAACCACTTCACCTTTATTTATTGGATCAATTATATTGATTTGAGTTCCTACATTCCCAGATGGGTGTGGACCAGAAACCTTATGCAAGGTAACACCACTTAAACTTGCAAGTGGAGAATTTCCATTCTTATCAACAGATACGTGTACTTGCCCTTCAGTTAATTTTACTAATGCAGAAACTGCTGTTTGCAATTCTACTTCTCTTCCTTCTAAGGTAAAATCTAAATCGGCTGCTAATGGTGCGCTTGCATAACCTGAAATAAATATAGCTTTTGGCGATTTCTCTGGATTTGCAATCACATCATACGGACGTTGCTTAACAAATGGCCAACACCCTGAAGCTAATAAATGTGATTTAATATCTTCTGGACTAGAAGCATTAACATTAAACTTTCCAAAATCCTCAAAAGTTTGTGTTTTATCTGCTTCAATTTTAATGGCGTCAATGCGTCTTTTTGGCCCTCTAATGACCTCAACTATTTTTCCTGAAACTGGTGATAAAAATTTAACCGTTTCTTGAGATTTATCGTAAAACAAAGTGCCTCCAGCCTTAACTAAAGCCCCTTCTTTTGCAACAAGTTTTGGTATTACGCCGTGAAAATCTTCTGGTCTTATGGTGCAGTAGTTACTAATAATCGCTTGTTCAACGGTTTTATCAGCTTCACCCTTAAGTTTAATGTCCAGACCTTTTTTAATACGAATGTCGTTTGACATATTTTTTTTATTGAAATTAGTTGTCTAAAAATCGGTGCAAAAATACAAATTTAATATACAGTTTTCATAATTATTTAGCATAATTTTACACGCAAACGTTTGCTTAAATTTCAATCACAATTTTTAGGCATTAAATTTGTTTATATTTACAAAAAACAGATACGAAAATGAGATGTAACCTTATTTTATTTTTATTATTTACATTATTACCGAAATATTTTTTTGGTCAGATTAAAGAGATTAACCCTCCAGATTATATTAAAACTATAGCTTTTAAAAGTAATACAAGGGAAAGTCAATTACCTATTTTAAAACTTGAAGAATCTGTTGTTTTAGAGTTTGATGCTCTAAATGGCGATGAAGATGATTTTTATTATAAAATTGAGCATTTCAATTTTGATTGGACCCCTTCAATTTTAGTGAAATCTGAATACATGGATGGGTTTGATAATCAACGCATTAGAAACTACGAAAACTCGTTAAATACCTATCAAATTTATTCGCACTACAAACTCATTATTCCTAATGCGCAAACCAAACGTTTAAAAGTTTCTGGCAATTATTTATTAAGTGTTTTTAATGATGATGACGAGCTTGTCTTCTCAAGAAAATTTATGATTTACGAAGATAAAACCAATGTCGGGCTTAGCATAAAGCGATCTAGAGACATAGCATTTATCGAGGAAAAACAGCGGGTAGACATAGTAATTTCTTCAAATGCCATGCAATTTACTAACCCAAAACAAAATGTAAAAACACTGTTGGTTCAAAATAATAATTTAAACACAGCAATTTCTTCTCTAAAGCCACAATATACTATTGGTAATAAACTAATTTACAAATACGATACCGAGTCTAGCTTTTGGGGCGGTAATGAATATTTATATTTTGAAAATAAAGATATTAGAGCTGCAAATATTGGTGTACAGTATATAGATTTACAAGACTTGTATCATAATTATTTATTCGCAAATAGAGAAAGAGCCACAAGACCATATACATACAATCCAGATATTAACGGAAATTATTTGGTAACTAATATTGATGCTAACGACCCAAATATTGAAGCCGATTATGTTTGGGTACATTTTTCGTTAATTGCTCCCGATAGCTATCGGGATGATGCTTTAAAAGATAAATCTATTCATATATATGGTAATTATAACAATTACGCGATTGATGAAAGTACCAAAATGACTTACGATGCATACAACCAAATTTTTACCAACACGCTTTTACTAAAACAAGGATTTTATAATTATAAATATGTAATTGTAGATAATAATGTATTAGAGGAAGGTGCCATAAGTGGAAATTTTTATCAAACAGAAAACAACTATAAAGTTATTGTGTATTATCGAGATTTAGGTGCTCGTTACGATAAAATCATAGGCTTAGGAGAAGGCAATTCTGTTAATATTTCTAACTAAAAAACGTACCATTTAATTCATGTTTTTCAATCATTGGTGTTAAATTTTGTTGTTTTCAAAGTAATATTCATTATTTTTGCCGACTAAACGTATTGTATATCAATAGTTAACATGGTTCAACAAGTTACAAGCGGCATAAAAATTTCGGTAGAAACCAATTTCGAAGGCTCTTTTTATAAAAATTATAAAATACAGTATGCTTTCGGGTATACGGTAACTATTGAAAACCAAAGTAAGGACTCGGTTCAGCTTAATGCGCGCCATTGGGAAATTATGGATGCTTTAAATAATATTGAAGTGGTTTCTGGAGAAGGTGTTATTGGTAAAAAGCCCGTTTTAAAACCAGGAGAATCTCACACCTATACTTCGGGCTGTCTATTAACCTCTCCTTTTGGCGCTATGCAAGGGCATTATAATATGGTAAACTTTACTACCACTAAAAAATTCCAAGTTACCATTCCTACATTTAAGCTAAGTGCACCTTTTGCAATAAATTAAGGCTTCATCATTACTGTATTTATATTTAATTGGTATTTATCCGCGAATTGCACTAATAAATGAATTTATCTCATTTTAAAATTCGTGAAATCATAAAAAAGCCTATCAAATTCATGACAGGCTTCTTCTTACAAAAGAAAAATTTGAGTTAGTCTTTCTTCTTTTTTCCTTCTAATTTATTTACAGTATCGTACATTATTGGCGTTGCAATAAATAACGATGAATAAGTACCTACAATAACACCCACTATTAAGGCAAACATAAAGCCTCTAATAGAATCGCCACCAAAAATAAAGATAGCTAACAACACAACTAAAGTTGTCAAAGATGTATTTAATGTTCTACTTAATGTACTGCTTAGTGATACGTTTACAACTTTATCGAATTTCCAAGAAGTGTGCTCGTTAAAGAATTCACGAATTCTATCGAATACAACCACGGTATCATTTAATGAGTAACCAATAACGGTTAATATAGCGGCTATAAATGCTTGATCTATTTCCATACTAAATGGCATGAACTTATAGGTTAATGAGAATACACCTAATACGATTAATACATCGTGGAAAACCGCTGCTACTGCACCCAGTGAATATTGCCATTTCTTAAAACGTATTAAAATATATAAGAATACTACAATTAAAGACCCTAAAATAGCCCAAAATGATGCTTGTTTAATATCATCGGCAATAGTTGGACTTACTTTATAATACTTCATTAAACCAACCGCTTTAGTATCGGCATCGCTAATAAAGTTTTCGTAAGACACACCATCTAAATGAGGTATTAATGCTGTGTATAATGCTTTTCTAATTTCCTCATCTACCTCAGCCCCTGTTTCATTTACCTTATACTTTGTTGTGATTTTTAATTGATTAGCATCTCCAAAAGTTTTAGCATCTGCACTACCAAAAACATCAGAAAGTGTTGATGTAATTTCTGAAGCACTAACATCTTGAGCAAAACGTACTTGGTACGTTCTACCTCCAACAAAATCTACTCCTTGATCTAAACTATTTGTAAATAATGATCCTAAACTTAATAAAATAAAAGCTCCTGAAATGATATAAGCAACTTTACGCTTCTTTAGGAATTCAATATTAATATTTCTAAATAAATTTTTAGTAATTGCGGTAGAGAAATCTAATTTTCCACCTCTATTTACATACCAGTCTACTAATAATCTAGTAATAAAAATAGCAGTAAATAAAGATGTACCAATACCTATTAATAAAGTTGTAGCAAACCCTTTAATAGGTCCTGTACCAAAAATAAATAAGATTAATGCTGTTAAACCTGTTGTAATATTAGCATCCAAAATAGATGATAAGGCATTACTAAATCCATCTTGAACAGCTTCTTTTTGTCCTTTACCTTTAACAAGTTCTTCACGAATACGTTCAAAAATAAGTACGTTAGCATCAACCGACATACCAATTGTTAATACAATACCAGCGATACCTGGTAAGGTTAATACAGCGCCTAAGCCTGATAAAATACCAAAGATTAACAAGATGTTTAATATCATGGCAATATCTGCAAATCCACCAGCTTTTCCGTAATAGAAAATCATCCAAAGTAACACTAAGGCTAATGCAATCATAAATGACTTGGTACCGCTATCAATAGCTTCTTGACCTAATGATGGTCCAACCACTTCACTTTGAATAATATCTGCCGATGCAGGTAACTTACCAGCTCTTAAAACATTTGCTAAATCTATCGCTTCGTTTAATGTAAAATCTCCTGAAATTGAAGAACTTCCGCCTGCAATTGGGCCTGTAGTTACACCTGGTGCAGAATACACAATATTATCTAAAACAATAGCAATTTGACTGCCTTGCGTATAGGCTTTACCTGTCATTTCTTCCCAAACCTTAGCACCTTTAGAATTCATTTGCATAGACACCTCTGATTTGTTGCCTACTGGACTAAATTGGTTTCTTGCATCGGTTACCACAGCTCCGCTTAAGGGCGGTACATCTTCTCTATTGCCAACTAATGCATATAACTCTACAAGCTCGCTGTCTTTATCTGGTTTACCAAAAGCAAATTTTGCATAACGTTGCTCTGCAGGTAATAAAGCTCTAACTTGTGGCAAGCTTAAATAATTTAAAACGGTTTCTTTATCTTTTGATTCGAATTTTGCAATTATTGGTCCGCCTTGATAACCTTGCCCCTTAATTAAATCGAATAATGGATTTACTGTTGCAACGGCTGTTGAATCGGTTTCTGCTTCGCCTAAAAGAGCGTCGATTTGTGAGTCTTCTGCATCTTCTTCATCTTGAGGTTCAACATCATTAGCCACCTCATCAACTTTAACAACATCCTTTAAAACCTCGTTAGCTTGCACTAAAAACGGAAAGAATTGCTCACCTTTATAAGCATCCCAAAATTCTAATTGTGCCGTACTTTGTAATAATCCCGTAGCACGCTCAACATCTTTAACACCTGGCAATTCTACCAAAATACGCCCAGAATTCCCTAAACGTTGAATGTTAGGAGACGTAACACCAAACTCATCAATACGTTTACGCAGTACCTCGAAAGCCGATACTATAGATTCATCAATCTTTGTTTCTATGATGCCTTTAACCTCATCATCGGTCATACTGCCATCAATCTCACCATCTAGGGCTTTAGTATAAAATATATCTGGAGATGCTAATTTTGTGTCGCCTTTAATCGCATCAAACGCTACGAAAAAATCTTCCAAATACGTGTTTTGACTGTCTTTTTGAAGCTCAGCAGCATCATCTAAGGCTTTATTAAATACAGGGTCTTTAGTATTATTGGCTAAGCCTTTTAAAATATCTTTAACCGATATTTGTAAGATAACGTTAATACCTCCTTTTAAATCTAAACCAAGATTCATAGCTTTTTGCTTCACATCATTATAAGTGAATTTTGCAACACCTAATAAATTATAAACGGTATCGGTGGCTATAGACTCTAAATAGTTTGCCTCTTCTATACTTCTTTTTGCTCTGAAACCTTCTTCTGTATCTGCTATTTTATTAACAGCAATTTCCTGAGCATTACGCTCTATTTGATTGGCTTTAAATGTGAATGATAATTGATAAATACTTACCAAACCAAACAAAAGCGCAAATAATTTTACTAATCCTTTATTTTGCATTTTATATTTTTTTGAGTCAAATTTTTAAAACGAGCAAATATATAATTTTCTCATAGGATTTGACGATTTTTATATTTTAATAATTTTGTTAGCTTTTTTTAATAAAATTTAAAACCTGTTCTCTCCCGATAACTATCGGGAACGATTTTCTATTGAAAATCATTCGAACTGACATTTTGATTTAAGCTAAAGGTCCAGCTCGAACTTCTGGTATTTTGTATGAAGTACAATCTATTGCAATGGCAATATTATAATGTGATTTATATGTTACTTTTTCAATGTTTTCGTTTATTTGAACAGCATTGATGAAGGCATATATATTTGGATTTGAAAATCTATTGCTTTCAAATTTTAATTCAACAACAGAAGTCCCATTTAAATCCCATTCGGTATCACTTCCGTTTTGGATTTCATAAATATCGAGGTTATAGCTTATGGTATGCTCTTTAAAAGGCCTTTTTGAAGTGTCTTTGTTTTGATTATTAAAAGTATAATCTAGAGTTAAATTCTTTTCTTTTGAAAACGTTTCCCTTATACTCGTAACATCGGCATCACTATAATACTTAATTTTTAGCGTCCCGCTTTCTGTTTCATTTATTTGAATATTACTAACACCAATATCTAGCAATTGTTTTTTTACAACAGCAATAGTATTTTGAGTATCTTCAGATGTTATAGAAGCATCAGTAAACTGTAAAACAATTTCTTGATTTGGTACGGTAATTTGCTGCTGACTAACAACACCAAATAGGGAAAGAATAATAATTAAAGTACTTATGTACCATTGTGCTTTCATGCGCCAAATATAAAAAATAAAGACTGTATTTCTACAGTCTTTATAACAAAAATCTATTTTGTATTATTAAGTCTTAAAGTTCAAGTAACCCATTAGTTTTCTTAACGCCTTCTGCACTTGCTTGCATGTGTGCTTTTTCTGCATCGCTAAGTTCAATATTTACAATACGTTCTATACCGTTTCTTCCTAAAATCACTGGTACTCCTATACATAAATCGTTTAAACCGTATTCGCCTTCTAATAAGGTTGAACATGGAAACATTTTCTTTTGGTCGCAAGCAATAGCTTGAACTAATCCTGAAACTGCTCCTCCTGGAGCGTACCAAGCTGAAGTACCTAATAATTTGGTTAGTGTAGCACCACCAACTTTAGTATCTTCTTTTACTTGATTTAATCTGTCTTCGGTTAAAAACTCAGAAACTTTTACACTGTTGCGTGTTGCGTGAGATGTTAACGGCACCATACCCGTATCGCTATGTCCGCCAATTACCATACCGTCTACATCGCTAATTGGAGCTTCTAAAGCTTCGGCTAATCTGTATTTAAAACGTGCTGAATCTAAAGCACCGCCCATTCCTATTATTCTATTTTTAGGTAAATCTGTTGTTTTATGAACCAAATAGGTCATCGTATCCATTGGGTTACTCACAACAATAATAATAGTATTTGGAGAGTGTTCTATTAAACTTGACGATACCGATTTTACAATACCTGCATTTATACCAATTAGCTCTTCGCGGGTCATTCCTGGTTTACGCGGAATACCAGAAGTAATTACACAAATATTGCTATTAGCCGTTTTACTATAATCGTTTGTAATACCTGTAATTTTAGTATCAAACGCGTTTAAAGATGCACATTGCATTAAATCCATGGCTTTACCTTCTGCATAACCCTCTTTAATGTCTAATAAAACAACTTCCGAAGCGAAATTTTTAATCGCAATATACTCTGCACAACTAGCACCTACTGCACCTGCTCCAACTACTGTAACTTTCATAAATTTATTTTTTAAATGATTTTGTGATTTGTTATAATTTCTAGCCAAAATTCATGCTTTTTATTTACTTAAAACATGACTTTTGTTTGTTTTAAACGCTATAAATTTTGATTCACAAAAGTATGAATTAAAATGCTTTAAATAAAAAAAGTGCAAAATTAAATCTTACACTTTTAAATCTATTAACCTGAGTTCGACATAAGCCTTTTTTGCTAACAACCTCTTAAGTCGAACTCAGGTTACAAATAACACAAAAGAATTAGATCTTAAATATTATCTAAAACTAAATGCTATTCCTGCAGATAGGGTATTATATTCTTGAATTGTATAATCTCCAAATATTTTAAAGAAGCCAAGACTTAATCTAGCCCCCAAAGTTGCTCTAAAGCCGCTTGATTTAAAATCTAAACTTACCGGATTAGTTACACTTACTGTTTCAGAATTACTTCCTGTATTATACTCTAACGCATAGGTTCCTAACATTCGTAAACTAGAACTACCTCCAGCGTAGCCTAAACCTCCATACACGTTAATTATTGGAAAATTTAATGATGCTATAGCTTGAGCCGTGAAAGAATTTAACTTAAACTCCGCACCTTGATTTGCTCCAGAAAATGTGTTTTGATCAATTGCATAATCTACTTTCATACCTGTGTATGCTCCTAATAAGGATACATGCAACGGTAACTTGTCTAATGGACCAAACCAGCCTGTAATCTCTTTTTTAAGACCAAAACCAAATAAACTTCCTTTTACATCATCACTTCCTACTTTTGGTACTATACGCAACATAGCATCTAACTTAAACGGTAAACCAACACTCAATTGTACAACTGGTGTAGGAATTGCATTTAATGGTAAATCATCACTAATACCATCTGGCAAACTAACTATTTCTGGGCTAGTAAGTGTTTGTCCATTGTAGTCCTGTGTAATACTTAATTCTGCACCATCTCCTGAACCTACTACTGTAGGGCTTGTTAATGATGTTGAAGTTACGCTACTTAAATTTAAATCATCAAGATTAAAAATTTTATCTTTAGAAGGAACTACAGATGCATTTAACCCGATACTTATATCGAACCCTAGTTTTTTATGAACTTTCGCGGTATGATACCAACCCCCATTCATTCCATATATTAAACCAGACATTACAGGACTAATATATGCTTTAGTTAATTTGTTAGCATCTCCTCTAGCTGCTAATAAAATATTTTCCAACTCTTGACTTCCTGAGAATTGACTTGCAAAACATAGCAGAATAAATAAAGTTAATTTTCTCATTTTTTTAAGTTTTAGTTAACACAAAAATATACAAAAAACCACACAAAACAACATTTTGTCGATAAGTCTTACATTTAAACGGTTGTTTATATAAAAAAATAACCCTGACATATTAAATATCAGGGTTACAAATAAGTATAATTATTTTATCTACGCATCTATATTCGCATAAATAGCATTTTTCTCAATAAATTCTCTACGTGGTGGTACCTCATCGCCCATTAACATAGAAAATATTCTGTCAGCTTCAGCACCATTATCTATTTGAACTAAACGCATCGTTCTAAACTCAGGATTCATCGTTGTATCCCAAAGTTGCTCAGCGTTCATTTCTCCTAGACCTTTATAACGCTGAATTTTAGATCCATCTCCAAATTCTGCAACAATATCATCACGTTCCTTATCAGACCAAGCGTATTGCTTTTTTGCGCCACGTTTTACTAAGTATAATGGTGGTGTTGCGATATAAATATGTCCGTTTTCAACCAACTCTTTCATATATCTAAAAAAGAATGTGAGTATTAATGTGGCAATATGACTACCATCAATATCGGCATCACACATAATCACGACTTTATGGTAGCGCAATTTTGAAAGGTTTAGGGCTTTACTATCTTCTTCGGTACCAATGGTAACACCTAAAGCAGTAAAGATATTTTTTATCTCTTCATTTTCAAAAACTTTATGAACCATTGCTTTTTCAACATTCAATATTTTTCCACGGAGCGGAAGAATCGCTTGAAATGCTCTATCTCGACCTTGCTTTGCAGTTCCACCTGCCGAATCTCCCTCAACAAGAAACACTTCGCATTTTGCAGGGTCTTGCTCTGAGCAATCTGATAATTTTCCAGGTAAACCACCAATACTCATTACTGTTTTACGCTGCACCATTTCACGAGCTTTTTGAGCTGCATGACGTGCTTGAGCTGCTAGTATTACTTTTTGAACAATGATTTTAGCATCGTCTGGGTGTTCTTCTAAATAATCGGTTAACATTTCTGAAACCGCTTGACTTACAGACGCTGAAACTTCTCTGTTTCCTAGTTTGGTTTTTGTTTGCCCTTCAAATTGTGGTTCTTGAACTTTTACCGAAATAATAGCCGTTAACCCTTCACGAAAATCGTCACCAGCGATATCAAACTTTAATTTGTCTAACATCCCAGAACCATCTGCAAACTTTTTAAGTGTATGTGTTAATCCACGACGAAAACCAGACAAATGCGTTCCGCCTTCGTGCGTATTAATGTTGTTTACATACGAATGTAGATTTTCGGCATACGATGTATTATAAATCATCGCCACCTCAACAGGAACTCCGTTTTTTTCACCTTCAAAAGCTATTACATCTTTCATTAAAGGTTCTCTCGTTGCATCTAAATACTGAATAAATTCTTTTAAACCTTCTGTAGAATGAAACGTTTCGCCTTCAAATTCTCCATCTTCTTTTTTAGACCTTTTATCAACTAAATGAATTGTAATCCCCTTATTTAAATATGCTAGCTCACGTAATCTGCTCGCCAAAGTATCATAACTATACTCTAAAGTTTGTGTGAAAATTGTTGAGTCTGGCCTAAAAGTTACTGTTGTTCCTCTTTTATCAGTTTCGCCTACATGTTTAACTGGATACATCGCTTTACCACGCTCATATTCTTGTTCGTAGATTTTACCCTCTCTAAAAACTGTCGCTTTTAAATGTTCTGAAAGTGCATTAACACAACTTACACCAACACCGTGTAAACCACCAGAAACTTTATAAGAATCTTTATCAAACTTCCCTCCTGCTCCAATTTTAGTCATTACAACTTCCAATGCAGAAACACCTTCTTTTTTATGTAAATCTACAGGGATTCCACGACCGTCATCTTCGGTAGTTATGGAGTTGTCTTCATTAATAATGACTGTAATGTTATTACAGTGTCCCGCTAAAGCTTCGTCTATAGAATTATCTACAACTTCATAAACTAAATGATGCAAACCACGTGTGCCAACATCACCGATATACATAGATGGACGCATACGCACGTGCTCCATGCCTTCTAATGCTTGAATACTGTCTGCCGAATAATTGTGTTTGTTAAATTCTTCTTTTTCTTGACTCATAATTATTATTTATATAAAAATTTAAAGTATACTTCTTTTCTAAAGTTCCCGCTTTGCTATGGGATTAATTCAATAATACTGTTTTAATTTCGATTTTCAACCACATTAAAACAGCCTTTAATTAACATAAAAAAATGACGCATATGCATCATTCTCAATACTAACAAATATACAAAATTACAATGCCTTTAAAAAGCATTTTAATGTGTTTGATTAATATTTATTAACAATTGTTAATTATTTAAAAAGCTCTTAAATCGTCTAAAAATGACCTTAAAATAGATTTTAGCGTTTTTATTCTAACTTTACTAATAGAAAATTCGCAAAACGGATATAACGTGATATTTTAGCGTTGTTTTTTTGTTTGTGGAAGATGAAAAGAATCAAGAAAAAAGGAAATAGACCGCTTTGTTTTAAAATCAGGATACTAGACTGCTACGCTTTTAGAATCGAGAAGCCAGAAAATTGTAAAACTATTAACTTATGTTTATGTTTTTTATTAATGTGATAATTAAATAAAGGATATTACAAAAAATTATGTTTAGTACATTTATTCTGTATATATTTGAACTCAATAAAGTAACAATGATAAATAATAACAATAATAATTTCAATAATCCTAATTTATAGGACAGGAAGGTTATTGTTTAAAAATATATAAAGCCTTCCAAATTTGGAAGGCTTT
>Ga0316189_10001022_pt1 | contig 27814 bp, 25 predicted proteins | sample LowCovwburrow_MG_FD_204930 | JGI IMG/M metagenome (GOLD analysis project Ga0316189, IMG submission 204930) | Coastal sediment microbial communities from Maine, United States - Lowes Cove worm burrow | ecosystem: Environmental > Aquatic > Marine > Coastal > Sediment | place: USA: Maine...
CAATCGCATTGCGTAACCGATCAGGCCGGGCATGCGTGCCGCGTGAAATGCGGCAGCGAGTTCCGGTATCTGCGACGGACGGATACGAATGGCAGGCAGGCCTTGATTGCGCATCCATCGCAGGGCATGGATTGCTTCGGCCCTTCGAAATCTAGTCTCGTTCCAGTATGGTGCGAGATCGATGCCGAGTGAGCCCATCCCCTGCAGAAGGTTCGGGACGTCAATGAAAGACAGCCCGGCGGCCCGACCACGTGCCCGAAGTCGACATCCGGTCGGCGCTTCAGTATCACCCCGACGCCGGGGTGCCGGCCGAGTTGTTGGAAACCATGAAAGGCCGAACCTTCCGAGAAGATCAGTATTTCATGCTCTGCGTATCCGCGGAGTTGGTCTACTAGCGACATCGTCTCGGGATGCATTATCGTTGCGCCCGCTCGCGCAAAGACTTCGTCAAGGTATGTTTCGCCCACAAATTCGTTGCGAACTCCCGAGCGAGAAACGAAAAGCACCCCATCTGGGTTTGGCACACCGAGATTGCGTTGCGCGCGCTTTGTCAATGCATCGAGGTAATCCTCATGCGGTGGTGGTGGATCTTCGAACCCCGCACGCTCCGGTTGTGGTACGACATTCAGCAGGGTGTATCGTGCCGGGCGGTCGGTGTCTCGCCCGGTAAGGTTTCCACGACGACGCAACCGAGCATTCGGGGGGCGGGAACCAGACTGCTCATCATCCAGCGCGATGATGCCTGTCGGCCTTTGACACGCATCCATCGATCCGAAGGGGGTTCCCCATCGGCACCTCGATCGTGTCAGGCCCTTTCGCGATTCCGCAGCCTTCTGCTTTCCCGAGTGCCTCTTTACGCGTTCAGGCAATGAAGAAGAGTTCCCGCCGTCGTTCTGGCGGAGTGGCGTACCAGAGTCTGAGTTCATGCTTGGAAAATACGGCGGGCGCAGTTGTCTCGATATCGATGCTGCTCTGCGTATGTTCGAGATCGACGCCGATCTCCCTGCCCCGTGTAACACCGATCAACACCGAATCGGAAGTGCGCGCAAGGCTGAACCTCAGTTGGCTACCTTCCACCGTCTGCAGTAGCTGCGGTTTCTCACCGGGCGGCGCCGAAAATCGAATCAGATTCGGCTCGGTATCGAGGTGTGTTGCCAGGATGGCGCGCAGCAAACCGCGTGCCGAGACAAATCGGACGCGATCATGGTGGAACCGAAATCGGCCGGCACGCGCGTATTCATCCGCAGACAGAAACGACTGATACTGCGCGAATCCCCCTTGCAGTTGGTCCAGGTCTGCAATCCATAAGTAAACGTCTGACATCTTCTCGTTGTCGAGCATCGCCATGGCGTCTCAGCCTGCAGGGAGCAGGCGGTGCTTAAGGTATTCGGGATCCAGCTTGAACACTTTCCACCCTGGTAGCCCGGTTGCAGTCGGATTGTTCCGCAGGCAGATTGTCAAATTCCGCAGCGCAAGCTACTGTACATCATGGAAATATTCAATGATGGAGGGCCTTGCCAGGGTATTCTCTGGGTCCGGCGTTCGATCGGCGACGGTTTGTAGTCGCCCTCAACCCTGAATTTGTCGTGGAGTTTGGGTTGGTCGGATCCCTATCATTCGACAATCGCAGCAGGGCTGCAGCCAATATTTAAATTTGCCAGGAGCAGTAAAAATGAGCGTAGAGATTCCGGAGCGTGACGGTGATGGCTATCTGTTGAGCATGTCTGACTGGACCCCCGAGATCGGGCGCGCCATGGCCGAGCTCGATGAAGTCGAACTGGATGATGTGAAATGGGATCAGATCATGAAGGCGCGCGAATACTATGAGGATGAGAACGTAGTCCCGCCGATTCGCAAGTTCGCAAAGTACATCGGCCAGGACCAGAAAGTGATCTTCAAGATGTGGAAAACCGGCCCGATGAAGCCGATCACCAAATACGGCGGCCTGCCGAAACCCACAGGTTGCGTGTAACGTCCACGAGCGATCGCTGAGACGGGTGCTCGCCATGGCACCGAGGGAAAAACCGTGACTCCACTGCGGGTCGCGGTTTTTTGTTTTCTGGCGCGTCAGACTGTGACAGACGGGCTCCCGATTGTTGCAAGCACTGCTTAAGAATCGCCCCTATCGGGCCGATACGTCCCACATTGGTTGAATTTCACACGCGTGCCGTGTGCCTGAGGGATTCGTCGTTTGATGGGGCTTGAAAAAAAGTACTGGGTTGCAGGTCTGCTGATCAGCTCTGCAACTGCGGCCGCTGCTGCATTCGGTGGAGAGCTTCTGCCAGCCTGGGTATGGCCGATATTGTCTGCGCCGGCCTGGTTGATGCTACTGCAAAGATCAGCGAGAGGTGCGCATAAGGGCCACACGGGTAGCGATGAGACTGCCGAAAGCAGTGAGGTCGAGAAGGCGGTTATCGGTTTGATGGAGCTGTTCGAGACAAGGCTGGTCTCGATGTCCGATGAGATGCGGGCGGAACTGGAACAGATGCACAATCTGCTGGCGAATGCCTCCAGCAGCGTCGGCAGTTCGTTCGAGGGAATCAACGGCCGCTCGGCTGTGCAGGGACGCATGGTGGCTGAGATGGTCGGAAAAATGCGGGACCATCCCGAAGGTGAACCGCAGCTCGCACATGTCGCCCAGCAGACAGATGACGTGCTGGGGCGTTTTATCGATTATGTGGTCAATACGAGCTCGAACAGTATGGCCATGGTCGAGCGTATCGACGAAATGGTCGAACACATGAATCATGCCGATGAGCTTCTTGGCGACGTCAAGGTCATCGCCGATCAGACCAATCTGCTGGCACTGAATGCAGCGATTGAGGCGGCCCGTGCCGGCGATGCCGGGCGTGGTTTTGCGGTGGTCGCGGATGAGGTCAGAAAGCTTTCGAAACGATCCGACCGGTTCAACGACGAGATTCGTCAGGTCATCGGGGAGTCGATCCGGGCGATCGATAGTGCACGCGAGTGTATGGCCAAACTGGCTTCGCAGGATATGAATAAAGCCATGCAGGCCAAGGCGCGGGTGAGCAGGGTGCTGGGGCGCTTGGCCTCAACCAGCCTGTCGGTTGCAGACCAGCTCGATAACGTGGCGGCGGGTCAAAGTGAATTCGTTAGTCTGGTCGGTGATGCGGAACGGGCATTGCCATTCGAAGAAATCGATTCGCAACTCAACGCCTGCGCGGAACGCCACATCGTTCGCATTCACACCCTGGTTCAACACATACGCAGTGGCATTTCATCGTTGGACCGCGTGGGGCGGGCAGGAGCGCGGGAGCCGGTCGCTGACTTGAACGATCACCAGCGGGTACGGGATACCGCTGTTGCTGCGCGGAGGACGGTTGTCGCCAAGTCGTTGGGTGAGAGCAGCGCGGAATTTTCTTAACAGAGAAACGAGGCCGCGCCCGTCAAACGTGGCCGGTTCATGCAGGCGAGGATAGAGGTGAGACATGTCGGTATCGAGTTCGGTTTCCAATGACGGCAAGAAAGTAACAATCAACGTGAGCGGTCGCTTCGATTTCGCGGTACATCAGGAGTTCATGCTTGCATACAAGGAGCACCCCCGCGGCGAGAAGTGTTTCGTGGTGGATCTCCAGGATGCCGAGTATATGGACAGTTCCGCGCTGGGAATGATGCTGCAACTGCGTGACCATGGAACCAGGGCCTGCGAGGTCGAACTGGTCAACGGCAATGAAGGAATTCTCGAGATCTTGCGCATCGCGAATTTCGACAAGCTGTTCAAGGTTGCCTGATCTATCCTACAGCTGATCTAATCCCTCGTCCGTCCAGCCAACTTAGAGTGCCGCCGTGACCAAGCTACAACCCGTGATTCTCTCCGGTGGTTCTGGAACCCGATTGTGGCCGCTGTCCCGTCGCGCCTTTCCAAAACAGTTCCTGGCGCTGGTGGATGAAGGTTCGCTGCTGCAGTCGACGGCGGCGCGCACGGACAGCCTTGGCGACAGTGCGGAACTGCTACCACCGCTGATCGTGTGCAACGAGGCGCACCGCTTCCTGGTCGCCGAACAGTTGCGGGCAAGCGGACACGCGGCGGCGAATATTATTCTGGAGCCTGTCGGTCGCAACACGGCGCCTGCGCTTACCTTGGCGGCACTTGATGCCGAGGCGGACGACCCGGTACTGCTCCTCATGCCGGCGGATCATGTCGTCCGAGACGTGGATGCCTTTGCGCGGGCCGTATCCGCGGGCCTGCCGCACGCAGCATCCGGAAAGGTTGTCACCTTCGGCATCGTCCCCGATTCACCGCAGACAGGGTTCGGTTACATTCGCGCGGGTTCCGCAGTGGATTCAGAGGCCTACAAGCTCGACGCCTTCGTAGAAAAGCCGGATCGTGAGACCGCCGAGTCGTACGTTGCGGGGGGTGACTATTTCTGGAACAGCGGGATGTTCCTGCTGCGCGCGCGGCGCTGGTTGGAGCTGGTGGAACGCTTCCGGCCCGACATCGCAGGCGCGGTGAAGGATGCGCATGCCGGGGGGGAGCGCGATCTCGATTTCTTCCGGGTCGACAAGGCTGCATTTTCTGCCTCACCCGCTGACTCGATCGATTATGCGGTGATGGAACCTCTGTCCAAGGAGATGGGTGAGTGCCTGGTGGTACCGCTGGATGCCGGCTGGTCCGATATCGGCGCGTGGGACGCGTTGTGGGCGGTATCGGACCGTGATGAAACCGGTAATGCCTGCCATGGCGATGTGATGGCCTTTGATGCACATGACAATGTGCTGCACGCCCAGCACCGAATACTGGCCGCTATCGGCGTCCAGGACCTGGTGGTGGTCGAGACCTCGGATGCGGTGCTGGTGGCACACAAAGACCATGCCCAGGATGTGAAGAGAGTCACTGAGCATCTGGACGCACAGGGGCGTGGCGAAAGCGAGTTTCATCGCTGCGTGCACAGGCCCTGGGGCACATTTGAGGGGATGGACCAGGGTGAACGCTTCCAGGTCAAGCGCCTGAGCGTGAAGCCGGGGGCGAGGCTTTCGCTGCAAATGCACCATCATCGGGCAGAGCATTGGATCGTGGTCAGCGGTACGGCCCGGGTGACCTGCGACGACAAGGAGTTTCTGCTTTCAGAGAATCAATCCACCTATATCCCGATCGGCATGCGCCATCGTCTGGAAAACCCCGGTTCCATTCCACTTGAGATCATCGAGGTGCAGTCCGGCTCCTATCTGGGCGAGGACGATATCGTGCGTTTTGACGACATCTACAACCGCGCGGGCTCAAAAGACTGAGCGGGTGATCACGCGTCTGGTTCTCGCTGGGGCGCTTTTCCGCTATCCTTGCCGGCCTTTTTTGATCGGTTTGGAAGCGGAGCAAGGCCATGGGTTTCAAGTGCGGTATCGTGGGTCTGCCCAATGTGGGCAAGTCCACCCTGTTTAATGCCTTGACCAAGGCGACGATTGCGGCCGAAAACTATCCCTTCTGCACCATCGACCCCAATGTCGGCGTGGTGCCGCTGCCAGACCACCGGCTCGATGTCCTGGCTGAGATCGTCAAGCCGCAGAACGTGGTGCCCACGACCATGCAGTTCGTGGATATCGCGGGCCTGGTGGCCGGGGCGTCGAAGGGTGAAGGCCTGGGCAACAAGTTTCTGGCCAATATCCGTGAGACAGACGCCATAGCCCAGGTCGTGCGTTGTTTCGAGAACGACGACATCGTGCATGTTGCTGGCAAGATCGATCCCCTGTCGGATATCGAGGTCATCAACACCGAACTCGCCCTGGCGGACCTGGAATCCGTGGAAAAGGCGCTGCAGAAGGCGGAAAAACAGTCCAAGGCGGGCGACAAAAAGGCGCTTGCCCGACGCGAGCTGTTCGAACGCGTGCGCGACCACCTGGACCAGGGTCTGCCCGTGCGCTCGATGGCGCTCAGCGAAGACGAGTTGCTGGAGCTGCGGGATCTGCACCTGCTGACCATCAAGCGCACGCTGTACATCGCCAACGTCAATGACGACGGCTTCGAGAACAATCCCTATCTGGATGTGGTTCGCGCCCACGCCGAAGCCGAGGGTGCCGAGGTGGTGCCTGTGTGCGCGGCGATCGAGGCGGAGCTGGCCGAGCTGGACGACGAGGACAAGGCCGAGTTCCTGGCCGAGATGGGGCTGGAGGAGGCCGGGCTCGATCGGGTGGTGCGTGCCGGCTACCATCTGCTGCATCTGCAGACCTATTTTACCGCCGGGGAAAAAGAGGTCCGTGCCTGGACCGTACCGGTCGGCGCGACCGCACCGCAGGCCGCCGGGGTGATCCATACCGATTTCGAGCGCGGCTTCATCCGTGCCGAGGTTACCGCGTACGATGATTTCGTCACCTGCAAAGGCGAGCAGGGGGCCAAAGAGGCCGGCAAGCTACGCCTCGAGGGCAAGGAGTACATTGTGCAGGACGGCGATGTGGTCCATTTCAGGTTCAACGTCTGACCCGGCCTCGTTGACAAATAACGGGGCCAGCCGCTATAGTCGCGCGCCTGAAATGGCAAGGTAGCTCAGCTGGTTAGAGCACCGCACTCATAATGCGGGGGTCGGCAGTTCAAGTCTGCCCCTTGCTACCAAATTGTAAAAAACCGGGTCCATCAGGGCCCGGTTTTTTTGTTTCTGGTTCTGCCCGGAAGTTTGGCTATGAAATGGGGTGTCGGCGTGTCTGTATTGCCGGTCGCCAGTCTGCCGATACAGGTTGAATTCGCATATCGATGAAACTTTTCCGGGAGCGGGTGGGTCTTATTTTGCAGGGGCTAGATGCCCCGCAACGAACACTATGTTCGTTGAGACTCCCCTTGGTGATTGGCTGATGCCCTGTATAAGGGCGTCAGCCTTCTTTTTTGCCCCAAGTCAGTGCTTTTCGGAGAAATCCTGCACCAAAATGGCGCATTTGTCTCGACTCTCCCAATCTCCCCCCCGCTCATCCTGAGTTAATCAATGACTTATGTAGTGGCATGTTTGGTGCATGCGCTAGCGCAGTCGATTTCGCCCGATGCGCAAAATATAAACAGGATGAGGCAAGAGATGAAGAAAGCTACCGCGACCGTGCTGTCAGTTTTGACGGCTTTTCTGCTGTTGTTACCGGCAGGTGTCCTCGCTGATGAGGCCGCTGCGAGTGGCGCCAACACGGCCTGGATTCTTACCTCGACGGCCCTTGTCCTGTTCATGACCCTGCCCGGTCTTGCGCTGTTCTATGGTGGTCTGGTGCGCAGCAAGAACGTGCTGTCGGTCCTGATGCAGTGTTTTTCCATTGCCGGGGTGGTCTCGATCCTGTGGTTGGTCGCCGGCTACAGCCTGGCATTCGGTGAGGGCAACGCCTGGATCGGTGATTTCAGCAAGGTGATGATGAGCGGCGTTGGCCGCGAATCGCTGTCGGGTGATATCCCCGAGTCGCTGTTCATGCTGTTCCAGATGACCTTCGCGATCATCACGCCGGCGCTGATCATCGGCGCCTTTGCCGAACGCATGAAATTCTCGGCCATGCTGTTGTTCAGTGCGCTGTGGCTGATGCTGGTCTACGTGCCGGTGACCCACTGGGTGTGGGGCGGCGGCTGGCTGGGCGAAATGGGCCTGTACGACTTTGCCGGTGGCACGGTGGTGCATATCACCGCCGGTGTCGCGGCCCTGGTCGCGGCCCTGGTACTGGGACCGCGTCGTGGCTTCCCCGAGGTCGCCATGCCGCCGCACAACATGACCATGACGGTCATGGGTGCCGGCATGCTGTGGGTTGGCTGGTTCGGCTTCAATGGTGGCAGCGCGCTCGCCGCCAATGGCGACGCGGCCATGGCGATGCTGGTCACCCATATCTCTGCCGCCGCGGGGGCGATTTTGTGGATGACCATGGAATGGCTCAAGTTCGGCAAGCCCAGTGCGTTGGGTGCGGTTACAGGCATGGTGGCGGGCCTGGGCACCATTACGCCGGCCTCCGGTTTCGTTGGCCCCGGCGGCGCGCTGGTCATCGGTATTTTCGCAGGCTTTGTCTGTTTCAATGCCACCATGTACATCAAGCGCGTACTCAAGATTGACGACTCGCTGGACGTGTTTCCGGTGCACGGCGTTGGCGGCATCCTGGGCACCCTGATGGCCGGTATCTTCTCCGCCACCAGCCTGGGCGTCTTCAGCGGCTACGGCTTCGCCGATGGCATCAGCAGCATGGGTGGCCAGCTCTACGTACAGCTGATCGGTGTGTTGGCAACCGTGGTTTTTACTGCCGTAGTCACCTACGTCATCCTCAAGATTGTTGGGGCTGTGACGGGGCTGCGCGTCACCGAGGACCAGGAGACTGAGGGTCTGGATATCGCGCTTCACGAGGAGCGTGGATACGATATCCGCTGAGCGCAGCTGTATTGTTGAAAACAAAAGGGGCGGATCACCGCCCCTTTTTCCTTGCGCGTTTGCGAAATCGTGATTCGGGAAATGCCGATGCATGGATAGCAGGCAATAAAAAAGCAGCCGCCAGGGCTGCTTTTTGAATTGGTCGGAGTGAGAGGATTCGAACCTCCGACCCCCGCCTCCCGAAGGCGGTGCTCTACCAAGCTGAGCTACACTCCGCAGTGAATCGCGTGTCAGAAAGAGCGGCCGACCGAGAAATCTGCAACCGCCGCGAGGGCGTTGCGGAAGGCCGATTCGGGGAGCGCCCCCAGGGCCGCTTTGGCCTGTGCTGCCTCTTCCTTTGCGAGCCGCGCAGTGTAAGCGATCGCATCGGTCGATTCAATCGCCGCGACCACCTCGGCGATACGTTCGGTGCCGCCTTTCTCGATGACCTCGCGCAACATGTCGCGGGTGTCCGAATCGCTCAGCTCTATCGCCCGGATCAGTGGCAGGGTGGGCTTTCCCTCGGCCAGGTCATCGCCCAGATTCTTGCCGATGTCTTCGCCGGAAGAGCCATAGTCGAGGGCGTCATCGATCATCTGAAACGCCATGCCCAGGTGCAGCCCGTAGGTGGCCAGCGCCGCCTCGGTCTCTGCGTCGCTATCGCTGATGATCGCTCCAAGGCGCGCGCCGGCCTCGAACAGGGTGGCGGTCTTGCGCAGGATGACCTCGCGGTAACGGCCCTCATCGGTATCCGGATCGTTGCAGTTGAGCAACTGAAGCACCTCTCCCTCGGCGATCCGATTGGTTGCGTGCGACAGGACCTCCATGACCCGCATGGCGTCTACCGCGACCATCATTTCGAAGGAGCGGGAGTAGAGGAAATCCCCGACCAGTACGCTGGCGGCATTGCCCCATACCGCGTTGGCGGTATCGCGGTTGCGACGCTGATCTGAATCGTCGACCACATCATCGTGCAGCAGGGTGGCGGTGTGGATGAATTCGACGATCGCGGCCAGATCAATGTGTGTATTGCCCTGATAACCCAGCGCGCGTGCGGCCAGCAGGACTATCATCGGTCGCAGGCGTTTGCCACCGCTGTTGACAATATAATGGCCGACCTGGTTGATCAGGACGACGTCAGATCTGAGCCTGTCGAGTATCAGGGCGTCGGTCGCCTTGAGATCGTCCTCGATCAGCTCGCGTATGCTGGAAAACTCCATAGGGGCGGGATTTCTGGGCAAAAACTGCCGCGCATCCTATGGAACGGGCTTTCGCCGTGTCAAGCCGGGCGGTGATTGTCCGCTTTCGCGGCACAATGCGTTGCCGGCAGTTGACGGCCGGTGTCCGCATCTATAGAATTTCGCCTCTTTCCGCCGGCGCCTTGTGTCGGTGAGTCGTTTTAGATCCAGGGAGATTCGCGGTCATGTACGCCGTTATCCAGACCGGGGGCAAGCAATATCGGGTTGCCCAGGGTTCGACCCTTAAAGTAGAGAAAATCGAGGCCGACGAAGGCGCCAGCGTGGAACTGGACAAGGTTCTGATGGTAGCCGATGGTGATGACGTCAAGGTCGGTGCGCCTTACCTGGACGGTGGCAAGGTCACCGCAACGGTCAAGTCTCACGGCCGTGGCAAGAAGGTCATGATCGTGAAGTTCCGTCGTCGCAAGCACCACATGAAGCGTCAGGGCCACCGCCAAGCCTTCACCGAGATTGAAGTTACCGGCATCAGCGCCGGTTGAGGGAGAAACCAGCATGGCACATAAAAAAGCAGGCGGTAGTTCCAAGAACGGCCGCGATTCAGAATCCAAGCGCCTTGGCGTCAAGGTCTATGGTGGTCAGGCAATCAATGCCGGTGGCATCATCATCCGCCAGCGTGGTACCCGGGTTCACCCTGGCGTGAATGTCGGGATCGGCAAGGATCACACCCTGTTTGCAAAATCGGACGGTGTGGTACGTTTCGAGATCAAGGGTCGCGGCAGTCGCAAGTTCGTGAGCGTAGATCCGGCCTGATCCGTCACTGAACCAAGCCGCTTTGGTGAAAAGGCCTCGTCGCTCGACGGGGCTTTTTTCGTTACAGGGTGGAAAAACCGTGCGCACCGGGATCGGGATGAATAACAATGAAATTTGTCGATGAAGCAGTAATAAAAGTCGAGGCCGGTGACGGCGGCAACGGCTGCGTCAGCTTTCGTCGGGAGAAATTTATTCCCAAAGGTGGTCCGGACGGTGGCGACGGCGGTGATGGTGGGCATGTGTATCTGCTTGCCGACAGTGGACTCAACACCCTGGTCGATTTCCGCCACCGGCGCCATCATCGGGCGGAGCGCGGGCAGAACGGCATGAGTCGCCAGATGACCGGGCACAAGGGCGAGAGCCTCTCGATCAAGGTGCCGGTCGGAACCCGCGTACACGATGCCGACACCGAGGAATTCATCGGTGAGGTCATGGCGCATGGCGAAGAGTTGCTGGTCGCGCGTGGCGGTCACCATGGCCTAGGCAATATCCATTTCAAGAGCAGCACCAACCGGGCGCCGCGCCAGTCAACGCACGGCACGCCGGGTGAGCGGCGTAGTCTGCATCTCGAATTGGTGTTGCTCGCAGATGTCGGCTTGCTCGGTCTGCCGAATGCCGGTAAGTCGAGTTTGATCACGGCCCTGTCCAGCGCACGGCCCAAGGTCGCCGATTATCCGTTTACCACGCTTTACCCGAACCTCGGGGTGGTGCGTGCCGGTTCAGACCGCAGTTTTGTGATCGCAGATATCCCGGGGGTGATCGAGGGGGCTGCAGAGGGTGCCGGGCTGGGTATCCAGTTTCTCAAACACCTGTCGCGAACCCGGCTTTTGTTGCACCTGGTCGATATGGCGCCGGTGGATGGTTCTTCACCCGCCGAGTCGGTGCGCTGTATCCTGGCTGAGGTCGAGAAATTCGGCCGTGACCTTTCCGGGCGTGAGCGCTGGCTGGTGCTGACCAAGCGCGACCTCCTGGACGAGCAGGAGTTTGCCGCGCGACAGAAGGTCCTGCTGGAGGAACTGGCCTGGACCGGCCCGGTGTTTGCGATCTCATCGATTGCGCGGCGGGGGCTGGATCCGCTGGTCCAGGCACTTGCCGCCCGCCTCGAGGAGCAACGTGCGGAACAGGGCGACTCGGTCGCAGCGGCCGAAGACGAACCCTATGATCCGTTGAAACCATGACCAAGCGTGAATCTCTGCAGAACACCCGCCGCTGGGTAGTGAAGATTGGCAGTGCGCTGATCACGGCCAATGGCAAGGGCCTGGATCGTGACAGCCTGAGACACTGGGTCGATCAGATCGCCGACCTGATCGAGGCCGGCAACGAGGTGGTGGTCGTTTCTTCGGGGGCGGTCGCAGAAGGCATGAAGCGCATGGCCTGGACGGAACGGCCGACCAGTCTGCATGGCCTGCAGGCGGCGGCCGCGATCGGCCAGATGGGGCTGGTCCAGGCCTGGGAAAGCTGTTTCAAACGACGTGGCCTGCATACTGCGCAGGTGCTGCTGACCCACGATGACCTGTCCAACCGCAAGCGTTATCTGAATGCACGCGGCACCCTGCGCGCCCTGGTGGGCTTCGGTGTGGTGCCGGTCGTCAACGAAAACGACGCAGTCGCCAACGAAGAGCTGCGGTTTGGTGACAATGACAACCTGGCGGCACTGGTCGCCAACCTTATCGAGGCCGACCTGCTGGTTCTGCTGACTGACCAGCAGGGTCTCTACGATGCTGATCCCCGTGGGAATCCCGATGCGAGCCTGGTGTCGCATGCACGGGCGGGTGACAGTGCTCTTGACGGTATGGCCGGCGGGGGCGGCAGGTTTGGGCAGGGCGGCATGCAGACCAAGCTACGTGCCGCGCGTCTGGCGGCGAGATCGGGTGCGGCCACCGCGATTGCCTACGGTGGTGAGCGGGATGTGCTGAAACGCCTCAAGCGGGGAGAGGAAATCGGCACTCTGCTGACACCCTCGCAGCAGCCCGATGCTGCGCGCAAACGCTGGCTTGCAGGACAACTGCAGGCCAAGGGGCGGCTGGTGCTGGACGCGGGTGCCGCCCGGGTGCTGCGTGAATCCGGCCGCAGCCTGCTGGCCGTGGGTGTCAGGGAGGTCCAGGGTGATTTCCAGCGTGGGGAAATGGTGGTGTGTGTCGACGAGCATGGCCGCGAGTTTGCGCGCGGACTGGTGAATTACAGTGCTGTCGAGGCGCGCCGGATCAAAGGTCGGCCCTCTCAGGAGATCGAGGGATTACTGGGTTATGTCGACGAGGAAGAGCTGGTCCACCGTGACAACCTGGTACTGATGTAGTTGTCACGCGAGTGGATCACTCGCGCGGCCCGGTTAAGGGTGTCGATCACAGCGGAAGTAGGTCGCGCATTAAAAAACCCCTGGTGGGTCCATCCACCGGGGGTTCAGGTGTCGTCAGGCTTGGTTGGCAAACTTGTGATCCATTCGGCGCATCCGGCGCTGGTCTTCAGTCCTTTGAGTCCGTATCGACGACGCCTCCAATTTGCCACACTTACATTTATTGGGGATATAACCCAAGTAGGACCTTTTTGTAGGAAATTTCCTACATTTGCTGCAGTCAGTTGGGGCGCAGAACAAAAAAACCGGCTCGAAGCCGGTTTTTCAATAGCGATCTGAGAAAACCTTAGAGCGCGCGGATCTTCGCGTTGAGTCGGCTCTTGTGGCGGGCGGCTTTGTTTTTGTGGATCAGGCCCTTGCCTGCAAGACTGTCCAGCATGGGTGCGGCGGTCTTGAGCGCGCCTTCTGCAGTAGCTTTGTCACCCGCGTCGATGGCGGCGATCACTTTCTTGATCTCGGTACGCATCTCGCTGCGGCGACCGGCATTACGCTGGCGGTGTTGTTCCGCCTGGCGGGCGCGCTTGCGGGCTTGTGCTGAGTTGGCCAATTCGGGTCTCCAGATACAACGGCTTTCACGAAAGACGCGAGATTATGTGGATCTGGGCGCTGGCTGTCAAGTCCCGCGTGTATGCAAGGAGCGCGGACCCTTATGCGCCGCTTGCCTCTATAATCGCCGCTTTCCGGAGGAATTTGTCCTGTCACTGATCCGATCACTGTCCACCGTCGGTGGTTACACCTTCCTGTCGCGAATCCTGGGATTCGTCCGCGACCTGGTGCTTGCCCAGATATTCGGCGCGAGCGCCGAGACGGATGCCTTCTTCGTGGCGTTCAAGATACCAAACTTCCTTCGCCGTCTGTTCGCCGAGGGGGCCTTTGCGACCGCGTTTGTTCCGGTGTTGACCGAATACCGGACCCAACGGGACTTCCGTGAGCTCAAGGATTTCGTCGATCACGTGGCCGGCACCCTGGGGCTGATTCTGCTGATTGTTTCGCTGGTCGGAGTGGTTGCGGCCCCGATCCTGGTCTCTGTGTTCGCCTTTGGCTGGGTGATGGATGGCGAGGCGGCCAAGCTGAGCATGGCGGCCGACATGCTGCGGCTGACCTTCCCTTATCTGTTTTTCATCTCGTTGACGGCTTTCGCCGGCGGCATTCTGAACGCGCATGACCGTTTTGCGGTGCCGGCGTTTACACCGGTGCTGCTGAATCTCTGTCTGATTTCGGCAGCACTGTGGCTGGCGCCGATGATGGAGCAGGGTATCGTGGCCCTGGCCTGGGGTGTGTTGATCGCGGGCATCACCCAGTTCACCTTTCAATTACCATTCCTCGCGCGATTGCGGCTGTTGCCACTACCGCGCCCCGGATTTCACGATCCAGGCGTGGTGCGGGTGCTGAAACTCATGGTTCCGGCCCTGTTTGCGGTATCTGTCACCCAGATCAATCTGTTGCTCGATACCATGCTGGCCTCCTTCCTGGTCACGGGCAGTATCTCCTGGCTGTATTATTCGGATCGCCTGATGGAGTTCCCCCTGGGCATTCTGGGGGTCGCCCTGGCAACGGTGATCCTGCCACGGCTATCTCGGCGTCAGGCCGAGGCGGCGCCGGAGGCCTTCAGCCACACCATGGACTGGGGGTTGAGGACGACCGTGATCTTCGGCATTCCGGCCGCCGTCGGTCTGATGGTCCTGGCCGGGCCCATGATTGCCACCCTGTTTCAGTCTGACGTGTTTGATGCCAACGATGTGGCGATGGCTGAGCGCAGTCTGATGGCCTATTCGTTCGGGCTGCAGGCCTTCATCCTGATCAAGGTGCTTGCCCCCGGCTTTTATGCGCGGCAGGACACACGTACCCCGGTCAGGATCGGAGTCATCGCGATGGTGGTCAACATGCTGTTGAATCTGGCGCTCATCTTTCCGTTGCAGCATGCCGGTCTTGCGCTCGCGACCAGTCTTTCCGCCTATCTGAATGCCTTTCTCCTGCTGCGCAATCTGCGACGCGAAGGCGCCTATTCGCCGGGCCCTGGTTGGCGGCGCCTGGCGCTGCAGGTAGGTGCCGCGGGGTGTCTGATGGCGGTGATGCTGGTCTGGGCGTCGCCGGACCTTGGCAGCTGGGTGGGGGCGGATCGCTTGCACCGGGTCGGTATGCTGGCCGGTTTGATTGCGCTGGGCGCGGTGGTTTACTTCGCGGTGTTGCTGGTATCCGGTGTGCGGCTGCGTGATCTGCGGGTCCGCAGCCCGGGGGAGGGTTGATGCTGAGACTTCTGTGGTTGAGCCTGCTGGTGGTCGTCCTCGATCAGCTGAGCAAGTTCTGGATAATGGCCAGTTTCCAGGACTACGAGGTGCTACGGGTCTGGCCGGTCTTCAATCTCACCCTGGTCTACAACACCGGTGCGGCCTTCAGTTTCCTGAGCGATGCGGGTGGCTGGCAGCGCTGGTTCTTCATCGTGATCGGCGTACTTGTCTCGGCCGCGATGGTTGTCTGGCTGGCCCGGCTGGATGAGCGTGAGCGACTGACTGCGTACGGGCTGGCGTTGGTGGTCGGTGGGGCGGTAGGCAACCTGATTGATCGTATCTGGCTGGGCAAGGTAGTCGATTTCCTGCAGTGGCACTGGCAGGACTGGTATTGGCCATCATTCAATCTGGCAGACAGTGCGATCACCCTGGGCGTAGTGCTGCTGCTGATCGACGGTCTGTTTGCGGGCGGACGTCAGGAGGAATTAAAACCCTAAGAATATTCTTACACGAATGGGCGCGCGGGGTGACTATGGCGAGTCGGGCGAAATGCCGATACTTGTCCCACCACGTTCAGGGACGAAATGAAAGTACAGGGAAGTACCGGTCGACAGGGATGTCGCGGGATCCAGGATGGATCGGCATAAGACCCAGGTGGTAATGCCCGACAACAGGGATTGTTGTCGGGCATTTGTTTTTGCGCATTTTTTCAGGTGGTCGGCCTGCAGCCGATTATGCCCCTCAGGGCCCTGCCTATATAATCGGCGGTTTACGCTTGGCTGACTGGCGAAACCGGTGTTATTGATCCAGGGACTGCACAACCTGCGCGCGGCGCATCGCGGCTGTGTTGCCACTATCGGCAACTTTGACGGCGTGCACCTGGGGCATCAGGCGGTCCTGGCTGCCCTGACGCAACGTGCGCGCGCCGCCGGCCTGCCCTCGCTGGTGATTACCTTCGAGCCGCAGCCGTTGGAGTTCTTCCGCCCCGAGCAGGCCCCAGCGAGATTGACCCGCCTGCGCGAGAAGCTCGAGGCGATCAGGAACTGCGGCGTGGACAGGGTCCTGCTGATCCGGTTCAACGCCCGTTTTGCGGAGGTCGAGGCACACGATTTCGTGCGCCGGGTGCTGGTGCGGGATCTGGGCATAGAGCATCTGTATGTTGGCGACGATTTTCGCTTTGGCGAGGGCAGGGCGGGTGATTTCGCTTTGCTGCAGTCGATGGGCGCAGAATACGGCTTTGGCGTTGAAAGCCTGGATACGGTTTCCGAGGACGGTTGCCGCGTCAGCAGTACCCGGATCCGTGAGGCGCTGCAGCAGGGGGAACTCACCCACGCAGCACGCTGCCTGGGTCGACGCTACTGTATCTGCGGTCACGTGGCACATGGCAACAAGCGTGGGCGTACCATTGGGTTTCCAACCATGAACGTTCCCCTGCTACGGCGTTCGACACCCCTGCGAGGCGTGTTTGCGGTCCAGGTGCTGGGTCTGGCAGACCAGCCTCTGCCGGGTGTGGCGAACATAGGCAACCGGCCGACCCTCGAAGGCGACGACCGTTTCCTGCTCGAAGTGCATCTTTTCGATTTTTCCGACGAGGTGTACGGTCGGCACGTCGAGGTCGATTTTGTCGAGCGCATCCGTGACGAACACAAGTTCGAATCGTTCGATGCGCTGCGTGCCCAGATAGCGAAGGACGTGCAGCGTGCGCGCGATATCCATCGTATGGATGCCGTGGAACAGCGAAAATCCGGCTAGGGGTGTACTTGCAGTACGCCTTGGCCGATCAACCGATTTCTTTTTCTCTACCGAGTCTTAGTCCGTGAGCAACAATTACAAGGACACGCTGAATCTTCCCAAGACGAAGTTTCCGATGAAGGCCAATCTGGCCAATCGTGAACCGGAAATGCTGAAGCGCTGGGAGGCCGAAGACCTTTACCATAAGATCCGCGAGGCCTGTGCCGGGCGCGAGAAGTTCGTCCTGCATGACGGGCCGCCTTACGCCAATGGTGAGATCCATATCGGCCATGCGGTGAACAAGGTGCTGAAGGACATCATCGTCAAGAGCCGCACCCTGGACGGCTTTGATGCCCCCTATGTGCCAGGTTGGGACTGTCACGGCCTACCCATCGAACTGCAGGTCGAGAAGAAGATCGGTAAACCCGGTCGCAAGGTCAGTGCAGGTGAGTTCCGACAGGCCTGTCGTGATTTCGCCATGAAGCAGGTGGACAAACAACGGGTCGACTTCAAGCGTCTCGGTGTGCTGGGAGACTGGGATGACCCGTATCTGACCATGAATTTTGCCCAGGAGGCCGACATCATCCGTTCGCTCGGCCGGATCGCCGAACAAGGGCATATCAGCAAGGGGTCCAAGCCGGTGCACTGGTGTACCGATTGCGGCTCGGCATTGGCTGAGGCCGAGGTCGAGTACAAGGACAAGGAATCCTTTGCCATCGATGTGCGCTTTCCGGTCGTGGACCAGGCTGCCTTCGAGGCAGGTTTCTCGCCAACCGCCGACGGGCTAGGCAGCGGTGAGATCGGCGTAGTTATCTGGACCACCACGCCCTGGACCCTGCCTGCCAACCAGGGGGTGGCGCTCAATCCGAATCTGGATTACGTCCTGGTCCAGGCCGGTGATCGACGCCTGATGCTGGCCGAAGGCATGCTCGAGCAGAGCATGCCGCGTTGGAATATCGATGAGTACCAGGTGGTCGGTCGAGCCCCTGGCGCGGCGTTCGAACGCCAGTTGCTGCAACATCCCTTCTACCATCGCCAGGTCCCCATCGTTCTCGGTGATCATGTCACCCTGGAGGCAGGGACCGGCGCAGTACACACCGCACCCGGCCACGGTCTGGAGGACTATATCGTCGGTCAGCGCTACGGCCTGCCCGTCGACAATCCGGTGGGCGGCAACGGCTGCTTCCTGCCCGGCACGCCTTTGTTTGAAGGCGAGCATGTATTCAAGGCCAACGAACATGTCATCGACGTGCTGGTCGAACACGGGGCCTTGATGAAGGTGTCGCGCTTCAACCACAGCTATCCTGTGTGCTGGCGACACAAGTCACCAATCATCTTCCGTGCCACGCCGCAGTGGTTTATCTCGATGCAACAGAAAGGCCTGCGAGATACTGCGATGGCCGAGATTCAGCGTGTCGAGTTTACGCCCGACTGGGGAAAGGCGCGCATCGAAGGCATGGTCGAGAACCGCCCCGACTGGTGTATCTCGCGTCAGCGCACCTGGGGTGTGCCGATCACCTTCTTCGTGCATAAGGAATCGGGCGAGTTGCATCCGGACACGGACGGTCTGGTCAAGCAGGTGGCCGAACGCGTTGAACAGGAGGGCATCCAGGCCTGGTTCGACCTCGAACCTGGAGACCTGCTGGGCGCGGATTCGGCGCATTACGATAAGGTGCCCGACACCCTGGACGTCTGGTTCGACTCCGGGGTTACCCATGCCTGTGTACTCGATCCACGCGAAGAGTTGGTGCGCCCGGCCGATCTGTATCTGGAGGGTTCGGATCAGCACCGCGGCTGGTTCCAGTCCTCGCTGTTGACCTCGGTGGCCATGACCGGTCGTGCCCCTTACAAGGGCGTATTGACCCACGGCTTCACGGTGGATGCGGAAGGCAAGAAGATGTCCAAGTCGCTGGGCAATGTGGTTGCACCACAGACCGTGATGAAGACGCTCGGTGCCGACATCATCCGTCTTTGGGTGGCGGCGACCGACTATCGTGCCGAGATGTCGGTCTCGGACGAGATCCTCAAGCGTACCGCCGATGCCTATCGCCGCATCCGTAATACGACGCGCTTCCTGCTGGCCAACCTGGAGGGTTTCGATCCGGCCCGCGATATGGTCGAGGCGGACGAGATGATTGCGCTCGACCAATGGGCGGTCGGACGAGCGCATGAGCTGCAGCAGGAGATCGTACAGGCCTACGAAGAATACAACTTCCATCTGATCTACCAGAAGCTGCTCAACTTCTGTGTGGCCGATTTGGGGGGATTTTATCTCGACGTCATCAAAGATAGGCAGTACACCACCCAGGCCGACAGTCTGCCCCGGCGTTCGTGTCAGACGGCGATGTTCCACATCGTCGAGGCCATGGCGCGCTGGATGGCGCCGGTACTGAGCTTCACAGCGGATGAGATCTGGGGCTTCATGCCGGGCGAGCGTTCGCAGTCAGTGTTCCTGGAGACCTGGTATCAGGGCCTGTTCCCGCAGCAACAGGGGCCGCTTGACGGCGAGGGCTGGGCGCGACTGATCGCGGCAAAGACGGCGGTCGCCAAACAACTTGAGCTGATGCGTAAAGAGGGGATCATCGGCTCCTCACTCGACGCCGAAGTAGAGCTTTATTGCGACAAGCAGCTGTTTCCTGTCTTGCAGCAACTCGGCGACGAACTGCGCTTCGCGCTGATCACCTCCGAGGCCACTGCAGCCCCGATGGCGGAGGCCTCGCCGCAGGCGATGGAGACAGAGCTGACCGGCCTCAAGGTGGCTGCCTGGGCCAGTGAACAAGCCAAGTGTCCGCGCTGCTGGCATCATCGCGCGGATGTCGGCTCAAATGCCGAGCATCCAGACCTGTGTGGTCGCTGCGTCGATAACGTGGCCGGTGGGGGTGAGGCACGGCGTTTCGCCTGATGTGCAGGGTGCAGTGAACGAAGTGAATTGCACCGTTGTAATATCGTCCCGTGCAATGCGCTCTGCTTGTTGCACGCTACTCGTAGCGCGTCTTTCGTGTCTCCAGCCGAGAAGGAAAAAATATGGAAATCCTGCACCATGGCGCGGTGGGCGGTGTCACCGGTTCCTGCCATGAACTGCGCGTCAGCGACCGCGATGCGGTCCTGATCGATTGCGGTCTTTTCCAGGGAGCAGAGAACTCAGGCAAGGGTGCCAATGCGCGTAACCTGGCGATCGAGTTCCCGATCGATCATGTGCGCGCACTGATCGTCACCCATGTACACATCGATCACGTCGGCCGCATCCCCTATCTGCTGGCGGCTGGGTTTTCCGGGCCGATCTATTGTTCGCAGCCGTCCGCCAGACTGTTGCCGGTGGTCCTGGAGGATGCGCTCAAGATTGGCGTCACCAGAAACAAGTCGCTGATCCGGCGTGTCATGCACAAGCTCAAACAGATGATCCGGCCGGTGACCTATGGGGACTGGTGCCCGATCGATGTCGCCGGCGATACGCCGCTGGCGATTCAGTTCCGGCGTGCCGGTCATATCCTTGGCTCGGCCTGGGTCGATTGCCGCTGTGGCGAAGGGGGTGACGAGCAGCACGTCATTTTTTCCGGCGACCTGGGCGCAAATCAGACGCCCCTGCTGGCTCCTCCCGATCAGCCGGAGGGTTGCGATGTCCTGGTGATGGAAAGCACCTATGGTGATCGCAATCATGAGGGGCGCGAGGCGCGCCAGCAGGCGCTCGAGGACGTGATCCGCGAGGCCCTGCGTGACCGTGGCACGGTGCTGATTCCGGCGTTCAGCATCGGGCGCACCCAGGAGCTATTGTATGAACTCGAGGATATCCTGCATCGCCGCCGCGGCACCGAGGCGAGCGATGGCCTGCCCTGGGATGATCTGGAGATCGTGCTCGACTCACCCATGGCTGCGACCTTCACCGAGCTGTATCGCGAACTGCGCCCGTTCTGGGATCAGGAGGCCCGGACGCGGGTCGCCTCCGGCAGACACCCGTTGGATTTCGAACAGCTGACCACCATCGACAGTCACGACGACCATCTGCGTGCGGTGAACTACCTGGCCAAGACGGGGCGTCCGGTCGTCGTACTGGCCGCTGGCGGCATGTGCGCCGGCGGGCGCGTGGTCAACTACCTCAAGGCCATGCTCGGTGACGCGAAACACGACATCCTGTTCGTCGGTTATCAGGCAAAGGGAACGCCTGGCCGAGATATACAGCGCTATGGGCCACGCGGCGGTTACGTCGAGCTGGATGGCGAGCGTTTTGATATCCGTGCGCGGGTGCATACCATCTCCGGCTATTCGGCACACGCCGATCAGCGCGGTCTGGTCGAGTTCGTTCGCAAGATGCGAGACCGGCCCGGTCGTGTGCGTCTGGTTCATGGTGACCTCGACGCAAGCGAGGTGCTGGCCGGGAAGTTGCGTGATTACGTACCGCAGACCGAAGTCGCTGCGCCGATGCAGGACTGAGTGGTTCCGCTTCCCTGTTCCGACAGGCTGCTATCGCCTACCAAGGGAGGCCGCCCGGTTCTGCCGGGGGATGGTTGCTGTCGCAGGGCTGGCGGGAGCGGTACAGGGGGGCGCAGTTTTACCCGGCCATTGCTTTTTCTCAATGCCCGACAGAGGGTCTGCTGGGAGCATGGGGCACGGATTGAACCTTTGCTGAAGGAGCAGGCCATGAATTCGTTTATTCCATTGTCACTTGCAGTCTTTGCTGCGCTCGCTGCGGGTAGTCAGGCTGCGCCGGCAGCAGGCCCGGCCCCCGGCCCGACTCAGGCGCAGCAGCAGGCCCTGCCTGGTGCGGCTCAGGGGCCAGGCGCGGGCCATCAGATGCGGCATCAAAACAGGTATCAGTATCGCCAGGGCCAGGGACAAGGTCAGGGCGCGGGCCAGCAGATGCGCCGTCAAAACAGGCATCAATATGGCCAGGGCCAGCACGGTGGCGGTCGAGCTCAGGGCCAGAACGCAGGACAGGGCCCCGGTTATGCCGGCGGTGCCAATGGTCCCGGCAGGGGTTACGGTCCTGGTGGGGGGGCAAATCGGGGGCATGGTCCCGCTCAGGGTCCTGGGTATGGCAGTGGCTCCTATGGTCCCGCTGGCTATGGTCAGGGGCGGCCTCAGGGCGGAGGCTACAGTGGCCAAGGTGGCAATTTTCAGGGCTATGGCGCCAACCGCGGTGGTCAGGGCGGCGGCAGGAACCGCTGACGGCGGAACCTGGCCCGCTGAATGACCCGCGGGCGCGGCGCGGCGTTCAGCGCTTGCCGCTGCTTTCGGCAGTGGCAGGCTGTCGTACGGTTTCGGACGGCGCACCCAGGAGCACGATGCGGGAGACGGTCAACAGTTCTTCCTCGAGATCGCCCAGCGGGCTTGACGCATCAGCCGTGGTCAACAGCCTTTCCACTTCCTGCCAGCGATGCAGCGGGGCGTCGCCGAACTGCGCCAGGCGTGCCTGCGCCCAGGCGAGATCGGTCAGCTGCAGCGCTGAGTCCAGACCGGAATCCACCAGTGCCTGGCGTAGCTGCAGGCATTGTTGAAATGCCTCGAGCGCCCCAGGGCCGTCACCGGTGAGTGCGCGCAGCTCGCCCAGGTTCAGCAAGCCCTGCCCCAACTGATCACGAATATCGCTGTCCCCGGGGGTCTCTACGGCAAGGGCACTCAGCAGCTCATTGTGACGCTTGTAGTGGGGTATCGCCTCATCTCGCCGACCTAGCCGCCATTCCAGCAGGCCGACGGTGAAATGCGCCTCGGCGAGCGTGTGCCTGTTGTCCACGCCTGTTGCTGCTGCCCGCCGTTCCTCCATCGTCAACCAGCGGCGATGCACCGTGAGTGCTTCTTCCAGTGCGCCGGTGCCCTCGATCGCAAGTGCCAGCTGATAGAGCGCGAGTGAAACCCCTTGCATGCGGTCAGCATCGTCCGGGCTGATCTCGAACGCGGCCTCGCGCAGCATCAGCAGCCGGCGTGCCGCGGCTTCGGCGCTGGAAGAGAGCTGGCCCTGGTTGAGTGAACCGGCCGCACGTGACAGGGCCAGTTCCAGCGAGGATTGCACATTGAGGTCGCCCGGTGTCTCTGTGGCCATCGCCTCGAGCGTTGCCAGACTCTGCTGGAACAGGGCGGCCGCCTGTGCCAACTGGCCCTCGCCTGCGAGTACCTCTGCCTTTGCGGCCAGGTCGTCCGCATGCTGCCTTTGCATGTTGCGGTTTTCGGCGTCGGTTTGGGCCAGTTTTTGAACGATCGCCGCCGAGCGCCGCCGTGCCGTTTCGGCCGCCTCTTTGTCCCCGAGCTCTTCGTGAAGCCCCGCTAGTTCCGTATGCGCTGAGCTCAGAATCCCGCGCAGTTGTGGCACGTCCGGATGTGATTCGATCTCTTCGACAAGCCGGCTTTCAACGTCTGTCATCATCACCAGTGCCGCATCATGTCGTCCCTGCTTACGCAGCAGCGTGGCCTGGGCGTACCGGGCCGCGAGATACAATGCACGATACTTCGGGTTGTCGGGGTCGCTGGTCAGCAATGACTGTGCGATCGTGGTGCCCTTGCCCGCATAGGCCGTGGCCTCATCCGCACGCCCTTCATTGCTCAGCAACAACGACAGAAACATCGTGGCGCTCACGACCTCGGGGTGGAACTCGGGCTTTTGATTGAACAAGCCCGTTTCCTCCCCGAGCACGTTCATGGCGGCTTCCAGTTTGGCGATGGCCGCGTCCGTGTCTCCGGCCGCCGCCAGCGACGTGCCGAGCCGCCAACGGATCATGGCCAGGATCCCGGTGCCCGTTTCGCCACCCGGTCCGGTGTTGGCCAGGTCCTCGGCAAGGGCCTCGGCCCTGCGGTAGGTCTCGATGGCTGCAAGGTTGTCACCCTTGGCGTCGAGTGCCTTGGCGAAAACCCCGAGCGCCGAGATCTTGCTGACCTTCAGCTCCAGCGCATCGGGCAGGGATGCTGCCAGTTCATCGAGGACCTTGCTGGCACGGTCGATGACACGCTTGGTGGTATCGAGCTGGATGCCCTCGATGTTGATCAACTCCTCCCCCACCTCGCCGAGCAGCGAGTCCGCCGCATTCAGGGCGGCATGATAGTTGCGCTCCGCCACCACACGACGGTTCTCGGACAGCCAGGCGAAGCCGGCTGCCGCGACCGCCAGCAGGAACATGCTGGCGGCCACCGCCGCCAGGATCCGTGTCCTTCGTCGTTGGGCCTTTTCCGCGCGTCTGGCGATCTCGTCGAATGGCACGCCCAGCAGACCGGCAACGACCTTTGCGAGCGCCCTTGCACGCCCGTCACCCTGTTCCCGCGCATCGGCAGCGAGCGGCTCCTCGCGTTCTTCGCCCACCAGGCCGTCGCGGCTTACCTTGTGCGTGAGTGCGTGCGGGAAACACTCCTTATCCGCATCGCCGGGCTCGCCGGCGATGATCAGCGGTATGATCCGGTCGGCCCGCCCCATGGATTTGAATAGCCGGACTTCCTCATCGACGTAGCTGCTCCGGGCTGCATCCGGCGAGCACAGGACGAGCAGGAATTCCGAGTTCGACAGCGTGTCGCGTATCGCATCGCTCAGCTTGCCGCCGCCCGACAGGTCTTCCCGATCGCGAAAGATCGGGCGCAGGCTTTGCGGGACAGGCCCGACAGGGGTCTTTCTGCCGATCAGATCTTTGTCGATCTGCCAGGCCTCGAGGTCGTTGTGGATGCGACGGGCGAATGGCGTATCGCGGTGGCTGTAAGAGATGAACGCGCGGAATTTGCCGGCCATCGCCGTACCTCATGGTGTGGGTTATGGACAGCGTGAGACTTCAAGGGTAGACGGGAAACAGCCGTCTGGAGTGGCGAGATACTGTCGGGCCCTTATCGATGCGGCGGCCCAAGCTGGACCCCGCGTGGTTTCGCGAAGATGAGGTACTCAGCGTTAGTCGGATGGCGGCTGACGCAGTCGGCGGGTACACAGCAGCCGGACCGCTTCGCCGAGCCGGGGCCCGGGGCGCGACAGCAGGTCGGCCAGGTCGTCCGCTGCACCATGGTCGAAGCTCCGGTTCAACGAGATGCGCGTCAGGTTCGAATAGGCGAAAGCGGCCTCAGGCGCGATGGCAAAGACACCTCGGTCGAGGTGGGCAAGTACGTTGCGGTACCCTGCGGCCTGCAGCACGGCGTTGATCCAGTGCCGCCCACCCACGGTCATGGCCGGACGTTCCCATATCAGCACGTAGGCAGCTTGCGGCGGCAACTGTCTGCAGGGCGTCTGAAAGGCCAGTTCGAAAGTCCGAGCGGCGCTCTCCGCGGTGGCTGCTGTCCCGCTCAGGATGCCGATATCGCGCAGGGTCCTGGCGATGTCCTGTATCGAGGCCGGCTCGCTGCGGTACAGCGGGGTGTCTGTCGCTGCGATCCAGTCCAGATCCGTCGCCCGGTTGCCGGACTGCCAGGCGACGACGAGGTCTGGTTGTAGCGCGAGCAGGGCTTCCCGATCGAGACCGCCATGGGCACTGATGCGTGGCAGGGCGTCGAGGTCTGCGGGCAGGCGGCTGCCGGTGGCGACGCCGACCAGGCGCTGGCCGGCACCGGCAGCCAATACCAGTTCCGTGCCGTGTGGCGACAGGGTCACGATGCGCTGCGCCGCCTGCGGCAGTGAGACCGGCCGGCCGAGATCATCACGGACGGCCAGCGCGTGGCCGGGTACGTTCAGCAGTGTGAGGACCAGCAGCGTGGCGGCGAGGGTTTGTTTCAAGCCAGTGCCGCCACCAGGCTGCCGCCCGCGATGACCGTCACCCACATGGCCAGGCTGCGCCACACCAATGCCAGGGCATCCTCCACCACCGGCGGTATGAAGGCGCTGTCGATGGGCTCGTCGGGGTGGTCGGCGGTGTCGTCTGCAAAGGTGTCCAGTGCAGCCGTACCGGTGAGCACCAGCAGGCGCTCGGATTCGTCGAGCGGACCCTTGGCGGGCATCTGTTCGAAGCTGCGCCAGGCATGTGCAACGGCGTCAAAGTTACCGGCTATGGCATAGCCCGCAGCGGTGATGCGCGCCGGTGCCCAGTCGGCGATGTGGCGCAATTTGTCGCTGTGGCGTTCCATCTCCGGCGGACAGCTCTCGTCTTGCTGCCGCCCCGCCAGCAGTTGGATTGCACGGTACGCTGCGGCACCCACGGCACCGAACACCACGAACCAGAAGATCGGTCCAATCAGACGCCGTGCAGCCGATACCACCACGCCGCGGGCGACCGCGAGTGAGCGTTGCGGCTCCGCGGCCGGTACCTCATCGAGACAAAACTCACTGGCAATGGTATCCGCCAGATCGCCTCTCCCTTCGTCGCGAGCCGAGATGAAGTTCTCCGCCCTGTCGCCAAGGTCGCCGGGCCCAAGGCTGTACAACAGGACCACAACCCCGAACACCAATGCAAACGGACCACCGAGTTCACCGAAAAAGCTCTGCAACCAGGCAATCAGGACCAGAGGGGGGATCAGGGTGACGGCCCCGCCCCAGGGCTTTGCCAGCAGCCATTGCGCGAACGAGGCGGTGGTCAGGCGCCTAAAGTAGGCATCGAACCATGGGTGCTGGCGCTGTGGCCGATGCTGTTGCAGGACCCGCTCAAAAAAGAGGGCGAGCAGGACGGTCAGAAATGTCATCGATCGAATGGCCTCGTGGGGGGGTGTGCCTGGATCGCTGTTGGGCAGCGTGTTCCCTGAGAGCGTACAGGCGAATTCTACATTAACTGTTGCTAATATTCCGCTCGCTGCCGCGCTAGGCGGTCAATTCGCGGTAAAGCTTCCAGTCGAAATGAGGGCCGGGGTCGGTCTTTCGACCTGGGGCTATGTCTGAGTGACCCACGATGCGATCCGCTCCAATCGCGGGAAAAAGTGTGCGGATCTCGGCAGTGAGAGCGGCCAGCCGCTGGTATTGGGGCTCGGTAAACGGGGTATCGTCGCTACCCTCGAGCTCGATTCCGATCGAAAAGTCGTTGCAGCGCTCGCGACCACAGAAACTCGACATGCCGGCGTGCCAGGCCCGCCGGTCCAGTGCCACAAACTGCAATGCCGAGCCGTCGCGGCGGATCAGCAGATGTGAAGAGACCTGCAAATGGGCAATCTCGGCGAAGTAGGGGTGGGTTTGCGGGTCGAGCCGGTTGAGGAACAGATCGCAGATATAGTCGCCGCCGAACTCGCCCGGCGGCAGACTGATATTGTGGATAACCAGCAGATCCACCTCGCCATTGCCGGGCCTTTCGTCCTGATTTTCAGAGGGTTCATGCCGCGGACCGGGCAGCCAGAGTTCGCCTGGGGGCTTCATGGTGCTTCCCTGGCCGGCTGCCGCAGGGCGCTTCTGGTGGCCGAGACAATCGTTTCGGCGCGCGCCTCGGTCTCCAGCTGGCGATGGAAATTACCGTCCTTGAATAAAAAAATTGTTGGTAAATGAAAGACTTCGAATTCATTGACCAGTGCAGGGTCACGCTGGGCGTCGACTTCGAATACCTGCCAGCCGGGTTCGCGCCTGAGTACCTCGTGGAGGACCCGGCGCAGGTGTCGGCACGCACCACAGTCGGGCGAAGTGAACATTACGAGGGTAGTGCCTGTCATATCAGCGATACGCGGATGGAAGTCGTACTGATCGAGGCTTGGGAGGGTTGAACTGTTGCTTTGTTGATGAGGGTCAGTCATAACACATTGGAAGATCCGGGACTTGGCGATAACTTATCATCGGAACGAGGTTGCGGGTCATGATTTGGATGTTTCGGCCGCTAATTAAAGCCAGACTGGCAGCAGGTTCCCGGTGATCCGAAATGGGTAAAAAAATCCCGTTGTTTTGTGAACATAGTCACCGCTTGGGTGACAGGGAACGAAACGCTGGCCGAAGCGTGACAGCTGTCACTACGGCTGCGCTTGGTGCTGCATACTTTAATTCAAAGAGTGTCGGGTTCGCAGGGGGCCTGGTACTGGGAAACCGAAGCAGGGGCTGGTTTAGATGACACGCGACAATGTGATCTCGTTCGGTCAGAGTGCTGGTGGCGCCCGCCGCAGGGTGACTGACGCCAGGGTGCATGAGCTGGTCGCGACTTGCCGGACGCATGTTGCAGAGACCCTGCCACGCCTCATGCAGGAGCTGTTCGAGCACATCGACGATGAGTTGTATCAACTCGCCGACAAATCGGCCAGCGATGTCCTGCAGACCCGGTACTTCGATTCCATGCGCGAACTGCGCAAGCTGCGCGATTCCATCGAACAGGCCTTCCTACGCAATCAACTGGGCCAGTACGA